>Ga0181517_10005454_pt1 | contig 11231 bp, 5 predicted proteins | sample PEATcosm2014_Bin_31_FD_119748 | JGI IMG/M metagenome (GOLD analysis project Ga0181517, IMG submission 119748) | Peatland microbial communities from MTU Mesocosm Facility, Houghton, MI, USA - PEATcosm2014_Bin01_30_metaG | ecosystem: Environmental > Terrestrial > Soil > Wetlands > Peat | place... | reverse complement strand
GAAGCGTTAAGGGACATTGCCGTGCTGCAGCGGATCATCGACGGCAGCTACATCAACCGGCGGCCCGGCGAGGACGACGCGAAGTGGCAGCGCATATACGACGGCATGCGCGCGGGCGTCGCCGCGGCAGAGGAGCCGATCCGCACAACGAATTTTCAAAAGCTGCTGCACGAGTCGCTTTTGCCGCTCGGCGATTGTCACTTCGGGCTTGCCGGCACGGACGAGAACGGAAAACTTAACGGAAGCCTTATGTGCGAACGGCAATTCGCCTTCATTTCCGAATTCGCGTTTCGCAACGACGAAGATCGGCGGATCGTCCTAAAAAGCCCGAAAGTCGAGGTTCGGCCGGGGGATGAGTTTCTCGATTGCGATATTGCGGGCGGCCGGGCGTTCGTGGCGCCGTTTGGCCGGGCGGACGAGGACGATCTGGTCGTCGAACGCCGCTTGCTCGCACTGGCGCCGTCGACCGAGCCGACGCCATGGCAATGCCGTTTCCGTACGTCCGCCGGCGTAGTCGCCACGGCGGTCGCGTTCCGCAGGTTTTGGCCGCCGGCGCTGCCCGGCCCGATTTTCGCCGGCCGGACGCCGACGAAGAATTGGCCGCTGGTCGCCGTGTCTTCGTTTGGGATTCGTTCCGGCGAGCGGTTCGACGCGACGTTGGCGGCGGCGCGCGCCGCGGCGGCCGAGCCGTCGCCGGCGTTTTTCGACGTGCGCGGCAATGAAGGAGGCGACGGAAAGCGTGCGACCAGATTGGCGGCGGCGGCGGCGCCCGGGCTCGCGCAGACCGACGAATTTCACGGCGTGCTCAGCGATGTCGCGCTGCAAGGCCTGCTGAACGCGCGCCGTGACGAATTTCGGACGAAACGGTTGCCGCTTTGGAAAACGGCCGCGAGCCTCGCCCGCGACAGCGTGCTCGAAGGCCTGCGCCTCCTGTTCCGCGCGCGCCATCGCGGCGGCTCGTTTCGCGATACGGGCGACGCCCGGGCGACGATCGTCGCGCGCGGATCGCGGCGGCTGACGTTGCTGATTCAGAACAACGAGTGCCTGTCGGCGTGCGAGCTCTTTGTGCGACATGCGCGCACGGCGCCGGACGCGATCGCGGTCGGCGAAAACACCGGGGGCATGATGCGCACCGGCGGCAATTTTTCTTATCGCCTGCCGGCCAGCGGCCTCGCCGTCTCCGTCTCTATGGCGGAATTCGCGCAGCCCGGCGAGCCGCCGTTCCCCGAAGGCACGGGTTTGCTGCCCGACCTTTGGATGGAAGTGCACGCGCGCGAGATGGATTTTCCGATCTTTGAAAAATGCATTGACGATGCGCAATGCCGCGCGGCGTTGCTGGCGCTGCGGCGGGAACGCGGCGGCGGCGCCCGGGCCGGTGACGATCCATTCGGCAGTCCTTCGAACATTTCTTTCCAATCCGACAGGTATTTCATAAACGAAGCGGCGAGCGAATAGCCCGACGCGAGGTCGTTTTTTTTTGAGGACGAATCGCGGCGCTGCCGGCAGGTCTGCGGGCCGCCGGAAGGGCGCGAAGAATGGCGCTGGGCGGTCGCGGCGGGCGGGAAAACGCGCGGGGCGGCGGAAAAGATTTCCTGGCAAAAAGACAACTCGTGCTTGACACCGCGAAACATCTACGTTTACAATGCGGACGTTGAGATCGTTACGCAAGACGGTCTTGGCGGGGGAATCGAAGAGATTTCGGGGGGTTAGAGGCTTCCCGACGGGTAGAAAAACGGCAGTTACGTGAGGATCCGGCGCGCGAGTCCGTTTGGGATTCGTGTGCCGTGTTTCGTTTGTTGACGCTCGCGGCGCCCGGCGCCAGCTCTGAATGGCGCGGACCGCGGGTTGTTTTTCGGGGATGACGCGGCATTGTAAACGATGTCGATGAGACGAAGGGCGGCGCGCCAAAACGCCGCCAGTTGGCGGAAAAGAGGGACTGGATGGCATACCGGTCAAGCAAGCGGAGAGACCCCGTTCTGTGGCTGGCGCTCGGCGCCTTGATCGCCGCGACGTTGTTCGTCGCCGCCTGGGCGGTTCCGCAGCAAACGCCCGGCGGCCCCGCGTCGCCGCCCGCGCCCCCTGCGCCCGACGCGACCCCCGCGCCCGGCGGCCCGGCGCCGACGGCCCCGGCGGCGGGCACGACGCAAACCGAGGTCAAGGTCGAGAAGCTGAACGCCGAGCAGATGTCGCAGTTCGACAATCAGTTGAACGAACTGCGCGAACGCATCATGAAGAGCAAGGCCCGCCTGATGCAGTTGCACGAGCAACTGATGCTCGGGTCGGTGTCGATCATCAGCCTGTCGATCACGCACAAGCACGACGTCAGCGGAACTTTCAAGCTGGAATCGTTGTCGTATACGCTGGACGGCTTCGAGATTTACTCCGGGCTGAACACCCCGGAAAACAATTTGGAGAAGCTGGGTGAGTTTCCCGTGTACGAGGGCAGCCTCCTGCCGGGAGATCATTTATTGGTGGTCGACATGATTTTCCGGGGCCGCGGCTACGGCATTTTCAGCTACCTCAATCAATACTTGTTCAAAGTGAAGGCGCGATATACTTTTGCAGTCAACGAGGGCGACGTGGCGAATCTGAAGGTCACGGCCTACGACGAAGGAAGCTTTCTGACGAGCCTCAAAGACCGGTTGAAGTGCAAATTCGAGATGAAGTAGGGAGTTGACGGCGTGCGACGACTCGGGATTATCGCGGTTCTTTTGCTGGCGGGTCTGACGCTCACGATCGGGCCGGCCGCGGCCAAAGACGACGCCCAGTCGTTGCGCGCGCGGGCGGCGCAATTCGCGACCAAAGTCGCGGCGCTCAAAGCCGGCGTCGACGACCTGGATGCGAATTTCGCCAAGGAAATCGACGAACGCGATCGGCTCATGCTGCGCCGGCGGTTCGTCGAGGGCCGCGAGTTCTTCTACGAACTGCACGATTACCGCGGCGCCGTCGAAGTGTTTTACGGCATCGTCAATCATCCGCTCGCCGCGACCCTGCCCAACGCGACCGAAGCCGTGTTCTACCTCGCGGAATCGCTGTTTCACGAACACGATTACCGGGAGGCGAAAAAGTATTTCGATCAAGTCGTCGCCGGCGGGCGCACCGATTACTATCCGCTCAGCCTCATGCGGTTGATCGAAATCGCGGCGGTCCGCAAGGATTACGCCGAGGCCGAGCGCCTCTACGCCGTCATTCTTTCCGAATTCAAAGAGGGCGAAGACGGCAGCCTCGGCCGATACATCATCGGCAAGTCGTACGCGGTGCGGGGCGAGACGGCCAAGGCGATCGAAATTTTCGATTCGATTCCGGAGACAGGCTCCTATTACGCCACCGCCCAGTATTACGCCGCAATCCTCTTCGTCAAACAAAACAACTACCGGGAAGCGGTCAACCGCCTGCGTCAACTGCGCAAGGCTCTCAAGGGCGACGTCGCCAACAAAAAAGAAATCTTCGCGCTGACCAACATGTCGTTGGCGCGGATCTACTACGAACTCAACGATTTTCCGCAGGCGATGGCCAATTATTCGGCCGTTCCCGAAGGCTCGGACGATTACGCCGACGCGTTGTACGAAGCGATGTGGGTTTTCGTAACGCGCAACGACTACCTGTTGAAGGCCATCGACGACGAACGCGGCAACTACGAATCGGTCCGGGGCGAATACGCCGAGTTCCGCGACGCGGTGGACGCGCAACAGGATCAAGACAGCCTGAAAACCGTGGTCGAGCAATCCGACCAGATGGAAGAAGACCTCGATAAGATGAAGTCGATGTTCGACGACATCGACAAGAGCCTCGTGCGCCTGCAACAGGACGCGGTCAACGGCTTCAAGAAACTCATTCAGGCCGCGCCGAACAGCCCGCTGCTGCCGGACGCCGAACTGCTGGCCGGCAACATCTATTCGCAAGCCGAGGACTTTCAGTCGGCCGAGCAGTGGTTCGTGCAACTGAAAAAGAAATACGAAGACTTTCACGCGCGCGTCGTCGCCGCCCGGCCGAATTTCGACTCGGCCGATTACGTCAACGTCGTCCATGCGGCCGCGACCGCCGGGCCCCAGGGCGCGCCGCTCGCGACGAGTGCGCTCAAAGGCTTGCCGTCCGAGGTGGCGTACTGGCTGGCGGCGGACGCCCAGGTGCGGCGGATCTTCGTGATGTATGAGGCCGTCTCGAAGGAACGCGCGTCGGTGTCCGAAATGCGCGACATGGCGTCCGATATCCAGCGCCGGCTCAACAGCTTGGAGCGCGGCTCCGAGTATCCGATCCTTCGCGAAGCGCACCGCCGCGACCTGCAATACAGCGCCGACATTCAGACGTTGCAATCCGAGTTGGCGGGCCTGCGCAACGAAGCCGGCCAGGCGAACTCGAACGATCCGGGCGCGGCGGACATCAACGCCAACGCCGCGTCGTACGAAGCGACGCTGCAAAGCCTGGCGCCGCGGCTGACCGCGCTCGACGGCAAGATCGACGCGAAGAAACGCGAGCGGCTCGCGTATTTCCGCACCGAACTGGCGACGCTGCGCGCCCCGATTCCCGATTTCGATCGCGCGATCGACGGATTGATGGCGCAGGCCGGCAACCAGTTGGCGACGGTCGCCGCGCAGGAACTGGCCGGGATTGAGCAACAAGTCCTGGAATACGCCCAGCGGGCCGACCTGGGGATTATCGACGTGGCGTGGCGCGCCACGCGCGGGTCGTCGCGCGACATCAAAAAACAACAACAACAGATGGAAAAAGAATTGCGCGAATTCCAGCGGCTGCACAAACCGGCCGCCGGTGAAGCGCCGGCCGCAGCGCCGGGCGTCGCGCCGCCCCCGGCCAATCCGCCGGGCCAAACGCCGCCGCCATCGGCGCCGGCGCCGGCCGGCGAACCGACGCCGCCACAGCCCCCGCCGCCGAGCAGCGGCCAGTGAGCGGGCAGGAGCAATGAAGAAGATGAACGGTTCGAGTCATTGTCTTTTCCGGACGGCGCTGGTGCTGTCCGTTGTCTGCCTCGCCGGAACGTTCGCGGCGACGGCCTGGGCGGCGCCGGACGCGTCGGCGGCGCCCGCCGGCAAGAGCGTGGGCTACCCCGACACGCTGGATGGAGTGCGGGCGCAAATCGCCGACCTCGAGAAACAGATCTTCCAGTTGAACGCGGATGCGGAAAAACTGGTGAGCGTTTCCGATCAGGACAAGCGCAACGCGATTCACAAACAGATCAAAAGCTTGCGGTTGCAGGTGCGGTTGCTGCAGCATCGTTCGGAGCAACTGGAAAACGCGACGAACCAGAGCGGCGCCGATCAGATCCGCGATCGCTACCGCCAGCGCATCGTCGAATTCGAAGCGCAGAAGACGGCGATCCGCCGCGAAACGATTTCGCGTTTCGAGGCCGCGCTCGCGCAGCATCCGGACAGCCACTTGGCCCCCGACATTCTCTGGCGGCTGGCCAACCTTTACTTCGAGGAAGGCCACGCGGAATACCTGGAAGCGTGGGACCGTTACGAGAACGAAAGCAACCAATTGGTGACCCAGGGCGCGACGCACATCGTGCCGGAAGAGCCGAAACACAACTATGCGCGTTCGGTGGAAATGCTCGGCCGCATCCTGCGCGAGTTTCCGAATTACGAACACAAAGACCGCGTCCTGTATCTGATGGCCTACTGCCTGCAGGAACAAAACGACGACGACCGCGCGTTGCTGTTTTACCAACAGCTGATCAAGGAAACGCCGGAATCGGATTACGTGCCCGAATCCTACGTCCGGATGGGCGAGATCTATTTCGGCCGCGACCAATTCGACCGCGCCATCGAGCGCTACCAGCAGTTGCTCAAGTATCCGAATTCGAAGTTTTACGACAAAGCGCTCTATAAGCTCGGGTGGTCGTACTACAAGATGAGCAACTACGAGAACGCGGTGAAGTACTTCACCGAGGTGCTCAACTACTACCACAACCGGCCGCTGACGGCGCGCGGCAAGGGCAAGGCCGACGACCTGATGCAGGAATCGATCGATTACATCGCCATAAGCTTCACCGAATCCGAAGGGCAGAACGGCGCGGTCGCCGCGACGGCGTTCATGAAGCGCATCAACAATCCGGAACTCGGCCGGCAAATTCTGGCGAAGGTCGGCGAAGTGTACGACGAGCGCACCGATTACGAGGCCGCGCGGCAGGCTTATCGCGCATATCTGGACAACTTCCCGATGGGCCCCGAGGTGCCGGAGATCTACAGCAAGATCGCGCAGACGTATGAAAAAGAATCGCGTTTCGAAGACGCGGTGGCGATCTACACCGAAATCGGCGAGCGCCTCGGGCCGGACAGCGAATGGGCGAAACAGAACGGCGCCCGGACGGCCGACATCGAACGCGCGGCGAAATTCCGCCAGACCTCATTGCTCGCGGCGGCGACTTACCACCACGAGAAAGCGCAGCATACGTCCGGCGCGGAATCGCAGGCGCATTATCAGAAAGCCACGGAAAATTACGCGTCGTACCTGAAGTTCTTCCCGGATTCGGACAGCGCCTACGAAACGTCGTTCAACCTCGCCGAATGCTATATGGAATTGCAGATGTACCCGCAGGCCGCCGAAGCGTACCAGCGGGTCATCGCGACCAAGAAAGACAAGGATCTGTGGACCAACGCCTTGTTCGACAACGCCAAGGCCTACGAACTGCTAGTCGAAAAGGAAGGCGGCCTGCCGAACAAAGAGGCGATCGAGCAGCGCGACGCCCAGGCGGGGAAGGGCGACACGTCGGGCGCGCCGAAGGGCTTCGAGATCAAGCCGACGGCGATGAGCGACTCCACGCAGAAATGGCTTAAAGCGCTCGAGATGCACACGACCGAGTTGCCGAACTCCGACAAGAGCCCGGCGATGCTTTTCAAGATGGGCGAAATCTACTACCTGCACGGCGATTTCGACAACGCCCGCAAGGTGTTCGAGCAAGTGTTCGACAAGTATCCGTCGAATTCCATCGTCGCGGTCGCCGCGTACGATTACATCGAGTCGTACAAGCAGCGCAACGACTACGCGGGGATCATCGCCGCGACGCAGCGGCTGCCCAAGAACGCAGCGGTCGGCATCACGCCGGAGCAGGTGAAGAGCCTGAAGGCCGGCGCCACGATGAAAATCGCCGAAGAGAAAATGCACGAATCGACGGCGACCGACAACGTTGACAAAAACCAGGTGCTCGACGCGATCGCCGAGTACGAACGCGGCATCGCGGCCAATCCGAACGACAAAAAGGCCGACGTCGCCGTGCTCAACATCGCGGTCGCGTACGAAAACCAGATCAAAGATCTGGTCCGCGCCAACGAAGCGTACATGCGCCTCGCGCGGGACTACCCGCAAAGCGAACACGCGCCCGACGCGTTGTTGCACGCGGCGTTCAATTACCAGATCTTGATCGAATTCGATAAGGCGCGCGAGGCGTACGAAAACTTCTACCGGGCGTACCCGAGCAACAAAGAAGCGGGCAATGCGCTGTTCAACGCCGCCGCACTGTACGAAGAATCCGGCCAGGGCGGGTCGGCCATTTCGCTCTACGAGCAATATCTCGGCCGCTACGCCACCGCTGCGGACGCGTCGGAAACCGCCTTCACGATCGCGCGGCTGCGCGAAAAAACGGGCGACACGTCGGGCGCGGAACGCGCCTACGAAGACTACGCCAGACGCGGCGTGGACGACGCCTCGCGCATGAGCGAAGCCTATTTCCGCTGGGGCAAGCTGCTGGAAAACCGCGGTTCGACGGCCGAAGCCGAGAAACATTACTTGCAATCGGTCGCCGTCTTCATCAAAGCCAAGGCGCTGGACCCCAACGCCGAGTCGCGGTACGCCGCGGAAGCGCAATTCGAGATCGCCCAGCGGTTCTATGGCACGTACAAGTCGATGAACTTCACGGGCAACGTCAAGAAAGATGCGGCGATCCTCAAGGAAAAGGCCGAAGCGTTCAAAAAACTGAAGGATTACTACGAGCAGACTGTGACCTTCGGCAATTACAAATGGGCGACGGCTTCGTTGCACATGATCGGCGTCATCAATCAGGACTTTTCCGAGACGTTGTTGAAAGCGCCGATCCCGAAAGACCTGCCGCAAGACAAGGTGGACGAGTACATGTTCAAACTCGAGGAACTCGCGTTCCCGATCAAGAACCGCGCCCTCGAAGCATTCAAACAGAACGTGCAGAAGGGCATCAACGAGCGGCTGATCAATGAATGGATCGTCAAGAGCTACATCGAATTGAAGCGGCTCCAGCCGCAGACGCTCGAGCCGAAATTCGAGAAATCCGTCATCAATGAAGCGCCGTCGCTGGCCCTGACCGGCATCGACCCGACGCTGCCCGCGGCGGCGCCCCTGCCGCCGGCCGGCGGGCCGGCCGCGCCGGGCGGCGCGGCCCCGTCGCCGCCGCCGAGCGGCGGCGCCTCGGAGGCGCAGCCATGAAAGCGCTGAAGATTTCGGGCCGGATGATGGTTTTCGCCCTGGTCGTTTTGTTCGTGACGAACGCGTGCGCCTCGGCGCCGACGAAGCCTACGCCGCCCCCGCCGCGGCCGATGGCGCGGCCGGCGGCGAGTACGACGCCCGGCGTGACCGTGCTGGATTTGGCCGGGCCCGACGCCGCGCGGCAATATATGCAACAGGGCAACAGCGCGGCAGGCGCCGGCGAATGGAAACGCGCGGAAGAATTGTACAGCCGGGCGATCAAGATCGACCCGCGGCTGGCCGAGGGCTATTACAACCGCGGCGTCGCCCGATTGAAGCTGGGCAATAACGAGAGCGCGTCCAAAGACATGCGCGTCGCGTTGCAGTTGAAACGCGACTACCGTGCGGCGACCGTCAACCTCGGCGCGGCGTACCTGGCGACCGGCCGGCTCAACAATGCGTTGCAGCAATTCAACAACGTCGTGAATCAGGATCCGGCGAACCTCGACGCGAAGAACAACCTGGGGGCGGTGTATCTCCGGCTGGGCCAATACGATCGCGCCGAAGAGTTGTTCAAGGAAATCCTGCGGCGCGATTACAAGTTCATTCCGGCGCACGTCAACATGGCGCTGGTCACGTACTACCGCAACAAGCCGCAACTGGCCGAGCGCATTTTCAAGAACGCGGAGAAGCTCGATCCGAAAAACGACGACCTGGTCGCGAACTACGGTTACATGTTGATGACTATGGGCGAACTGAACCTCGCTCGCGCGCAGTTCGAGAAAGCGCTGACGATCAATCCGAACAACCCCACCGCGCTGACCGACCTCGGGGCGCTGGAAATCAGCCTGCGTCAATTCGACCAGGCGTCGGCGCACTTGGAGCGGGCGATCCAGATCGACCCGTCCAACGCGCGCACCTGGGTCAACGTGGGAATCGTTCGACGCGTCAAAGGCGACACGGACGGCGCCGAAACGGCGTACAAAACGGCGATCGGCATCGACGCCAGTTTGGCCGACGCGTACCTGAACTACGGCATCCTGATGGAAGAAAGCCGCCAGGACCGGCAGAGCGCGATCGACGAGTATTCGCGGTATTGGCAGGCCGTTCGCGACAAGAACGAAGCCAATCCGCGCGTCCCGGAATGGATCGACACGTTGCAGAAGGGGCCCGTGGCGGCCGCGCCGGCGCCGAAAGGACCCGCGCCGAAAGGCGAGGCGACGCCGGAAACGCAAGAATTGAAAGGCGATGACGAACCCGCGAGCGGCGCGCCGCCGCCCGCCGGAGGCGGACAATGAAGAAACTATTATTGGCAGTGTGTTTTGCGGGACTGCTGTTCGGCGTCGTGTTGGCGCTGGGCGCGATCGAGAAAGCCCGCGCCGATAACTACATGGAGCTGGACCCGATCGTGGTCGAAGGCCAGATTCAACGGCCGGAAGCCGCGTACATCATCCAGCGGGCCACGTTGGAATTCGGCATGACCGCCAAGAAGCGCAGCTTCATCGGCAAGGTCAAGACATCGATCGACGGCGCGCCGTTCTAACGGGCGGCGCGGAAGGGCGGTCGGCGGACAGCGCTCGCATGGCGCCGGTTCGATCGCGCGGTGAGAAAGGAACGGGTAGATGGCGGAAAATATCAATCGGGTCTTGAAAATAGGCCTGATTCAGGACGGCGTCCTCGTCGAGGACACGGTCTTGGGCAAGCAGCAGGGTTTGTCGGTCGGAACCGACCCGAAAAACACGCTGTTGATCAACGATCCCTCGCTGCCGCGGCGGCATCAATTGATCGATTGGTCGGCGAAGGGTTATCGCCTGCAGTTCCTGCCGGAGATGAAAGGCCGCCTGCTCATCGACGAACATTTTGTCGACTTCGCCAAACTGATCGCGACGGGCCAGGCGGCGAAGTCCGGCGCGGGTTATGAGGTTCTGCTGAAGCCCGATTACAAGGGCAAGATCGCCGTCGGCGAAAGCACGATCCTCTTCCAACTCGTGCCGCCGCCGGCCCCGCCCGCGCCGGTCGTGCTGCCGAAGGAAATCCGCGGCGGATTTTTCCGCAACATCGACATCATGTTTGTCGCGATTCTGATTTTCAGCGCGCTGGCCCATACCGGGGCCGCGTTGTACTTGCAAACGATGAATCCCGGCGAAGAAGAAATCATTCAGGTCGCCGCGGAACAACTCGTCGCCAAGTTCGACAAGGAAGACATCATCGTTCCCGAAGAGAAGAAAAAGGACGACGAAGCGGCCGGCGCCGAAAAGAAGAAAGGCGGCGGCGCGAAGGGCGGCGGCACGGAGGTGAAAGTCGAATCCAAGGGCGTGCTTTCGCTGCTGACGCGCGCCAGCGGCAACGGCGCGATGGCCGACCTGTTGAAAGGCGGCATCGGCGACAACCTTAAAGATGCAATGAACGGCATCGGCGGCGTCCGAATCGGCAAGGAAGGCGACACGGGCGGCGGCACCCGCGGCGACGGAACCGGCGGGCCGGGCTCGGGCAGCGGCACCGGCATCGGCGACATCGGGTCGATCGGCTCGGGGGGGTCCGCGGACACCGGCAATCGCTCGGCGCACATGGTCAAAGCCAAGTTGGCCACGGGCGGCGGCGGCGTGACCGGCAAGATTGACGCCGAGAAAGTCCGCGGCTACATTCGCAGCCAACTTGGCGGCGTCCGCCATTGTTACGAAATGCAACTAAACGTCGACCGCAACCTGCAAGGGAAGGTGAAGGTATTGTTTTCGATCGACTCTTCGGGCTCAGTCGCCAGTTGCTCGGTCACCGAAAACTCGATGGGCAACACCCTGGTCGGCGATTGCGTCTGCCGGCGCGTCGAGCACTGGCGATTCCCG
>Ga0181517_10005452_pt1 | contig 11233 bp, 8 predicted proteins | sample PEATcosm2014_Bin_31_FD_119748 | JGI IMG/M metagenome (GOLD analysis project Ga0181517, IMG submission 119748) | Peatland microbial communities from MTU Mesocosm Facility, Houghton, MI, USA - PEATcosm2014_Bin01_30_metaG | ecosystem: Environmental > Terrestrial > Soil > Wetlands > Peat | place... | reverse complement strand
CAAGCTGGCCGGAGAGTTGGGAGAATCGGGCGGCTCCCTGCTGGCCGGTGTGTGCGCCATCTCCGCCCCGGTCGATCTGGCGGCTTCCTCCCGCCGTCTGGCCACCTCCGAGAACCGCATTTACGAGCGCCGTTTCGTGCGCCGCATGCGCTCCCGCCTGCTGGCCACCGGGCGATACCAGCCCTCCCAGTTCGCGGGCCTCCGCACGCTCCTCGAGTTCGACGACCGCATCACCGCCCCGTCCTTCGGCTTCGGCACCGCCGCCAATTACTACCGGACTCAATCGGCCGTCCGATACCTGGAGGACATCCGCATCCCCGTCCTCCTCATCCAGGCTCAGGACGATCCCCTGGTACCCTTCGACGTGTTCGAATCCGCGACAGTCCGCGCCAATCCCTGCATTCGCCTCCTGGCCCCCGAACACGGAGGCCATCTGGGCTTCCTGGGGCGCCGTCCGCACCGTTTCTGGGCGGATGACGCCATAATGGAATGGATCGGCGGACAAACGGCTAAGAATATCCCGGTTGATCCGTCCTTTCTTTCTGAATGAAGACCCACGCGTCCTTCTGGGAGGCGGTGGTGGGCGCTGTCCAGTCCCTCCGCTCCAGCAAGCTTCGCAGTTTCCTCACGCTGCTGGGGATTATCCTGGCCACCACCACCCTGATTGCCGTCATGTCGGTAATCTCGGGCATGGACGTGGTGATCGCCAAGAACGTCTCCGATATGGGCGCGGACGGTTACCGTGTCACGCGCCTGTTCTTCAGCGGCACCGATCTCAAAAAGCTCATCGAGATGCAGCGGCGCAATCCCCGGCTGACGGTCGAGGAGTTCGGGTTTCTGAAATCCCACGTAACGCTCACGCACGAGTTGGGCATCTCCGCGAACCGCACCGTAACCATCAATAAGGGCAAGGAGCGTGCCGAGGATGTGGAGCTGGATGGCTGCTCTCCCAACATGGCGGTGATCGGCAGCTACGACGTGGAGCAGGGCCGCTACTTTTCCGAGACCGAGAATGCGCGCCACATGGACGTGGCTTTCGCGGGCCACGACGTGGCGGCCAAGTTTCTCGGCCAGGGCGATCCCATCGGCCAGACCATCGAACTGGAGGGCATCCCTTTTCAGGTGGTGGGCGTGGCCAAGGCCAAAGGATCCATCTTCGGCATGTCGCAGGATAACTTCGTGGTGATCCCGGCCGAGACCTATTTCAAGATCTGGGGATCGCGCCAGGGCATGGATTACGCGGGGGTCGCCATCGATCACGAGCACCTCATCCAGGCCCAGGAGGAGGTCCGCATGCTCTTGCGCGCCTTCCGCCACACGCGTCCCGGCGAAGAGGACAACTTTGCCATCGTCACTTCCGATTCGTTGCTGAATCTCTGGAACCAGTTGACGGGCGCTATTTCCGCCACCGCCATCGGGGTGGTTTCGGTGTTCATGGTGGTAGGCGGCGTGGTGATCATGAACATCATGCTGGCCGCAGTCACCGAACGCACGCACGAAATCGGTATTCGCAAATCGGTGGGTGCCCGCAGCCGCGACATCCTGAATCAATTTCTGGTGGAATCCTCCCTGCTGGCCGCCATCGGGGGCGCCATCGGGGTGACCATCGCCTGGATACTGGCGGTGCTAGTGCGCAGCCTGACGCCCGTGCCCATGTCGGTGCCCGTCACGGCCGTGCTGGTGGGCGTGACTCTGTCGGCGGTCGTGGGCCTCTTCTTCGGTATCTATCCGGCGCAGCGAGCCGCCCGCCTCGATCCCATCGCCGCCTTGAGGATGGAGAAATGACGCTGGCCGCGCTCGACACCGGCATCCGCATCGCCCTGGCCAACATCCGCGAGCACAAGATGCGCTCCTTCCTCACGGTGCTGGGCGTCATCATCGGCACTGGGGCCGTGATCGGAGTGGGCGCCATCATCGCCGGCCTGGATGGCACGGTCACCAACCTCATGGCCATGATGGGACCGCAAAGCATCATCGTCAGCAAGACGCCCGCCATGGGCATGGGCACGCGCGAGGAGCGCCGCCGCAAGCCGCTCACCCTGGAAGACGCCCGCGCCATCCAGCAACGCTGTTCGTCGGTCCAGTACGTGAGCCCCTATCTTCTGCCGCGCGACGACATCTACTCCGCCCGTTACAAGGGCAACGACGTGTATGGCATCCGCATGGCCGGCAGCGAAGAGGCCTACGCCTCCATGGGTGTCACATTCCTCTACGGCCGCTTCTTCACCGACCAGGAGAACCAGCATCATCTTCCGCTGGTGGCCATCGGCGAAGACATTTACCGCCAGCTCATGCCCAACGAGGACCCCATCGGCAAGCGTATCCTGGCCGACGGCCACGAGTTTCAAATCGTCGGAGTGATGCAACGGCCGGCCGCCTATCTTCCCGGCATGAATGACATGCGCGTGCTCGTGCCTTACAACGCCATGCACAAAATGTTCCCCAACGAGCGGGAACACGTGCTCATGGCCCAGGCGTATCCCGGGATGGTAGCCAAGGCCGAGGATGAGGTCCGCGCGGTGTTGCGTCTGCGCCGCCGCGATAAGTACGATGCCGCCGACAGCTTCTATCTGACCACCTCCGAGCAGATGATCGAGCAGTTCCACAACGTCACCGCGACCGTCGCCGTGGTGATGGTGGTGCTGAGCTCCATCGGCCTGCTGGTGGGAGGCATCGGCGTGATGAATATCATGCTGGTGAGCGTCACCGAACGCACCCGCGAAATCGGTATCCGCAAAGCGGTCGGGGCCCGCAGCAGCGATATTATCGTTCAGTTCCTCACCGAGGCCGTGGTGCTCACGTCCATGGGCGGAGCCATCGGCCTGCTGCTCGGCTGGATGGTCTCGCGCATCACCTCGCTGGTGTTTCCGAACCTGCCCACCGCCGTGCCGCTATGGGCCGCCGCCGCGGGCATCCTGGTGTCGGTCGGGGTGGGCCTCTTTTTCGGCATCTGGCCCGCCAGTCGCGCGGCGCGGATGGACCCCGTGGAAGCGTTGCGCTACGAGTAAGCTGCCCCGGCCCAATCGGCCTTCAGGACAGATACGTAAACCGCTGCGCCAGTTTGGTCAGTTTGAGAACGCGGTAAAGCTCGACGCTGACGCCGCTCAACGCCACCGTAACGCTCCTGCCATCGGCCGCCTCGGCGATCTCCCGCAGCGCGCCGAGCGCTCCGGCATCGATGCGCTCGACCGAAGAGAAGTCCACAACCAGCTCCAGGCCGGCGCACTCCATTCTTGCGAGCACGTCCCGGAGACTCTCCGCCACGCGCTCCTTATCGATCCTAATGCATTCAAGATTCGTCGGCATACGCAGAACCTCCCTTGCGATGGCTACACCGCGGCCCCAGCCACTTGCGCCGCCCCGCGGCCTTCATACGCCCGGCGGTACAGATCGGCCATTTCCTCCATCAGGGGCATTCGCGGGTTGGTCGGCCGCCAGGAGGGGTCGTCGAATGCCACCTTCACCATCTCCGGCAAGGCACGCTCGAAATCCTCTTTCGGAATTCCCAGGGCGGCAATGGATCGCGGTATCTCCACCCGGTCGAGCAACTGTTCCGTCGCGGTCACCAGATTCTTCACCTTCTGCTCGACGGTCTCGCCGCCCAGGCCCAGCAGGTCCGCCATCCTCGCGTACTTCTTGTGCGCGGTATAGGCTTTCTGATGCGGCGAAGGCGTGAACTTGGAGGGTACCGACGCATTGTAGGCGATGACGTGCGGCAGCAAGAGTGCGTTAGCCCGCCCATGTGCTATTCCGAAGCGCGCCCCCAGCGCATGAGCCAGCGCGTGGTTCACGCCCACCGAAGCGTTCGAGAACGCCATAGCCGCCAGGCAGGAGGCATTGTGCATCCCGGTGCGCGCCTCTTCGTCCGCCGGGGTCTCGTACGCAATGGCCAGGTATCGGAAGATGAGTTGGATCGCCTGCAGGGCATTGGCGTCCGTGTAGACCGAACCATAGACCGAGACTCCGGCTTCGAGCGCATGCGTCAATGCGTCTATTCCAGTGTCGCTGGTGAGTCCTCTCGGCATCGACATGACGAATTGCGGGTCCACAATCGCCACATCCGGGGTGAGCGAGTAATCGGCCAGCGTAACCTTGCGTCCGCGCTCTTTGTCCAGGAGGACGGCGAAGGGAGTCACTTCGCTGCCGGTTCCGCTGGTGGTGGGAATGGCGACCAACCGTGAGCGGTTGCCTTTCGCCTGTGGGTACTGGGCGATGCGTTTGCGAATATCCAGAAAGGGCGCGCCCAGTTCGTCGAAATCGGCTTCCGGCGATTCGTACTTCAGCTTCAGAATTTTGGCCGCATCGATCACCGATCCGCCGCCTAGGGCGATAATCTGATCCGCGCGGCAGGATTCGAGCGTTTCCAGCCCGCGGATCACCACCGCCAGTTCCGGCTCGGCATCCGGAATCGTCAGCACGGTTACGATCGTTTCGGGGGGAAGTTGCCGCCGGACCGTCTCCACGTGGCCGATCCGCTGCAAAACCTGGTTCGTGACGATCAGCGTGGAGCGCGACGGGAATTGCCGCAGCGTCTCGACCGCATTCTTATTGAAGTAAATCTGATTGGGCACACGGAACCACATAGGCGCTTGCATCCTCCGGGCCATGCGTTTGATGTTCAGATAGTGATACACGTTCACGTTGTCGGTGGTGCTGTTGCCGCCGCCCGTGCCGCAACCGAACGATAAAGTCGGCACCATGTCGTTGTAAACGCCGCCTATGGCGCCGATCGATCCGGGCGAGTTGACGATGATTCGTCCCGTGTTGATGGCTTCGCCGAACTTACTGACAACCTCGTCGTCGCGCGAGAAGACCACCGAGGTATGTCCCAGCCCGCCGGCGTGGTTTACGTCCACGCACACCCGCAGCGCCTCCTCCACGGATTTCGCGCGATACACCGCGAGCACCGGGAAGAGCTTTTCGACCGACAGGGGGTGCTCCGGGCCCACGCCATAGATCTGCGCGATCAGAAGCTTGGTATCCGGCGGAACCTGGATGCCGATAAAGCGCGCGATATCGCAGGCCTTGTGGCCGACAGCCATGGCCCGCGCGTATCCCGTTTCGGGGTCCACCACCGCGCGTCCCAGCATCTCCGCTTCCTTGCGGTTGCAGATGTGGGCGCCCAGGTCGGCGAAGTTCTTCAACACGCGATCGTAGATCTCGTCGTCGATCACCACCGTCTGCTCGGAGGCGCAGATCATGCCGTTGTCGAAGGTCTTGGAGGTGAGTATGTCCACCACCGCCATGTCGATATCGGCCGTCTTCTCCAGGTAGACCGGCGTGTTGCCCGGTCCCACGCCCAAGGCCGGCTTGCCGGAGCTATACGCCGCCTTAACCGCTCCGCGCCCGCCCGTTGCGTCGACCAGGGATACGTCCTTATGCCGCATCAGGTATGCGTTATCTTCCAGGGTGGGAGATTCCAGGCACGTGAAGACTCCCTCCGGCGCGCCGTGCTTCAGGGCCGTCTGGTACATGAGTTCGATGGCCGCGCGGGAACTGCGCCAGGCCAGTGGGTGCGGACTGAAGATGAACGCGTTCCGCGTCTTGACGGCCATGATGCACTTGAACAGAACCGTCGCGGTGGGGTTCGTGACAGGCGTAATTGAAAACACCACTCCGATCGGCTCCGCCACTTCCACCAGACCGCGTTCGGGATATTCGCGAATGGCCCCCACGGTGCGCTTATCTTTGACGTAGTTATAGACGAACTCCGTCGCCACCATGTTCTTGACGGCTTTGTCTTCCAGAACGCCTATCTTGGTCTCTTCGAACGCGAGGGTGGCCAACTGGCGGGCTTGTTCCATTCCCGCTATGGCCATAGCCTTCACGATGCGGTCGACATCCTCCTGGGAGTATTGAGTGAATACCGCCGCGGCGGTCTTCGCCTGGGAGACTAAGCCCTCGAGATAAGTTATGCGTTCTTCCGTCAAGGTTGGAATCTGATTTCCCGCCATGCGTTTATCCTCCTTCCTCTGCTGGCGTCTCGGCTAGCAGCGAGGCGCGCGTCTTGGAGGCGGTAAGCGAATTAGGGCGGTTGCGTGCGGCCGGCGGATGGGGCGAATGAAAAGGCCTCTGCGGCATCGGTCCGCGCCTCCAAGTACCCAGGATTATAACACCCGCAGGTCTTTTTCTCCTTTGCCATTCGTACGCTAACGAACATACCGGAAAAAGTTATCCCGCCTGTAACTTGAAGTTAGCACGGCGGTTTTCCCCGGCTTGCGCACCCGCGCTTATGCTGCATTTGGGGTCCGGAGCCGCCGCGTTATACTGCTGGTTGTCTTTGCCATGAACAAACAGCATTACTTCTTCAAGCTGATTCCGCCCCGTCCCACCTTTCCTCGGGACATTACCGATTCCGAGCGAGTCTTGATGAACCAGCACAGCGATTACTTCCAGCGCCAGTTCGACGCGGGCAAGCTGCTTCTCTATGGTCCGGTGATGGCGCCCGAGGGAGCTTTCGGTCTGGCGATCCTGGAGGTCGCCGACGAGGCCGAGGCCCGCCAGTTCGGCGAGCACGATCCCTCGGTGCGCGCCGGCCTGAACCACTGGGAGATTTATCCCATCCACGTGGCGGGTTCTCGCGCGAAGAGTTGAATCGACGGGCAAGACCGGCACAAGCGCGCCCGGTCCCGGCCGCCTTCCGCGATACCATGGCTCGGTGGAGCAATTTGCCCTGGATTTCTCGCTGGCGCCCGAGCGCCGCATCTACACCGTCGCCGAGTTGAATTCCGCCATCCGCGCGGCGCTCGACGAGCGCTTCCGAGATGTCTGGGTTTCGGGCGAGATCTCCGGCTTGAAGGCAGCCGCCAGCGGCCATTACTATTTCACCCTCAAGGAGAGCGACGCCCAGGTGAAGTGCGTGGCCTTCCGCTCCGCGCACCGCTACTGGAAATTCAAACCGCGCGACGGTCTGGCGGTGCTGGCGCGCGGCCGCATCGATGTCTACGAGGCGCGCGGCGAATACCAGTTGGTGGTCGAAACGCTCGAGCCCCAGGGGCTGGGCGCCCTGCAACTGGCCTTCGAGCAGCTCAAGAAGAAGCTCGCCGCCGAGGGCCTTTTCGATGCCGCGCGCAAACGGCTTTTGCCGCGCTTCCCACGGCGCATCGGAATCGTCACCTCGCCGCGCGGGGCCGTTCTGTCCGACATGCTCCAGATCATGGAGCGCCGCTTCCCCGGGCTGCACATCCGCATCTTTCCGGCGTTGGTGCAGGGCGAGGGATCGGTCGAAGAGGTCTGCCGCGGCATCCGGTTCTTCAGTCGCTCGAACTGGGCGGAATTGGTGATCGTAGGCCGCGGCGGCGGATCGCTCGAAGACCTGTGGACCTTCAATGAAGAGGCCGTGGCCCGCGCCATTCTGGCCTGCGCCGTGCCGGTGGTCTCGGCTGTGGGTCACGAGACCGATGTGACCATCGCCGATTTCGCGGCCGATCTGCGCGCGCCCACGCCCTCGGCCGCCGCCGAAATGGTGGTTCCCACGCGCGACGATCTGCTCGATCGCATCGCGGCGACGCGCGCCCGGGCCACGCAAGCCTTGCGCTATCGCCTGGCGATGCTCGAGCGGCGCCTGCGCCAGCAGGGCATCGAGCGCGCCATGGGCCTGCTCGATCGCCGCGTGGGCCGCGGCCAGCAGCGCATCGACGAACTGGGCTACCGCATGCGCGAGAGCCTGCGCACCCTGCTGGATTCCCGCGAACGCACACGCCGCCGCCTGGAGGCGCGCCTGGCACGCTTCGACACGCGGCCGCGCCTGGCCGCCGGCCGCCGCCGCATGGAAGTGCTGCACGCCGCCGCCCTGGAGACCGTGCTCCGCCGCCTGGCCCTGCGCCGCGCCGTCTGGGAGCGGCTGGATGCGGGCCTGGCGCAGTTGAGCCCGCTGCTGGTTCTCGAGCGCGGCTACGCCATCGTCTCAAACCAATCGGGCATCCTCAAGGATGCCGCCGCGGCGCCGCCCGAATCGGGCATCCACGTGCGCCTGGCACGCGGATCGCTGGATGCCGTGGTCTCCTCTATCGTGGTGTCTCCACCGCGAGCCGGCGGCCATCGCTCAGAATCGTAACCAGGCCGTCTTCATCGGTCCGCAGGCTCATGGCGTGGCGCTCCGCCAGGCGCTCCAGCACTTCGCGGTTGGGATGCCTGTAGCTGTTCTCGAAGCCCACCGAGATCACCGCGAAGGCGGGCGCGGCGGCATCCAGAAATGCCGGCGTGCTGGACGTCCGGCTGCCGTGATGCGCCACTTTGAGCACGTTGGCGGGCCGCATCCCGCCATCCTCCAGGATGCGCCGCTCGATGCCACTCTCGATGTCGCCGCTCAGCAGAAACTCGTGCCGGCCGTGGCGTATTTCGAGCACCAGCGAGTCGTTGTTCTTGGGAACGTCCGAGGGCGTGTATCCGGCCACCGGCGCCAGCACCTCGATCTCGTCCCCGCCGAAATTCATCCGGCGCGGCGCCTCGAGCGGCACGATGCGCGTCCCGTTGCGCACAGCCGCGGCGCGCACGGCATCCCACGCGGGGCTCTCGGGCGTGAGGCCGGTCCACAGCTCGCGCGGACGGAAATCTGCGATCAGCGCCGGCAGGCCGCCGGCGTGATCCTCGTGCGCGTGCGAGAGCACCATTACGTCGATCGTGTGGAAGCGCCGCTCCCACAAATAGGGCGCCACCACGTCCTCGCCGATATCGAGGCGCGCCTGCGTCTGGTGTCCGAACGCCGGGATGCCGCCGCCATCCACCAGCATGCGCTGGCCATTGGGGAATACCAGCAGGATGCTGTCGCCTTGGCCCACGTCGATGGTGCTCATCTCGAGCTGCCCCGCGTGAACCAGCGGCGGAAACGGATTCCACACCAGCAGTACCAGGAGCGCTGCGGCGGCCGTCACCGCGAGGGCGCGCCATCTTCTCCCCGGTGCCGCGGCCACTGCGATCAAGGCCGCCGGGAAGGCCACCGCCAGCCACAGCGGCGGCATGGGCACCCGCCAGTCCGGATCGATGCGCGCGTGCCAGCCTACGATCGCCCGCGAGAGTCCCAGCAGGGCCGCTCCGATCCTGGCCACCCAGTGCCAGCCCGTGGCCACCGCCACGAAGCCAACCGGGACCTCCAGCCCCATAATCGGCACCGCGAACGCGTTGGCCGAAAGGCCGGTGATCCCGATGCGGTGAAAATAGATCACCATGGGGAGCGCGATGCCCGCCTGCACCACCGCCGAGACCAGCGTCACCTCCCAGAAGAAGAACAGCAGTTGCGCGGGAACCGTGACCGCCAGGCGTGCCGCGCGCGCGGGAAGCCGCAGCGCCCGCCGCAGGGTCTCCGCCAGCAGACGCATCTCGATGCGGAACTGCGCCACACGCGGCGGGATGTGCATGTCGCGGCCGGTGTCCGTCAGTTCCGCCAGCCCCCGGCCCAGCGGCCCGGAGGTCGCGCGGATCATCGGCGCGGCGAACAGTCCCAGAAACGCCACCGCCAGGAAGGTGAGCTGAAAGCTGGCATCGAAGAGCTGCTCGGGGTCGAACACCAGGAACGCCAGCGCCACGCCCGCCAGCAGGTTGATGGGCCGGCGGTCGCGGTAGAAATACCGGCACACCGCCGCCAGCGTGAGGCCCGCCGCCGAACGCACGCACGGCGCGGCCCCGCCCGTCACCATCGCGTAGAGCCACGCCGCCAGCACCGTCGTCGCCAGCGCGGGCATCTCCGGCACAAAGCAGATGCGCAGCAGGAACAGGAAAAAAGCAGCCAGGATGGCCACGTGCGTGCCCGAAATCACCAGTACGTGGAAAGTTCCGGTGTTGCGATACTGCTCCGTCCAGATGCGCTGAAGCTGGTAGTTCTGGCCGATGAGCAGCGCCTGCGTCATCCCGGTCTCATAGTCGCTGCCCGCGTAGAGGCGCTCGGTGCGGTCCAGGATCGCGGCGCGTAGGTCCATGGCCGCCTTCCGCACCGGCGATCCGCAGCTCCCCGGCAGGATGCGCAGGCTTTCGGCGGCGCCCGATGCGGTCCAGTAGATCGCCTCGCGCGCGAGCGAGCGCCGGTAATCGAAGGCCCCGGGGTTGCCGTAATTGCGGGGCTGGCGCACGCGCGCATCGAGCTCGATCTTCTGCCCGTAGCGCAGGCGGGGCAGGGAAGCGCCATCTTTCGTGTACAGCGTGACCTGGGCGCGGGCTCCCGGCTCCAGCTCCAGGATGAAGCGTTCGCGCTCGCCCGAGATGGCTGGCGGCTCGACCACGCAGCCGCCCAGAATTACGATTTCCCGCCCGGAGACGTCCAGCTCCGGCGGCGGTCCGGGCGCGTGCGCTAGGGCCGTGAGCGCGCCGGCCGAGACAAATCCCAGCAGGCAGCAGACGCCCGCCAGCACGCGGGCCCGCCGCCACAACGCCACGCCGCCCAGCGCCAGGAACGCCGCGGTGGCCGCCAGCAACTCGGGCGCCTCAAATGCCACGAAACGCCCGACCCCAATGCCTGCCGCAATGCCGGCCACGGGCCAGACCAGGGGGTCCGCGATCTCGCTCCACCCGACGCGCATACCTTCTTAGTGCGCCTGGGGCGTCCATTCACTCAGAATTTCACGCAGCGGGGTTGCCGCGCCGCCGGCTACCGCTCGTGCACGTCTTCCAGGTACGTGTACCCGTGCAGGCCTTCTTCGTAGAACTTCAGCAGCGAGCCGCTCTCTTCATAGCTCAAACGGCCCTCGCGCAAAGCCGCTTCCACGTCGCGACGCAGCTTGGTGACCAGCGCATCGGAGCTGAACTGCACGTAGTTGAGCACTTCCCTGACCGTGTCGCCCTTGATGACCGAATCGAGAATCACCTCGCCCGTGGGCCCCATCCGCACGTGCACGGCATTGGTGTCCCCGAACAGGTTGTGCAAGTCGCCCAGGATCTCCTGGTAGGCGCCCAGCAGAAACGCGCCCAGGTAGTAATCGCCGCCCCCGAAGGGGTGCAGCGCCAGCGTGCGCTTCACGTCGCGCCGGTCGATGAAGGCGTCCACCTTGCCGTCCGAATCGCAGGTGATATCGCCCAGCACGGCATGGCGCGTGGGTTCCTCCTCCAGCCGGTGAATCGGCATGATGGGGAAGAGCTGCTTGATGGCCCAGCTATCGGGCATGCTCTGGAACAGCGAGAAATTGCAGAAGTACGTGTCCGAAAGCATCGCGTCGATGCCTTCCAGTTCCTCGGGGAAGTAGTCCAGATCCCCGGCCATCCTCTCGATGCGCCTTGAAATCGCCCAATAGAGGTTCTCGGCGAT
>Ga0181517_10005451_pt1 | contig 11233 bp, 11 predicted proteins | sample PEATcosm2014_Bin_31_FD_119748 | JGI IMG/M metagenome (GOLD analysis project Ga0181517, IMG submission 119748) | Peatland microbial communities from MTU Mesocosm Facility, Houghton, MI, USA - PEATcosm2014_Bin01_30_metaG | ecosystem: Environmental > Terrestrial > Soil > Wetlands > Peat | place... | reverse complement strand
GTCTATGGTTCGCTGGGCCCCAACGATCCGGCCTTTACGGAAGAAACGCCGTATGCTCCCAGCAGCCCCTATTCGGCCTCCAAGGCAGCCTCGGATCATTTGGTGCGCGCCTACTTTCACACCTACGGCCTGCCGGTGCTGACCACCAATTGCTCGAACAACTATGGTCCGCATCACTTCCCTGAAAAGCTGATCCCGCTCATCATTCACAACTGCCTTGCCGGAAAGCCGCTGCCCATCTATGGCGACGGCATGCAGATTCGCGACTGGCTCTATGTGGGCGATCATTGCCGCGGCATTCGCACCGTGCTCCAGAAGGGCGTGTTGGGCGAGACCTACAACATCGGTGGCCGTCAGGAGATGGCCAATATCGATGTGGTCGAAATCATCTGCGCTATCCTCGACGAACTGGTTCCCGCCGCGCAGCCCTATGCCAGCCTGATTACCTACGTGAAGGACCGTCCTGGCCATGATCGACGCTACGCCATGAATATCGCCAAGATCGAGCGTGAGCTGGGATGGAAGCCCCTTGAAAGCTTCGAGAGCGGCATTCGCAAGACGATCCGGTGGTATCTGGACAACCCCGCCTGGACCGAGCACGTGACCAGCGGCGCTTATCGCGCGTGGATCGATCGTCAGTACGCCAACGAAGAGGTCATCCGATGAGCGGGCGCAAGGGAATCATCCTGGCTGGTGGCTCCGGCACACGGCTGTATCCGATCACCCATGCGGTCTCGAAGCAACTGCTCCCGGTCTACGACAAGCCCATGATCTATTACCCGCTCTCGGTGCTGATGCTGGCCGGGATTCGCGAGGTGCTGATCATCGCTACCCGGCAGGATACGCCGCGCTTCCAGCAGTTGCTGGGCGATGGTTCCGGCTGGGGTATGAACTTCGAATACGTGGTGCAGCCCAACCCGGAGGGGCTGGCGCAGGCATTTATCCTCGGGCGCGATTTCGTCGGTCGGGATGCCTGCTCCCTGGTGCTGGGCGACAACCTCTTCTTTGGCCATAGCCTGGTCACGATGCTGAAATCGGCCGCCAGCCAGCCCTCGGGCGCGACGGTCTTCGCCTACACGGTGCGCGATCCCGGGCGCTACGGCGTGGTTGAACTCGATGCCAACGGCCGCGCCATCAGTCTGGAAGAAAAGCCCATCAAACCGAAGTCGCGCTACGCGGTAACCGGCCTCTACTTCTACGACAACCAGGTGCTGGATATGGCTGCCAATCTCAAGCCCTCGCCGCGCGGCGAACTCGAGATCACCGACATCAACCGCATCTACATGGAAAAAAATGAACTGCGGGTCGAGATCTTCAGCCGCGGCATCGCCTGGCTCGACACCGGTACGCACGACTCGCTGATCGAAGCCGGTTCCTTTGTGCAGACGATCGAAAAGCGCCAGGGACTCATGGTCGCGTGTCCCGAAGAGATTGCCTTCCGCGCCGGCTTTATTGATGCCGCGCAATTGGAGAAGCTGGCCTCCGGTTTGCGCAACGACTACGGAACCTACCTGTGCGAGATTCTCGCGCAGCCCGAGGTTTTGATGCGATGAACATCCAGGCTACAGCCATTCCGGGTGTACTGATCCTCGAACCGAAGGTCTTCGGCGACGAGCGCGGCTTCTTCATGGAGAGCTTCAACGAGCGGGAAATGCGCAGGATCGGAATCGATGCGCATTTCGTTCAGGACAATCACTCCCGCTCCGCGCGGAATGTGTTGCGCGGGCTGCACTATCAGATTGATCAGCCGCAGGGAAAGCTGGTGCGTGTCGTGAGTGGCCGTGTTTTTGATGTGGCCGTCGATCTACGCCGCGCTTCCGCAAGCTTCGGCAAATGGGTGGGAGTCGAGCTATCGGCGGAGAACAAGCTGATCTTCTCGATCCCTCCCGGTTTTGCACATGGCTTTGTTGTCCTTTCCGAGAGCGCCGATTGTCTCTATAAGGCGACGGACTATTATGCGCCCGCGTCGGAGCGGACCATCCTCTGGAATGATCCGGAAATCGGCATCGAATGGCCGCTCGAGGGAGATCCGATCCTGTCGGCGAAAGATGCGGCCGGCATTTCATTCCGGCAATCGGAAGTCTTCGAGGCGAGCGCCTCGCACTACTGATCCGGCAACAGAATACTGTGTGGGTGCCCCATCCTTTTCCGCGCTTTTTGCGGGAAAGGGTGGGAAACGGTGACACTCATCTCTTGCCGGATCTATAAGGAAATCATGCAGAAAGTTTTAATTTTTGGACGCGTCGGCCAGGTCGGTTGGGAATTGCGTCACAAGCTGGCCTGTCTGGGTGAAATCGTCTCCGTGGAGTATCCCGAGGTGGACTTCACCCGGCCCGACACGTTGCGCGCCGTCGTCCGTGCGGAACAGCCCACGGTGATCGTGAACGCCGCGGCATATACCGCTGTGGACAAGGCCGAAGCCGAGCCGGATCTGGCCATGGCCATCAACGGTAAAGCGCCGGCAGTGCTGGCCGAGGAAGCCAGGAAGCTCGGCAGCCTGCTGGTGCATTATTCCACCGACTACGTTTTCAACGGCAGTGGGACGCGCCCCTGGCTTGAAACCGACACGCCTGAGCCGCTCAATGTGTACGGCAAGACCAAGCTGGCTGGCGACGAGGCAATTCAAGCCTCGGGATGCGATCATCTGATCTTCAGAACCAGTTGGGTGTATGGCGCGCGGGGCAGCAATTTTCTGCTGACCATGCTGCGGCTGGCCCGAGAACGAAGCGAGTTGAGCATCGTCGACGACCAGGTTGGCGCACCGACCACGAGCGAGTGCATTGCCCAGGCAACGGCATGTGTGTTGGCCCAGGTGCTGTCGCCTTCAGGGAAGGGAATGGCCGGCCGCAGTGGCGTCTACAACCTGACCAATGGTGGCGAGGCCTCATGGTTTGGATTTGCGCAATCGCTTTTGGCCAAGGCCAGCGTCACACTTGGAACGCCTCTGCCTCATCTGAAGCCGATTATTACGAGCGATTTTCCGCGCCCCGCGCCGCGGCCCGGCAACTCCCGCCTCTCCGGACAAAAGCTTGAAGAGGTGTTCGGAGTGAAGCTGCCCCATTGGGAAACGGCACTGTCACTGGTGCTGGAGACAATGGCCGAATGCGCATCGCCACTCGCAACCAAAGCGTGAATCGCAATCCGGTGAGCGGAGATCGCAATCATGCATGCTCGCCATCTTCTATGCAGAAGGACTCGATAGAAAGATCATTCGACAGTCGTTGTAAACTAGCAGGGAAGAATCAAGAGGACAGTGCATGGGCAGGGCTGCAATCGTTTTGGGTGGAGCGGGATTTGTAGGTAGTCATCTATTGCAGCAACTCGCAGCCAGTCGGGAGTACACGCAACTGGTTTCAGCCGACATCGGTGTGCCGCGCTTCCAGGTCGATGGCGTTCAATATCGGCAACTGGATGTACGCCAGCCGCTTCCAGACGATCTCTGCCCCGGTGTTACTGAAATCTATAACCTCGCCGCCGTGCACACCACCCCCGGTCATGAAGATTGGGAGTATTACTGGACCAACGTCCTCGGCGCTACTCACGTGTGCGATTATGCGCGGCGGCAAGGCGTAACGCAGATCGTTTTCACCAGCTCCATTTCTGTCTACGGCCCGACCGAAGATCTGAAGGACGAGGACGCAGCGCCTGCGCCCGAAAGCGCCTATGGCTGTTCCAAGCTCTGCGCGGAGAAGATTCATCAACAGTGGCAGGCAGAGCGCCCCGAAGAGCGCCGCCTGGTAGTGGTGCGGCCCGCGGTCATCTACGGCCACACCGAGCAGGGCAACTTCACCCGCCTGGCCAAGCTGCAGCGCAAGCGAATGTTCGTCTTTCCCGGCCGCACCGATACGGTGAAGAGTTGCGGATACGTGAAGGATCTGGCGCGCTCGATGCGCTTCATGCTCGAGCGTTGCACCGGCGTGAGCACCTATAACTTCTGTCATCCGCAGCGTCACACAACCAAGGATATTTGCGAGAGTTTCACGCGCGTCGCGGGATTTCCGCCTGCCAGAATCGTATTGCCGCTGGCTCCAATGCTCGTTGCTGGCTGGGTCTTCGAAGCGTTGGCGAGCATCGGGATGAAGACTTCCATCAACCGGGCAAGGTTGATGAAGCTCGTTCGCTCGAACAATATCGTACCCAAGCGTCTGGTCGAGGCGGGCTTCCACTACAACTACGATCTGGATGCATCGCTGGCCGACTGGAAAAGGGACTCGCAGAATAAATTTGTATAGATGTCTCTCTCCGCCGCTGCACAGAAAGCCCCGCCAACCGCGCAGAGTAAACTGGGATCGCATGGGAAAGCGACAGGTGCTATGAAGGCAATCATCCTGGCGGGTGGACTGGGCAGCCGGTTGGGCGAAGAGACGAACCTGCGCCCCAAGCCCATGGTAGAGATCGGCGGCAGGCCGATCCTCTGGCACATCATGAAGATTTATTCGCATTACGGAATCAATGACTTCATCATCTGCCTGGGTTACAAGGGAAACACCATCAAGGAGTATTTCGCCAATTATTATCTCTACTCCGCCGATGTTACCTTCGACTTATCCCAAAACACCGCGGAATATCATCGCAGCGGCTCGGAGCCATGGCGCGTGACACTGGTGGATACCGGGCCCGCCACCATGACCGGCGGCCGTTTGCGGCGCGTGCTTCCCTATGTCGAGAACGATGAGGCTTTTTGCTTCACCTATGGCGACGGCGTGGCCAACGTGAATATCTCCGATCTGCTTGCCTTTCACAAACGCCACGGCAAACTGGTCACATTGACCGCGGCCCAGCCCAGCGGCCGTTTCGGTTCGCTCAACATCGGCGCGGATGGCGCGTTGCGTTCGTTTGCTGAAAAGCCGCGCGGCGATGGCCGCTGGGTCAACGGCGGCTTTTTCGTCCTCTCGCCGAAAGTGGGCGAGTATCTGAAAGACGACACAACGATGTGGGAGCGGGAACCGATGGAGGCGCTATCGCGCGAGGGCCAGGTTTCAGCTTTCAAGCATGAGGGCTTCTGGCACCCCATGGATACCGTGTTCGAAAAGAACGAGCTGGAAAGCCTCTGGGCCAGCGGCCAAGCACCCTGGAAGGTGTGGGAATGAACTGGCAGGGCAGGCGGGTTCTGCTGACCGGTCACACCGGCTTCAAAGGCAGTTGGCTGGCGCTCTGGCTGCAAGGGCTGGGCGCGGAGGTGTGTGGGCTGGCGCTGCAGCCGCCTACGGCCGTCAATCTGTTTGAAGATGCCCGCGTGGGCCGGGGCATGCGCTCAGTAATCGGCGACATTCGCAACGCGGATCTGGTGCGGCGAGTTTTCATCGAGCATAAGCCGGAGGTGGTCTTCCACCTGGCCGCGCAGCCGCTGGTGCGCGCTTCGTATGCCGATCCGCTGGGCACTTATGCCACCAACGTCATGGGCACGGCGCACGTGCTGGAGGCGGCGCGAGCCGTGGACACGCTGCGCGCGGTCGTGGTGGTCACCACCGACAAATGCTATGAGAACCGCGAGTGGCCCTGGCCTTACCGCGAGTCGGACCGGCTGGGGGGATTCGATCCCTACAGCAACAGCAAGGCTTGCGCCGAACTGGTGGTTTCCGCCTGGCGCAATTCGTTTTTCAATCCCCGCGACTATGCGCGGCATGGGGTGGCCATTGCCACGGCGCGGGCCGGCAACGTGATCGGCGGCGGCGATTGGGCGGAAGACCGCCTGATTCCGGACGCGATCCGGGCTTTCCAGCAGGGGCGCGCGGTGCAGATCCGCAACCCCAGGGCAATTCGCCCCTGGCAGCACGTTCTGGAACCGCTGCGTGGCTATCTGGACCTGGCGGCATCGCTTATGGAAAGTTCGAGCAATCTGGACAAGGCAGGGGCCGGGGCCGGCGCCGGCGCATGGAACTTCGGGCCGCATCCCCGCGACGCCAAACCAGTAGAATGGGTCGTGAACGAACTGGCTCGCCTCTGGGGCCAGGGCGCGCGATGGGAGCAGGAGCCGGGGCGGCATCCGCACGAGGCGCAGACCCTGAAGCTCGACATTTCCAAGGCCGCGGCGCAGCTGGGCTGGCAGCCACGCCTGCAACTGGCCGAGGCCCTTGCCATTTCCGAGGCGTGGTATGCCGAGCGCTGGCAGCGTGAGCGCGCCGGCAGCGTCGATATGCGCGCCTTCACCGAGGCGCAGATTCACGCTTACCAGAATCTAACGGACTAACATCCAACCGCCCGGCCGAGCAGGGAAGCGATTGAGCATCGACAAAAAAAGCGAGCTTCGCGCAGCGATTCAGAAGCTGACCACCGAGTATTATCGGGAGGCATTTCCCGCTCAGCAGTTTGTCCCCGGAACCTCGGCTGTGCCGGTTTCAGGCCGCGTCTTCGACGATGCCGACCTGTTTTCCATCGTCGATTCCGGCCTGGATTTCTGGCTGACGGCGGGCCGGTTTGCCGGCCGGTTCGAATCGAAGTTCGCCAAGTTCATCGGCGTGCGCGATGCGCGGCTGGTCAACTCCGGATCGTCCGCCAACCTGGTCGCGGTCTCGCTGCTGACTTCGCCGACTCTGGGCGAGCGGCAACTGAAGCCGGGCGACGAAGTGATCACCGTGGCCGCGGGCTTTCCGACGACGATAAATCCAATCATTCAAAACCATCTGACGCCGGTGTTTGTGGATGTGCAGCTGGGCGCTTATAACATCGATCCCAGCGATCTCGAAGCCGCGCTGAGTCCCCGCACCAAGGCCATCATCCTGGCCCACACGCTGGGCAATCCCTTTGCCCTCACCGAAGTTGTGGCGTTTGCAAGGAAGCACAGCCTGTGGCTGATCGAAGATTGCTGCGACGCGCTCGGTTCCACCTGGAACGGCCGCCCCGTGGGCAGTTTCGGCGACCTTGCCACTTTCAGCTTCTATCCGGCGCACCACATCACCATGGGCGAGGGCGGATGCGTGGCCACCAACCGGCCCCAGCTGACCAGGCTGATTGAGAGCTTCCGCGACTGGGGTCGCGATTGCTGGTGCGCGCCCGGCAAAGACAATACCTGCGGCAAGCGCTTCGACTGGCAATTGGGCACGCTGCCCTACGGTTACGACCACAAGTACACTTACTCGCATATCGGCTATAACCTGAAGGCCACCGACATGCAGGCTGCTGTGGGGTTGTCGCAGCTGGCCAAGCTGCCGGGGTTCATCGAGCGGCGCAAGCAGAATTTCGCGTATCTGAAAGCCGCACTCGATCCGTTGAGCGAGTTCCTTATTCTGCCCATCCAAGAGGCCGAGGCCGATCCGTCGTGGTTTGGCTTCCCCATCGGAGTACGCCAGACAGCGCCCTTCGAGCGCGACCAGCTGACCCGGGCTTTGGACGATGCGCACATCGGCACCCGCCTGCTGTTTGGCGGCAACCTCATGCGCCAACCTGCCTATGCGGGCTGCGAAATGCGCGCCGTGGGCGAGCTGCCCATTACCGATTTCGTCATGGACCGGGTCTTCTGGGTTGGCGTGTATCCCGGACTGACCGAGTCCATGCTGGACCATATTGCCGGGACCATCGCCGCATTTATCCGCCGATAAGGTGCTCGGCTGGTCGTTAACGACTTTTGACGTGCAAAATATGCGATTCAATCGTATATTTTGCATATGTGGATCGAACGCGAGGTAGAATCCCGTCTCAGACGCTCTGCAAAGACGCGTCCGGCGATCGTCTTGACGGGTGCGAGGCAGACCGGCAAGACCTCCACCTTGCGGCGTCTGTTTCCGGACTATTCGTTTGTCTCTCTCGATCTCCCCACCGAGGCAGAACAGGCCGAAAAGGAGCCCGAGCGCTTCCTCCAGCGTCATCCCCCTCCCGTCATCATTGACGAGGTGCAATATGCGCCCGGCCTCTTCCGGCACCTTAAAGTAGCCGTAGACGCCCACCGTTCGCGCAATGGGCAATTCCTGCTCACCGGCTCCCAGAAGTTCACGCTGATGAAAAACGTATCCGAATCGTTGGCGGGCCGGGCCGACATCGTGGAACTGGAGACGCTCTCTTTTGCCGAGATTCGCAACGCGCTGCCGAATACCAAGCTTGAAACCGCCATCGTGCGCGGCGGATTCCCAGAGTTGCACGCCAACCCGGACATAGATTCCGTGGCGTTCTACAATTCCTACCTCGCTACCTATCTGGAGCGCGATGTGCGCGCCCTGGCCAATGTCGGCAGCCTGCGGGATTTTGAGCGGTTCCTGCGCGCATGCGCTCTCCGCTCCGCGAACCTGCTAAACAAGGCGGATCTGGCGCGGGATGTTGGCATTTCGCCATCGACAGCAAACCAGTGGCTATCCATGCTGGAGGCTTCGGGGCAAGCGGTGCTGCTTGAGCCTTGGTTCTCGAATCGAACCAAGTCCATCGTCAAGAGTCCCAAACTTTACCTTGCAGACACCGGCCTGCTCTGCGCGTTACTGAATATTCGATCCGAGGAAGCTCTTCGGCAATCGCCCGCAGCAGGCGCGATATGGGAGACGTTTGTCTTCGCCCAACTCAGAGATCGAGAGCGCCGCGCCGGACGTACGGGCAGCCTCTTCTTCTGGCGCGACCGCACCCGCGAAGTGGATTTCCTGGTGGACTCCGGTGGCAGCCTGGAGCTCTTCGAGGCCAAGTGGACGGAATTGCCGGATTTTGGCGACACGGTGAATCTTGAATTCGTGCGTGGCGTAGTCGGCGCGCCGAGCGTTTCAGGCGGTGCAGTTGTTTGCCGCACTCCGAATGGCTTCCCGTTTGCAAACGGTTTTCGTGCGCTGCCCGTCACCGAACTCGAATAGGCAAGTGGCATTGCATACGGAATTCGCACCGGCTCATGCGGCGGCACTGTCTATCGCTTTCCGCTCTTCCATTCCTCATACGAAATCCGCGGAATGGTCATGAATGCGTCGCGGGTGCGCACATAGTTTCCCAGCCCGTTCATTCGTCCGATTGAATGCAGCTCATCGGCTTTGATATATGGCCCCGCCGGATCAACGAACCGGTCCTCGACATAGATAGCGACAACGCGCCCCAGGATGATCCGCGAGCGGCCAATCTCCATCGTCGTATACTCCCGGCATTCCAGCGCGGCGTGCGCCTCCGCCAGCCGCGGCGGCTTCACAACCTGCGACGGCGCGGTGGTGAACCCGGCCAGTTCCACCTCGCTCATCTCGGGCGGAAAATCGGTAGCGCAGATGTTCATCCTTTCGGCGATGTCCTCGGTCACCACGTTGACCACAAACTCGCCGGTGCGCCGGATGTTGCGGGCCGTATCTTTGGGCACAAACGGCTCACCCGGCCGGTTGGTCACGCCCACGGCGACAATGGGCGGGTCGGTGCACAGGTAGTTGTAAGCGCTGAACGGCGCGGCATTCAACTGCCCATGCTCATTCATGCTGGTGATCAGCGCAATCGGCCGTGGCGCAACCAGGCCCACCAGCAGTTTGTAGGCGTCGCTGGCAGGCCCGCGTTCGAGATCGAAATTCATTGGGTCGAGCACTCCTGATGCTTTGATGGTATCTGACCAGAGGCAGGCGCAACAGCTCTGAAACGCGCCCGGTGACAGGCATCGAAAACAGGGTTAGAATTTGCGTGCGCGCGGTCAGAAAACAAGAGCCTGACCAGCGATAAGCAGTGAAGGTGACCGCTTTGGAGATGAACAAACTACAGCCGAATGCCTACGCCGCACTCGACGGAATCGTGCGCGACGGGATGTTGCTTGCCATTGGAGGCTTTGGCCTGTGCGGCATCCCCGAGGCGTTGATTCTGGCCTTGCGGGATACCGGCGTCCGCGACCTGACCATCGCCAGCAACAATGCGGGCGTCGATGGCTGGGGACTGGGCCTGTTGCTCGAACGCCACCAGGTGAAGAAGATGATCTCCAGTTATGTCGGCGAGAACATCGAGTTTGAGCGCCAGTTTCTGGTGGGCGAGTTGGAGGTGGAGTTCTGCCCGCAGGGTACGCTGGCCGAACGCATGAGGGCGGGGGGCGCTGGTATTCCGGGTTTCTACACGCGCACCGGCGTCGGCACCGTTGTGGCCGAGGGCAAAGAGCACAAGGAATTCGACGGAGTCACTTACATCCTTGAGCGCGGCATTCGAGCGGACGTAGCTTTGGTGAAGGCCTGGAAGGCCGACAGGCATGGGAACCTGATCTACCGGCGAACTGCGCGGAATTTCAATCCCAACGCTGCCACCTGCGGCAAGATCACGGTGGCCGAAGCGGAAATCATCGTCGAACCGGGCGAGATGGATCCGGATGAAATTCACACGCCGGGCATTTTTGTGCATCGGCTCGTGCATAACCCCAATCCTGAAAAGCGGATCGAAAAGAGAACCACCCGAGGGAGATAAGCCAGTGGCATGGACTCGCGAAGAGATGGCGGCCCGCGCGGCCAGGGAGTTGAAGCACGGCTTCTACGTCAACCTTGGCATCGGCATTCCCACGCTGGTGGCCAACTACATTCCCAAGGGAATCAGTGTCACCTTGCAGTCGGAAAATGGCCTGCTCGGGATGGGCCCGTTTCCAGGTGAGGATGAGGTGGACGCGGACCTTATCAATGCCGGGAAACAGACGGTTACGTTCCATCCGGGAGCATCGATCTTTTCAAGCGCGGACTCCTTCGCCATGATTCGCGGCGGACACATCGACGTGGCCATTCTCGGCGCCATGCAGGTCTCCGAGCGCGGCGACCTGGCCAACTGGATGATTCCCGGCAAACGTGTGAAGGGGATGGGTGGGGCGATGGATATCGTCACGGGCGTGCGCCGCGTCGTTGTACTGATGGAGCACACAGCCGCGGACGGCAGCGCCAAGCTGGTGCGCGATTGCTCCTTGCCGCTCACCGGTGCCAAGGTTGTCCACACCGTGATCACAGATCTCTGCGTGCTCAACGTCACTCGCTCGGGCTTCGAAGTCGTCGAACTCGCGCCCGGTGTCACCCGCCATGAAGTCGAGCAGCGAACTGAGGCATCCGTGAACTTCAGTTGCGCTTTGAACTAATACTATGACCGCGTGTTTTCGCAATTTCACCACAGACTTTGGGTGCCCCAGGTGCCTCGCATTTGGGCGCCTGGGAAAGTACAAAACTCCCCGGCTACGGTAGCCTGCAATTCACTTCCCCCACACCGGTTTCCGCTTTTCCAGAAACGCCGTGATTCCTTCCCGAAAATCCGCCGTCTCCCGCGCCTGGGAGTTGGCTTTAAGCGCTTCAACAATCGCCGCATCCAGCCAGGCTTCATTCTGCGCCACCAGGAGCCGTTTGGT
>Ga0181517_10005445_pt1 | contig 11247 bp, 8 predicted proteins | sample PEATcosm2014_Bin_31_FD_119748 | JGI IMG/M metagenome (GOLD analysis project Ga0181517, IMG submission 119748) | Peatland microbial communities from MTU Mesocosm Facility, Houghton, MI, USA - PEATcosm2014_Bin01_30_metaG | ecosystem: Environmental > Terrestrial > Soil > Wetlands > Peat | place... | reverse complement strand
GTCCTCGGGCGGCTCTACCTCCTCTATCCGCTCGCTCGCTACAGCGATCTAGTCGGAGCGCTCAGCTATCTCTACCAGTACGTCGCGGACCTCCCCGAGAGCAGGCGCAAAGTGATCATCGTGATCACCGACGGAGTCCACAATCCTCCTCCCTCGAGCCCGACTTTCGGCATGGCCCCAGACAAGGTCGCGGCCGAAATCGCGGCGGCTTCGGCCAAGATCCGCGCCAACGGCTGGCCGGTGCACATCATCAGGCTTCCCTTCCCGAAAGCCGGGCAGCGCGGGGCGCCGTCGCCCGGCAGCCCGGAAGCCCAGGGAAGATCCTATCTCGACGCGGCGGCCGCCGCGCTCGGGGCCAAAGTCTCGGATTTCTCCGCCGACGGCAAGGCCGACATCGCCAGGAGGAGCCTCGCCCTCCCCACCGTCGAATTCCCCGGCCCGCTCGGGAAGAAGGATTATTCATTCTCCTTCCCCATCAAGCTGAGCAACGGCTCCGAGTCGGACGTCGGGCTGGAATTGGACCGCGTGCACCTCGGCGACGCCGACATCCTGGCGAACAAAGTGTTCCTCACCCTTCATGGAGGCCGCACGGGGTCCATGGATGTCCCCGTCCTCCTGCCCGACTCCGTACCGCAGGGGGATTCCAAGCTCCAGGTAAGATTGCATTTCGCGAACGGGATCCGCGTCAGCCCGGATACGGGGGTCCTCGAGCTGAGCCTCGAGCGCAATCCGCTCGCGGCCCTATTGCGGTCCGGGGCCCGCGTGGTCCTCTTCGCCGTCGTGCTGCTTTTGGGACTCGCCGCCCTGCTCGGAGTCATCATAATGCTCAGGCGCATGCCGCAACGCGCCGAAGGGCCCATCGCCGCTGCCGTCCTCCAAGGCGACGCTATGTCCGGATCGACAGCCTCTCCCGCCGCGGCCAAGCCGCGCCGCGCTTCCGTCGCCGGCGCCTCGTCCGGCTCCGAGGGCGCCAAGGCCTCCCTCGGAGCGGCGGCATCGGTCGCGGCGGCCGACGACAGGGGACGTGCCGCCTCCTCCGCGCGATCGGCGAAGGAAATGGCGGAGAGTCGCCGGGAGGAGGCCGCGCGCGCCGCAGCCCTCCTCGCCGAGGCCGCGCGTACCGCCAAGGCGGATTCGGGCAAGGTCGCGAGTCCGTCTCCGGCGGCGCGGGATGAGCGGGATATCGCCATCGACGGCAGCGCCGCGGCCCTCGTCGCGCAAAGGAAAGCCGAGGCCGAGCGAACGGTCGCCATGCTCGCGGAGGCGGCCGGCCGCCGCGTTCCGGCCGCGAAGCGCTCGGGCTCGGCCGAAGCCAGGGCTCGCTCCGAGTCGGCGGCCTACGCGCCCCGTGTCCTCAAGCCCGGCTCTCTGGAGATCGAGCTCCTCGTCGCGGAGCAGAATCCCCACATCGGTTCGCGCAACGTGCATAGCCTCTCCGCCGGCGGCTCGAAATCCGTCGGTGGCGGCTCGAGCGATTTCCTTGTCTTCCTCGTGAGCGTGCCGCGAAGGTCCGCCGAACTCCATTTCGACGGGGAGAAGCTGGCGTTCGTGCCGCTGCGCCCGGAGCTCTTCCCCGAGCTGGACGGCCCCGTGGAGGATTGCCTGGGCAAGGACATTCCCATGATTTCGAGGTCGGGTTATCCGCTCACGCTCCGATTCGTCGCCTATGAGAAGCCTGCCGACACGATAAACAGGCTCCTGCACTGCATCGAGACGCCGGGAATCATGAAGCGTCAATAGCGAGAGCCGACCGAGGCGCGGAAGGAGGACGCGTCTAGAACGCCTTCAGCGCCTCGGCGGCCCGCTTCTTGATCATCTCGGAGGGATCGCTCCTGGCCAGGAGTTCCAGGTCCGGCCTGAGGCCCGCCGCCTTGTTCTTCCTGATCCATTCGATTCCCGCTATCCTTATCAAGTACTCTTTGTCCGCGAGCAGCGCGCGAGCGAGAGCCCCGATGCCGGGCGCTTTGTCGGCATTCGCCACCTCTCTCGCCAGAGCGGTATAGAAAGTCCTGTCCTTCTCGGAAGCTTCGGCGGCGAGTCTCGCCTCGAGGGCGGGCAAGGAGCCCGCGGGATCGTAGCGAGCGAGGAGGCCGAAGCAGAGGACCCTCAGGGCGCCGTCCGCTTCCTTGTCGTCGACTATCCCGCGGAGGAATGCGAAGGGATCATCTTCGCCCGACGAGCCGAGACCGATGGAAGCCGCGCCAAGGATCGCCAAGGAGCGGCACGCCTCGCTCCGCACCGCCAGCTCCGGGTCGCTCTGCGCCTTGTAGCGCAGGAAAGGCAGAGCCTGGGCCACCTTGCCCGACGCGGCGGCCTTGCAGGCGGCGACGCGCGCGTTCGGGAAGGAATCGCGGAGGGCCTCGGCGATTGCCCTCCTGGCGGCCGCCCCCGGAGCCCCTGCCCCTTCGGCGAAGGAACCGAGGGCCTGGATGGCGGAGGTCCTGACATTGGGATCCTGGTCGTTCGACGCCTTCACCAGGCTATCCACGGATGAGCCGTCCTTGATCTTCGCCAGCGCGTCGCAGGCGAACATCCTCGCGGCCTTGCCTGCCGTAACGTCCTGCACGAGCCTGCCGAGGCGTTCGGCCGCCTTAGCGGAGCCGATTTCCCCGAGGGCCTTTATCGCCTCTTCTTTGAGCGCGGGGCTCGTCGAGTCGCTGTCGAACCAACCGAGGAGAAGAGCCTCCTCGGGCTCGCCGCCCGATCGTCCCATGAGCCTCACCAGAGCGGGAAGGAGTTTTTTGTTGTTCTCCTTCATCAATGCGTCGGAGAAGCGCAATGCGTCCTTCGACCGAATTGCCGCAAGGTACAAAAGGGCGGAGTCGACCAGATCGACGTCCTGGTTGTCCCGGTCCTCCACCATGCCCAGCGCGGCCTTTTCGGCTCCATTCCATTCGAGCGTGGCGAAGAACTCGAGTACGGTCGCTCTCAGTTTGGGGCTGCGCGAACTGCCGAACAGGTCGAGGAGCTCATCGTCGTATCGACCGTCCTTTTCCGAAGTCAGGACCCTGACCAGGTCGCTTATCTCGGAATCGATCCCGTACCGGATCGTGTCTCTCCTCTTCGCCTCGAGCTGCGCTGCGGGGTCCGCAGATGGCGCATCGGCGGCGGGAGCCGCGGACACCGGGGCCGCGGGTTCCTGCGCCCACGAGCCGATCGCGGTCGCCAGGGCGAGGGCGAAGACCAGGGCGGCTGCCCGGCTAGGGAGCGGTCGAGATCGACTGTTCCCCGCCTGATCGATACTCCGCGAGGAAACCGCGCTTGAAGGTCGGGAACTCTCCTCGGCGGACGCTCTCGCGTATCCGCGCGACGAAGTCATGGAGGAAATAAAGGTTATGATAAGTAGCGAGCATCGCATAGAGGATCTCCTCACACTTGTACAGATGCCGCAGGTAGGCCCTGCTGTGGTCGCGGCATACCTTGCACCCGCAGGTCGGATCGAGAGGACCGAAATCCCTCTCGAAGACCGCCTTCTTTATGGCTATCGGCCCCCCGGTCGTGAATATTAGTCCGTTGCGCGCCGTCCTGGTCGGATAGACGCAATCGAACAAGTCGATACCGTTTTCCACCGCCTCGAGGATGTAGTCGGGCGTCCCGATACCCATGAGGTAGCGAGGCTTGTCCTCCGGCAAGAGGGCCGAAGTATAGGATAGGAAATCAGAGAAGACCTCGAAAGGCTCTCCTACCGAGAGTCCACCGATGGCGATCCCTGGCAAGTCGAGGGCGGCGATCTCGGCCGAGCTCCTTTCACGCAGCGACTTGCTGAAATTGCCTTGCACGATGCCGAAGAGCTCGCCTTTATAGCCTTCGTCCCGCTTGACGAGCCAACGCGCCTTGGCGCGAGCCGCCCAACGAGTCGTAAGGTCGGAGGCCGATCTCGCCTCGGCTTCCCCGATCCCCCAAGGGCTGCAGACGTCGAGCTGCATCTGTATATCGCTGTTGAAAGCCGTCTGGGCCTCCACCGCCTCTTCGGGAGAAATGAATTTGGAGGCGCCGTCGATGTGGGAGCGGAAGCGCACGCCTTCTTCTCCGAGCTTCCGAAGCGCTGACAGCGAGAAGATCTGAAAGCCGCCCGAGTCCGTGAGGAAGTTGCCCTTCCACCCCGTAAAGCCATGGAGGCCCCCGGCCGCGCGAATGATCTCATAGCCGGGGCGAAGGAAGAGATGGTAGGTGTTCGCCAGTATCATGGGGAAGCCCAGCTCTTCGAGCGCCTCGGGTCCTATGGCCTTCACCGTCGCGTTGGTCCCGACGGGCATGAATGCGGGAGTCCCTACATCTCCATGGGGCAGGGAAATGCGCCCCGTCCTGGCCTTCGTCGCAGGATCGGCGGCCTCTTTTATGAAAATGCTCCTTCGCTCCATCGCTCTCCCCTAGGTCCTCGCGGCCCTGAAGAGGAGGGCGCCCGCCGCCAGGAAGGCCACGAGCGGCGCCCAGGCTCCAATGAGCGGATCGATCGCCCCCGTCTTGGCGAGGAGCATGCAGATCATCTGAGCGACGTAATACATCGTCGCGGCTATGAGGCTCGTCAGGAGGCTGGCGAGCAGAACGTTCTTCCTGAACCTGCCTCCCGCGGCTCCCGCGAGAAGCACCACCACCAACGGCGTAAAGGCGAAGCTGTAGCGCTTGTTGCGCTCCGCCACCGCCCCCTCGTAGGGCAGGCCCGCCCCCTTCAGGAAAGAGACGTAGACGCCGAGCTCGGAGGCGGACAGCTCCTCCAAGTCCCTGTTTTGGCTGCGGAAGGCATCCGGCCTCTCGTCGAGCGTAGCCGAATCCCAGGTGGCGAAGGTCTTGTCGGTCCATGAGCCGTCTGCCGACCTCACGAATCGTCGAACGCGGCTGAAAGCCCAACGCTCGCCGTCCCAGCGGGCAGTCGCCGCCTCGGTGCGCGCCTCGGGCTCGCCGGCGGCGTCGCGCTCGATTACACTGACTCCCGAGAGGCTTTTCGTAGCGTCGTCGTAGAATTGCACTCGGTAGACAATGGCGCCCTCCTTGGCGATAACAGTGACGTCCGGATTGCTGAAGGATTCCTTCTGCTCGAGCAGGTGGCGCGAAAGCTCGTTCTTGCTTCGTATCGTCTTGAGGACGACGCCGTCGTCGAAGAAGAAGGACGCGGCGCAGAGCAGAAGGGCGACGGCGAAGAGAGGCGCGGTAAAGCTCGAGAGAGAGACCCCCGATCCGAAAATCACCGTGAGCTCGTTGTCGGCATAGAGCGTCGCCAGGCTGTAGGCGGCGGCGAAAAGCAGGGCTATCGGCAGGCCGTTGGACAGGGCCGTAGGCAGGTAGAGGGCGATCACTTTGAGGATTGAGAGCAGGGGCGCCCCCTGCGCCAGATAGCGCCATAGATTCGCGAAGAGGTCGACGAGCTCGAGGATGAGGGCGAACAGACCGAGGGCGGCCCCGAGGGTCGGGAGGAACACCCGGATCAGGTACAGCCTCAACGTGGTCGCGCGCCTCATGTTCTCTATCACTTTGTCCGCAGGCGCGCGATCCATAGGCCGAGTCCCGCAAGCAGCACCGCAGCATTGGGCGCCCAGGTCGACCAGAAAGGAGACCAATCGAGCCTTGCGCCGAGGGTCTGCCCGCCGAGGAGGAGGGCCCAGTATATCACCGACACGATGATGCCGACGCCGAATCCCATGGTCCTTCCGGATTTCTTCGCGAGGAGGCCCAGAGGGAAGGCCATCACGACGAAGAATAGCGCGCCGAACGGGATGGAGAATTTCTTGAAATACTCCAGCTGATACACCTGGAGAGTCCTGTCTGTAGGCTTATCCGTCCCGAACGCGCGTAGCGCGGAGAGGCTCGGAGCGAGTCTCTCCGCGGAATTGGGCCAGGGCGAGCCCCCCTCGACCTCGGCGTCGTAGGCTTCCGCGAGAGACTCGCGCGCGAAGGCGATATCCGCGTCGCGTTTGGCTATCCTGGCCTCGAGCGTGGCTTTCTTCTCGGCGATGACTTTGGCGAGGTCTACGGAGGGCATGTCCCTAGGCCCGAGGACGGCCGTGTCGTCGCGTTCTTCGCGCATCGGGATGCGGTATTCCATATGCGACGAGCGGGCCCATTCGAAGCGGTCGTCCTCTCCCCTCTTCATCGTCTGCTGCCAAACGTCCGAGAGATCGAGGACGACGTCTCCCCGGCTCTCGTCGACGCTCAGACTCGCTTCGCCCGCGGATATGACGCGCTCGCTTCCCTCCTCGCTTCGGTCGAATATGAGGAGGTTCCCGATCCTCGAGCCGATCATGTCGCCCGTCACTACGGTAATATCCTTATATCGCTTCGAGGACCATGGTCGCAGCTCCAGAGCGGGCGTCGACGCGACCAGCTTCCGCGACAGCTTACCGAACTCGATGCTCCCGCGCGGGAGGAAGTAGTCGTTCATGGCGAAGGATACGATCGAAAAGAGGAGACCCAGAGCCAGGAAGGGCGTGAAGGCCCGCCTCGGGGCGATGCCCGCCGCCATGGTCGCGAGCATCTCGTTGTCCGAGGACAGCCGGCCCGCGGCCATGAGGGCGCCTACTAGGGCGGCGAAGGGGAAGGACAAGGCTATCACCGAAGGCATGGCGTAAATGAGCAGTAGGATTACGTCCTTGATAGGGGCCTTTCTCGACAAGATATCCTCGGCCATCAGGAGTATCTGGTTCACGAAGAACACCGCGAAGAAGAAGAGGAAGCAGACCACGAAGCCGAAGAGAAATTCCCGCGAGAAATAGCCGGCGATCACGGAGTATCGCCGTCTCATCTTCGCCATCGGGCGCGCAACCGGCGGAGGCGGTCCGCCGAGGAAGGACCCCATCGCGTCTCCGGTCATGTCCCCGTCGAGCCGAAGCCGCCCGAACCCCGTTCCGTTCCGCCGAGCGAGGCGACCTTCTTGAACAGGGCCCTCGATACGGGCGCGACGACGAGCTGGGCGATCCTGTCGCCGCTGGCGATCATGACTTCCTCGCTGCCGAGGTTGATCAAAACCACCTTGATCTCGCCGCGATAATCCGAATCGATCGTGCCTGGGCCGTTGAGACAGGTTACTCCTCCATGCAGCGCCAAGCCCGAGCGCGGACGCACCTGAGCCTCGTATCCGCGCGGAATCTCTATGCAAATTCCCGTAGGGACGGCGGCGCGTTCTCCGGGGGCGAGGGTGATGCCCTCCGGGATGAAGGCTCGAAGATCGGCTCCCGCGCTGCCCTGGGTCCTGTATTCCGGCGCTTCCGCGCCTGCCGCGGCAGTGAAGGCCACTACGATTTCATCCACGCCGGGCCGCCATCGATGTATCTGAGACCTTCGCTCGAGAGCGGCCGGAGACTTTCACCTTGTCGAGGCCGCTCGCCCCTGCAGCCCTCCTCGACAGATCCCCGTAGGCGAAGCGCGAGCGTTTTCGTCCGCAAAGCAGGCGAGCGCAGGCCGCGTTGAGTTCAGCCCGACCGAGACGCGCGATACGCGCTCCTTCCTCCTCGGGCGTCATGGCCTCTCCGGCAAAGAGCATCTGCCTGGCGATGCGGCGCATCCTGAAATCGGTATCGTCAAGGGAGAGTTCGAAGGATCCGGAGAGCCTGCTGACGGCGTCGGCGCACTCCTCGCCGCTCAAGCCTCTTTCGGCGACTTCGTCAAGCTGACTGTCCATCTCGGCCGCGAGCTCGGGCATACGGGCGGGGGACACGTTGGCGGAAGCCATCCAGAGACACTCGGTTCTGGACATCGAGAATGCGCTGTATACGGAGTAGCAGAGGCCTTTGTCCTCCCTGAGCGACAGGAAGAGCCTCGAACTCGCCGCCTCGCCGATGGCGCCGTTGAGCGCCGAAAGCGAGAAATAGTCGTCCTGGCCGAAGGGCGGCTCGAGCTGGACCGCCTCGTAGAAATGCACCTGCTCCATCTCGGCTCGCACATAGCCGCCGGCGGAGCAGAACGCCGGAGTAGTCTCGGAGCGACGGGAGGCTGCAGGTCGCGCGGATGCCGGCGACCGAAGGGAAGAAGGTTCTTTCGCGGCGGCGTCGATGAGGTGCGACAGCTCCTCGCCGACATCGGCGGTAGGGACGGATCCGGAAGCCGTGACGAGGAGGCTCCGCGGGGAGAATTCCGACTCGTAGAACGAGAAGAGGGCGTCGCGCGTTATGCGACGTATTTCCTGGGGCTCTCCGGCGATCTTGCGGGACAGAGGGTCCCCGGGCCAGATCGCGGACAGGAATTCGTCGTGGGAGCATTCCTCGGGATCGTCGCTCGCCGAAAGGATTTCGCTGACGATGACTTCGCGCTCCCGCTCGAAGTCCTCGACCCGGAATATCGAACCCAATGCCATGTCGGTAAGTACATCGAGGGCGAGTCGCCAGTGCGCCCCCGGTACCTGGCAATGGAGGCAAATGGAATCGCGGTCCGTGAAGGCGTTGAGATATCCCCCCACCCTCTCGATCTCGCGGGATATGGCCGCCGCGCTCCGTCTCAAGGTGCCCTTGAAGGCCATGTGCTCGACGAAATGCACGAAGCCCCGCTCGTGCGGGGCCTCGTGCCTGGAGCCGATGGGGAACCAGAAGCCCGCGGCGAAGGACCTCGCCCCCTCCGCGGTCTCCGCCGCCAGGGCGGCGCCGCAAGGGAGGCGCAGGATCGGAATCATCCTACCTCCTCCGGGAGTCGTCCCTCCGGGGTCCCCTGTCTCGATCGCCTCCGCGATCGAAGGGCCTGCGCTCTCGCGAATCATCGCGCCGCGAATCATCGCGCCGCGAATCATCGCGCCGCGGTTCGTCGCCCGAAGGGCCGTGCCGCTCGGGCGCGGGTACGTTGCCGTTCTCGTCCAGGGCGTCCAAGGCCGCGAGATTGAGCCGACCGAGTCTGTCTACCTCGAGGAGCTTGACTTTGATCTTGTCTCCCTCGTGGACGACATCGGTCACCTTCTCGACGCGGGCCTTGGAAAGCCGCGATATATGGCAGAGGCCTTCCTTGCCGGGCAATATCTCGATGAACGCGCCGAAGTCCATGACGCGCTTCACGACTCCTTCGTAGACCGTGCCCACGATGGGGTCCTCGACGATTCCCATGATGGCGTCCTTGGCGTCATAGGCCGCCTTCTGATTGGCGCCGTAGATCGTCACCGAGCCGTCGTCGTCGACGTTGATCTTTACGTTGAACATCTCGCAGAGCGCCTTTATATTCTTGCCGCCAGGCCCGATGATCGCGCCGATCTTCTCGACGTCGATCTTCGCGGTCACGACCTTTGGAGCGTACTCGGATATTTCCGCCGAGGGGGCGGCTATCGTCTTCTCCATGATTGAGAGGATATGCAACCTGCCGCGCTTGGCCTGCGCGAGCGCCTTTTCCAGTATCTCCATTGACACGCCCGCTATCTTGATGTCCATCTGGAAGCCGGTGATGCCCCTGGTCGAGCCGGCCACCTTGAAATCCATGTCGCCGAGGTGGTCCTCGTCGCCCAGGATGTCGGAGAGAACCGCGTATCGGTCGCCCTCGGTGATGAGGCCCATCGCGATGCCCGCCACGGGCATCTTGAGGGGGACGCCCGCCTGCAGCAGGGATAGAGTCCCGGCGCAGACAGTGGCCATCGAAGACGAGCCATTGGACTCGAGAACTTCGGAGACGACCCGGATGGTATAGGGGAACTGCTCCTTGGTCGGCAGCACTTCCTCGATGGCGCGGCGCGCGAGGTGGCCATGGCCTATCTCGCGCCTGCCGGTGCCGAGCCTGCCGACTTCCCCGACCGAAAAAGGCGGGAAGTTGTAGTGCAGCATGAAGCGGTCGCGTCTGTCGCCCTCTATATCGTCGAGGATCTGCTCGTCGAAGACCGTGCCGAGCGTGGTGACGCCGAGGGCCTGCGTCTCGCCGCGCGTGAACAGCGCGGACCCGTGCGTGCGCTGTAGGACGTTCACCTCGCACGTGATGGGACGGATGTCCTCCAGACCGCGGCCGTCGACGCGGACACCCTTGTCTAGGATACCGCCACGGAGCGTCTCGTACTGCATATCCTCCATGAGGGAGCCGAATAGCTTTTTCTGGACATCGTCGTCGAGGATTTCCGCGAACTTGGAGCGCGTATCCTCGATGGCCGCGCGCACGGCCGCATAGCGCTCTTGCTTTATCCTCGTGAAAAGCGCGGCGGACAGGAGGGGCTTCGCGTAGGCTCGTATCTCGGCCGCTTTCCGGAGCTCGGCCTTGAGGGGCGACAATGGCAGCTTCTCCTTGCCGGCGAGCTCGCGCAGCTTGACGATCAGGCCGCATATTTCCGTGATGGGCTTCTTGGCGACTTCGATGGCGCCGAGCATCTCCTCCTCGGAAGCCTCGCCCGCGTGACCCTCCACCATCGTTATGCCAACGGCGGTGCCGGCCACGACGATCTCGAGCTTGGACCTCTTTATCTGGTCGTGGGTCGGGTTGATCGCATAGGCGCCGTCGACGAGGCAAACGCGTACGCCTGCTATGGGCCCGTCGAAGGGAATGTCCGAGATATGGACCGCCGCGCTCGCCGCGACGATGCCGATGATGTCCGGCGGCACTACGCCGTCGAAGGATATGCAGGTCGGCACGACCTGGATCTCGCGGCCGAAAGCCTTGTCGAAGAGCGGCCTCATAGGCCGGTCGATGATGCGCGACACGAGTATCTCCCGGTCCTTGGGCCTCGTCTCGCGCTTTACGAACCCGCCCGGTATCTTGCCGGCAGCATAGAACTTTTCGTTGTATTCGACGGTCAGAGGGACGAAATCCAGTCCCTCCTTGGCCTCGTCGGAGCAGCAGACGGTCGCGATGACCGCGGAGCCGCCATATGTGGCGAAAACGGCTCCGTTGGCCTGCTTCGCCATGCGCCCGGTTTCGAGGACCAGTTCCTCGTCGCCGATCTTACAGGACAGCTTGTGTACCATGTTTTCCTTCTTGGTGTGAGCTGACGCAAATTGCCCCCGAGCCGTTCCGGCCGGGCCTTCCAGTCCGCGCGGCCTCGCCGCCCAGGGTCGCAGCGGAGGCTACTTGCGGATACCGAGTTTCTCGATAAGCTCACGATAGCCCGTCAAATTCGTGCGTTGCAGGTACTTGAGCAGGCGGCGGCGCTGGCCTATGAGCTTGAGCTGGCCCCGCCTCGAATTGGTGTCCTTCTTATGGACCTTGAAATGCTCGGTGAGCATGGTGATGCGCTCGGAAAGGAGGGCGATCTGAGTCTCGGCGGCGCCGGTGTTCTTCTCGCTCTTCCCATGGTCGAGCACGACCCGGGCCTTGTCCTCTTTGGTCAACGCCATCTTCTCTATCTCCTTCTAATCTCTTGATACC
>Ga0181517_10005441_pt1 | contig 11251 bp, 12 predicted proteins | sample PEATcosm2014_Bin_31_FD_119748 | JGI IMG/M metagenome (GOLD analysis project Ga0181517, IMG submission 119748) | Peatland microbial communities from MTU Mesocosm Facility, Houghton, MI, USA - PEATcosm2014_Bin01_30_metaG | ecosystem: Environmental > Terrestrial > Soil > Wetlands > Peat | place... | reverse complement strand
GAACGCAAGCTGGCCACCCGCGCCAACATGTGTTCTATATTACCACGGTTATCCTGCAAGCGTGTTGAATTTCACGAAGCCGGAGTTATCTGAGGGGGGTCGCCCGGGGGGGGCCTAGTCAGGGATCAGGACCGGGGTCCGGATCGGCGCGCTTCCCGGCCATGTCGGCCAGGTAGCAAAGCGCCTGCCTGGTGAGCTCGGGGACACTAGGGTCCGGATGCCGCAGCAGGGAAACCAGCGTGCGGATCGAGCGGAGCTCCGCGGGCTCGATACCGATGACGGTAACAGGCCGATCCATCTGAATTGTGCCTTTGAGATTGCTTTTCGGCCGATGCGGCGAAATCTTCAGTGCACGGGCGGATTGAAGTTTGGCGGCGAGAGGCCGATGAGATAGGAGCGGAGAGGCTCTCCCGTCCCGCGGAATACGGCTTGAGGGCGGCTGGCTTTTCCCGAGGAGCCGCTATGGACATCACCGCAGTGAATCGGAATCAGCCGGTGGTTCCGGCCCCGGCCGATGTCCAGGTTGAGAAATCGGCCGAGCACCGGGAAGCCATTCAAGCCGTCAAGGCCGTGAATGGCGCGGAACTGTTGGGCGAAGACAACGAACTGACGTTTCAGCGCGATCCGCGGACGCGGCGGATGGTGATCCGGGTGATCAACCGGAAAACCAAGGAAGTGGTTTCGCAAGTTCCCGCCGAATACGTGTTGCGTCTGGCCGCGGCGCTGAAGCCGCCGCGAGGTTGAGCCCGGCGCAGCCGCGAAAACCTCTCCGCAGGCCGCGAGACCCGCTAAGAACGGCCCGCCCTCTGCCGATGAGGGTGTGGGAGGAACGAATGGGGAACGCAGCGCATGACACGTACCTGGAGGAGAGAGTTCTTTCGGCCGATCCGGTCGAGCTGGTGTGTATGGTGTACCAGGGGGCTATCGACGCCGTCGAAGATGCCCGGCGCTACCTGGCCACCGGACAGGTCGCGGCGCGCTCGCGCGCCGTCTCCAAGGCCTGCGGTTGCGTGCTGGAATTGGGCGGCTCCCTGGATAAAGAGCGCGGCGGCGATCTCAGCCGCCGTTTGGCGGAGCTCTACGATTACCTGGTGCGCCGCCTGATGGAAGCCAACCTCGCCGCCAGCGAAGCTCCTTTGGCCGAGGTGCAGAGCTTGCTTTCGACGCTGGCGGAAGCCTGGCGGGAAGTCTCGCCGCGGGGCCGTCACGAGATACCGGAACCCGGCGTCTGGGCGCAACCGGCGATGCCGGAAGCCGAGCCGGCGTACGCGCCGCCATCCCAGGAGCGCTACGAGGTGCCGCAACCCAGCCCCTGGGCGCAGCCGCCGATACCCGAAGCCGTGCCGGTGTACGCCTCGCAATCCTGGAGCTTTTAGGCCGCGAAGCCTAAGCCGGCTTCAGGCAATCGGCGATTTCCTTCTCGCCGATCGCGCCGCTCTTGATCAACCGCCAATAAGGCTCGGTGATATCCACGGTGGTGGCTCCAGGGCCCGCGCAGGGGCCACCATCGATCACCAGGTCCACGCGGCCATCCATCATGCCGAAAACCTCGATGCCGCTGCGGCAGGTAGGATGGCCCGAAATGTTGGCGCTGGTCGAAATAAGCGGCTGGTTCAGCAGCGCCAGGAGTTGGCTGGGGATCTTGGCGGGCGACTGACGCAGCGCCAGCCGGCCAGTATTGCCGGTGACCTTGAGCGGCACCTTGGCGGACGCCGGGACGATGACCGTCAGCGGACCCGGCCAGAAGCGCCGAGCCAGCAGGAAGAAGCGGTTACTCAACTCGGCAGCCAGCTCTTCGGCCATCAGCATATCGCCCACCAGGATGGGCAGCGAACGGTGCGGCTCGCGGCCCTTGGCCTGAAATACCTGGCGGACAGCCCGCAGATTGTACGGATCGGCAACCAGCGTATACAGGGCGTCGGTGGGGATCGCCACCACCTTGCCGGCGCGTACGGTGGCGGCGGCGCGCTCCAGCATCTCCGGTTGCGGCGCCTCGGGATCTATCTCGAGCAGGTCGGTAGCCATTATTATTTGCGATTTTAGCGGGGGCCCAGAGCCTCGGCCACGTCCAGGGCCATTTGGTAGCGCCCGAACGGCGCACTTAATTGTACGCCTTCTACCATCCCCCGTACACGCCCCGCCATCTCGCGCCCGATGGCGATGCCTTCCGCGCGGGCCTCTTCGGCGCTCTCCGCGCCTCGCATGCGGTCCATGTACTCGTCCGGAACGGGCACCCGAAGCTCGTTTACCATAAACTCGGCGTTGCGGAAACTGGTGAGCGGCCAGATGCCGCAGATGACCGGGATTTTGACGTGCGCGATGCGGCGCAGAAAGGCTTCCAGCAGGTTCAGGTCGAAGACCGGCTGCGTGACCACGTATTCGGCGCCAGCCCCCACCTTCCACTCGAAGCGCCGGATCTCCTCCTCCATGTTGGGCGCGCCCGGGTTGGCGCCCACGCCGATCGCCATGGCCGTCTGCGAACCCATGGGATTGCCGCCGATATCCAGCCCGCGATTCAGATTGCTGACGATGTTCACCAACCCGATGGCATCCACGTCGAAGACCGCCGTGGCCTCCGGGTAGATTCCCATGCGCGGCGGATCGCCGGTGATGCAGATCAGGTTGCGCACCCCCGCCATATGCGCGCCCAAAAGCTCCGACTGAATCCCCAGGATGTTGCGGTCGCGGCAGCAGAAGTGATTCACCGTTTCGATCGCGGCCTGCTGCTGGAAGAGCTGGCAGGCGATCAGCGCGCTCATGCGGGCGCTGGCACGCGGGCCATCGGGTACGTTGATGGCGTCGATGCCGTGCGCAGCGCACAGCCTGGCGCCTGCGATCTCACGAGAAGCATCCACGCCCCGCGGCGGCAGAATCTCGACCAGGGCGACGAACTTGCCTTCGGCGAGCTTGGCCCCTAGCTCCGATTTCCGCTCGAGCGGCACCGGAGCGAGCGCGTGCTCCTGAACCCGCGGCTCTGCCACCGCCACGCTCAGGCTCTGCCGCCCCGGCTGCAGCGAGCGCGTTTCCGAGCGAATCAGACGGATGTGCTCGGGGGTGGTGCCGCAACAGCCGCCCACGATCTTGACTCCCGCCCACAGCAGGCGCCGCGCGTATTGCGCGATATACTCCGGCGAACCGAGATAGATATTGCGGCCCTCGACGCGCATGGGCACGCCGGCGTTGGGCATGGCGCTCATCGGCTTGGAGGAGAACGCCATCATCTGCTCGATGGTTTCGAGCATGGCCTTGGGACCCACCGAGCAGTTCAGGCCGATCGCGTCCACCGGCAGGGCGTCCAGGGCGCGCGTGAAGGTTTCCGTACCGGCGCCTCCCGGCAGGTTGCCGTAATCGTCGATGGTCACCTGGGCCAGCACGGCCAGCTCGGAGCCGGCCACATCGCGCGCCGCCAGCACGGCTTGGCGCAGCTCATCGAGGTTGGCGAAGGTCTCCAGAATCAGCAGGTCTATGCCGCTCTCCACCAGGCTTTCGATCTGCTCGCGAAAGGCCGCGCGGGCTTCCGCGAAGGAGGTGGGGCCGAGCGGCTCGATGCGCACGCCCAGCGGCCCCACGGCGCCGGCCACGAACGGCCCACCGCCCGAGGCCTCGCGGGCCAGGCGCACGGCCGCGCGGTTGATCTCCTTCAGCTTCTCGGCGATTCCGAAGGCCGCCAGGCGCATCCGGTTGCCGCCAAAAGTATTGGTCTCCAGAATCTCGGCGCCAGCCTTGACATACTCCTGGTGGATCTGGCGAACCAGGTCCGGCTGCGCGAGGTTGAGCTCGTCGAACGAGCGGTTGATAAACACGCCGCGCGAGTAGAGCATGGTTCCCATGGCGCCATCGGCCACCAGGACACGGCGCGACAACTGGTCACGGAACTCCCCGGCACGGCTGGCGATGGCGTTGTTCATGGAAGAAACGGAACGGACGCATTCATCATACGAAAAGACCGGGGGCCGGCGCACGCGAGCCGGGGCGGCGAGCCGCCAGCTCCGAGAATGCGCCGCGGTACGAGGCGCCAACCATAGAAATCATTGCTTCACGAGCCCAAGGCGAGCCAAGTCTTCGCTGGTCCACCCGGCCTGAACTTCGATTATCTTCTGCAGCGTCTTAACGGAAAACGTATCCCCGCCCGCGTGCGGGGCCACGGTGACGCGCCGGCCATCCGCGTGGCGATAGCGCTGGTGCGATCCCTTCTGGCGCACGAAATTGAAACCGTCGCGGCAAAGTGCGGCCACCAGTTCCCTGGCCGTGAGCGAACGTAGGCCCCGGTAGTCGATGGCCATCCACTAAACCGTGACCGCGATACGGGGATCTTCCGCGGGCACCTCGACCACTTCCACCTGGTCCGAGGGGCCGTCCGGCAGCGGCTCGCCGTCTTCGATCGACTCCTGCACGATCATGCGGACCACTTCGTTGATATTGCGCAGCGCCTCGTCCCGGGTACGGCCGGAGGTGGCGGCGCCTATCCGTTCGAGTGCGGGACAGTACGCGTGCCACGCTGGATTGCCCACGGCATCCTCGTCCGATTCCACCACCACTTTGAACGTATAAGTCTTCATGCGGGCGAGATCCTTCTTTGGTATTCATTATAGCCGCGAGCCGCGCTGGCCGTCCCGCACGTCGCTCCACGTTATAATCGCTTCGAGTGGATGTTTTTGAGGAGATCGTGCGCCTGCACCGTCTGGGACAGAAGTGTGCGCTGGCGACCATCGTCGAGGTGCGCGGATCCATCCCCAGCTACGAAACCGCTAAGATGCTGGTGCGCGCGGATGGCTCCATAGTCGGCACCATTGGGGGCGGCTGCGTGGAGGCGGAGGTTTGGGATGCCGCCCGCGAGGCCATCGAAACCGAAAGGCCTAAACACCTCAGCTTCAACCTGGGGCAGGACGCGGCCTACGATAACGGGCTGATTTGCGGAGGACAACTGGACGTGCTGGTGGAGCCGTTGCTGCCGGTGCCGCGCGCCTTCATCTTCGGCGCGGGCCACATTTCGAAGAGCCTCTCGCGGGCCGCTACGCTGGCCGGATTCTCCACCACCGTAATCGATAACCGCGAGAACTTCGCGAACCGCGAGCGCTTTCCGGAGGCGGCGGAAGTTTACGCGGCCGAATACGAAGAGGTTTTCCCGCGCCTCGCCATCAACGAAACCGGCTTCCTCATCGTCGTCACGCGCGGCCACCGCGACGATATGCGCGTGCTGCGGCTGGCGCTCGACACGCCGGCCCGCTACATCGCCATGATCGGGAGCAAACGCAAGGTCATTAACGTGATTCGCGAGCTCGAGAAGGAGGGGGTGGCGCGCGAGTCGTTCGAGCGGCTGAACGCTCCCATGGGCCTGGATATCGGCGCGGTCACGCCGGAGGAGATCGCCATCTCGGTGGTGGCTGAGATGATCGCGGTGCGCCGCAACGCCGCATCCAACTGGCGCCCGCTCCGTATGTCGGTGTTTGCCGACGAATCGCTGCGGGCCGTGCTGGCCAAGTGAGCGCCACGGGTCTCATTTTGAGCGCCGGCGAATCGCGGCGCATGGGCACTCCCAAGGCGCTCCTCGAATATCGGGGAGAAACGTTTTTGGACCGCCTGGTGGGCCTCTTCTCGGAGCGCTGTTGGCCGGTGATCGCGGTGCTGGGCAACGCGGCCGCCGAGATCCAGGCGCGCGTTACGCGGCCCGCGCGGTTCGTGCTCAACCCGAATTACCGGAGCGGGCAGACCGGCTCGCTGCAATGCGGATTGCGGGCCGTTCCGGCCGGCGCCGAGGGCGTCCTGTTTACACTGGTGGATCATCCGGCGGTGGCACCGGAGACGCTCGACACGCTGCTGGCGCAAAGCGGCGCGATGGAACACCCGCTCGTGCGCGTGCCGCGCTACCGGGGAGAACGCGGGCACCCGGTGTGGTTCGCGAGCGAGCTGATCCCGGAGTTTCTGGCCTTGCCGGAGGGCGCCGCGGCGCGCGACGTGGTGCGCGCGCACGCCGATCGAACCGAGTTCCTGGATCTCGAAGACCCTGGCATCCTGGCCGATATCGACGATCCCCAGGCTTACCGCGACCTGATGGGAGCCGCCCAATGAGACGCCCGCTGCGCACACTTTTCAAGATCGGCGGCGTCGCGCTGGCCTTGCTGCTGGTTGCCGGCATCACGGCTCCGGCGTTCGGCGATCGCGTGGGCCAGAAGGTGCGCGTCTCGCTCGAGCGCGCGCTGGGACGGCCGGTCGAGTTTCAAGGTCCGGTGCGCTTCAGCCTGTTTCGAGGGCTGGGTGTTTCGGTCGAGCGCGTCGTGATACATGAGGATCCCGCCATCGGCATCGAGCCGATCGCCTACGTCGAGGGCGGCATGGAGGTAAGGCCGAGCTTCTGGTCCCTGCTCTCGGGAAAGCTCGCCATCGCCTCCATACGGCTGGAAGACGCCAGCATCAATCTCAGCAAAAGCGGCCCGGCGGACCAACCGGGGCGGTGGAATTTCCTCTCCTTCGTAAACCGGTCGGCCATGAGCGCGGCGCCGGCCATCCACGTGCGCAACGGCCGCATCAACTTCAAATTCGGCGAAACCAAATCGGTTTTCTATCTCACCGAGACGGATTTCGACCTGGCGCCTCCGGGTTCCAGCCGTGCGGGGTGGAGCGTCTACTGCTCGGCCAAACCCGCGCGCACGGACCGGCCGGGGCAAGGCCTGGGATCGTTTACCCTGGAGGGCCGCTGGTTCGTGACGCCCGAGCGCGTCGACCTGGACCTGGTTCTCGACAAGACCGGTCTGGGCGAACTCACCGCCCTGGCTCAGGGACAATCCGGCAACGTGCATGGGACCATCTCCTCGCATTTGCATCTGGGCGGGCCGGTCGGCAATATCGGGATTCAGGGGCGGCTGACCATCGAAGACGTGCACCGCTGGGACCTGCTGCCGCCCGGCGGCCACGGCTGGCCGCTCGATATTCGCGGGCGCCTGGACCTGGAGGGCGCGCGTCTGGAGTTGCAATCCAATCCTCCCGGCAATGCGGCCTTGCCCCTGTGGGTGGTGTTCCGCGCCGACGATTACCTCTCGCGCCCGCGCTGGGCGGTGACGGTGAACTGGAACCGCTTCCCCATAGCGCCCGTGCTGGACCTGGCGCGTCACATGGGGGCGCAGTTTCCGCCGCGCCTGCAACTGAGCGGAAGCATGGATGGCGCCATTGGCTATTCGGGCCAGGGCAGCTTTCAAGGCGAGTTGGAGCTCCGCGACGCGGCCGTGACCATTCCCGATTCGCAGCCCGTCAGCTTCGAGCAGGCGCAGGTGGTGGTGGATCACGGACACGCCCGGCTGGCTCCGGCGCTGGTGCGCACGGCAGGCGGCGACCAGGCCCGCCTGGAGGCCGACTACGATATGGATTCGGACACGCTCGATCTGGCCATCTCGGCCGACGCCATGCCGGTGGATGCGCTGCGCGCGCAGGTGGCGCTGGCGGCGGTTCCCTGGCTCGAACAGGTCCGTTCCGGTCAGTGGAGCGGCGATCTGCACTATCACCGGGAGACCGGCCAGGCGGTGGGATGGAGCGGGCGCCTGCAGGTGACCGGCGCGCGCATCGACGTGCCCGGACTGGCGGACCCGCTGGAGCTGACCTCGGCGCGCGCCCAGATCGATGGCGCCCGTGTGGTGCTGGACCGCGTCGAAGCCCAAGCCGGCAAACTGGCCTTCACCGGCGAGTACCGCTACGAACCGGGCGCGGCGCGACCGCATCGCGTGCGCTTGCGGGCGGAGGAGGTGGATGCGGCCAGTCTGGAGCGGGAACTCGAGCCCACACTGGCACGCAGCTCCAGCCTGATCGCGCGGGCCCTGGGGCGCGTCTCCCTTCCGGATTGGCTGAGGGGGCGCGGCGTCGAGGGCACCGTACAGTTCGACAGCCTGCTGGTGGCCGGAGCGCGCCTGGAGAATTTCCGCGGACGCCTGCTTTGGGAGGGTGCCCACGCGGAGATGGATGGCGTCCAGGCGAAGTTCGAGGGCGCAGCCGTGAGCGGCAAGCTCGCGGTGAACTTGCGAAGCAGCCTGCCCGCCTACCGGTTCACGGGCAAGGTGAAGGGCCTGGGCTGGCAATCCGGCAAGCTGGACGCCGAAGGCGCCATCGAAACCTCGGGCACGGGAGCGCGGCTGCTAGCCGGCCTGACCGCTAAGGGGACGTTCGCGGGTACGGCCCTCGACGTGGGCGCCGCGCCGCTCGAAACCGTATCGGGAAGCTACGCGCTGGCCTGGTCGCAAGGCGCCCCGCGTTGGCAGCTCACGAACCTGGCGCTGCACGTAGAGGACGAGACGTACACCGGGAGCGGAGCCACCGAGGGCGACGGGCGGCTGGTGATCGTGTTCACCAACGGGGCCCGCGAGATGCGCATGAGCGGTTCGCTGGCCAAGCTGAGAGTTGAGGAAGGCCCCGCGTTACCGAAGCCGTGATCGAGGGCGCAGCACGGGGCGCCCGTCCTGTGTCATAATCCATTGCGAACATGGCTTTAGAGATTCAGACTCGGGAACGGGAGGGCATTGCCATCCTGGATTTAAAGGGGCGCATTACAGTGGGGCCGGAAGCGACCGCGCTGCGCGAGAAGGTCTCCGAATTAAGCGCGGCCGGCAAGCGCAACGTGATCCTCAACCTCGAGGGAATCGACTACATCGACAGCACTGGCCTGGGCGCGCTGGTGATGTGCGCCACCAGCTTGCGCAAGAGCGGCGGCGCTCTCAAGCTGCTTAACCTGAACCGCCGCAATATCGAGCTGCTGGTCATGACCAAGCTGGCCACCGTCTTCGAGATCTTCGCCGACGAGCAGGATGCCATCAGCAGCTTCTACCCGGACCGCAAGATCAAGACCTTCGACATCCTCGATTTCGTGCAGAATTTGAAGAAGGAAGAAGGCTAGCCGGGCGATGGCATTGGTGGTCATCGGAGGTGTAGCCGCGGGGCTCAGCGCGGCCGCGCGGGCACGCCGCCTCGATCCACGCCTGGAAATCACGGTACTTGAACAGGGGCCGGACGTCTCCTATGGAGCCTGCGGGTTGCCGTACCTGGTGGAGGGCCGGGTCCGCGAAGCGCGCGAGCTGATGATCCGCACCCCGGAGTACTTCCGCAAGGAGCGCAACATCGATGTGCGGACGGGAGCGCGGGTATCGGCCATCGCGCATTCCCGGCGCGAGGTGGCGCTGGCGGACGGCGGTCGCGTGCGCTACGAACACCTCGTCATCGCTACCGGCGCGCGCTGCGACCGGGCAGGCCTCGCCGGCGCGGACCAGCCGCACGTCTTCACCCTGCACACCATCCGGGATGCCGAGCGCATACTCGCCTTTCTCGCCGCGAGGCGGCCGAAGCGGGCGGTGGTGATCGGGGCGGGCTACATCGGCGTCGAAATGGCCGACGCACTGCGGCGCAACGGCCTGCACGTTACGGTGCTGGAGCGCGGCCCGAACGTCCTGCTGCGCGACGATGCGGAGCTGACCGGCGCCGTCCGCCGGCAGCTCGAGCGGCACGGCGTGGAGCTGCGCTGCCAAGCCGAAGTGCGCACGATCGAGGCGGACCGCGTGGCGGGCGTCCCATGCGATATGGTGGTGCTGGCCGCCGGATTCAAGCCCAACAGCGATCTCGCGGCCGAAGCGGGAGTGGAGATCGGTCCGAGCGGCGCCATACGCGCCACGGACGGCATGGAAACCAATCTCCGCGGCGTATTCGCGGCCGGCGATTGCACCGAGGTGACGCACCTGGTGACCGGCCGCCCGGTGAGCTTCCCCCTGGGCACCACCGCCAATAAGACCGGCCGTGTGGCTGGCGCCAACGCCGCGGGGGGCCGCGAACGCTTCCCCGGAGTAGTCGGGACGTCCATCGTGGGCATCTTCGGGATGGCCTTTGCTACCACCGGTCTCTCCGCGCAGCAGGCCCGCGCTGAGGGTTTTTCGCCGGTCGCCGCGCGCATCGAGGCGCTCTCCCGGCCGGCCTACTACGAGGGTCGGAAGACCACCGTGGAGCTGGTGGCCGATCGCCAGACGCGCAGGCTGTTGGGCGGCTGCGTCATCGGCGAGGAAGGCGCCGCGGGGCGCATCGACGTCATCGCGGCCGCGCTGCACACGCGTATGCGCGTGGAAGATTTCGAACAGCTCGACCTGGCCTATTCGCCCCCCTTCACACCTTCCTGGGACCCGCTGCTGATCGCCGCGCAGCAATTGACGAAGCAGCTCTAGCGGGCGGGCCCGGCTGGCGGGAAGAGGCTCGCGCCGGGGGATCGCCGGGTTACAATTAATTTCGGAGTCTATCCTCCCATGCCGCGCCGACTCGCCCGGAAACTCATGCTGTCGATCACGGCTATCGTGGTCATCGTGGCGGCCGTTTCGGGCGTGGTCACGGTCAAGACGGAGGAATCCCAGCTTCTCAATGCCATGATTCTGGGAGCCGACCAGCTTTCCAAAGGCATCACCAGCGCTATCTGGCACGCTATGCTGGACGACCATCGCGAGGCCGCCTACGAGGTGATGCAGACTATCGCGCGGAAGCAGGGCATCGACCGCATACGCATGTTCAACCGCGCCGGCCAGGTGATGTTCTCGACCAATCCGCAGGACCGGCTGTCGGCCGCCAATCCCAGCGACGCGCCCTCCGCCCTGTGCCACGCGCCGGGGGCCCCGCGCTTCCAGCTCGATCTGCCCTCGCGCGTGCGCACCTTCCGCGCCGCCGACGGGCGCCGGCTGCTCACCATGATGACGGCCATCTACAACGAGCCCTCGTGCAGCCAGGCCGAATGCCATGCACATCCCGCCTCCATCAAGGTGCTCGGCGTGCTGGATCTTTCCCTCACCCTGGACAGCGTGGACCAGGAGATGAACCACACCAAGGTGCGCGTGCTGCTGGTGACCGGGCTCGAGGTCACGCTCATCGGCTTGTTCATCATCTTCTTCACGCGGCGCTTTCTGAGCCACCCCATCGAGAAGCTGATCGAGGGCACCAAGGCGGTGAGCCAGATGGAGCTGGATAAGCCCATCGGCAGCATCGACAGCAGCGAGGAGCTGAACGAGCTGGCGCGTTCGTTCGACATCATGCGCGAGCGGCTGCGCACGGCCATGTCGGAGATCAACCAGTTCACGCAGAAGCTGGAGACCAAGGTCGAGGAGCGCACCGAGCAGCTCAAGGCGGCGCACCAGAAGCTGTTGCAGAGCGACCGGTTGGCCTCGCTCGGACAGCTTTCCGCCAGCGTGGCGCACGAAATCAACAATCCGGTTTCGGGCGTGCTGAACCTCTCCATGCTGATGCAGCG
>Ga0181517_10005439_pt1 | contig 11255 bp, 8 predicted proteins | sample PEATcosm2014_Bin_31_FD_119748 | JGI IMG/M metagenome (GOLD analysis project Ga0181517, IMG submission 119748) | Peatland microbial communities from MTU Mesocosm Facility, Houghton, MI, USA - PEATcosm2014_Bin01_30_metaG | ecosystem: Environmental > Terrestrial > Soil > Wetlands > Peat | place... | reverse complement strand
CGACGCCGACTTCGTGCTGTTCGACGCCCGCGCGCCCGGCGTCTACGGCGGCAGCGGCACGACGCTCGACTGGCTCTCGCTCGCCGCCGCGCCGCTGCCTGCAGATCGGTTGGTGCTGGCCGGCGGCCTTTCGCCCGGCAACGTGGGCGAGGCCATCGCCGCTTTGCAGCCGTGGGCCGTCGACGTGTCGAGCGGCCTCGAGTCGCCCGGCGCGCCCGGCCACAAAGACGCCGGCCTGCTGCGCGCGTTCCTGGCCGCGGTGCACGAAGCCGACGTGGAGGCCGCCGAGCCCGGCGCCCCGTCCACCGCGTCCCCGCCCCCGCCGGGCCACCGACCGCTGAAAGCCGCAACGACCCCGGAGGTCGACAGATGAGCGTCGCCACTCGCTTTGGCCCCTACGGTGGCCGCTTCGTGCCTGAGAGCCTGATCCCCGCCCTCGACGAGCTCACCCGCGCCTACGAGGAGGCGCGCGCCGACGAGGCCTTTCAGGCCGAGCTCGCGCGCCTGCTCGCCGACTACGCGGGGCGCCCGACGCCGCTCTACCACGCCGCCCGTCTGAGCGAGCGTTGCCGCGCCGCGGTCTATCTCAAGCGCGAGGACCTCTGCCACACCGGTGCCCACAAGATCAACAACGTGCTGGGCCAGGCGCTGCTTGCCGTGCGCATGGACAAGCGCCGCGTGATCGCCGAGACCGGCGCCGGCCAGCACGGCGTGGCCACGGCCACCGCCTGCGCCCTGCTGGGCCTGGAGTGCGTGGTGTACATGGGCGTCGAAGACATCCGCCGCCAGGAGCTGAACGTGGTACGCATGCGCCTGCTGGGGGCGACGGTCGCGCCGGTGGAGAGCGGCTCGCGCACGTTGAAAGACGCCATGAACGAGGCGCTGCGTGACTGGGTGACCAACGTGCGCGGCACCTTCTACGTGATCGGCTCGGTGGCCGGTCCGGCGCCCTACCCGGCCATGGTGCGCGACTTTCAGCAGATCATCGGCATCGAGGCCCGCGAGCAGCTCCTGGCGCGCCTGGGCCGCCTGCCCGACGAAGCCGTGGCCTGCGTGGGCGGCGGCTCGAACGCCATGGGCCTCTTCCATGCCTTTCGCGACGACCCGGTGCGCCTGACCGGAGTCGAGGCGGCCGGCGAGGGCCTCGACACGCCGCGCCACGGCGCTTCACTCACGCGCGGCCGCCCAGGCGTGCTGCACGGCTCGTTTTCGTACCTGCTGCAGGACGCCTGGGGCCAGGTGCTCGAGGCGCACTCCATCTCGGCCGGGCTCGACTACCCGGGCGTGGGGCCCGAGCACGCCTGGCTCAAAGACAGCGGCCGCGCCGTCTATGCGGCCGCCACCGACGCCGAGGCGCTGGCCGCCTTCAGCCTGACGGCCGAGCTCGAAGGCATCATCCCGGCCCTCGAGAGCGCGCACGCCCTGGCCTACGTGCTGCGTGGGCCCGGCCCCGAGACGCGGTTCGTCGAGGGCGACGTCGTGGTCGTCAACCTTTCCGGTCGCGGCGACAAAGACGTGCACGAGGCGGCCCGCCTACTGGAACACCGAGGCGCCGAGCGTGGGGAGGAGTCATGACCAAGGCAGCGTCCGCCGACCTTGCGCCGCGTCTGGCGGCGGCCTTCGCGGCGCCCCGCGCCGCGAAGGCCGCCCTCATCCCGTACCTCACGGCCGGCCACCCCGACCTGCGGACCAGTCACCTGCTGATCGAGGCGGTGATCGCCGCCGGTGCCGACATCGTCGAGCTGGGCGTGCCCTTCTCCGACCCGATCGCCGACGGCCCCGTCGTGCAGCGCTCGACCTACCAGGCGTTGCAGGCCGGCGTCACGCCCGAGCACGTCTTCGAGCTGGCGGCGGCGCACAGCGCCGCCGCCCCCTTCGCGCTGCTCACCTACCTGAACACCGTGCTCGCCTACGGGCCCGAGCGCTTCTTCGCTCGCGCCCGGCGCGCGGGCGTCGAGGCGCTCGTCATTCCCGACCTGCCGCTCGACGAGTCGGCGCCGTACGCCGCGGCCGCCGCCGAGTGCGGCGTGGCGGTCGTGCCCATGGCCACGCCGACGAGCACCGACGAGCGCCTCGACCTGGTCGCCCGGGCGGCCACCTCGTTCGTCTACTGCGTGGCGGTGACCGGGGTCACCGGCGCGCGCCGCGAGACCGGCGCCGAGCTGCCCGGTCTGATCGCCCGGCTGCGGGCCCGCAGCCGGGCGCCGTTGGCGGTGGGCTTCGGCATCTCGACGCCGGCGCAGGCGGCCGAGGTCGCCGGTCTGGCCGACGGCGTGATCGTGGGCAGCGCGCTCATCGACCGCGTGCAACGCGCCGCCGACGCAGACGAGGCCTGTCGCGCCGCCGCCGAGCTCGTGAGCGCCGTGAGCCGCGCGCTGGCCGACGATCGTAAGGGCGCCGCCGGCCATGAGGCCACCGCGGGCCCCGCCGCCGAGGGTCGCGACGCCACCGACGCCGACGACCGGCGGCGCACTCTGTCTTGACGCTGGGCCGTCCTTGAGCGTAAACCCAGCAACGGGATCGGCCGGGCCGGCATGCGCCACCCGGCGAGCGCAAGGCAAGCCGCAGGGGGTTACCGCGATGAAGAAGCTCATCAACCGGCCCGAAGACGCCGTGAGCGAAGAGCTCGACGGCATCGCACGGGCCCACCCCGACAGGCTGCGGGTGTCGCGCCGCCCCGATTTCATCGCACGGGCCGACGCCCCCGTGAAGGGCAAGGTGGCGCTCGTCTCGGGCGGCGGCTCCGGACACGAGCCCATGCATGGCGGCTTCGTGGGCCGGGGCATGCTCGACGCGGCCTGCCCGGGACCCGTGTTCACCTCGCCCACGCCCGACCAGATGGTGGCCGCCACCCAGGCCGTCGACGCCGGCGCCGGCGTCCTCTACATCGTCAAGAACTACACCGGCGACGTGATGAACTTCGAGATGGCCGCCGAGCTCGCCACCGACCAGGGCATCGCCGTCGAGTCGGTGGTGATCGACGACGACGTCGCGGTGCGCGACAGCCTGCATACCGCCGGGCGGCGCGGCGTGGGCGCCACCATCCTGGCCGAAAAGATCTGTGGCGCGGCCGCCGAGCAGGGCCGCCCGCTGGCCGCCGTCGCCGCGCTCTGCCGCGCGGTGAACGCCGGCGCGCGCAGCATGGGTGTGGCCCTGACGTCGTGCACCGTGCCCATGGTCGGCAAGCCCACCTTTGCGCTGGGCGACGACGAGATCGAGCTCGGCGTCGGCATTCACGGCGAGCCCGGCCGCGAGCGGCTGCCGCTGGCTAGCGCGCACGAGGTGGTCGAGGCGCTGACGGCAGCCATAGTCGACGACCTGCCCTTCGTGCGTGGCGACCGCGTGCTGGCCTTCGTCGACGGCCTGGGGGCGACGCCGCTCATGGAACTCTACATCGTCTACAACGAGCTCCACGCGCTGCTCGAGGCGCGAGGCATCGCCATCGCACGCAACCTGATCGGTCCGTACATGACGGCGCTCGACATGGCGGGCTGCTCGATCACCCTGCTGCGTCTGGACGACGAGCTCACGGCGCTGTGGGACGCGCCGGTGGTCACGACGGGCTTGCGGTGGGGCGCATGACGGCGGCGGGTGGCGAGCTTGCCGGCTGCGCCGAGGTGACCGCCTGGATGCGGGCCTTCGCGGCCGCGGTCACGCGCGAGCGCGACCACCTCACCGAGCTCGACGCCGCTATCGGCGACGCCGACCACGGCATCAACATGGACCGCGGCATGCAGGCGGTGCTCGCCAAGCTCGACGAGTGGCCGGATGGCGGCGCTTCGGACGGCGCTCCCGGTAGTGCCTCCGGTAGTGCCCCCGGTGGCGCTCGCGGTGGCGCCCCGGATGACGCTCCCCCCGTCGGCGCGCTGCTGAAGGCGATCGGCATGGCGCTGGTGTCGAGTGTCGGGGGCGCTGCCGGGCCGCTCTACGGCACGCTCTTTCTGCGGATGGCGGCGGCGGCCGGTCAGGCGCGCGCGCTCACCGTGGAGCAATGGTCCGCGGCGCTCGAGGCCGGCGTGGCCGGGGCGCAGGCGCGCGGCAAGGCCGAGCCCGACGACAAGACGATTATCGATGCCCTGCTGCCGGCGGTCGCGGCGCTGCGCGCCGCCGTCGTCGCCGGTCTGACGCCCGGCGACGCCCTGCGCGAGTCGGCCGCGGCGGCCGAGCGCGGCATGAAGGCCACGACGCCGCTGGTCGCTCGCAAGGGCCGGGCGAGCTACCTGGGCGAGCGCAGCGCCGGCACGCAGGACCCGGGCGCGACCTCGGCCTGGCTGCTGCTCGAGGCGGCCGCCACCACGCTCTTTGCGGGGACCGCTTCGTGATCGGACTGGTCCTGGTGAGCCACAGCGCGCGGCTCGCCGAGGGCGTGGCCGAGCTCGCCGCCCAGATGGCCGGCCCCGACCTTGCCATCGCCGTGGCCGGCGGCCTCGACCTGCCGGGCAAGCCGCTGGGCACCGACGCCGCGCTCGTCGCCCAGGCCATCGAGCGCGTCTGGTCGCCCGACGGCGTGCTCGTGCTCATGGACCTGGGCAGCGCCGTGCTGTCGGCCGAGCTTGCGCTCGATCTGCTGCCCGACGAGTGCCGCGGCGGCGTGCTGCTCTGCGATGCGCCGCTGGTCGAAGGAGCCGTGGCCGCCGCAGTGGCGGCGGCGCTCGGCGGCTCCCTCGAGACCGTCGCCGCCGAGGCCCGCGGGGGGCTCGCGGCAAAGGCCGCTCAGCTGGGGACGCCCGATGCCGTGGCGGCCGCGTCCGCCGGGGCGGCAGTCCACGCCGCGGCGCCCGACGCCGCACCCGCCGACGCCGCACCCGCCGACGCCGAGCCCGCCGAGCCCGCGCCCGGCCCTGCCGCGCCCGCCGGGGTCGCGCCCGCGACCCTGCGAGTGGTCGTGGCGAATCGGCTGGGGCTGCACGCCCGGCCGGCGGCCAGGCTGGTGCGCACGGCGGCTGCGTTCGACGCTGACGTCACCGTCGAAGACCTGACCGCCGCGCGTGGGCCGGTGAGCGCCCGCAGCCTGAACGCCGTCGCCGCGCTCGGCGTGGGGCGCGGCCACGAGCTGCTGGTGAGCGCCCGTGGGCCGCAGGCCGACGAGGCCCTGGCCGCCATCGGCCGGCTGGCCGACGACGACTTCGGCGACGCGCCCGGCAAGGGTCGCGCCGCCGCCGGCGCGCCGGCCCCCGCGGGGGATGCCACCCCGGTCGCCGCGCCGGCCCCGGCGGGGGAGACCACCTCGACCGCCGCGCCGCCGCCGACGGCCGTGCGCCCTTCTGAGCCGGCTCTCGCTCCCGCTCCGGGCGCCGTGCTGCGAGGGATGCCCGGGTCGCCGGGGATCGTGGTGGGCAGGGTGCGGCGCGGCCAGGCCGTCGCCGCGCCGGGGCCGGACCGCCCCGCTGCGGACCCACCGGCCGAGTGGGCCGCGTTGCAACGTGCCCTCGATGCGACCGCCGCCGATCTGCGCCGCGCGCGGGGTGCGGTGGCCGGCCGTGCGGGCGACTACGACGCCGCCATCTTCGACGCGCACCTGCTGTTCCTGAGCGACGAGGCCTTGCTGGGGCCGGCGCGCGCCGCGATCTTCGACGACGGCCGCAACGCCGCCGTGGCCTGGACGGCGGCGACCACCGCCGCGGCGGGCGTCTGGGAGGCCGTCGCCGATCCGTACCTGCGCTCGAGGGTCGCCGACCTGCGCGGCGTGGCCGACGGCGTCCTGCGGCACCTCGTGGAGTCGCCTGCGGCCGCGCCAGAGGCCGCGCCCGACGGCGGCGCGTCGTACGGCCCCGCCGCCGCGCCCGCGCCCGCCGCCGGGCTACCCCCTGCCGCCGGGCTGCGCCCCGACGCGGCGCCCGCGCCCAACGCCGGGATCGTGGTCACGCCCGACCTGGCGCCGGCCGCCATCGCCCTGCTCGATCGCGCCACGGTGCTCGGCGTGGCCTGTGCATTCGGCGGCCCCACCTCGCACGGCGCCATCCTGGCGCGCTCGCTGGGCATACCGGCGGCGGTTGGCTGCGGCGCGGAGCTGCTGAGCGTGGCCGAGGGCACGCTGCTGGTGCTCGATGGCGACGCTGGCACGGTCACGGTGGCGCCGAGCGCGGCGACGGTCGGGCAAGCCGAGACGCGCCGCGCCCACAGAGCGGCCGTCGAAGCCGAGGCGCATGCCCGAGCGTGCGAGCCCGCCGCCACCCGGGGCGGACTGGTGGTCGAGGTGGCGGCCAACGTGGCGGGTCCGGGCGATATCGCCGGCGCCCTCGCCGACGGCGCCGACGGCGTCGGCATCCTGCGTACCGAGTTTCTGTTCCTGGCGAGTGACCGGCTGCCCGACGAAGACGAGCAGGCGGCGGTCTACCGCACCATGGCCGAGGAGCTCGGCGGCCGGCCGCTCGTGGTGCGCACGCTCGACGTGGGGGCCGACAAACAGCTTCCCTACCTGCCACTGGCCCACGAAGACAACCCGTATCTGGGGGTCAGGGGGATCCGCCTGGGCCTACGGCACCCGGAGCTCCTGGGCGGTCAGTTGCGCGCCGTGCTGCGGGCGAGCGCCGCGCACCAGGTGCGTCTCCTGTTGCCCATGGTGACAACGCTCGACGAGCTGCGGCGGGTCCGCGAGCTGCTCGACCAAGCACGTGCGTCGCTCACCGCGGCCGGTGTCGCCTTGCCGCAGCGCCTCGAGGTCGGGATCATGGTCGAGGTGCCGGCGGTGGCACTCATGGCCGAGGCCTTCGTGCCCCATGTCGACTTCTTCTCGGTGGGTACCAACGACCTCACCCAGTACGTGCTGGCCGCCGACCGCGGCAACGCCGAGGTGGCCGGTCTGGGCGACGCCCTGCACCCGGCCGTGCTGCGCCTGATCGGCGCGGTGGCGCGCGCCGCGGGCGACGCCGGCCGGCCGGTCGCGGTCTGCGGCGAGATCGCCGGCGACCCGCTGGCGGTGCCCATCCTGCTGGGGCTGGGCGTGACCGCGCTGTCGATGACCTCGCCGCGCATCGCGCTCGCCAAGCAGGTCGTGCGCGGCGTCGAGCCGGACGCGGCGCGGCGCCTGGCCACTCAGGCGCTGGCCGCCGACTCGACGGCGCAGGTGCGCGCTCTGGCCGCGGCCGCCGCGGCCGCCGCCGGGTAGGCGCCCGTCGAGCCGGACGCGGGCGCCCGTCGAGCGGAGCGCCCGCCCGCTGAGCCGGACCGACCGCGCGGCGCCACCGACCTCCGCCGGAGCGGCCTACGGCGATTGAACGGGCCGGAACTGCCACCGGCCGTAGGCATCGCTGTCCTCGGAGCTCGGCGTGTAGGTGAACGCCACCGCCCGGCGGCCGGCCGGTAGGGCGAAGAGCGCCCAGCCCTGGGTCGTGGCCTTGGGCCGCAGCGTGAAGACGGCGAGTTCGCCCGGCGGGCGGGCGCGCTCCTCGTCGTGCCACGTGCCGGCGCTGTCCAGAATCTGGGCGCAGCCGCCCACGTCGTCGTTGATCGTCGGCGAACCCTTGTTGACGAGCCGCAGGCGCACGCCGACGATGTCGTGGTCGCCGGTTTCGTCGGCCGCTTTGGGAAACGGCCTCAGGGCGAGCGCCCTCACTGCGAGATGCCCGCCGAACGAGTCGAGCAGGACGACCGGCCGGCCGAGTGCGACGCTCTTGACGGCGAGCTGTCGCGGCTGGGCAGTCGGGACAGCCGCGGGCGCGCCTTGGCCACTGTGGCGGAGCGCGTGCAGGACGGCGACGGCGACCAGCGCCGCAGCGAGGCAGCCGAGGACGACGTAGACCGGGCCCCGCCGGCTCGGTGTGGGCTTACTCGGCGGCGGCCACGGCGCAGCAGAACGAAGAGCCTCGGGCTGTGAGGTGGACGCTTGCCGGTAGCGACTGCCTGTCGCGCCGGCGGTGTGGGCGGCAGTGGTCGCCCGGCCCGCGATCGGGAACTCCCGGTCGTAGCGGACCCGCCTGACGGGATCGGACAGCGTCGCGTGCGCCTCGTTGATGGCCGCGAGCCTGGCGGACCCGGCGTCGTTGCCGGTGTTGACGTCGGGGTGGTAGATCCGCGCCAGACGGCGATAGACGTGCCTGATCGTCTCTGCCGAGGCCTCGCGACCGACCCCCAGCGTCTCGTAGTAGTCGGGAGCTCCCCCCGGCCTTCGACCGTCCGGCACCACGCCCCCCAGCCCCTCGATAACGCGGTCCCGCTCACTTTACTACGGACCGGGAGCGAGACCACCCTCGAGGGCGGGCCGGTCGAAGGGGCCGCGAGACGGACCGGCCGCAGCGCGGTCACGTGGTCTCGCGGCCGCCAGGCAGGGCTATTTGAGCACGTTGACGGCGCGCGCGATTACGAGGCCGAGCAGCACGAGCGAGATGCCCGACTGGAGCATCATGGCGACCTTGGCCCAGGGGCGCAGCGGCATGGTGTCGGTCGGGCTGAACGCGGTGGCGCTGGTGAACCCCAGGTAGAGGTAGTCGATGAGGCGCGGGCGCCAGTCGGGCGGCGCGAGCTCGGGGGTGAGTTGCTCGGGGAAGGCGAGGCTGGGGTAGCGCGGCAGGCCGTGAGCGCGCACCGCCGGGCCGCCGCTGTCGAGCTCCCAGTAGAGCAGGCCGAAGGCGATCACGTTCGAGGCCCAGACGATGCCTCCGGCGGCCAGCAGCAGCCCCGCCGAGTCGGTGGCGCGGCCGCCGCGGATGAGCTGGACGATGAGCTCGCTCGTGCACAACAGGGTCGTGGCCACGAGCAGCGCGATCAGGGTGACCGAGATGGCGCGCACCGGTCGCGAGCGCCGGTCGATCTTGCCCGGGTCGCCGATCATGACCGCCACGAGCAGGATGGCTTCGACCACGGGCACACCCCAGCGCGGGCGCACCACGAGGCTGTTCGGCAGCAGGATCGTCAAGGCGATCACGACCAGCACGGCGGTAGCCATGGGCCAGCGCGGCTCGCCGATGACGGGCCCGTCGTGCGACGCGGTGGCGCTCTCGTGCCCCTCCATGCTGACCACCTTTCGGACTCTTCGTTGCTGCTCGCCCGACGCTCGTCGGGCGAGTGGCGCGGCGACCTGACCGCGCTCCCACCGTAGCCGCCATGGCCCGCGCGGGGGGCATCGCCACAGTCTGCCCGGGAGCGTATACCGTCCGCGGGCGGCGGTGGGCCGACTCGTCCGTTCGAGGCGGCCGCCGCGCCCGTTCCGAGCAGCCCGGCGGCGAGCATGATAGCTTAGCCCAGCTATGAAGCTGGCGCTCCTGCAGATCGACCCGACGGTGGGCGACATCGAGGGCAACGCCGCCCTGCTCGCCGCGGCGACCGCCGTGGCCGCTCGCGCGGGGGTCGACCTTGCCGTGGCGTCGGAACTCTCGCTGCTCGGCTACCCGCCGCGCGACCTGCTGCTGCGGCGCTCGTTCGTGGCTCGCGGCTGGGCTGTGTGCGAGGAGTTGGCCCGCTCTCTGGCGAGCGGGCCGGCTCTGCTGCTCGGCCTGGCCGAGACCAACGAGGGCGCGGGCAAGCCGCTCTACAACGCCGCGGCGCTGCTCGCCGGCGGCACCGTGCGCCAGGTGTTTCGCAAGACGCTGCTACCCACCTACGACGTCTTCGACGAGGATCGCTATTTCGAGCCGGCCGGCGGCCCGCAGGTCCTGGTCTGGGACGGCCTGAGCTTCGGCATCTCGGTCTGCGAAGACGTCTGGAACGACCGCGACTTCTGGCAGCGGCCGCGCTACCACACCGACCCCGTCGACGACCTCGCGGCGGCCGGCGCCTCGTGTGTCCTCAACCTCTCGGCGTCGCCGTTCAGCATAGGCAAGCAACGCCATCGCGAAGCCATGCTCGGCGCCATCGCGCGCAAGCACGGCGTGCCGGTGATCTACGTGAACCAGGCGGGCGGCGCCGACGAGCTCGTCTTCGACGGCCGCAGCTGCGCCTTTGCCGCCGGCGGTGAGCTCGTGGCCCGCGCCGCGGCCTTCGCGCCCGACGTGCTGGTCGTCGACCTCGATGAGCTGCGCGGTCCGCACGCCTCCGCCGGCCGTGCCGCCGCCGAGCCCGCGGGCGCCGCCGAGCCCGCGGGCGCCGCCGCCCGGTCGGGGGCGCTGGCCCCCGACGACTTCACGCCGGCCGCCGAGGTCTGGCGCGCGCTCGTGCTGGGCGTGCGCGACTACGTGAGCAAGAGCGGCTTCGCGCGCGTGCTGCTCGGCTTGTCGGGCGGCATCGACTCGGCTCTGGTGGCCGCCGTGGCGGCCGAGGCGCTGGGCCCCGACAACGTGCTCGCCGTGCTCATGCCCTCGCCGTATTCGAGCGCGGGCAGTGTGAGCGACGCCCAGGACCTGGCCGACGGCCTGGGGCTGCGCACCGTGACGCTGCCGATCGCCGACCTCATGGGCGCCTACGACACCGCGCTCTCGCCCGTGTTTGCCGGTCTCGCGCCGGGCGTCACCGAAGAGAACATCCAGGCGCGCATCCGCGGCAACCTGCTCATGGCGTTCTCCAATAAGTTCGACTCGCTGCTGCTCACCACGGGCAACAAGTCGGAGCTGGCGGTGGGCTACTGCACCATCTACGGCGACATGTCGGGCGGACTCGCGGTCATCTCCGACGTGCCCAAGACCATGGTCTACGCGGTGGCGCGCTGGCTGAACGCGCAGCGTGGTGTCGAGGTGGTGCCCCGAGCGATCCTCGACAAGCCGCCCTCGGCTGAGCTGCGACCCGATCAGACAGACCAGGACAGCCTGCCGCCCTACGAGGTGCTCGACGCCATCCTCGCCCTGCTCATCGAGGAGCATCTCGGCGTGGCCGAGATCGCGGCGCGGGGCTACGACCAGGCGATCGTGGCGCGCGTCGTGCGCCTGGTCTCGGTCAACGAGTTCAAGCGCAAGCAGGCGGCGCCCGGCATCAAGGTCACAGACCGGGCCTTCGGCATGGGCTGGCGCATGCCCATCGCGACCGTGCCGCGCGCTAGCCGCCGCGGCTGAACCCGGTCTCTCCCTCTACTTGACGGTCAGCTTGGCCGTTCCCACGCTCGATTGCGTGTTGCCGGCGGCGTCGCTCGCATAGACGTACCAGCGGTAGCTGCCCTTCGCCATCGTCGCCTTGAGCGACAGCGACAGGCGCGTGTTCTCGGCGCGCGAGCCGAGGGTGAACGAACGGACCAGCGCGCCGTGGGCGGTCTTGATCTCGATGACGACCAGGGCCGTGCCGCCGCCCGCGTCGCTCACCTCGTAGGGCAGGCTGCAGACGCGATCGCGCCTGACCGTGACGACGCGCAGCGCGAGCGTCTTTGGCCGCGTGGCGTCGCGCACGCCGCCGGT
>Ga0181517_10005438_pt1 | contig 11259 bp, 11 predicted proteins | sample PEATcosm2014_Bin_31_FD_119748 | JGI IMG/M metagenome (GOLD analysis project Ga0181517, IMG submission 119748) | Peatland microbial communities from MTU Mesocosm Facility, Houghton, MI, USA - PEATcosm2014_Bin01_30_metaG | ecosystem: Environmental > Terrestrial > Soil > Wetlands > Peat | place... | reverse complement strand
TTCGTAATCAGCAGGTCATCGGTTCAAATCCGATTGTCGGCTCCAGTTCTTGAAGGGCGGCGCACCTCCGGTGGGAGATGCGCCGCTTTGTTTCTGCGCCAGCTTTTGCGCCTCCGAGTCTGGAATCGCCCAGGCCAATGGAACGCCCGCCCGCGCTGAAATCACTGGCTCCCTCGCCTTTGGGGCCCGCACACCGCCGCTGCTACAATCAGAAGTGCCGAAAACCCCGCTTTCCAACGTTTTCCGAGCAAGAAGCCGCCCATGACCATCCGCCTTTTCAATACACTTTCCGGGCAACTGGACGATCTGGTTCCCTCTGACGGCAAGGCTCTGCGCATGTACGCCTGCGGGCCCACGGTTTACGACTATGGGCACATTGGCAACTTCCGCACCTTCCTGCAGATCGATGTCCTGCGCCGCGCGCTTCTGCTGACCGGCACGCAGGTTCTGCACGTCATGAACATCACCGACGTCGACGACAAGATCATCCGCAATGCCGCGGCGGCTGGCGTTTCCATCGGCGCGTATACGGCGGAGTTCGAGCGGGCCTTTCTGGCCGATCTGGGGTCTTTGCGGGTTCAGGTGCCGGAGCAGCTGGCGCGGGCCACGGAGCACATTCCGCGCATGGTCGAGTTGATTCAGAAGCTCGCGGCAGTGGGCGCTGCATATCAGACCGAGGATGGGTCGTGGTATTTCCGGCTCAAGGCCTTTCCCGAGTACGGCAAGCTCAGCAAGAAAGATCTGTCGGGCATGGAAGATGGCGCGCGCGTCGATGTGGACGAGTACGAAAAGGACTCGGCCCGCGATTTTGCGCTGTGGAAGGCCGCCAAGCCCGGCGAGACTTCGTGGGATACGGCAATCGGCCGCGGCCGACCCGGCTGGCACATCGAGTGCTCGGCCATGGCCATGGAGTACCTGGGCGAGAGCTTCGACCTGCACGCGGGCGGCGAAGACCTGATGTTCCCGCACCACGAGAACGAGATTGCGCAAAGCGAAAGCGTGACGCACAAGCCTTTTGCCCGCAACTGGATGCATGTGCGCTTTCTGCTCGCCGACGGGCGCAAGATGTCCAAGAGCGAGGGGAATTTTTACACCCTGCGCGACCTGCTTCTGAAGGGATACAAGGCGTCTTCGATCCGCTTGTCGCTCATCTCCGTGCCCTACCGGCACCAGTTGAATTTCACCTTTGACGGGCTGATCGAGGCGACCAACGCCATCGAGCGGATCAGAACCTTCCACCAGCGGCTCACGCAAGGGAGCTTTGCGCCCGGAGAAAACCCGGCGCTGCAGGCCGCGGCGCAGAAGGCGCAGACCGAGTATCTGGCCGCGCTCTCGAACGACCTGAATACCGCCGAGGCGCGCGCGCCCATCTTTGACCTGATCCGCGCCGCCAACACCGCCATCGACCAGGGCCAACTGCTGGCTGCCGACCGGGATGCGATTCTGGCCGTGCTGGCCAGCTTCGACGCCGTCTTCGACGTGATCGAAGACCGCGACGCGGAGCCAACCCGCGCGGCGCTTGAGTGGGCCGAGAAAACCGGACGCATGGCCGAAGTCGCTCCGGAGCTGATCGCCCGCCAGGGCCTCACGGATGAAGCGATTGACGCCTTGGTTGCCGAGCGCACCCTGGCCAAGAAACAGCGCAATTTTGCCCGCGCCGACCAGATTCGCAATGAACTTGCGGAGAAGGGCGTGGTCATCGAAGACTCCAAAGACGGCGTGCGCTGGAAGCGGAAGTAAAGGGAGTCCGAGTACACTGATTCCAACGAATCTACCGGCTTCCCGAGGAGGTGGTTTCCATGGTGTTCGAGATCGAATTTGACCGCGAAGAAGATGGCCGCTGGATTGCCGAAATTGCAAGCTTGCCCGGGGTGCTTGCCTACGGCGCAACGCAGGACGAGGCGCGGTCGATGGTTGAGGTATTGGCGCTCCGCGTGATTGCAGACAAAATCGAAGTTGATCGTTCAATTCCGGATCAGGTTCGCTTTGCAGTCGCTTAAGATTCCAGAATGAGTCAATGGCCAGCTTCGCGCGCGTCCAAAGCTACTCGCAAAGATAGCAAAACACAAAGGTTTAAAGCCTGAAGACCCATAGACCCTCAAGCTCAAAGGATCACTAATCCCCATGGAAGCCAACGAAGCGCAGGAACTGCGGGAACACGCCGAGCACGGATCGCATGAGGCAACCATGCGTCCGGTTGCATTGACCATGACCATTCTGGCCGTGCTGGTGGCCATCGTCACCGTACTCGGGCACCGCTGCAACACCGCCGTGATCCTGAATCAAGACCGGGCCACCGACCAGTGGGGCGAGTACCAGGCCAAGAAGATCCGTGCCCACGACACCGAACTCCGCCTGGAGTTGTTGAAGGTGCTGCCCATCGCCGACAAGGAAGCCGCTGCCAAGGACGTCAAAAAGGACACCGACTACCTGACCAAGGCGGAGGGCGACGTCAAGGAAATCCAGGAGAAGGCCAGAGCCTTCGAAGAAAAAGTCGAGCAGGCCGAAGCCCAGGCAAAACTCTACGAACTGGGCGAAGTGCTGCTGGAGATTGGTCTGGTTATCACCTCGGTGACCCTGCTGACGCGACGCCGCATTTATTGGTTCTTCGGAATGGCGTTTTCGCTGGGTGGAATCATCTCGGCGGCCTCGGTTCTCCTGCTCAAATAGCGGCGTGCTCGAAGGGAGCTGTCTTCGTTCCGCGTCCCCGTGGTAGACTGCGGCCAAATGAAAGCACTCTGGATTTTGCCCGCATTCGCGCTCACCCTTGCTCCGCTTTTGGCCCAAACGCCTGCCGCCGCGACCCATACCTTCACCAACGATGTTGGATTCAGCTATAACCTGCCGGCGGACTGGGAGTTCGTGGATATGAGCACTGCCCTGTCGGCCCAGCAGCAGCAGGCAAGCCAAGCAGCGGGTGACGAGGAACAGAAGCGCGGCATCGGCTGCCTTAAATTCGCGCTCACCGCGCACCATGGCAATCCCGGTTCGATGGTGGCCGCGGTGGTTCTTCCCTCCGAATGTGTAGGCAAAGAGATGAGCGAGGCCGATCTGCCGGGCTTCGGCATGGGGGCTTCCCAGGGCATCCGCCAAGGCTTCGATGTTGGCGACCCGACGGTAGTGGAATATACCCTCGGCACGCACAAGCTCTGGGCCTCCCGCGCCGCGGGGAACCCGACCGGACATCCGGAGTTCAAATACACGGTAGAAACCGTCTGCAGCCTGGTGAAGAAGGGCGCTGTTTGCTGGATGGCGCTGGCCGCCGACGATGCGGGACTCGCGGTCTTCGAGCAGGGCGCGGTCACGCTCGACAGCGAAGCTCCTGTCGCGCTGGTGCCCGCCGGTACCTTCGCCAAGAAGCCCTGACAACAATAGGCAGGTCGACCTGGCAGGCTTCGAGGGCTGCGAAAGAAGGCCAATATTTGGGTGTGGCGCTGGAACCGGCCGTGGCAGGGGCTGAAGTTCGGTTCATTTTATTGGCCTTATCGGCACGACTGAAGTCGTGCCTTAGAGCGGTTCCAGTAAAGCTATACCCAAGCCGACTTCATTCAGGGTCGCCACTCGCTGGGGCTCGCGTCGACTTGAGGGTATGGGCTTCGAGGTACACCATTCCTGGAACCGCTGTAATGAGAAACAGCGTGGACCGGGAGGCCGGCGCTACAAGTTCATCCTCCGTGGGGCGGCAACGCGGGTGCCGGACTGTTACAAAGCCGGAGGAATTGCAGATCTTCCGCAGCGTGTTCAGCTGTTTCCTATTCCGCGGGCAGTTGCTCAAGGTCTTCGACGCGCTCAACCGGTCGCCTTGAGTTTCTGGATTTGACCTTGGCAGTAGTCAGCAGAAAGACCGCCACCACAATGGCAGTCATGCCCGCAAACTCGGCCTTTTCAGGGCGTTCGTGCAACAGCAGGATTCCCAGCAGCACAGCGACCATCGGGTTCACATACGAATAGGACGAAACCTTGGCTACCGGAACATGCTCGATCAGGTAAATGAAGCCCGTATACCCGAGCAGCGAGCCTCCGGTGATGAGCCACGCCAGTGAGCCGGCGGCGCTCGGGGTAAGGTGAAACCGGTGCCACTCGCCCAACACCGATCCCAGGCCGAGGCAGACCACTCCTGCGATCACCATTTGCCATGCGGCGGCAACAAAACTGTTCACCTGAAGACGCGCGCGCCGCGAGATGATGCTGCCGATTGCCCAGGTGAGCGCTCCGCCCAGCAAGGCAGCCAGCGCCCACAGAACGGCGCTGTCTCCGGCGAGCCCATGGTGGAGCGAGGGCGACAGCAACGTGGCGAGGCCGGCAAATCCCACCGCCATGCCCAGCCATCCGCGCGGCGGAAGGGGCTCGCCGCCCGGCAGAAACATTTCTATCAATGCCACATAAAGCGGCATCACCGCCAACACAAGAGAAGAGAGCCCACTGGGGATGGTCTCTTCCGCGTACACCAGGCCCACGTTTCCGCCCCCCAGCAGCAGCAGGGCTACCAATCCCAGCACCAGCATCGCTCGCATCGGCCACACGATGCGCAATCCGCGCCAGCGGCACCAGCCCAGCAGAATGACTCCCGCGATGAAGAAGCGGCAGCCGGAGAGCAGAAGGGCCGGCATATCCGCACCGCCAATACGGATCGCGGTGTAGGTGGAACCCCAGAAAAAGTAGACGCTTGCAAAGGCAAGCACGATGGAGGCTTTGGATGCGGATTTATGCGTGGCTGCAGGAAGCGGATTTGTCATCGGATTGAATCTATCCTAGCCGTTGCAAAGTTTCTCTGCTTCCCGGATCTTGCCATCCATTTCGACCGGGTCTGAAAATGCGGCGAAAACGGCTATGGAATTATTCATTCACCGCGTGCTATGCTCTCGCCATCGAGGCCGATCTGCGCATGCTCGCCGCAAATAATCCGCTCGTAATCGCAGAAATGCAGTGGTCTCGGATGCGTGCGTGCATCGTGTGCCCGCGAACGCATCCTCGCGTGCTGCCGGCTCTGACCCGTCCAAGTCTCTTCGCCAGCGACTAAGCCAAGCCCTCTCAAGGTCGAAGCGTTCCTTCGCCGCCCGCCTGCCCGTTTTTTGTGGGCGAGCGGCGTACGGCTTCCCCACCGTTTCCGGCTGACCTTGCCGAGGAGAATGAAAATGACCAAGCTACAACTGCACGCGCAATATGGTCCCAAACTGGTTTGTCCGCTGCCCGGACCGAAGGCAAAGGCTGCCATCGAAGCCGACGAGCGGCTGATTTCTCCTAGCTACACCCGCTCCTATCCACTGGTGGCCAAGCGCGGCCGTGGCAGCCGCGTGGAAGATGTGGACGGCAACGAATTCCTTGATTTCGCGGCCGGCATTGCCGTGGCATCTACCGGGCATTGCCATCCAGAAGTGGTTGCCGCTATCCAGAAGCAAGCGGCTGAACTGATCCACATTTCGAGTACAGACTTTTATCACGAGTCGATCACCGACCTGGGAGAGCGCTTGTCGGCCGTAGCGCCCATGCCGGGTCCGCACAAGTTCTTTTACGGCAATTCGGGTGCGGAGGCTGTTGAATGCGCGCTCAAGCTGGCTCGCTATCACACCGGGCGGCAGCAGGTAATCGCGTTCTTCGGGGCCTTCCACGGACGCACCCTGGGAGCGCTGTCCCTGACCGGCTCAAAACCGCAACAGAAACGCCGATTCTCGCCGTTGGTTCCGGGCGTGACGCATATCCGCTACCCGTATGCCTATCGCGGTTGCAGCGGCGGACCGCAGGAAGCAGAAGCCTTCGGCCTGGGCTGTGCGCGCTACATCGAAGAGAAGCTCTTCAAGACCATCCTCGCGCCCGAAGAGGTTGCGGCAATCTTTGTTGAACCGATCCAGGGCGAAGGAGGGTATGTCGTTCCGCCAAACGCTTTCCTGCGCGAACTGCGAAAGATTTGTGACCGGCATGGCATTCTGCTGGTTGCGGATGAAGTGCAATCGGGCATGGGCCGCACCGGCAAGTGGTGGGCCATGCAGCACTCCGGTGTTGAGCCCGATATCGTGTGCATCGCGAAAGGCATCGCCAGCGGCATGCCGCTGGGTGTCTGCATGAGCAGGGCTGAGATCATGGACTGGACCCCGGGTTCGCACGCTTCCACCTTTGGCGGTAACCCGGTCTCGATTGCAGCCGCCCTGGCCACCATGGACGTGCTCGAACGCGAAGGCATCGCCAATGCGGCCCGCGTTGGCGGCCTGATGTTGGAGCGGCTTCAGACTTGGGTGAAGACCCACCCTCTCGTGGGCGATGTACGCGGACGCGGCATGATGATTGGAATTGAATTGGTGAAGGACAAAGCCACGCGCGAGCCCGCGGGAGCATTGCGCGACCGCCTTGAGCTGCTTGCCTTCGAGCGCGGCCTGATGGTGCTGGGATGTGGCGAGACGACTCTGCGGCTTTGCCCGCCGCTGATCGTCAGCGAAGACGAAGCAACCGTCGCGCTCGACATTCTTGAAGATGCATTGTTCCATGTGGAGCAGGAATACGAACGCTCCCGCTCAGCCGAGCTTGCGCCCGCATAGTTGCGATGCTTCAAACACCTGACGCCGCACCGTCCATCCGTTTGCGTAAACGAATGGGCGGTGCGGCGCCGGGGGGATGGAGTGGTTCAAGCTGCCGGTTCTATAGCTTTTCGTCCAGGCGCATGTTCGCGATTTCCGAGGTTCGGAACGCGGCGCGCTCGAGGTTATGCGCCATTTCCTTGGCCGCCAGATGCTGCTCCTCGGCCGCGGCCGCCATCTGCATCGAGAGCCCAGTCAGATCGTCGGTTTGAGCATGGATGCGGTTAATGAGTGAAGTCGCGGTATGAAGGTCCTGCCCGATGACGGTCACCTTTTCCTGAATCTCAGCGGTCGCGGCAGCGGTTTGCCCGGCTAGTTTCCTCACCTCGCTGGCCACTACGGCAAATCCTTTGCCGTGGATTCCAGCGCGAGCTGCTTCAATGTTCGCGTTCAGAGCCAGCACGCTGGTTTGGGTTGCGATCGAAGCAATCAAGTCCGCCACTTTGGCGACGCCGCTGCTGGAAGTGCGCAGCTTTTCGAGAGCCTGCTGGCTCTCTTCACTGGCGTCGCGCGAGAACCCTGCGGTTTTCGACAGAGTTGTGGCGTTTTGCGCGATTTCCGCGATGCTGGATTCGATTTCATGCGTGGCGGTGGCCACAATCTGAAGGTTCCCGTTCAAATGCTGAATATCGTTGTGCTGCGCTTCCCGTGCCTTTTTCAGAGCTTCGATTGTCTGGTGGGTACTGACGCCCCACACCACAACCGCGCCCACAAAATCGCCATATTCATCGAGCATGGGTTCGACATTCAGGTCGAGTTTCACAGGCCCCAGGGCGATGGTGGCCTTGTGCGGCAACTGGTGCGATCCGTCCTGCCGCTGGTTGCCCAGAATCCGGTCGATATTGGCTTGCGATTTATGAAAAATATGGATGGATTTGCCCACAATCTGGTCCACAGGAACAGGCAAATATTGCTGCAGGCTCAGCAGGGTCTTGCGGGATGCCTTGTTCAGAAAGCGCAAGACCAACTCGCGGTCACAGAACATGGCGTTGCAGGGCATCGCGTCAAGGGCATATTCAAAACTTCGATCCGCGCTTTCCGGGGGCGCATCGTGAATGGATTCGTGGTCGTGCAAAAGGGAGGGTGAGAATTCGGATTTACGCTTCCCAAACAAGCTGCCAAACTTTTCCGTTGACATGTTCTTTGCCTTCCTTACAGTCAAACCTTCCCCCCATCGAATTGAAATGAAGCAAGCGAACGCATCATTTCGCTACGCCGGAGGTCTCGTTTGAAACTTTCAACATATTTTAAAGTGGGGCCCTGGCAAATCTTCCGAAGCGGAGTTGATTTAGCGGCAAATAGTACCCTGCGGAATAACCGTGGCTTGCACCGCTTCAGAACTGGGTCCAGAATGGTTTGCCATGGGAAGAGGGGCACGGTTGCGGAGCGCCTTGCTGGCGCGGTTACTCAATGGCCTGGAATGGGTGGCCGCACGGCGCGGTCGCGGAATTGAGCTTCCGCCTCACTTGATGACTGGGATCGAAGGCGAAGATGCGGCATGTTTCTATCTGATGCGCAATGGCTACGCGGTCACGGCGCGGCGCTGGTCATCCGGCAATGTCCGCGGGGATCTCGATCTGGTGGCCTGGGAGGGAACGGTGCTCTGCGTGGTCGAGGTGAAGACGCGCACCGCCCACGACATGGTTCCCGCACATGCTGTGGTGGATGCCCACAAACGCCGGGTGCTGCGCCGGTTGACCAGGCAGTATCTTTCGCATTTACCTGGCCAAACAGCCCCGCAGGTGAGGTTCGATGTGATGGGCGTTTACCTGATTCCAGGCAAACAACCGGAGTTTGAGCACTTCAAGGCGGCGTTTGGATGGAGCGAATGGAAGCCCCGGGATTATTGGGAATAAGTTCACATTGGCGGGAGATCCGCGCGATAGAAGCTCTTCTGAAAGTGAGCGTGGACCAGGAGGTCCACGCTACAGCCGGCCAGGAGGCCGGCGATACTTGTTCTTGCTGAAACCGGTACGCAGCAGCAGCAAGTCGCGCTCCACCAGAAGGCGAAATGCCTAGTTTTTTGCGTCCTCGAACTCGTCGTGCCAGGCCATTTGAATGGCTTCGAGGCGGCTTTCGTTCGACTTCAGTGGGTCGTCCGCAAAGCCTTCAAGTTCGGTCACAAAGCGGTGCAGATCGGTGAACCGGACCGCCAGGGGATCCAGATCCGGAAATTTTTCCTGCAGCTGAATGCCGATCTCTTCGGCGTCTGTCCAATGGATCTCGCGGGGCATCTTTCACTCCTTGCGTCTGTTTCAGAACCATCTGAATATCGGGATCGAGGCCGCAGTCTGCGGTCAAATTGCATTGCTAGCCGGATTTCTCCGTGGCTAGTACCAGCGGTTTTCCTTCTGAGACATAGTTGCGGTTCCAACTGGGAATCTCGACCACGTAGTTGCCCGGACGGGTAATTACTGCCTGGCAGCCAAGGCGCGAATTCAGTTGCTGGTCGGCAGCCATGTCGAGGCGGTCCAGTTCGTCGTCCTCGGCTTCGGTCAGTCCAGTTGCGCCTTCTTTAATCAGGACATGGCAGGTGGAACAGGCGCAAACGCCTCCGCAGGCGTGGTCGAGAAAGACATCGTGATTCTCCGCCACATCGAGAAACGACATCGGCCGGCCATGATGCTCATAGGGCATTGTGCCGAACTCGAACTCGACTGTCTTGCCTTCCGGAAGGAAGGTGATGCGGACAAGTTTCTCGGCAGGGATCTTTTTCTCGGTAGCTTCGCTCATAGGATTGGTCCTTCCAGGACTTGCCACACAACAGCTGTAGTTTCATGAGGCCGGCGCCCTGTTACGTCGGCATGCAAAACCCGGTTCGGTTTGAGAGCCTCCAATGCCTGAGCACGGGTGATTGGCGACAATGGAATCTTGATTCGTTGCACCCACGGCGTTGGTGAATCGCTCAACCGTTTCCAACTCAGATATAGAAACCGACTCGATGCGGGACCATTTGCACACGGGCCAGAGAAGATCGGCTCCGCAGCTTCCGAGATGCGCATAGCCAGTTCACACTCAAAGATCGTCTTGTCCTTTTGTTCGCGCCCGAAGATGATTTCCTGCCTGGTTGTCTGCAAGCCGAACGAGACTGGTTCTCCCTCATGCAATGTGCCGCGAACGGGTCCGAAAATCAGCCGGACCTGAACCTTGCCTGCTTCCAAGCTGCTTGCATCGGGTTTCATTTGAACTCCGCGGGAGCCATGGCGTGCGGAGCCGTTACAGAGTCTCCCATTTCCTCGCCAGCGGCGTCCATCGTTTTGCCTCGAATCGCGGTGGAGACCGCTGCCTCCATCATCAATTCGGCAAAGCGGCGTGTGGCCTGATCCAGAATAAGCGTAGCTTCGCGAATGGCCGCTGGATCGTCCCCTGTTTTTGCTCTTGTCAGGTATTCGCGAGCCGCTGAAATCTTTGCGCGCTCGTCTTCGCTCAGCAGCACCCATGCGGCGCTCTGCGGCGCGCGTTCCACCGCGGCAAGAATGGTGTCGGCCTCGTTGCGGGCTTCGATCAACAGTCGCTTGGCAAAGTCGGCTTCGGCGTTGTCGAACGAGTCGAGAATCATGCTTTCGACCTGCTCATCGGTCAAGCCATAAGTTGCCTTGACTTCGATCCGGGCCTCTTGTCCGCTGCGCTGCTCGCGTGCGGTGACATGCAGAATGCCGTCGGCGTCGATCAGGAACTTGACCTCGATCCGCGGCAATCCCGCGCTCATCGGTGGAATGCCCTTCAGATCAAAGCGCGCCAGCGAACGGCAGTCCGCGGCCAACTCGCGCTCACCCTGCACAACGTGAATGGCGACATTGGTCTGCCCGTCCACGCCGGTCGTGAAGTGCTCGGTGGCCGATGCGGGGATGGTGGAATTGCGCTGAATGATGCGGGCAACGGTTCCACCCAGAGCTTCGATACCGAGCGAAAGGGGTGTCACATCGAGCAGAAGCAGCTCTTCCGTGCTCTTGGATGCGCCGGCCAGGATATCCGCCTGCACGGCTGCGCCAAGCGCTACGACTTCATCGGGGTTCAATTCCGTGTGCGGCTTCTTGCCGCGCGCGCTCAGATGAAAGATGTCGTCGACCAGTTGCAGCACGGCCGGGATGCGCGTGGATCCGCCGACCATGACTACTTCGTCGATCTGTTCGGGAGTGATTTCCGCGTCCGCCATCGCCTGACGGCACGGACCAGCGGTGCGCTCCAGAACCGGCTCGATCAGCATTTCAAACACATCGCGCGGAATCTCGCGCTGATAACGGTCGCCGTTGGGCAGTTCGATGTCGAAGCGCGCTTCCTGCTCGGTCGAGAGCTTGATCTTGGCCTCAATCGCGGCCTTGCGCACGGCCTGCACAGCACCTGGATTGGCGCGCAGATCCACGCCATGTTCGGCAAAAATCTCGCCCAGCGCGATCATCAGCAGAAGATTGTCGATATCGTCGCCGCCCAAATGGGTGTCGCCATTGGTGGACTGCACTTCGAAGATCCCGTCGCGCAACTTGAGGATGGAGATATCGAATGTGCCGCCGCCGAAATCGTAAACGGCAATTGTTCCTTCCTTGGCGCGATCCAGGCCGTAGGCCAATGCGGCGGCCGTCGGTTCGTTCACCAGGCGCAGCACCTCAAGACCCGCCATGCGGCCGGCATCCTTGGTGGCCTGGCGCTGGGCATCGTTGAAATAGGCGGGAACAGTAATGACCGCCTGGCT
>Ga0181517_10005437_pt1 | contig 11259 bp, 10 predicted proteins | sample PEATcosm2014_Bin_31_FD_119748 | JGI IMG/M metagenome (GOLD analysis project Ga0181517, IMG submission 119748) | Peatland microbial communities from MTU Mesocosm Facility, Houghton, MI, USA - PEATcosm2014_Bin01_30_metaG | ecosystem: Environmental > Terrestrial > Soil > Wetlands > Peat | place... | reverse complement strand
GTGCAATGTGCATTTCACTTACGGAGAAAAGAATTCGCTAAGGCCTAGACCGGCGCAACAGCCTTGCCCGTACTGCAATGCTGTGCTCTGGCCGAAACCAAAAATCGAGGCCGTCCAGAGCTAGCTGGACGGCCGCTTCTTGGCGGAGTTGTGCTCTTTGTCTGCCGCGGCTTCGAGGCGGAGATTCATCTCAAGATGCCGCACGGCGGTTTGGAAGAGATGTTCCCAGAGGATGGGGTACTTTTCCTTCTGGCCCTGGAGGGAAATAACGGCATACTCTGGGCGGCTTTCGATGACGATCTTGCGCTTCTTTCCGTTTACCGTGATTGAAGAAGCGGTTATGTACAAAACCTGCGCTTTGTGTTCGATCAGAAAGGCCATTCGCACGTGCTCCCTAGCGCGGTCCTGTACGCAGATCTGGGGGCAGGACCGTCAGCGATCGAGCGACGAAGCGTACGAGATTTCGTCGCAGCCATGGGTTTGGAAAGCGAGTCGCTTTCCCTGCTCATTCGTCGTAGGCATCATTACGCAAGAAGGGGCGAAAAGTACGGCAGAAAACAAATATGATTACGAGATCATCGAGACGCGCTTGCTCCGTGCTCGTGCTCTTGTGTCGTTCTTTGGTACAACCCTTATTGGACGCTGAAGTTTCGGAAACTGCTCAAGTTAGCCCTCGGCAATTTGAGTTTGCCGGACAATTACCTTACAAATAAATGGCGGCTAAATGACGGAAAACTTCTCTAAATTACGTTGCATTACTGAAATGTACGGCTCATTTCGTATCGTGTTATGAGACGCGCGTCATGTGAGCGGGTCGCTGATGGAAAGCGACAGTTCGTTTCCACGCTCGAATGCGTGATGAAGACGCGCAATAGGAGTAGCCGGGTCTGCATCGACGGCGAGCATGATGAGGCGGCGCCACTGCGCCGAGCGTTCGGCCTGATCCGCAAAAGCGATAGCATCGCTGGCTGATTCCGGGGCCTCCCGCCATTCGAGTTGCAGATTGTTCTTGCGGGCCAGTTCCGTGTCGAATTCCTGGATGGCGAGGTCATTGCCTGCAAGAAACGGGTGGAGCGAGCGAAGCTCTTCGGAGTAGTCAGTGGCCCGGCGCATCCACTCGTCCTTGTCGAAGCCTTTCAGTAGGTTTTCGCGGTTCAAGCGGTCGAAGATGCGATTGAGGGCGCTCTCCATATCCGGAGTTGGCGCACCGCCCTTCTCGATGTGCCGCAACTCGCCCGCCCAGTCAAAGACATCTTGATAGAGGTAGCGGTGAATCTCCTGAAGGTGCGAAGCATCGAAGCCGCCGCGAATGGGCGATGCCTGAAGTTCGGCCAGCCGGCGCGACGAACACTCTGTCACTGCTGCGGCAAGTGCATGAGGGTTTGCAATGCCCAGTTTGTTTGTCGGTGTGCTGGCGCCTGGCAATTGGAAATCCTCTGCGTCAATCATTTTCGCTTCTCCGGGTTGGATTGGGATGGGATGGACAGGCGGCGGAGGGCCGCAAGAACCCTCGGAACGTAGCTGTTATCAAAGCCGCGTGCGGTATTGCCGGTGTTGTAGCGCGAGAGAGCGTGCTGGAGGGCAGTCTGGCCGGGGCCGTAGGTGGCGACCTCAATTCGGTATGCATCTTCGAGGATCTGCCAACCTGCTCGCAGATTGGTGCAGGGATCGAGCAGCGATTCAGGATCAATCCCGCGGCGCTTTGATTCGTAGCTGCTGACCTGCATCAGGCCAAGATCGACATAGATTCCATAGGTCTGGAAGTAGCGGAGCCATGCGAGCGCCTCCTGCGGATTCGCGGGCTGGCGTTTGAGCGCGACGGTTCCGGCTGGAAGATGCCATCGTTTGAGCAGCGTCTTGGGAAAGTCGATTTGCATGGCGCTCTGATTGCCGCCAGATTCGACTCGCACGATGGCGTTGAGCGTCGAGAGTGGGGCTTCGGGTACGCATTTTCGGCCGAGCGCGGCAATGTCCACCGTTTGTGCGTGGCCATAGGCCACAAACACAAGGAGTACGGCGGCGAGTATTGTCTTCATAGATTGCGCGCCTCGTAGAGCGGAATTGCCCAGAGGTAGGCCCAGTCCTGGGTGGCAAGATGTTGGATGGCTGGGATGAAGGTGTCCCGCGCCCAATAGAGATTCGAGGGGGCGATCAGCACCTCAGGGCCTCGTGCCATTGTTTCGACAGCCGGCCAAAAAGTCATCTGCTCGTAACAGAGAAGAACTCCTGCGCGGCGATTCCAGACACGAATGGTGGCTGGAAAGCGAAGCGAGAGCGGAAAGCCGTGGCGAGATTCGCCCGGTTGCCACATTCCGAGAGGAATGGGTACGCGCTGAACGTAGGAGAGATGCTCCGTGAAGCCACGGGAGAGCAGGACGTTACGGCTGGCCATCGTGTTTGGAATCGGGATCGTCGTGCCGATCAGGATGCCAGTGCGCTGTGTGCTGAGTTGTGCAAAGGTAGATGCCCAACGGGCGTCATGCGCTGCGCTCCAATCTGGAATTACCGATTCAGGGAAGATCAAGAGAGCGTTGGGATGGGCGAGGGCGATTTTCTGCAATGTGAGCTCGGCGGTCTGCGCGCCCGATCCTAGTTCATTGCCGAACTTGGTATTCACGGCCACGATATGCGGATCGGCGATGGGGCGAGCGAAGCGCGCATGAACCGCCAGAGAGGCGAGGATGAGAACGGCGAAGGTGAGCGGCGTTCCCAGTCGCCTGTGAACTGCAATCAGAAGGAGCGGCAATGCAAGCCCGAACCAGCGAGTGCCTGGGAACCAGAGTCCTGAGGCGATCTGCGGATGCGCGACGGTGACAAGGCTCAAGGGCGGCAGAGCAAGAGCAGTGAGCGCAGCGATTGCCGAAAGAGGAAGAAAGCGCCGGTGGTAGAAGAGAATCCACGGCAAGGAACCGAGAGCGGTGATTGCTATCCAGATCGCAATTGGTTTCCCAAGATGATGCCCCGTCTGAAAGAAGCTCTGTGCGCCGGGGATGATAGGCCACGTGGAAGAGGCGTAGTAGAAAACGACGCTGAGTGTGTCGAGGCGTCGGCGCGAGTGGATGTAAACGAATGGGTAGAGCAGGGCCAGAAAATGCAGGGCGGGGTTTCCGCTCCAACCGAGTCCGCCAATCAGGGCGGCAATTGCGAAGAGTGCTATGGAGTTCCCAGTGTCGGGCAAGTGTAGCTTTAGAATGATCATCGCTCCTGACCTTCTGCGGGTGCCAGGTGGTAGGCACGTTCAACAAGTAAGGGGCGGAGCCAACTGTGAACGCTCTTGAGCGGGATTGGTCCGAAGTATCTGGAGTCAAAGCTGCGCGGGCTGAAGCTGCTGATGACCCAAAGCTCCCTGGGGCCAACGCGATACTCCCCTGTTGCAAAGGCTCGGAGCTGCTCGCCTTTCGAGTCGAGGCTGATCGGCTCGGAGTTCTTGAGCATGTGTCCGTTGACGCTGATGCCGTCCGCCGAAACCAAGACAATATCGCCGGGCCAGGCCACAACGGGCTTAATGAGAGGCGAGAATCCATCTGGGCAGGTGCGCATGGGATCGCGATAATTTGGCTCGCCCCGCATAGACGGCCAGCGACGGTCGGGGCAAAAGAAAACGTAAGGGGCTGGGTCGTGAATCGCCGCCTCCGAGTCAAATTGCTCACGGTATAGTCCGAATGGCGCAGAGTGCGTGTAGTTGAAGACGACACCGAAGCCGGTCCAGAGAAGCATGGCGGCGATTGCCAGAGCGCCAAGCGACACAAAGACGACACGTAGGCGCGCAACCCAGCGAAGGATTCGAGCGATGCAACGCTTAAACAGGCCAATCATGGATGCTCTCCTCAAGGAAGGATGGGACGCGCTTAGCGTCATTCGTGCGACGTATCTCGTTTTGGTGGGTTGCAATTTCGTCCGGCTTTTGGCCGGTGGCAATGCGAAAGGCGCGGATGACGTGGATTTCGTAAATGCTTCCTGCATCGCGGCCCGAGGCTGATTCTTCGGGACGCGGTCGCGCATCGCGCCGGATGAGCTGGCCGGTGACGTGAATGTTGTCGCCCTTCTGGAAGGATTTGGCGGCGATGGTGCTTTCCCCAAAGAAGGTGAGCGGAATGAACTGCCGGTGCTCGACTGTTTTGCCCTGGGTCTCGTAGAACCAGCTCTGGGCAAGGCTGGCACGAATAAACTGACGGCCGCCAGCGTCGGAGACACTCGGCTGGTCAGTCAGATTGCCGGCGAGAATGACCTGGTTAAGAATCTCCATTGAGCCTCTCCTCGAAATTGATTTCGTCAAGCGCTCCGCGAACGACGGCTGCGAATTCACTTTCTTCGTGTTGAGCGGCTGCTGGATGCCCCGCGGCCTGGTCGGCCTGGTCGGCCGCCGTAGGGAAAACCGGCGGCTTGAGTTTGGTGCGGGCCAGAAGCATTTCGTTCGTGAAGTAGAGGCTCTGCACGCCGTAGATCGGCGCGACACCGTTGATGAAGATCAGCATGTCGCCGGGGGCAATAATCTTGCTGTTCGGATCGTTCGTGGCCTTGGTCGGTGGCTTGATGCGGCGGATTTCATCGACGGTGATGAGCGGACGCTGGATTTGCTCAACGCTACGGAAGATGTGTTTGAGGTAGAAGTCAGTACGCTGGCCGCTGTAGTTGACCGTCTCTTTCTCGACGGTCATGTTGCCGCTCAGCTCGGAGAGATTCTTGCAGGTCTGGAGATTGTCGGTCTGGAAGGCGGCCTTAATGTAGCAGTTGTCCGTGATGGACTCGTTCGGGCCGTACTCCTCGACGATCTGCGTGAGCGTCTGTGCGATCAGATAAGGCTTGATCTTGTATCCGGCCATCAGGCTCATCGCGGATGCCAGATTCGGAATCTTCCTGAGTTCCGGGAACTCGTCGAGCATCAACAATAGATGGTGGCGGTTCTGGTCAAGCTGCTCCATCAGCCGGTTGAAGATGAGCTGAAGCATCAGCCGGACGAGCGGGCGGAGCCGGTCGCGGTCCGGCTGTGGAACTTTGAAGTAGAGGCTCATCGGCGATTTGCCATAGACAAGATCGCGCACACGGAAGTCCGAGCGCGAAACAGTCTTCTGGACAATTGGGTCGTCGTATAGCGTCATTGGAGTGACAATGCTCGACTGAATGCTCGACGCTTCCCGGTCGGCGCGGTTGAGCTGGCGCTGAACGGCCTTGCTCACATAGGGGTGAGTGAATGTCGGCTTGCCATTCTGATCGAACCAGTGAAGTCGCGGCTCGGATTTCCCGCCGGGCATGTGGACGGTCTTCTGCATCTCGACCAGCACATCAGTGAAGTCCATGCCTGGTGTTGAGTAGTGAGCGAGCACATCGGGGAGTGTCGGTTCGCGGGGCGGGACGAGATTCCGGTAGACGTAGCCGAGATGGATGATGCCAGCCGAGACAAGATCGACGGCGGCGTCCTCGAAGTGCTTGTAGAGGTTGTCGTCGTCGCCGTGGCGGATGACAGCGTTGGCGATGGTTTGAGCGTCGGCTACCTCGTAATCCGTCTCCCAGCGGATTTCGGAGAGCGGGTTGTAGCAGCAGCTCTCCGCTGGCAGGGTCGGCGCGAACTTGAGAACACGTTGACCGATTGCGTGGCGGAATCCGGCGGACTTTTCCCAGTTCTCCCCCTTGAGGTCATAGACGAAGACGCTCTGCCGCCACTGGCAGAGCGTCGGGATGATGGCGGAGACGCCCTTGCCGCTCCGGCTTGGCGCGAAGAGCAGGACCGGCTCCGCGCCAGAGTGCAGCAGGTAATGAATCTGCTCTGTCTTCGGATCGCGCCAGCCGCCGATGTAGACCCCGTCGGTTGCATCGAGCAGGCCGAGCTTTTCAATATCCTCGCGCGTCGCCCAGGTCGCCGATCCGTGCAGATTCATCAGGCTGTCGGTGCTCTTGCGGTCGCGGATGAGCGAGAGGAACCAGTAGGTCAGATAAGCGAAGAAAAGTCCTCCGACGATGGTTGCGCCGAGGGCGATCCAGAGATCCATGCGAACACCGGAACTGATGAGGCGACTGTCGGCGAAATGCTTCCAGAGCATCAGGGCAGCGAAAGGCTGGTAGACCGGCGTACCGGCAAACCGGAAGAGCGGGCCTCCCATTTCGATGGGGTTGTGAAGTCGAATCGCGAGCCACTCGGTCGCCGCGCCCGCAGCGAGAGTAAAAGCGAGGAGTGCGCCGAAGAGCGAGCGGAGATTCCAGCCGCCCTGCCAGCGGGGCCGATTGGGGAGCACGTAGCCGGGAGGAGCGATTTTGCCGTTCTTCATGGAATGCCTCCTGTTATTGAAGTGTACATTCCACTACAGAGGTTTGGGAAGTCAGTGTACTTGGTCTACCGAGTCCATGATGTGTCCTCCGGAGAGGCTGATATCCGGTCAATCAAGCAAAACTGTGAACCTGAAGACTCGTCGGTAAAGACACACAACGAGTGGTACGGCGATTATGCACAAATAGAGAAGTATTCCTGGCGAGAAGTCCGTTTAAAATGGGTAATCCTATATCAGTTGTTCAACTAAGGCCAAATGAATAATTTACGCCACAGTTGGAGCTCTTTTACGGCGACAGTAGGGGTTGCTATCTGGGCCGGTGAATCACGATTTCCACCAGATTTCAGCGACGGAGAGATGGCCAACCGCTGATTGACCTCTGTGTTGGAGCTTTCGGTCGCTCAATTCGGGTGTTCCAGAGTATGCTTCCGCCATGCTCACCGGCAATCGATGGATTCAAGTCCCTTTTTGATTGCGCTCTTAATGTTTCGTATTCGTCAACCTACACGGTGAGAGCGCAAAGCTACAACCCACACCCCCGCGGTCAATCTGGCGAGTGTAGTTACGAGCTGATCTTGAAACTGCGAATCAGATGCAGCAGCGATAGGAGCTTGCTGTTGACGGTAGTGCCACATCCCCCTGATGGTGGCGGAATCGCAACTGACGGCAAGCTAGGTCTGGGTCAGGTATTCGGCCGTGAGCGGGATCGATCTAGCGGGCCGCCTCAGCCGGAAGATTATGGCTGTTCGGCGGCTTCGGGTAGGACATGCACAACGCGGGACTCACATTCAACGATCTTTGGATGTACCAGCCTCGATGAAGGCCCAAGGGCCGTTACTTCACGGCCCCCAGATATTGTCGCACTGGCGCACCTAATTCACAGTAAATGGAACGGGAATACTTGCGCCGCTCGAGGTCGTAACGATCAAGGCTCCTGTAGCTGCGCCGGTTGGAACCGACGCGACGATCGATGAGTCAGTCCAGGCGCTGACAACGAGGGGCTTCGAACCTAACATCGCAGTTCCTTGAACCGATCCAAACCCGGATCCGTTCAACACGATTGTTGTACCTGCGGGAGCAGAAGCAGGCACTATCGCGTCCACTTTAGGTTTGATCAAAAGAGGAGCAGAAGCACTCGCTCCGACTGGTGTCACTACGGTGAGAGAACCAGAAGGTCCCGAAGCAGCTGGAACGACTGCAGTGATTGCAGAGTCACTCCATGACTGCACAGAAGCCGTAATGCCATTAAGGTGGACAACGCTGGTTCCCTGAGCCCAACCAAAATCTGACCCCGCGATAGTAACTTGAGAACCGACGGATACGCTCGGCGGCTGAATGTTCGTCACCTTGGGTACATCCTGAAGCGCTGGAAAATCAAGTGAAATGGCTGGAAGAGTCTTCACAGGCGTCTGCCCATTTGTTAGAAAGAACTTAACATCACCGACGAGAGAGCACGAGGTGCGATTCGTCGCCCTGAAGTCAGTTACATACAACTTCGGACCAGCGAGAAGTGCCGTTGCCTTCATTTCAAGTGTTTGAGGATTTGCCCCGGTGACCGCGAAGTTCGTGCTTACAGGGATGCTCGTGCTACTCGTACCATTCGGGCACGAGACTCGCAATCCATTCGGCGCCGTGGGTGGAGTTGCAGTTAATGAGTCAGTCCCATTGCCTGGCATATCAAGACGGACCGTCCAGACGAGCTGAGTATCGTTATATCCCGCAGGATTGGGTAGCAACGTTGCAGCAAACATGGACCCGGAGTTTCCTTGGTTCAACTGTGGGAAGTCGTCACTGCCCAAAACGAGGGGAGGGGTGTGAAGAGTGAACACATGGTCTGCCGGCTGCGCCGCAATTTTAAGAACTAGATTGGGGTTCAGCGTTATTCCTTTGGCCTTTGCAGCACTGTCTGGTATGTAGATCAGGGTAAATCCGCAGAACTTCCCGTCAGTTGTTGTTACCGGCTTTACAGACTCCAGCGCAACATCGGGGTTATCAGTCTGCCAACCGTATCCAGAATCGCAGAATGCGTCCGGGATCGTTTGAATGATCTCTCTGAATTCGACATTGGCCGTACCTGGATATAGGGTGGAGCTAAAACTCAAGGACTTGTCCAATTGTGTTTTGAAGGATGCCTTGTTCACCTCCCCCTCCAGATCTGTGATTGATGGAAAAGGTACGACAATTCGCTGAGGATTCTTCGAGGCGTCGAGCGACGTTCCTACGAAGAACTGCGTAAGCTTAAGGCCCTCAGAATACTGGGCTGCTAACGAGGCATTCGCTGAAACAGTCAAAACGGGGACTGAAGCGCCCCCTGAAACGCTTGCATCCGCGGTCATCTTTGATGTGCTGGATCCAATCTCAAAAATTGCGAAACCTGTAAACGCGCTAATGCGAAAGTTGTTTTTACCGATTTGATCGGAATGTCTCTGGTACCAATCCCAAACCAGAAGGTCCGCTTCCAACTTATCTGACGACAGTCCGCCCTTGAGCAGGTCGATAGGCGATTGGAACTGCCCAGAGCCAATGTCAATGCTGAATGTTGTGTCCTTCTGGTAGTCGGTCTTGAACGCGGCCTGGATTGAAGCTACCGGAATCGAGTACCCGCCTTTCAATTGAAGGCTATCCGCAAGGGCGGTGCCGCAAGTCTTGCTGTACGAAGAGCCTTTGAATCCGGTGGTGGTTATATAAGAGGCGGCGTTTGTATACTCGAACCGGAGAAGACGACCTGGATCAGGCGTACTGAAGTCCGAGTTGTTTTTCTGCGTCTCGGAATATACATACCCGAAAGAATTAGTTGCGGAAGTATCGTTGATCGGATCAACGTACGAATCCAGTGGAAGTACACCTCCTTTCAGGCTGGCGGGAATACCTGATATGTCTGTAGCATTCTTTCCTTTCTTGTTTACCGCTTTTAAGGGACCACCGAGACATACGCTAAACATGTCTTGGAAAGCCTTCTCGACTTCGCCTCCGAGGACAACGTGTCCCTTGTCATCCTTGATCGCTTGGATTGGTGGATCGGGTTTCTCCTCACCGTTCAGGGACAAGGCTGAGCTTAGCATCAAAAGCATAAAACTCGGGAGCCAGAGACGAGAAAATACCTTGCGCGTATCAGAAAGTGACATGAATTCAGGACCGTCCTTGTTGGAGAAGAGGCCTCATTATATACCGTGATTCTGATTTCAGCAAGACTGGCTCTTTGGGAGCGTCGGCTCAACGACTACAGACTGAGAGCCGGTAGGTTGAGTTGCGACTGGAAGCCGCCTTAAGGGAGGCCGGCTCAGAGCCGGCTTAAGGCTCGCTCGGCGCGGTGATCTTGAAGTTCTGACCGGGATCCTCCCATTGGTGGTCTCGGTGTACGGCGTATCGCCTTCTCGTCCAACGCGCCTACACTGCGCGCTGACACGGCTCCGTCAGAGTTGCGGTCAACTGTCGAGAACAGCCCTTACCACTCGGCGACGCCCCGCCCTCGAGTCCGGTCCATCATCCGGGAACGAAGGGTTTTGTTGAACTCCCCCATCCATCCCTTGTCGGATTCGCCCGTTGTGAGATTCATGACGCGCACCCGGCGCACGATGGAGTCGAGCGCCTTCTCGTCCCGCAAGATCGTCGAATCCTTGCCCGCAGACGAGGCGTAGAGCTGGTCTGGATTGCTTCGCAGGCTGTCGATAACGACAATATTCCCCGGCTGAAGGTCGCCTCGCGCCCAGGCTGAACGCAGTGCCGCGTCATGGCGAATGATCTCGATCTTCCCTTCGGTCGTCTCAAAGATGGTCTGGAGCGCGCCGGTTCGCTCGTCCTCGCTGTTGAGCAGGACGCGGCCAATGAGCTTTTTCGAGGCGAGTGAATACTCCATCGGCGCATGGGGATCGCTGATGGCGACTCCACAGCGGAAGAGTGTCCGCGCACGGTCCTGAATGTCCTTCATATTTCGGAGTTGACTCAAGAAGTCGGATTGAACATGCCATTCACCATGAGGAAGCGTCTTGGCCACACCGAGGCAGGCAAGGTGACGCAGGCGTGCGGTCTCATAGGAGTTGGCAGCGCCGTCGAGCTTCTTGTAGTTGCTGCCTCCTGGCAATGGAATGAGCCGAGCCGAGAGACGCCGGTCGAGCGGAGTTGCACGGTTTGCGGTTAGCTCTGATTGCTTTTGGAATTCGATCTCTTCGTGGGTCCGAGGTCCGAGTTGAAAGGTCAAGGACCGCTGAGCCGCCTCGCGCAAACCGCTGCGAATCAGGTCACGCGGCAGGATGAGTTCTTCCCCTGACCGTAGCCTGCCGCGCACGATGATATGGGCGTGAGGATGGTCGGTATTGTGATGGATGACGCCGCCCCACTCGACCCTGCCGTTGAAGTGGTGCTCAATGCGGCCGATCACGGCCTCGGCGGTCCTGGCAAAGTCGGCTTTCTGATCCTCTGGGGAGATGACGATCTTAAAAAGGCGCTTGTCGCCGGCCTTCTGCCACTCCCCGGCAACTGCACCGAGAGAACGCTCCTTCGCCAGACCGAGCCTTTCGTCGCTCGTAGTCTCTCGCTCCCCCCTGGCGCTTTCCCGCTCCAGATAGCAGCCGTGGGCCTTCCATCCGCCTGGGGTGCGGGAACTGGAGTAGCGAACATTGACGACACAGCGGCGCTCGAAGGCAGACGGCCTTGGGGTCGAGAATGCGCTTTTGGTTCCCCGGCTTCCTCCGGGCGTACTGCGGCTGACAATTCTTGCCAGACGCAGTAGATTTCGCGCCACACCCGTAAAACGTACAGGCGTTCTCTTGGCGCGTTGGACACGGCCTGGGCGTAGTTGGCTCTTCCGCTCGCGGCGTTCCCCGTCCCCGCCCCGCTGCTCAGGATCGTTTGGCATATGTGTCTATCCTTCGCGCGAAGGCTCGGAGGAGCCGCTATCTATTCCCAGCTCACTGGTGGTGTAGGCACCGGAATCCCGACGCCGCTGAAACTCACGAGCCGCGGTCAGGTTTACCTGCTGGTAGAGCTGAGTGGCACG
>Ga0181517_10005432_pt1 | contig 11265 bp, 8 predicted proteins | sample PEATcosm2014_Bin_31_FD_119748 | JGI IMG/M metagenome (GOLD analysis project Ga0181517, IMG submission 119748) | Peatland microbial communities from MTU Mesocosm Facility, Houghton, MI, USA - PEATcosm2014_Bin01_30_metaG | ecosystem: Environmental > Terrestrial > Soil > Wetlands > Peat | place... | reverse complement strand
GCGATCGAGCGTCGGCTCGAAGACCTCGCCCAGCGCATGGACGCGGCGTTGAAGCGCCCGCCGCAGCCCGCGCCGATCGATTCGCGCCTGTTCGAAGATCTGACCCGCCGCATCGACAGCCTGCATGGCGCGGTCGAGCGCCAGCCCGACCCCGCCAGGCTGGAGGCCGTGCTGCGCGACATCGCCCAGAAGCTCGACCGCCCCGCCGCGGTCGGCGGCTCGCTCGAGCCGCTGACGGTCATGGTGCGCGACCTCGGACGGCGGCTCGACCAGCGCGTCGGACCGCCGCTCGACATGGCCCCGCTCGAACAGGCGTTGCGCGCGCTCGGCGACCGGCCGATCGAAATCGACACCACGCCGATCGAAGCGATGATGCGCGACCTCGGCGCCAAGCTCGTTCCGGCCGCAGCGCCCGACATGCGGCCGTTCGAGGACATGCTGCACGAGATCAGCCGGAAGCTCGACCGCGGCGCGCCCGCCGCCGATCTCGCGGCGATGATCCGCGATCTCGGCCGGCAGATCGACGAGCGCGTCGGCCAGAAGCTCGACACGCGGAAGCTCGAAGAGGCGCTGACGGCGCTGCGCGACCGGCTGGAAGGCGGGTCGGCGCAACATTTCGACGTCAAGTTCGTCGAGGAAGTCGCCGACCTGCTCGCCGAACGGCTCGATCGGCGGCCCGGCGTCCGCGCAGGCGTCGCTGTCGACGCGGAAGCGTTGGCGACCCAGATCGCCGCCATCCACGATCGCCTCGACGCCTTGCAGAGCGCCGGCCCCGGCGCGGCGCTCGAACAGCGCATCGCCGATCTGGTCGACGATCTCGACGCGACGCGACGCGCGATGCAGGCGCCGAGCGCGCCGATCGCCGGCGGCTTCGCCGAATTGCGCGCCGAGCAGGAGGATTCCGACAAGCGGACCCAGTCGCGGCTCGCCAGCGTCCAGGAGATTCTCGAGCGCATGGTCGGCCGGCTCGGCCGGCTCGAGGACGAGATCGCGCGCGTCGACGAAGCGCGCGCCGCCGCCTCGGCGCCAGACCTGGTCGCCGCGGCGCCGGCGCCGGGCGCGCCGCCACGCTTCGCCAACGAGTCGTTCCACGCCGTCGGCGCCGCGTCGCGCGAACTGCCCGAGCGCGCGCCGCCGGTCGCCCCGCCGCGCGCGCTCGACGGCGCCGACTTCCTGCTCGAGCCCGGCTCGGCCCTGCCGCGGCCGCGCGTCGCCGAATCGGAAGATTTCGCGCCGCCGAAGAGCGCGATCAACGCTCATATCGCCGCCGCCCGCCGCGCCGCCCAGGCGGCGCTCGCCGACGAGGCCATGAAGCCCGCCGCGCCGGTGGAAGAGGAAGCCGGCGCCCGCGTCGCCGCGATCGGCGGTCGGGCGATCGCTTTCGCCGCCGCGCGCCGCCGGCCGCTGCTGCTCGGCCTGGCGCTGGTCGCCGCCGTGGCGATGCTGGCGATGATCGAGTTGCGCAGCGGCCATGCGCCGCCGTTGCAGAAGTCGGAGCTTTCGCCGCCGGCGGCGCATACCGCGGCGCCGCTGAGCGCCGCGCCGACGCCGAAGGTTTCGGCCGCCGATCTCGACACGACGCCGACCGGCGCGATTTCCCCGTCGGCCGCGGCCGCCAAGGCGCCGCCCGCCGATCTGGCGGCGGCGATTCCCGCCGGTCTGCCGCAGGCCTTGCATGACGGCGCCGCCGCCGGCGACGCGGGCGCCGAATTCGAGCTCGCCCTGCGGCTGCTCGATGGCCGCGGCGTCGCGCGCGATCCCCACGCCGCCGCGCAATGGTTCGAGCAGGCGGCCAACCGCGGCCTGCCGATCGGCGAATATCGCCTCGCCGCGCTTTACGAGAAGGGCGTCGGCGTGACGCGCGATCTGCCGGCGGCGATGGGCTGGTACGTCAAGGCTGCGACGGCGGGCAATGCGCGGGCGATGCACAATCTCGCCGTCATGCACGCCGAAGGCTCGATCGGCGGCAAGCCCGACTACGCCACCGCTGCGGAATGGTTCCGCCGGGCCGGCCAGTTCGGCGTGCGCGACAGTCAGTTCAATCTCGGCATCCTCTACGCGCGCGGGCTCGGCGTGCCGCAGGACCTTGGCCAGGCGTGGCTGTGGTTCTCGCTCGCCGCGCAGCAGGGCGACGTCGACGCCGGCCGCAAGCGCGACGACGTCGCCGCCAAGATGGATCAGGCGGCGGTCAACGCCGCAGCGGCGGCGCTGGCCGGGTTCAAGGTGACGCCGCCGGCTCCCGCCGCCAACGAGGCGCCGGCCCCGGCCGGCGGCTGGGACGGCAAGCCCGCCGCCCCGCAAGCCAGCGCCACCCCCGCCAAACCCGCCGCCGCACTCTGACCGCGCCCGGACGAAGCCGAGTCGCGCCGCACGGCGCGGCTCAGGCCAGACTCCATCGCCCTTGCGCAACCCTCGTCTTTCGCAGCCGCTTCGCGGCGCCTCGGCGCAAGGGCGTGGAAGATGCGTCGAAGAAAACGGCCGGTCACACCGCGCGCGAATGGCGCGGCTTGTCGTCGGCCTGTTTGAGATAGGCGTCGAACAAAGCGGCGACCGAGCGCACGAACGGCCGGCCTTTCTCGCTGACGCTCAGCCGTGCGCCGTCCCAATTGGCGAGGCCGTCGGCCGCGAACGGCGCGAGGCCCGCCAACGCGGCGACCAACGGGGCCGGATCGGCGCCGTGCGCGGCGGCGCGCGCGACGACGTCGACCTCGAGGTCGCACATCAGCCGCTCGATCAGGTCGCGCCGCACCCGGTCGTCGGCGGTGAGCGCGACGCCGCGGACAATCGCCAGCCCGCCCGCCTCGATCGCCTTGCCGTAGGCGAGCGCGGTCGGCGCGTTCTGCGCGTAACCTTGCGGCAGCGAGCCGATCGCGCTGGCGCCGAAGCCGATCAGCGTCGGCGCCGCATCGTCGGTGTAGCCCTGGAACGAGCGATGCAGCTGGCGCGTCGCCGCCGCTTCCGCCATCGAGTCGCCGGGGCGCGCGTAATGGTCGAGGCCTACGGGAACGTAGCCGCCTTCTTCCGTCAGCACGCGATGGATCGCATGCTGCTGGGCGAAGCGCGCCAGCGGTCCCGGCAGCGTGTCTTCGGGGATGAGCTGCTGCTGCTTCTTCATCCACGGCACGTGAGCGTAGCCGAACACCGCGACGCGGTCGGCGTTGAGCGCCAGCGCCCGCCGCGCGGTGCGCGCCACGCTCTCCTTGGTCTGCAGCGGCAGGCCGTAGATGAGGTCGAGATTCATCGAGCCGACGCCGAGCGCGCGCGCCTTGGCGGCGCAATCCTCGGTCTGCTCGTAGGACTGGCGCCGGCCGATCGCCTCCTGCACCGCCGGCTCGAGGTCCTGGACGCCGAGGCTGACGCGGGTGACGCCCATGTCGGCGAGCGCCTTGTGGCGGTCGGGCGGCAGCGAGGTCGGATCGAGCTCGATGGCGATCTCGGCGTCGGGGCGCACGTCGAAGACGGCGCGGATGCGCGTCATGATCGCGATCAGGCAGTCGCCCGGCAGCGAAGTCGGCGTGCCGCCGCCCCAATGGACGTGCGAGACGGCGGCGCGCCGGCCGATCAACGCCGCGACGCGGCCGATCTCGCGCTCGAGCAGCGCGGCGTAAGCGCGGCGCGCCGAGTCGAGCCGCACCACCGTCGTGTTGCAGCCACAGTAATGGCAGAGCCGGTCGCAGAACGGCACATGCAGGTAGAGCGACAGCGCCGTGTCGGTCGGCATCGCCTTGAGCCACTCGACATAGGTCGACGAATCGACCGCCGGTGAAAAATGCGGCGCCGTCGGGTAGCTGGTGTAGCGCGGCACGCGGCCGTCGTAGCGGGCGACGAGTTCGGCGTCGGTCATCACAGGCTTCTCGCCGCGCTCCGCCGGCGCGACGTTGACGGAGGTCAAGGTCATCGGCGGGTCATAGCAGATCGGGGGCGGGAGGGAGATCGTTCTTTGGGCGGCCGCCGCGTCGCAATGTGCTATGACGGCAACGATTTGTTAATTATCCGAGACCACATTCCAGCGCGACGGAGCGCCGCGCTCCTCGTCGCGCCGACGATGGCGCGCCGTCGCCCCGCCGCGTTGGATTCGATCGGCAATCTGGTCCCGAAATTGCGCCCCGCCGTCGCGCGACCGCTACGGCGCCGCGAGCCCAAATCCTTGGGAGTTCGGCGGTGAGTTGCGACAATCTTTCGCTGCGGACGAAGGCCGTCCTGCCGGTGGCGCTGATGGGTCTGGTGATCCTCGCCATGGTCGCGCTCGGCGGTCTCAAGCTCAGCGGCGTCAGCGCGGCGGCGGGCGACGTCATAGAGCGGCGCGCCCTGGGAACGCTCGCGCTGTCGCGCGCCAGGGGCGTGCTGGTCGCCGCCGCCTACGACGTGTTCGGCGCGCTGGACTTCGGCCCCGACGCGCTGCAAGGGCGAAACGCGGCGGCGGCGTTTCCGGGCGCGATCGACGAGGCCGGCAAGCGTCTCGATGAGGCGCTCCAGCTGCTGCCCGAGAAGGCCGACGAGATCGGCGTTCTCAAACAGCGGTTCCAGACGATCGCCGACGCCGCCCAGAAGCCGTTCAAGCTCGCCGCCGACGCCTCCTCGGCGCTGGTCGAAGGGCTGCAGCTCGAACAAGCGGACGTCGACAAACTGGGCGACGGGGTGAAGCAGCTCGCCGCCGTCGACCCGCAATTGCGCGCCCTGGTCAACGACCTCGGCAATTACGAGCGCGCGTTGCACGACGAGGATGTCGCTTCCGCCGCCGGCTTGCGCGCTCAGGCGCGCACGGCGCTGTGGCTGCTGGGGCTGGTCGGTCTGGTCGCGACCGCGCTCGCCGGCGCGGCGTCGATTCGCCTCTCTTCGGCGACCGTGGCGCGTCCGCTGGCGCGGCTTGGCGCGGCGATGGGCGCGCTCGCCGCCGGCGAAATCGGGGTCGAGATCGTCGGCGCGAACCGGCGTGACGAGGTCGGCGCGATGTCGCGCGCGGTCGAGGTGTTCAAGCGCAATGCGCTCGACCGGACGCGGCTCGAGAGCGAAGCGGCGGCCGAGCGGGCGCGCGCCGAAGCCGAACGCGCGCGGTCGGCGGCGGAGCTGGCGAGAACGGCCTCGGAGCAGTGCGAGGCGATGCGCTGTCTCGGCGCGGGCCTCAAGGGCCTGGCGGCCGGCGATCTCACGGTGAAACTCGGCGAGGGGGTCGCCGCCGCCTATGCGCAGATGCGTGACGACTTCAACGATTCGATCGACAAACTGAAGGCGACGATCGTCACGGTGATCGGTAGTTCGGCGACGATCGAGACCAGCGCGAAGGAGGTGAAGGGGACTGCGGACGAGCTGTCGCGCCGCGCCGCCCATCAAGCCTCCACCCTCGAAGAGACCTCGGCGGCGCTGACGGAAATCACCGAGACGGTGCAGAGGTCGGCCGACGGAACGCGTCGCGCGCGCGAAGTGGCGCAGGCGGCTGACGCGGACGCGAAGGAAGGCGCGGCGGTCGTCGCCCAAGCGGTCGACGCGATGACGGCGATCGCCGGGTCGGCGCAAGAGATCGGTCAGATCATCGGCGTCATCGACGAGATCGCGTTCCAGACCAACCTGCTGGCGTTGAACGCGGGCATCGAGGCGGCGCGCGCCGGCGAGACGGGGCGCGGATTCGCAGTGGTCGCTTCCGAAGTGCGCGCGCTGGCGCAGCGCTCGGCCGAGGCGGCCAAGGAGATCAAGGCGCTCATCGTCGGCTCGAACGCGCAGGTCGAAATCGGCGTGCGGCTGGTGGGCGCGACTGGCCGCTCGCTGCAACGCATCGCCACGCAGGTGGCCGAAATGAACGCGGTGGTGGGCGAAATCGCTCTCGGCGCGCAGCGGCAGGCGACCGCGCTGCGGCAGGTCAATGGGGCCATCGAGGAGATGAACCGCGCGACGCAGGAAAACACGGCGATGGTTGAGGAATCGACGGCGGCGGGCCACTCGCTGGCGGAGCAGAGCGTGAGCCTGTCGCGGCTCGTCAACCAGTTCCGAATCGCCGATGGGTCGGGCGCGGAAAGCGAGGAACGGTTGCGGACCGCGCTGGCGCCGGCGCCGGGCCGGCGGCGGATCATGGCGGGCGCAGCGACCAAGGACGCCGTTGTTTGGCGGGAGACGACCGAGGCGTAGAGCAATTCGACGCGGCGGCTGAGACGCGCAGGCGGTCGCCGGCGCGCGGCGTTCCGTCACTCCGTCAGTTCGCGCCGGCGCGCGCGGCCTCGACCTTGGCGGCCTCGATCCTGCGGCTACGAGTCGCGATGCGGGCGACGCTCGCGGCGGCCTCTTCCGCCGCAGGCGAGCCGGGCGACAAACGCCGCGATCCGGGCGCGGATTCCTCTGCCGCTTGACCCAGCTCAATCGCCGGCGCGTCGTTACGGCGCGTAATCCTTTTCACGGCGTCGCAAAGGCGAAAGCGCCGCGCTTCCGGGCGGGAGGGAAGACGGCGTTCGCCGAGACGAAGCCGTCGGCGCGGCCGGTTCGGGCCGCGGCTGCGCCGCCCGCGCGCCAAACCGATCGGAACGCCTCCGCGCGCCCTTGCCCGAAAGTCAGGGGACCGCTCATGAACAAGCTGCTGCTGAGCGCCGCGCTGGCGCTGGCGCTGACGCCGTCGCTGACGGGCGACGCCGTCGCCGCGAAGTCGTTTCAGTTCATGTTCATCAATCACACCAACATGCAGCTGCACTTCTACGCCGACGACGCCTACGCCTGCACCGCCAACGCCGGCATGGTCTGCTATTCGCATATGGCGGTGGGGCCACACACGGTCAGGGCGGCGATGGGCGAGCAGACCCTCCAGCAGTTCAGTTTCACGCTCTATGAGAACGCCCGAAGTCCGGCGTGGACCGTCTGCAACAGCGACAACGGAACGTGCCCCCAGTAGCCGCTGTCGCAGCGTCGCCGTCGCCCTAATTGCGCGCCGAGATTTCGCGCCGTCAATGTCGCCGCATTCGCGGGGATGACAGCGAGCGGAAACGGCTCGCTCTGGCGACAATTTCTTTCTGAAAATCACAAATACAAGTACAATACCCTTGTGCCCTTCAGGAGCCCCGCCATGTCCGACGCCAACACACCCCGCCCATCCGCAATCCCGTCGCCAGCCAGGCGCGCACCCGGCATATTTTCGCCCGGCTGATGCAGGGGCAGTCGACGGCCGCCATCGCCGCGGCCGAGGGCGTCAGCGTGCGGCGGGTGCAGCAGATCGTCAGCGCCGAGCTTCAGCGGCGCGAGGCCAATCCGGCCGAGGACTACGTCCTCATGCAGGTCGCCCGGCTCGAACGCGCGCTCGATCTGCTCGGCGGCCAGATCGAGGCCGGCCGCGCGACATCGGCGCTCGCCTTCGTGCGCACGGTCGAGACGCTGTCCAAGCTCACCGCCCGCCCGCTGTTTCTCGCCAACCCCGCCTTTCGCCAGATGGGCGCCGTCGCGGCGATGACCGAGCGGTTGGCGCGGCTCGACGCGGCGCGCGAGATCGTCGCCGAACGCGCGCTCGCGGCGCAAGCGAAACGAAACGACGACCAAGCAATTGAAAAGACGGAATCCGGCGAAGCCGCCGATTGCGCCGAGGCTGCGCAATCGTGACGAAAGAAGGCCAAAGCGAAGCTCCCCGTTTCGCTTTGCCTTCGCTTCGTTTCGCCTCACTTCGTCCACGTCCCTATCCCGGAGGGAGCTAGCAGATTCACACAAGCCTTCGCAGGCCGGTGGGGCCACATCGATACGTCGCCGTCAACCGGCTTCGCCGGTCCTGCGCTCCGCTCCGGCCGCTCCGCGGCGACAGCGTCGAAGACCTTGGTTGCGAAAGGCCTGAACCGCGCGCAAGGGTCAATGGCGGCCGAAGGCCGCCCGCGTAGCGGGCGCGAAGCGCCATTGACGCTGAGCACAGTTCAGGCGTCGACCACGGCCCGTCGAGTCGGGATGTGTGAATACGCTGACCCGGAGGGAGAGGGGATTCGCGCTCGCCTCCTCCGCCTCGCCCTTTACCCTCCGCCTATGGTCGCAGGGCGACCGCCGGCGCTTTTCTCGACAACCGCTCAGATTCCGGTCACAATAATGCGTTGCAGCATCGCGACGCTCCGGAAACGCCCCCAAAGTGTTCACGCTCGACGACCTCGCTCGCATCATCGCCGCGCGCGCCGACGCGGGCGCGGCGAGTTCGTACACCGCTTCGCTGCTGGCCAAGGGGCCGTCGCGCTGCGCCAAGAAGTTCGGCGAAGAGGCGGTCGAGTTGGCGATCGCCGCGGTCGCCCAGGACGAAGCGGCGGTGTGCGCCGAGGCCGCCGACGTGCTCTACCACCTGTTGGTCTTGCTGCAGTCGCGCGGCGTAGCGCTCGGCGACGTGATGGAAGAACTTGAGCGCCGCACGGCGCAGAGCGGCTTGGCGGAAAAGGCGTCGCGACGCGCGTGACCAGACCCGGACCTGCATTTCCCGATTTCTTCGCCGCCGAGGCGGAGGCCGACCTGCGCGTCGGCGCGATCCCGCGCGCTCATCCGCTCGACGCGATCGCCTCGCACTATCGCCACTTCAGCCGCGACGAATGGGCGAAGCTGCGCGCCGACACCGAACTGACGCTGACGATCGGCGACCTGCGCAAGCTGCAGTCGACCCACGATCCGATTTCGCTCGACGAAGTCGAGGCGATCTATTTGCCGCTGTCGCGCCTGCTGGCGCTCTATGTCGCCGCGACGCAGGGCTTGTTCAAGGCGACGCAGCGCTTCCTCGGCGCCGACGACGGCAAGGTGCCCTACATCATCGGCGTCGCCGGCTCGGTGGCGGTCGGCAAGTCGACCACGGCGCGCGTGTTGCAGGCGCTGCTGACGCGCTGGCCCAACACGCCCAAGGTGCAGCTGCTGACGACCGACGGCTTCCTCCATCCCAACGCCAAGCTCGAGCGCGACGGACTGATGGCGCGCAAGGGCTTCCCCGAGAGCTATGACGGCGCGTCGCTGATCCGCTTCCTCGCCGCGGTCAAGGCGGGCGTGCACAACGTCACCGCGCCGGTCTATTCGCACCTCACCTACGACGTCGTGCCCGACGAGACGATCGTCGTCGACCGCCCCGACATCCTCATCGTCGAGGGGCTCAACGTGCTGCTGCCCAACCGCCTGTCGCGCGAGGGCCGCGAGATTCCGTTCGTCTCCGATTTCTTCGACTTCTCGGTGTTCCTCGACGCCAGCGAGGAGCTGCTGGAGAAATGGTACGTCGAGCGCTTCATGCGCCTGCGTCAGACGGCGTTCCGCGATCCGCGCAGCTATTTCCGCAAGTTCGCCGACATCGCCGATGCCGAGGCGGAGGCGATCGCGCGCTCGCTGTGGCGGGGCATCAACCTCGTCAATCTGCGCGAGAACATCCTGCCGACGCGCCCGCGCGCCAGCCTCAGGCTGGTCAAGGGCGCGAGCCACCGCATCGAGCAAGTGGCGCTGCGCAAACTGTGAGGCCGACGATGTCGCTTTCGCGTCGCGCGGCCGCCGCCGCGTTGCTCGTCGCTTTCGCGTTCGGCCCCGCGCGCTTCGCCGCCGCCCAGAGCGCGACGCCGCCGGCCTGCGGCGGGCGCGATATCGCCGTCGGGCTCGACCTCGCCGCGGCGCGCGCCGCCCGCGCCGACGAGCTCACCGACGCGCAAGGATTGCTGTGGCGCGTCGAGCGCGACGGAATCGCGCCGTCCTATCTGTTCGGGACCATCCATTCGACCGACGAAAGCGCGGCGGCGATTGCGCGTCGCGCCGCCGCGGTCGCATCGAAGGCTACGGTCGTCGCCACCGAGCTCGGCGGTCCGTTCGACGCGGCCGATCGCGGCGCGCTCGCCGCCAAGCTGCTCGCCGCGGCGATCGATCGCGACGCGGACACGTTCCAGCCCGATCTCGCCGGCGCCGCGGGGGCGTCGGTGGAGGCGCTGCTCGCCGCCCACGGCGTGCCGAAGGAACTCGCGCATCATCTCAAGTTGTGGTTCCTCGCGGCGAGCGTCGAGGCGCCGTTGTGCGAGCAGGCGCGCGAACTGGCGGCGCTGCCCGAGGTCGACGAGATCGTCGCCGAGGCGGGCGCGGCGGCGAAGATTCCGGTCGTCGGGCTGGAGAGCGCCGACGAGCAACTGGCGGCGCTCGCCGGCGCGCCGCCGGCGCTGTCGGCCGTGCTGCTGACGACGTCGGCCCGCCTGCCCGAGCTCGACGACGACGCCTACGCGACCATGGTGCGCCTCTATCGCGACGGCCATCCGGCCGAGATGATCGCCGTCGTCGATGCGCTGCCCGAGCTGACGGCGGAAGAGCGCGCCGCCGAGCGGCGGTTCGACGATCTGCTGCTTGTCGGCCGCAACGCGACGATGGCCGAGCGCGCCGCGCCGCTGCTGGCCAAGGGCGGCGCCTTCGTCGCCGTCGGCGCGCTGCATCTGCCCGGCAAGGGCGGCCTGATCGCGCGCTTCCGCGCGCTGGGCTACCGCGTCGTCAACGTGTGGTGAATTGTAGGCGGGGCGCCGACCGCGCCCTTCGTCAGGAGCCTCAGCGTGCCTGAATTCGCCATCAAGCCTTTGACCGCTTCGCCGCAGACGCTCGACGCGCTCGCCGACATCCTGGTCGAGACGGTGGCGGCGGGCGGCTCCGTCCATTTCCTGCATCCGCTGGCGCATGCCGACGCGCGCGGCTTCTGGGCGAAGGCGCTGGCGGCGGCGGCGCGCGGCGAGCGCATCGTGCTCGGCGCCTACGACGGGGAGAGGCTGATCTCGACCGTGTCGCTGTTGCTCGACACGCCGCCCAACCAGCAGCACCGCGCCGAGATCGGCAAGATGATGACCCACCCGAACCATCGCGGCCGCGGCGCGGCGGCGGCGCTGCTCGCCGAAGCCGAGCGCATCGCGGTCGAGAAGGGCCGCAGGCTCATCAACCTCGACACCGCCGCCGACGACGGCGCCTCGGGCCTCTACGAGAAGACGGGCTACATCTTCGCCGGCTCGATCCCCGACTTCGCCTTCAAACCCCACGGCGGCCTGACGGCGACGAAGATTTATTGGAAGCGGATCGGCGCCGCCGCGAACGAATAGGGCTGGGCAAGAGGACGGACGCCGCAGATTCCGGGGCTTTTCGTCAACTGCCGCGGGATCGAAGAGTGGACGATCGACGCCGCGATTGGGCTCGGCACGTCGGACTTCCGAGGCGGCGTTGGCGGGGCCGACGCGCTTTGACAGCAGGGCGCCTGCAGCCTAGGCTTTTTTGAAGCCAATCAGAAGAGTTCGGTTGCGTGATCCACGGGGGAGAAAGCACATGAAACTCACAATTGGAACGTGTCGC
>Ga0181517_10005431_pt1 | contig 11265 bp, 7 predicted proteins | sample PEATcosm2014_Bin_31_FD_119748 | JGI IMG/M metagenome (GOLD analysis project Ga0181517, IMG submission 119748) | Peatland microbial communities from MTU Mesocosm Facility, Houghton, MI, USA - PEATcosm2014_Bin01_30_metaG | ecosystem: Environmental > Terrestrial > Soil > Wetlands > Peat | place... | reverse complement strand
GCCGAGTCGGTGGCGCCGGCCAAGTAGATGTTGCCGGCCGCATCCAAGGCGATGGCGGATGCGATGCTGTCGCCGCCCGAGCCGCCGATCAAAGTGACGTACGCTGCCGTGGTGCCGCTGGAGTTCAGCTTGGCGACGAAGCAAGCGTTATAACCGTTGGTGGCAAGCACCGTCCCGGCGAGGTAGATGTTGCCGGCCGAATCGAGGGCCACCGCCGAGGCTTCCGCGTTGGTGGAGTTGCTGGGCAGCAGATAGGTAGCCCAGGTGAGCGCCGGGTCAATGACGAGCGGCTGGGAGCGGTCATAGCGCGCGAGCGCGAAGCGCACCTCGCTTCCGCGCAACTGGTACCGGCCGGCGACCTGGCGGCGTTCGCCATTCGATTCCTGATAGACGATAGGGCGATGCTGGCGGAGCTCGCCGGCCGCGGTCGAGATCACCAGGTCGCCCGCATCATCCACGCGTAAGCCTTGCGCGCCTACCACGCGCAGTCGGATGCGGCCAGGATCGGCGCCGCGAGCCAACACCAGATCATATTCCAGGCGCCCGTCGTTCACGTAGTAAACCACGTCGACGCCGGGATAGAGTTGCCGGTAACGGACGCGCGAATAAGTGGGGATGTTCTTGAGCCAGGCCGAGGGCTGATTGCCTATGAGATAGTTGACTACGCCGGGCAGAGCGTCTTCACCCTGGCCTTGCACGCCGGCGCGTGTGGATTCAAAAACCACAGTCACGCGCGCCTGGCGTGAGATCCATTCGGCGCGGCCGGCGCGCAGTGTCAACGCGGCGCCCGAGGTGTGCACGAGAAACTCCGCCGGTCCAGGTTCCTGGCCTCGGTTGGGCTCAAAGGCTACCGGCAGGCGGGCGGCCGACGCCAGGGCCGCACTCAAAAACAACAGCGACGCGATTCGCATGGGTTTGATTTCGAAGATCCCTCTACTATACATATCCTTGCAGAGCATGAATGGTTTCGAAAAAATGTCGATCAGGTAGGACGGGCCATCGCCTTGAGTGGCCTGTCACGTGTTGTCAACCGCATGCCACCTTGACAGACGACAAAAACCGATCGTCTGTCCTACCTCTGCTGCGCGTGCGGTAGCATAGCAGCTATGAAGAAACTGATCCGCCTGGCGATTGGTGGGGCATGCTTTAGCTTGCCTTTTTGGTGTGGCGGGGTTCTGGCGGCGGCGCAGCCGGGTCCCATCGATCCGCAACATATTCGCGAAGACGTGAAATATCTTTCAAGCGATCTGCTGGAAGGCCGCGGCGTGGGAACCAGGGGCGGCGACCTGGCTACGGAATATATCGCGCGGCAACTGGCTGCAGCCGGCGCCAAACCGGCGGCCGTGGATGGCACCTACTTCCAGAAGGTGCCGCTGGTGGGCGTCACCACGCAGCCGGAAACGCAACTCTCCGCAACGGCCGGCGGCAAGAAGATCGATTTCAAGCTGCTCGAGGACCTAGTAGGCATCGATATGAGCCAGAGCGACAGCACCAGCTTCGACGCCGACGCGGTCTTCGTCGGCCATGGCATCACGGCGCCGGAATGGAACTGGGACGATTTCAAAGGCGTGGACGTGACCGGCAAGGTGCTGGTGCTGTTCACCAACGAGCCAACTTCCGACGATCCGAAATTCTTCGACGGCCGCGCACTCACCTACTATGGCCGCTGGGTCTACAAATACGAAGAAGGGCTGCGGCGCGGCGCACGGGCGGTCCTCATCATCCACACCACGCCGACCGCGGGCTATGGCTGGGAGGTGGTGCGCGGCTCCTGGGCGCGCGAATTGCCGTACGTGAAACTGGCCGCCGGCGAGCGGGCGCTTTCCTGTGCCGGCTGGCTATCGCGCGAGGCGGGCGAACGGCTGCTGGGGATGGCGGGCAAAACGGTGGACGAGCTGCTGGCAGCGTCCGAGAAGGCGAGTTTCCGGCCGATCGATCTGGGAATTCAGATCCACGGCAAACTGGTTTCGCACGTGCGCGAGTTGAACACCCGCAACGTGGTGGGGCTGGTGCCGGGCAGCGATCCGAAGCTGAAGGACGAAGTGGTGATTTTCAGCGCGCACTGGGACCACCTGGGGATTGGCACGCCGGTGAATGGCGACTCGATTTACAACGGCGCCATCGACAACGCGACCGGCTGCGGCATCGTGCTCGAGCTGGCGCGCGCGTGGGCGGCGCTGGGCGCCAAGCCGCGGAGGTCGGCGCTGTTTCTTTTCGTGACGGCGGAAGAAGGCGGCCTGAAGGGATCGGAGTACTATGCACAGCGGCCGCTGATTCCGGCCGCGAAGACGGCTATCGATCTCAATTTCGACGCCGTTCCTCCGTGGGGCCGCGCCAAACAAATCATGATCGGCGGCGCGGAACGCACTAACGTGCTGCCGTTGGCCGAGAACGTCGCCAAGCGGCTGAATCTCGAAATCCAGCCGGATGCGCAACCCGAGCAAGGCCATTACTTCCGGTCCGATCATTTTTCGTTCGCGCGGGCCGGGATTCCGGCCTTTTCGATCGGCCTGGGGACCGAGTTCTACGGCAAACCGGCCGGATACGGCCAGCGCATGTGGGAAGAGTACAACCGGTTGCACTATCACCACCCATCCGACGAATATCACGAGGATTGGGATTTCACCTCGGTGGCGCAAGCGGCCGAGTTCGGTTTCATCCTCGGCAACGAAATTGCGAACCAAGACAAGCTGCCCGATTGGCGTCCGGGCGATCAGTTCCATAGGCAGTAGAGGCTGAGTGTTCGCAAGCGGACACCTCGTCGCAAAATGGGACAGTGGGGCGGGCCAAGCCCTTGCCAGCGCTAGCGAATCCTCGAAGGATCGGGGAGTGGGCCATCGGCCCGAGGATTGCACCACGGATGGGGAATGACTCTCTTTCCGCGCAGTCCGTTCCGCGTCTGCTATCTGGTTCTGTTGCTGGCATGGGCGTGGCCGGCTTCGGCACAGCCGTCCAACATCACGATCCTGCCGCCGCACCCGCGGCCATTGGGTTTCTTGACTCGGGCCTACCAGCAGCGCGCGGTGCCGGCCGTGAATCTCACCAACTCGGGACGCCTCAGCGGGCTGATTCGATCCGGCAGCCTGTACCTGAGCGCGCGCGACGTGGTGGCGCTGGCGCTCGAGAACAACATCGATATTGAAATCCAGCGTTACGGCCCGCTGATGGCGCGCCAGGATATCGATCGTGCGCGGGTGGGCGGTGCGCTGCGGTCGCCCTCGACGGCAATTGTGCTCGGACCGCAATCGGTGAGCCTGGCGGGCATCAACGTGAGCGGCACCAGCCTGGCGAGCGGCGCAGGGGTGGGTTCCGGCGGCGGCATCACGGGACAGATCGGCGCGCCCATCCCGCAGACGGACCCGGCTCTTAGTGTTTCGGCTTACTTCGGGCACAACACGTATCCGATCAGCAACCTGGTGCTGTACGAATCGAATTCCTTCGTCGAGGACTATCAGAACTTCAACGCCGGATACAGCCAGCAATTCATGAGCGGGGCCGCGTTCAGCCTCAACTACAGCAGCACGCGGGCCGCGGTTAACTTCCCCACGACCTTGCTGAATCCCTTGACGCAGGGCAGCCTGAATCTGAATATCTCGCAGAACCTGCTGCAAGGGTTCGGCGCTTCGGTGAACAACCGCTACATACGGATTGCGCGCAACAACTCGCGCTATTCCGAGTTGCAACTGAAGCAGCAGGTGACGACCACGGTTTCGGCGGTGTTGAACCTGTACTGGGATCTGGTGGCGTTCAACGAAGACTTGCGCCTGAAGCGGCTGTCGCTGGATGCGGCGCGACAACTTTACGAAGACAACAAGAAGGAATTGGCGGCGGGCGCGATAGCGGCGATCGAATTGACGCGGGCGCAGGCGGAGATTCCGGCTCGCTCGGAGGACGTGCTGATCGCCGAGACCAACCTGCTGCAGCAGGAGATCGTGCTTAAGAACGCGCTCAGCCGGCGCGGCATGGAAGATCCGGCGCTGGAGGAGGCGCACATCGTGACGCTCGATCCGATCCAGGTACCGGAGCAGGAAGGCCTGGCGCCGCTCAAAGACCTGGTGAAACAGGCGCTCGAAAAGCGGCCGGACCTGGAGCAGAATCGCATCAATATCCTGAGCCAGCTCCTGGTGCTGAGCGGAGACCGGAGCGCGCTGAAACCATCGCTGCAAGCGTTCGCATCCTTCACCAATCAGGCCCAGGTGGGAGCGCCCAACCCGCTCAACACGGGCGATGAGTTCGGCGCGCCTGACCCGTACTACTACGGCGCCTATGGCAGCTTGCTGGCACAGATTTTTCGCCGCAACTTCCCGAATTACACGGTTGGCTTTTCGCTGACGGTTCCGATTCGCAACCGCGCCGCGCAGGCCGATTTCGCGACCGACCAGTTGCAGATGCGGCAGCAGGAGTTGCGCCTGGAAAAAAGCGTCGCCCAGGTGAGCGTGGACGTGAGAAACGCGCTGATCGGCGTAGAGCAGGCCCACTCGCGTTATGAAACCGCTCTGGAAACGCTGAAGCTGGCGCGCGAGACGCTGGAGGCGGAAAAGAAGAAATACGAGTTCGGCAAATCCACCAACGCACTGGTGATCCAGGCGCAGCGCGACGTGGTGGCGGCGGAAAGCGAACAGGTGCAGTCGATGGCGAATTACACGCACGCGCGCATCGCACTGGACCAGGCGGTCGGAATGACGCTCGAGCGCAACGATATCAGCATGGCGGAAGCGGCGAGCGGACAGGTGGAGCGGCATTCCACCCTGCCGGCCACGTTGCCCGAGAAGAAATAGGAGCCGCCATGCGAAAGCTCTCACAAATTCCGCAGCCCTTCGCGAGTGGTCGTTTGTGGGGCAGCTTGGCAAGCTGCGTGCCGATTGGCAATCGGCACGCGCGTCGATTGACAATCGACGCGCAGGATGCCATCCTGCCCCACAGAAAGGCACCCTGTCTTGCGGTCAAGCTGCTGGAACAGTGGCCAGGCGTGGCATGGTTGGCACTGGCGGGCGCGCTGGCCGCGCAGGCGCCGCTGCCGATTGCCCCAACCAGGCCGCAGGGGCTGCCGTTCGTCCGCTCCTACAGGCCGGTGACTGTGCCGCCGCTGCGGCTGACTGGGACCGGCCGGCTGAGCGGCATGATTCAAGCGGGCAACCTCCACTTGACCGTGCGCGATGCGATTGCGCTGGCGCTGGAGAGCAGCCTGGATTTGGAGATCGCACGCTACAACCGGGTGATGGCGGATTGGGCGGTGGAGCGAGCGGAATCGGGCGGGGCACTGCGCGGCGTCACCGGAGCCAGTTCGCAATCGGTGACGCTGGGAAGCGGCCAGGGCGTGGCCGGCAGCCAGGGCGGAGGCGGATCGTCGGTCTCGTCCGGGTCGTCCAGCGTGTCGGGCGCCGCATTGATCCAACAGATCGGCCCGGTGACGCCGCAGCTCGACCCGGTGCTTTCCACCACCAACGCATTTTCGCACCAGACCTCGCCCCAATACGAGTTCGTCCAAAGCGGAGTTTATTCGCTGGTGGACAACGCTCGTTCGTACAATTGGCAAGTCTCGGAGGGCCTGCTGACAGGCGGGACGGCGCGCTTCAGTTATAGCGACTCGTATCTGAACGAAGCGGTGCCGACCGACGTCCTCAATCCGACCTCGTTCACGAGCCTGGGAATTTCCGTTTCGCAGAACCTGCTGCGCGGATTTGGCGAGCGCGTGAACGGGCGATTCATCCGCGTCAGCCGGCGGCAGGTGGGCGGCGCGAACGAGACCTTCCGCGTCAGTTTGATGGCGGTGGTGAGCGGCGTCCTGAACGCCTATTGGGACTTGTCGCTGGCCGCCAACGATTTGCAGTTCAAGCAGCGCAATCGCGACGTGGCGGCGCAGTTTCTGGCCGACACGCGTCGGCAGATCGCAGTGGGCGCGGCGCCGGCCGTGGACCGGATCAACGCCGAGAGCGCCGCCGCGGCCGCCGAACAGGCGCTAGCGGTGGCCCGCAACAATGTAGCCGTGCGGCAGAATGCACTGAAGGATTATCTGAGCTTCCGCGCGGTGGCGGACGATCAACTTGCCGGCGCGCAAATCATCGCCGTCGATCCGCTGAACGTGCCGGAAACCGACGACCTGCCCAGCCTCCACGAACTCATCGCGAGTGCAGAACGGCGCCGTCCGGAAGTGGCGCTGGCAAACCTCCAGGTGGAACTGGCGGGAATCACGGCCGAAGGCACCGCCAACGGCGTTCTGCCGAGCCTGGGAGTTTCCGCTTCCACCACCAACTACGGCCAGGCCGGGCAGGCTGTCCCCGGCGCGACGCCCTCACCGTACTTCGTGGGAGGAGTGGGGAACGCGCTGGCGCAGACCTTTCGCCGCAATTTTCCCAATGAAAGCGCGGGAGTCTACTATTCGGCGCATCTCGGGAACACGCAAGCGCAGGCCGACCACGCGATCGACGTTCTGAGCCAGCGGCAGGCTGAACTCGCAGTCGAGCGCACGCGGCACGATCTGGCGGTCAACATCTCGAGCCAGGTGCTGGCGCTCCAGCAGGCGCGCGCGCGCTACAAAGCGGCGACGGAAAGCCGCGCGTTGCTGGAGCGGCTGTTGCAGGGCGAGGAGAAGAGATGGGCGGCCGGTACTTCCACTATCTCGACTGTGGTGGCGGCGCGCCGCGATCTGGCCAACGCGCAATCGGCCGAACTGGCCGCGGCGGCCGCGTATGTGCATGGCCGTATCGCGCTCGACCAGGAACTGGGCCGGACGCTGGAAGTGAATCAGGTGTCGGTGGAGGATGCGCTCGCGAAGTGACGTGACGGCACGCACTCGTGCGTGCCGCGCCGACATTCTTGCCGACGCCCGGCGTCTCACGCTCAGGCACGTGTCGAGATGAGTCTCGACACGGCACGCGCGAGTGCGCGCGCCACAACAAACCGCATCGGAGCCCCAACCAAAGGGAGCGGTCGGCAGCTAACGAGTCATCGCTCACCGCTCTCATCCCAATCGACCGGCCGTATGTTGCCGACGCCGAAGACGTAGCAGGCGGCTCCGCACAGCGCGACGGCAGCAGCGACCAGGAAAGCCAGGTGGAACTCGCCGGTCCGTTGGACGATCCAGCCGGTGAACCAGGGCGCGGCGACGCCGGACAGATTGCCGAATCCGTTTTGGAAGCTGGTCCACTTGCCTGCCGCGCGCGGGCCGGCGAGCGTTTGCGTAATGGCGTAAATGTTGGAGCTGAACAGGCCATAGCACGCGCAGGTGACCATGAGAATCGTCATCGCGGCGGTCTCGTTGCGTATGATGGCCACCGGCAGAATCAGGGTGGAAAGGGTAAGGCCCAGGCCGGCGAAGGTCTTGCGCACGCGGTTCGGCGTGTGGCCGCGCGCGATCCAGACATCCGACAGGCGGCCGCAAATGACCGCGGAAACGGCGATCAACAGGTAGGCCAGCGAGCCGACGTACGCCATTTTGGTTTTCGAAAAGTGCCGCTCCTTTTCCAGATACGGCGGCAGCCAGGTGAGCAGGAAATACCAGAAGTAGTTGGCGCAGAAAAGCCCCAGCGCGGTGAACAGCGCCGCCCGCCGGCGGATCACGGCGAAAATGGAAGGCGCCGTGCGCGTTTCGTGAATAGCCGCCGTGCCGCGGCCGCGCGGCATCCAAATCAACCAGGGCGCCAGCCAAACCAGGCTGGCCCCGCCCAGCGCCAGGAAGAACGCGCGCCAGCCGTACTGCGCAATCAGCAGGCCGCCGAGCAAGGTGCCGAGCGCGGGGCCGCACTTGGTGCCCGCATCGATCAACGCGTTCGCCAGGCCACGGTGATGCTCGGGATAGTGGTTCGCCAAGATGCGCGAATAGGACGGATAGGCGATGGATTCGCCGGCGCCGAGCAGCAGCCGAAGGGCGAACACAACCGCGAAGGCGTGGGCGGCTCCCGTGATAGCGGTGGCACCGGACCACAGGAAGAAGCCAAAGGCGAGAATCCAGCCCACGTTGAACCGGTCCACCAGCCAGCCGGAAATACCCAGCAATTGGCACGCAGCGTAGGTCCAGAAAAAGGCCGACAACAGAAGGCCAAGTTCGTAGTTGCTGAAGCCGAGGTCGCGCTGGATGTTGGTGGCGCCGGCGGAAAGGTTGGCGCGGTCGAAGTAATTCAAGAAACCCGAAATCACGAGCAAAGCGAGGATGCGCCACTCCTTGTGGGATAACGCCGTGCGCACCGGAGCCGGGATTGCCGTCACAGGACGCTATTCTAACCTTTATAAAAGCGGGCCGAAGCGCGGGCTCCGCCGATCACGATAGAATGGGCGCTCGATGCCGGCCAATGGCACATACCTGGTCCTGCTTACGGCAGCTTCCATCGGGCTGCTGCTGTTCCTGATTCTGGGCGCCAAGCTGCATGCGTTTCTGGCGCTGTTGATTTCGAGCATGGCGCTCGGCCTGGCGGTGGGCATGCCGCCGGAAAAAGTGCTCAAATCCATCCAGACGGGCTTCGGCGATTCGCTGGGGTTCATCGCGGTGGTGGTGGGGCTGGGAGCGATGATCGGCCGCTACCTGGAGGCGTCGGGCGGCGGCGTGGCGCTGGCAGACTGGCTGCTGGAACGTTTTGGGCGCGACCGCGCGGCCTGGGCCATGCTGGTGGCCGCGTTTCTGGTCGGGCTGCCGATTTTCTTCGAGGTAGGCTTCATCATTCTGGTGCCGCTGGTGTGGAACCTGGCACGTGAGACCAAGCGGTCGCTGCTGGTCTACGGCCTGCCCATGGCGGCGGCGCTCACCATCACGCATTCGATGGTGCCGCCGCACCCGGCGCCGGCAGCCGCGGCGCAACTGATGGGAGCCGACATAGGCCGGACGATTCTGTACGGCATCGCCATCTCGATCCCGGTAGCCATAGTCTCGGGCATCTTCTACGGCCAATGGATCGCGAAGCGCATCAACGTGGGAGTGCCGGAGATCGCGTCGGCCGCGCCCCCGACCGAGAAAGGAAACGCGCCGCCGGTGTGGATGGTGATCCTGCTGCTGCTGTTGCCGGTGGGATTGATATTCGGCGCCGCTCTGGCCACCATGGTGAACTTGCCGCTGCGCGGCGTGGCCGTCTTTCTGGGGCACCCGTTCACCGCGCTGACGATTGCCGCGCTGGCGTCGCTATACCTGTTCGGGCTGCGGCGCGGCGTTTCGCGTGAGCGGGCGATGAAGATGGCGGCCGATTCGCTGGCGCCGATGGGCGCGCTGCTGTGCATCATGGGCGGTGGCGGAGCATTCAAGCAGGTGATCGTGGATTCGGGCGTGGGCGCGGTGGCGGGAAGGCTGCTGGTGACGTCGTCGGTCTCGCCGCTGCTGGTGGTGTTCGTGATCGCGATGGTGCTGCGGGTGGCGATGGGCTCGGCCACGGTTGGCATTATCAGCGCGGCCGGCATCGTGGCGCCGATCGTCAAAGGCATCCCGGGCTACAGCCCCGAGATCATCGTGCTGGCGCTGTGCTGCGGCGGCTCGGGCCCATCGCACGTCAACGATTCCGGTTTCTGGCTGGTGAATCAATACTTCGGAATGACGGTGCCGCAGACCCTCCGCTCCTGGACCGCGATGAAGATGGTGGGCGCGCTGACGGGCATTTTGATCGTGCTGGCCGCGCATGCGCTAGGCAGGTAGGACAGACCATCGTCTTTCGTGGTCTGTCATGCCTCGATGACAGCGCAGCGCCTCGACCGACGACAAAGACCGATCGTCTGTCCTACCTCTGGCTTGACCGAGTCTATACTGGTACCTATGCCAATTCCCATTCAAGGCGCGGACCCCGCGCAAAACGAGTTTCTGGCCAGCCTGGAGGCCAAGTCGAGGAATCCCAACGCCTTCTTCCGCGCCATGGCGATCCGGCCAGAGGTGCTAAAGACTTTTGTGCCGCTGTACGGTGCGATTGTAGGCAGGGGCTCGGTGGAGCAGCGCGTCAAAGAGTTGGTGTACCTGACGTGCTCCTACTCGAACCAGTGCGCCTTCTGCATCGCCGCGCACAATGCGAGCGCGCCCAAGGCCGGCGTCGCCGATGACGAGATGCGAGCACTCCAGGCCGGCGATGAAAAGCCGTTTTCCGCGGCCGAGCGCGCCGCGATTGAGTACGCGCGCGACCTGACGCGCACGGCGACAGCCCCACAATCGCGCGAAGCGCTGTTCGCGCATTTCACCCAGGAGCAGATTGTCGAGATCACGCTGGTGGCGGCGATGGCCAATTTCACCAACCGGTTCAACAACGGCCTGCAGATTCTCCCTGGAGCCTGATGCCGATCTTAAGCGGAATTCATCCAGTGGCCGAAGCGTTGCGCACCAAGCATCCGCTGGAGCGGTTGCTGGTGGCGCAGGGCGCGGGCGGGCCGCGTTTGCAGGAACTGATCGATCTGGCGCGGCGCGCGGGCGTGCCGGTGCGCTTCGAGCCGCGGCCGGCGCTCGACCGGCTGGCGGGCAGCACGGCGCACCAGGGCGTGATCGCGATGGGTGCGGCGCGCCAGTATGCCGAGCTCGAACAAGTCGCGCAGGCGGAGCTGCTGGTGGTATTGGACGGCGTGGAGGACCCGCACAATCTGGGTGCGGTGATCCGCACGGCGCACGCCGCGGGCGCGGGCGGCGTCATCATTCCCGAGCGCCGCGCGGCTAGCCTGACGGACGTTGCGGCGAAGGCCGCTGCCGGCGCCATCGAGCACCTGCCGGTGACGCGCGTCACCAACATCAACCGCACGCTCGAAGATTTGAAGGAGCGCGGCTACTGGATCTACGGGCTGGACGAGCGCGGCGCGGAATCGTATGATCAGGTCGCGTATGCGCTCCCCACCGCGATCGTCCTGGGCGGCGAAGGCAAGGGCCTCCACGAGCAGGTGAAGAAGCACTGCGACGTGCTGGTGCGGATTCCTCTCGCCGGGAAGATATCTTCGCTGAACGTGTCGGTGGCAGCCGGCATCGTGCTGTTTGAATGGAAGCGGCGGCAAGCCTTAGCCGCCCACGATACACGTTAGAATCTTACTTGATGCGGCGCCCTCGAAGCCGTAGCGCGAGGATTTCAGGCTCGAAAGGACTGAGAAGAAACCTATGGACCACGTACTTTCGACGCACGTGTTTGTCAATCACCGGTTGACCGGGGCGACGCTGCAACGCATCGAGCAGGCGGGGATTCCTGCGGTCGAGATCTTCTGCGCGCGGCAGCACCTGGACTACCGCGACAAGGCACAGATCGCCGAGCTCGGCCACTGGTTTCGCGATTCTACGTTGAAACTGCACTCGCTGCACTCGCCCATGTACACCGACGAGATCTGGGG
>Ga0181517_10005430_pt1 | contig 11266 bp, 8 predicted proteins | sample PEATcosm2014_Bin_31_FD_119748 | JGI IMG/M metagenome (GOLD analysis project Ga0181517, IMG submission 119748) | Peatland microbial communities from MTU Mesocosm Facility, Houghton, MI, USA - PEATcosm2014_Bin01_30_metaG | ecosystem: Environmental > Terrestrial > Soil > Wetlands > Peat | place... | reverse complement strand
GGGATTCGCGGCGATCCACGCGTCGAGCTCGCTCGACAGGGCCAGGCGGGCAGGGCCTTCTCCCTCGCTCGCGCATGACCAAATCCGCCGCAGGAGCCCGAGCTTGGCCCCGAGCAGCGCTTCGTGGGGCACGCGCTCCGCGCCAGAGAAGCGTCGAACGAGGGCATCCGCTTCGACGCTGAGACCGGCGGCTGCGTGCCCGACGGGGCCCGTCTCCCCCGCCGCCAGCTCGGGCAGGTCGCCGATCCTTAGATAGATCGGGTGAAGGGCGAATGCCGATAGGGCGGAATAAGGGGAATTCTGGAAGCCGGAATCGTTTACCGGCAGGAGCTGGATGAGGTCGAAGCCCCAGGTCGAGGCCAGTTCGGCGGCGCGCGTCAGATCGGGAAACTCGCCGCAGCCCGGCGAGGCGTCGCCTCGGATGGCGGACAGGGGAAATACCAGACCGCTGAGACGACGGCGGTCGTGCGAGAATTGCATGTTTGTTGACCCCTCGCCACCAGTATAGTGCCGCGGGGCATATATTGGAAGTTTAGGGAAGCGGGAAGTCCGATCGCTGGTTATCTTCCGAACAAGGCTCTCACGGCGGATCCGATGTCCGGTTCCCGGGTCCATCCCGGCTCTTCGCGCGACTCGATCGTCCCCGTCTGACCCTTACCGCCGACTCCTTCGCCGGCCGCCTCGCGCGGCCCGATGAGGACGGAAAAGCCCATGGCGGCCGAAGCCTTGGCCCGCCGCCTCATCTGGCGGACGGGCCGCAGTTCGCCTGAAAGGGAGAGCTCGCCGGCCAGGGCGGTATTCGCGGGCAGCGCGGTATCGGAGCGGGCCGAGAACAGCGCGCAGGCCAGGGCGAGGTCGATGCCGGGCTCGGCGATCCGCATGCCTCCGGCGACGTTGACGTAGATGTCCTGATCGGAGAAGCGCAGGCCCGTGTGTTTCTCGAGAATCGCCGCGATGCGGCTTACGCGTCCGGCTTCGATCCGTTCCGAGTATACCCGGGTCAATCCCGCCTTGGCCGGCACCGTCAGGGCCTGGATCTCCACGAGCAGAACTCTGGAGCCCTCGTGGACCGGAGCTACCGCCGTGCCCACGGGCATATTCCTCGAGTCCCGCCTCACGAGGAACAGCCCCGACGGATCTGTCACCTCGTCCAGCCCCTTCTCGCCCATCCTGAAAAGCCCCACCTCCTCGGCGCTTCCGAAGCGATTTTTGCTCGCGCGCAGCACCCTCATGTCCCCCTCGCCTTGCTCGAAGCCCAGGACGGCGTCCACGAGGTGCTCGGCCGCCTTCGGCCCGGCGATCAGGCCTTCCTTGGTGACGTGCGCCACGAGGATCAGGGCCGCGTCATGGGCCTTCGCCCAGGCCGAGAGCTCCTGCGCGCAATACTTGATCTGGTTGGCGGTGCCCGGCACCGACCCGGCCTCCTCGGCCCGAAGGGTCTGGACGGAGTCGATCACGGCGATCGACGGCTTCAATGCGTCCAAGGTCGAGCGTACCAGGCCGAGATCGCAGGAGCAGAATACCTCCAGGCCGTCGCGCAGGGCGCCGAGGCGATCCGCCCTCATCCTGATCTGCGCCGGCGACTCCTCCCCGGAGACGTAGAGGATCCGTCCCTTGGTCTCGGCGAGCGCGCAGACCTGGAGGAGTAGGGTGCTCTTCCCTATGCCCGGCTCCCCGCCGATGATGGTCGACGAACCGCGCATCAATCCCCCGCCGAGGACCCTGTCCATTTCGGACAGTCCCGTATGCAATCGCGCGCCTTCCCCCGGATCGATGGAAAGTATCGGCAGCGGGAAGGTCTCCCCCGCCCTGTCGGCTCGGCCCTCCGCTTGCGCCGACTCGCGAAGCGAATTCCATTGCCCGCATTCGGGGCAGCGACCGAGCCACTTGGGCTCGGCATGCCCGCAATTCGAGCAGCGGTAGACGGGTCCTTTCTGCTTAGACGCCATGGAAGGGTATCGTACGAGATGCGGAAGGATGCTTCAAGGGCAGTCGAAGACTCGAACCGGGGACCTAGCGCCCCTTGAGGCGTCTTCCTCTCTCGTCGTAAAACTCGGGCGAGGGCATGGGCTTGTTCGGATCCGCTTCGCGGACGAAGGTATCGATTTCCTCCGAGAGGAGCTTCTTGAGCTTTTCGGCAGTCTCGTATACCGCGTCGGGTCCCATGGCATCGGTGACATCCTCCGGACCCATGAGGAGGCGGAAGGGCCGCAGTCGGAGCGCGCGCGCTATGCCCTCCAGCTTCTCCGGCGAGGGGAATTTGCGTCCCATCTCGACCTCGCCGACATAACCCACCGATATGCCCGCCCGTTCGGCCAGCTCCGCCTGGGTAATACCGAGGAGTACCCTGTATCGTTTCATGTTGCGAACCAGAAGTTGGTGGAGCTCGGTCACAAGCACATGGTAGAAATTCAGGACGGAAAAGCAATTCGCTAAAGGAGAGACCACTCTCTATGAGATACCAGACATGCAACCCGGGGCAGGATTGGGACGCAGGCGCCGCCGCCTTCCGGCCGAGGATCGCGCGCTTTCGAAAAACTGCCGGGGAAGGTATATTCGTTTCGTGCCGAAACGACGATCCGATCCCCGGCCCGGCAAGGGATTACTCGCCCTCTGTATGCTGGCGGCCGCGTTCCGGCAATGGGGCGAGGGAACCGAGCTCGGGCGAGTTCGAGAAGCCTTGATCGCGGCCTCTATCCCCGCCGAAGCGAGGGCTTCTATCCAGTCGAGGATCGACGCAGACCCGCTATCTTTCCAGCGAGATCTCTCGGCTGCGCTGGCCGACCGAAGGGCCGATCCCATGCTGCTTACCAGGGTCGACAAGGCCAAGGCCCTCCCCGAGGGATACGCTCCAGGCGACCTCCGCGAACTCGAGGGGACCGGCCTATCGCAGGCCCGCGCCGGTCTCCGACTCCGGAAGCAGGCCCTGCTGGCGCTGGAGGCCATGGACTCTGCCGCTCGCCGCGACGGCGTGACCCTCCTCGTCGCCTCGACCTATCGCTCATACGCCTATCAGGCCGAGGTCTGGGATCGCTCCGTCAAGGAAGATGGTCTCGCCCAAACCGAGGCGAGCGTGGCCCGCCCCGGGCACTCTCAGCATCAGCTCGGCACGGCCCTCGACTTCGGCCCGATTTCCGACGCGTTCGCCGAGACGAAGGCTTCGCTCTGGCTGACTTCGAACGCCCGGCGCTTCGGCTTCTCCCTGTCCTATCCGAAGGACATGACGGGAGTCACCGGATACCGATGGGAGAGCTGGCACTATCGGTACATAGGGAAGGCGGCGGCGGCCCTCGAAGGGAAATACTTCGGGGGCGTCCAACAATATCTGCTCGCGTTCCTCGAAGCTCTTTAGGCGATCTGGGGCCGGGAAGCCTACTTTCTCGCGACGACGTCGCGCGACGCGCGCCCCGATTCGAGCCTGAAGCCCTCGGACATCTTCTCGACCACGGTCTTGAAGTGCTTCTCGCTCGTGAAGCCGTAATCCTGGAGGACGGCCGGCTCGATCTGCTCGTAGGTGACATTGCCGGCCTCGTACTCGCAGAAGATGTTGGCGAGGTAGACGACATGGACCACGTCGCGGTAATCGCCGGGTTCCAGGCTGGACTCGTGGTGGTAGCGGATGGCGGCGACGAGGGATTCGGGAAAGTTCCACTTCTCGGAGATGCGCGCGCCGATCTCCGCGTGGTTCATGCCCCCGGCGATGCCCTCGAAGGTGTCGGCGGGGATGTCCTTATCCTTGCAGAATTCCCGGATCTTATCCAGCAGGTCGGGATGGACCGACGAGAAGATGATCTTGCCCATGTCGTGGAGCATCCCGCCGACATAGGCGTCGTCGAGCAGGCCTTTGACGTTCGCCTTGAAATTCTTGGCCAGGTTGTAGGCATAGTAGGCCGTCCGGTACGAGTGGTCCCACAGCTTCTTCTTGTCCGAGGCGCCGTCGTCGAGGATCTTGAAGGTCCCGTAGGAGTAGAGGAGGTTCTTGATGCCTCGCAGGCCCACGAGCTTGACCGCGTCGACGATATTGTCCACCTTCTTGGCCATCATGTAGGCCGCCGAATTGACGAGCTTGAGGAGGTCGGCGGTCATCGCGGGATCGGTCGATATGTATCTCGCGATATCGACGATCTGGCTGTCGGGGTCGGCGATCAGACGCTGGATCTGGACGATATTCTCGGGGAATTGCGGCAAACTCGTGATCGACTTGACGATCTCGTCGGTGAGCGTGGAGACGGACTCTATCCTGGCCGCGGCCACCGGCACGGTGATGCGCGCCACTGTCTCGCCCGACTCGGCCCAGATATCGAAGCATTCCTCGTCGAGGCCGATCTTCTTGAGCATGAGGACCAGGATCACCAGACCGAGCCCGGCCCCCTCGGAGGGGTCGAGCACCTGCTGCAAGGCGTCCTCCAGGCTGGTGTACTTCCGCGACCGCGCGAGCTTGTCGTGGATCCGGAGGTACTCCTTCTTGTTTATCTCGACGTTGTTGCGCACCTCGAGGATGATATTGGGGCCCTTGGCCTGGAAGATTATCTTGATGTAGTAGCCTTTCTCCTTCTGTTTCTGCAGGTACCAGGCGATATTGTCCATCGTATCCTGCTTGAAGCCGGACATCCCCTCCTCGTACTGGTCGGGATCGTTGATGTCCAGGGCCCGAGAGTCGAAGTACACGCGCTTCGTATTCGCCTTCTTCGCGTTGACGGCCAACTCTCTGAGGCAGTAGACGACGTAGTCCTTGAGCTTTTTCTGCCCGAGCTCGGCCAGGAAGACGTCGAGGACTTCTTCCATATAGACTTCGATGTCGTGCGGGAGGGTGTACGTCAGGATATTCAATGCTATCGCGTTGTGAGCCGCCCTTTTTATCTTGGCGACGTCGACTACGAGCTCGCTTGCGCCCATGCGCCCCACCTTTCCACTTTATTTATAACGATTTATATGAAGCCATAATAATAACGTTTCAACCGCTTTTCAACAGGGCGGCGGTTTTAGCCCATATAGCTTTTCACCGTCCTCGCCATGCGCAATAGCTCGCGTCTGACTCTGCCGTTGAAGGAATCGGGGGGAAAATCGCCGCGGGAATCGGCCGAGCCGGCGGGCATGCCCGTCAGGACCGTCAAGCCTTCGTCGATCGTCGAGACGGCCCAGATATGGAAGGTCCCGGAAGCGACGGCCTCCTGGACTTCCCGCGCCAAGGTCAAATTGACGACATTCCTCCGGGGTATCATGACGCCCTGCGTGCCTGACAGGCCTGCTTGGCGGCACACCCGGAAGAAACCCTCTATCTTCTCGTTGACGCCTCCGACGGGCTGGACCTGACCCACCTGGTTGAGGGAGCCGGTCACCGCTATGTCCTGGCGCAGAGGCAGGTCGGCGATGGCCGAGAGGAGCGCGTAGACGGCGGTGGACGAGGCGGAATCGCCTTCGACGGCGGTGTAGGACTGCTCGAAGCAGATGCTCGCGGTCACCGCGAGCGGGAAATCCCGCGCATACCTGCTGCGGAGGAAGCCTTCGACTATGAGGACGGCCTTGTCGTAGATCTCGCCGGACAGCCCGGATTCGCCCTCGATGTTTATGACGCCTCCCTCGCCGGGGCTGACCTGGGCCGATATGACGGCGGGCATCCCGAACGCGAAATAGCCGCGGTCGTGGACGGCGAGGCCGTTCACCCTGCCGACCGCGCCGCCCGTGGCCTGAAGGATTATCTCGCCGGAAGCGATCATATCCTCGATCTTTTCCTCGGGCAGGTTGGCGAGCCTCGCGCGAGCCTCGACGGCGCCTCGCACCTCGGCGTCGCCGATCGAGGCCGCTCCGGCGAGCCTCGCCCGGTAATCCGACTCCCGGAGCAGGTCGGCGATCATGCCGAAGCGCGTCGACAGCCGCTCCCGGTATTCCGCGAGCCGCGCCCCCTGCTCGATTACCGCGGCGAGACCGCTCGCGTCGAGCGGAACGAGGCCTTCGTCGAGGCAGACGCGCCTCGCGAAGGCCGCGTAGTCCAAAAGGGCGGAATCGTCCAGGGGCATCGATGAATCGAACTCCGCGTGGACCTTGAAGAGCTTCTGGAAATCGGGGTCGGCTTGATAGAGGAGGTCGTAGCTCGCTTCCCCTCCGATCATGATCACCTTGACGTCAGCCACGGGCGCTTCGGGCTTCAGCCAGCCGACTGGACCGAGGGGGCCGTCGCGGCTCTGGATGTCGGCCCGGCCGTCCTGCAATGCCCGCTTCAGCCTGAGCCAGGCTTCCTCGTCGGCGAGCACGTCCTCGGCCCTGAGCACGAGAAAGCCGCCGGAAGCGCGCAGGAAGGAACCGGAACGTATCCGCAGATATGCGCCGCGGGTGTCGCCCTCCTCGTCGGGCCTGGGTTCGACCGATCCGAAGAGATTGGCCGCGCTCGGATGGTTCTCGATCACGATGGGCGCCTTGGTCTGCCCCTCTCGGTCCACGACCACGTTCGCTCCGTAGCGCGCCAGGGCAGGGCTTCGCCGGCGCCGGCCGGCATTTGAATTGCTTCCCTCCGGGGCGAAGAGGAAGAGATGGGCCATGATGTCCTTTTCGAGGGTCGCGACCCAGGACCGGATCTTCGGATCCCCCCATTTTTCGGCGATCAGCGAAGCTTCGGCACCCACTTGCGGCGCAAGGATCCTCGCCCTGAGCTCCTCCTCCCTCTCCTCCAACTCGATTCGGCCCTTCCGAAGCTCGGCGAAGAGTCTCTTCATCCTGTCCATGTGGCCGTACCATCGCCGCCTAAGCTCGTCGTAGGCCTCCTGGGTCATCTCCCCCGCGGCGACCTTGGCCTGGAGGGCGTCGAAGCTTTCGATGGAGTTCGAGTAATTGTCGGAAGTGTCTTTGCGCGCCGAGCCTTCCGGCTCGGCGACCTTCGGCCCGATAGGGCCGAAGAAAGGCACGATGTCCATCGCCACGCCCTCGCCCGCCGCTATCTGGACGGGCTTGAAACCGTCGGCCAGAAGCTCGGTTTCGAGCGAGGCCAGGAGGGCGTTCTCCTTTTCCTCGAATTCTCGGACGAGTTCGGTCCCGTCGCGCCTGGCCGCCGCGCTCTCGGCCTGCAGGCGGACGATATTCTTGAGGGCCTCCACCATGCGATGGAGGTCGCGCTTGAAGGCCTTGCCCCCGCCCGACGGCAGGACGAAGGCCCTCGGCTCGAAGGGCGCGTCGAAATCGTACACGTAGACGATGTCCCGAAGGGTCGAGGCCGACGCCGGAGCCTCTTCGAGCGCGTGGAGGACGGCCGTGCGCCGACCGGTACCGGGCGCGCCCGAGACGTGGACATTGTATCCCTTCGCCCTGACGCCCACGCCCATGCGCAGCGCCTCGACTGCCCTCGGCTGGCCTATCACGGCCTTGCCCCATTCGGCTCCCCCGGATTCGGGCGCGGCGGACCGGATCGCCTTTTCCGCGCGGGCGGGGTCGATGGAGAATGCTACGTCCTCGACGCGGAGCTCGAGGGGCCTGTCCCCCTGGGCGCCGGCGGATGCAGAAGCCATCAGTCGGCGTGCTCGATAAGAGTCGAGACGGGCACGATCCGGTAACCCGACCCGACCAGGTTATCGACGAGGAGGGCCAGCTCGCGGAAGAGATAATCGTCTCGGCCGCCGGCCGGTATGCCGAGTCGGATCGGGATGATCGACCCCGGGCGGGCCTCGGCGAGCACCTTCTCCACGATGCGGTGAGCGTCGAGGTAGGAAGACGGCATTCGGGCGACGTCGGCGAGGGTGACCCAATCCAGGGGATCGACGTCCCGGCCGACGAAGGTATAGTTCATCGACGCCCCGGCGGCGAGGATATCGGTATTCACCGTGTAGTAAGGCGTATGCCAAAGGAGGGACAGCTCCTTGCCGGTCGCGGAGAACCATTCGTCCTCCGCCCGCGCCAGGCCGCGGCGGACGTACTCGGTATCGATCTTGAAGCGCGCGTCGGTCGGGTCGACCGCCGTGAAGAACATGGAGCCGATCTCGTTGCCGGAGCCTGCCAGCAGACGCGCCGCCCCGGGACTCTCGCGGACGAACTCGCCGTTGACGAAGAAGGTGGCCGTGACGCCATAGTCCTTGAGAACGTTGAGGACGTCGACGAGGCCGTCCGCCGAGCCGATGGCGTCGAAGACGATCGCCAGCTCGCGCCTCCTTATGCGCGAGCCGTGGTCGAAAGAGGCGCCGGCCCTGGGCTCTTCCTTGTCCGGGAAGGGCGCATAGCTGGTCGCGGGGGGCGGGAAGAGGGGCCTCGTGCCCAGCGCCTTCACCGAGCGGATCATGAGATTGTTCCTGTACGAGCCGGCGGCGAGGGCATCGAGGTAGACGCGGTAGGCGGGCGAGCTCGACGCGGGGGCGAGTCCCGCGAAGGTCGGGGCGGGTATCCAGCCGCTTGTCGCGGCGCCCGACGCGGCCGCCTTGGCGATGGCGTCGCCCGCCATGGCGGGATGCATGTAGGGCGACCCTGCCGCTTGGGCGTAGAACGCGCCGTCGTCGGACCGGCCGTACTTCTCGGCCTGCGAGATCGCGACGAGGTTGCGCTGCCCCGTGGAGAGCGCCACCGTTTCGATCAGCGAAGCGCCCGCCACGACTATCCTATCCTCGGACAGCCAGAGAGCATGAAGGGCGTCGGGCGCCTTGACCTCCGACTGGACCGACCAGTCGGCATAGGAGCGAACGGTCACGCCGGCGCTCGTGACTACCGCGACATTGGATTCGTCGGGGGAAAGGACGAGCTCGAGGGCGCCCTTCGCGTCGAGGGATTGCACGGCCGGAGCCAGGCCTACCAGTGCCGGATCGGGAGGCGCCGAGAGGCGATACGCGCCCGAGGTGCGGGCCCCACCGCGCAGGGAGCCGGTGAAGACCGTGACGAGCCCTCCGGCGGGCCAGAGCACGTCGCGGACGGTCGTGTCGCCCTGAAGGAAGAGATAGGGCAGCGCGGTCACCCTCGGGTCGGAGCCGAAATCGTCGGGATCGAGATAGATGAGGAAAAGGTTGCGGCCGCCCTTGGAGAGTATGATCCTCGAGGCGTCCCGGGAGACCCAGAAATCGTCGAAGTTGGGATCGAAGGAGAAGGGCGTCTTGCCGGCCAGGACGCCCATGCCGGCGATGCCTCGGTACAGGGCTTGGGTGAAGAACTCCGCGGGGAGGATCCTGAACAGGGCGTTGTCCTTCAGGTAGAAGAGGGAACCGTCGGAAGCCCAGCGTACGCATTGTATCCTGCCGTCGCCGATGCGGCGGTACTCTTCGTCGAGAACGCGCGACCCCGAGAGCTGGTCGACGCTGTAGTAATAGATCAAGCCGCCCTTGGAGTAGACGAAATTGCGCGAGTCGGAAGACCATCTCGCCGGGAGATTCTCGATCGAATAGCCCAGGTTGGAGGCGACCACGGTCTCCGTGCCTTTAGCCACGTCGAAAAGGACAAGCTTCGCGTATGCTGGCGAGGTCGGGGCGACGTACAGGACGAAGGAGCCGTCCGGACTCGTGGCGCAGGGAAGCAATCTTCCCTGTCGGACCGACGATCCCCTCGCGAACGCGGGATAGCCCGCGACCGGCGCCAGGCCCGAGAAGGAGCGGTCGCTGCGGAAGAGGCCGAAGCGATTCTGCACCTGGAGGCGCGCTCCACCGTCGACCAAGGCAATTCGCTCCGGAAAAACGGTCAGCTGCGCGGTCCCCCCGCCGTTGAGGTCGGAGGCGAACAGGGTATCGTAGGCGCCCTCGCCCGGCAGCTCCACTCGGGCAGAAAATAGTAGGCTATCGTCTTTGCCGAGGTCCAGGCCCTTGTACTCGAGTTCCGCCCATTCGAAGGCGACCATGACGCTCAGGGCGAGAATCGCGATGCTTCGCTTCATGTAATACCGTCCCGGTACATTGTCGGCGATCGCGGACCGGATGTAAACCGGGAGCCGGGCGATATCGACGCGCGAAGAGGGAAAGGAGGGGCGCCCGCCCTATCTCAGCGGGAAGAAGAGGTCGCAGGATTGCGTGCCTTTGACGCTCGCGTGCTTGACCAGGCAGCGCCCCTCGGAGCCGATGTCAGCCTTGATCGTCTTCGCGACCTGGTCGAAACTCCTGTGCCCGTCCCACTGGATGCAAGAGTAGCAATGTCGGGTACCGAGATGATGGATGTCCTGCGGCATAAGGATCCTCCATGGGTTATAATTTCCTCTATACCCCTATCGGAAGGTCACGAGAGCGGCCCGAACGGAAAATAAACGATATCTCGCAGCTGCGAGGTATCGTTCGCTCGGCAAGGAAGTTATCGTATGGGGGCCTCATACCCCTGTTCCTCGAAGCGGAATATGAAGCGCGGGGTAGGACTCCCTTCTCCGAATCAAGACCGCTCGGGGGCCAAGGCCACCCGGTCGACGAGATCCGCCACCGCGCCGTCCTCGTTCGTCCGCTGGGAAATATATCGCGCCGCGGCCTTGACTTCAGGGACGGCGTTGGCGGGCGCGCAGCCGAATCCCGCGGCGCGCACCATGCCGAGGTCGTTCATCGCGTCGCCGATGGCCATCGCGCGCGCCATCGATAGGCCGAGTATCGAGGCCAGGCGGACGAGCGCCAAGCCTTTGTCGGCCCCCGGGGCCAGTACTTCGAGGAAGTACGGCTTGGACGTGAGGACGATGGCACGGTCGCCCAATATGGCCGAAAGCTCGCCGACCAGGGCGGAGACGCGCTCCGGCTCGCCGGGAACTACGAATTTCGTGAGCCCGCGGGCGAAGAACTCCTCCCTGTCCTCGACGAGGATCGTCGGCTGGCCGGTCTGTCTCGAATCCTGGAGGGCCCAGCGATTCGGTTCGCTGACGTGGATCATGCCCTCCTCGTAGATCTGCCAGGGAAAGCCGCGGGCCTCGATCGCGGCGGAGATCTCGCGGCAGAGAGAAGGATCGAGCCGGCGCTCGTCGAGCAGGCGACCGGAAGCGGAATGGATGATCTCCGCCCCGTTCGAGCAGATCATGTAGTCGCCGGAGCCGACGAGGCCGAGCTCCTCGGCGTAGGTCCGCATCGAGTGGACATTGCGGCCCGAGGCGAGCACCAGCCAGAGTCCGGCGTCGCGGGCTCTCGCCAGCGCGCGCTTATCGGCCTCGGAGATGGTCAGGTCGGCTCGGAGGAGAGTATCATCGAGATCGATGGCGATCAGGTCGACGTTCATGGCCCAGAGAGTAGCCCGAAGTAAGCCGTCGGGTCGAGGCCCGCTTGCTTCCGGTCGGCATCGCGTGTAGTCTCGATCCATGGAGAGAGCACGTCTGATCCTCAAGCCGAGGGAAGAAGCGAGGATCCGGGCG
>Ga0181517_10005429_pt1 | contig 11266 bp, 9 predicted proteins | sample PEATcosm2014_Bin_31_FD_119748 | JGI IMG/M metagenome (GOLD analysis project Ga0181517, IMG submission 119748) | Peatland microbial communities from MTU Mesocosm Facility, Houghton, MI, USA - PEATcosm2014_Bin01_30_metaG | ecosystem: Environmental > Terrestrial > Soil > Wetlands > Peat | place... | reverse complement strand
GGTTTTCAGCAGCAGGAAGGCCTCTGGAGCGGACTCCATTTTGCCCTGCCAGCGGTAGATGCTCTGGACCGCGGGGAAGACGGTGGCACAGGCGACCAGTTTCTCTTCGACGAGGATGTTGCCGATGCGGCTGGCTTCCTCGATGTTATTGATGGTGGTGAGGACAATGCGGGCCGTAGGATATTTCTCGAGCATGCGGCTCCTCCCATGCCAGTGTACGAGGGCCTGTGAAACGCGCAGCATGATTTTTTTGCATTCTGAACCATGCTTGCCGAGTTGAGCCCGGTGAGTCAGTATGGACCTTACGGCCGGAAACGCCGGCGCGGGAGCGGAACGATGAGCACAGTGATCAAATTTGGCACTTCAGGATGGAGAGCCATTGTGGCCGACGAGTTTACCTTGGCCAATATCCGGCTGGCAGTAGCGGGCGTTGCCGCCTACGTGAAAACGCAACCGGAGCCGCATCGCGTGCTGGTAGGCCGCGATCCGCGCTTTCTGGGGGAGAGTTTTGTTGCGGAAGCAGCGCGTGTTCTGGCCGGCGCCGGAGTCTCACCCATCGTGATTCCCGAAGCAGCACCTACGCCAGCCATTGCCTATGCTGTTCATACGTTGAAAACTTCAGGAGCTATTAATTTCACCGCGTCGCACAATCCGCCAGAGTACAACGGGATCAAGTTTTCCACCCACGACGGCGCACCTGCCCTGCCGGAGGTGACCAAACAGATTGAAGCTGCAATTGGGGGACTTGGAGACGGCGGCAGCGTACCCCTGGCTAACGCACCGGCGGGCGGGTTTGAGACCACGGACGTGAAGCCGGCGTTCCTGAAGCGCCTGGCCGAGCTGGTTGACCTGAAGGCGATTGCCAAGTCGGGGATCAAAGTGGTCTACGATCCGTTCTGGGGAGCGGGCCGCGGGTACAGTACCGATCTGCTGCGGGAAGCCGGCGTCAGGGTCGAATCGGTGCATGACTACCGCGACGTCCTGTTTGGCGGCCATGCGCCGGAGCCGGACGACCACCTGCTGGGCGATGCCAAGGCGAAGATGAAGGAGATTGGCGCGCAGATTGGCATTGCCACAGACGGCGACGCCGACCGCTTCGGCATAGTGGACGAGGACGGGACATTTATTCAGCCCAATTATGTTATTGCTCTGCTATTCGATTACCTAGTGCAGACCCGGGGCTGGAAGAACGGGGTAGCCAAGAGCGTGGCGACGACCAACCTGATTAATGCACTGGCGGAGTATCACAAGGTACCGCTTTACGAGACGCCGGTGGGATTCAAGTACATTGGCGAGCTGATTATCGCCGACAAGATTGCCATCGGCGGCGAGGAGTCGGCAGGGCTGACGATTCGAGGCCACGTTCCCGAGAAGGATGGGGTGATTGCCGGGTTGCTGGTCGCGGAGATGGTGGCTACGCGTGGCAAGAGCCTCGGCGTGCAACTACGGGAATTGTTTGCCAAGGTTGGTTCCTTCTATCCTGTTAGGGAGAACTTCCGCTTGACCCAGGAGCGCAAGACCGCATTCACTGAGAAATTGAAGACCGATCCCACTGAACTGAGCGGCCGCAAGGTGACAGGTGTAGTGCGCACTGACGGGCTCAAGCTGATTCTGGAAGATGGCTCGTGGGTTTGCTACCGCCTGTCGGGGACCGAGCCGGTGGTGCGGGCGTATACCGAAGCACGCAACGAGCAGGACATGGAAGCACTGAGCGCGGCGGCTAAAGAGTTTGTTCTGTCGTAACGCCGATCGAGGTTAAATGCAGGACGAGAAGGATCAAGCCGGAAAGAGTGTCGCACAGGCGAAGCCAGTCGCACTGCGCAAGCGGATGCAGGAGTGGGCGCAGCGCGCCTGGCGGCCTGCGGGCACCCTGGTGGCAGTGTCGCTGGCACTGCTTTTCGGCTGGAGCGTGGTCAATGGCAAGCACGGGCTTTCCGCCTGGCACCAACAACACACCCAGGACCAGCAGTTACACAAGGAAATCGACGAACTGCAACAAGAAAACGCCCACTTGCGCGAACACATAGAGCGGCTCAAGTCAGACCCCGACGCCATTGAGCATGAGGCGCGCGAGAAACTGCACTACGCCCGGCCCGGCGAGGTGATCTACACGCTGCCGGAACCACCGCCGCAGCCAACGCAACCGGCCAACGGCGGTAAGTAAGCCCGCAATATTTCCCTGGTCAAAACCAAGGCGCACCGTACGTGCGCTGTGGTTCAGACTGTGTTGACGGAATCGCTAAACCACGCCACTCCGGCGCCGGCGAGCGGGGCTTTATCGTCGAGTTCCGCGATGCGCAACTGGATGTGTAACCCCTCCAACTCGTGTTCGGCCTGTGGCAGGAACAGATGCGCGGAGCGCGCGATGCCGCCGCCCAGCACCACGATATCGGGGGCAAAGGTGGTGAACAGGTCGCGGACGGCCACGCCGAGAACGCGACCGAAGTCCGCAAAGACCTCTTTGGCTGCGTCGTCGCCGGTTGCGCTGGCGGCAATGGTGGCGACATCGCGCTCGTGGCCGGTGCGTTCGAGGTAGTCCTTTTGAATAGCCCTGGTGGAAATCAAATCCTCGACGATTCCGCCCTGGTAGGGCACGTTCCAAATCTCTCCGCCGGGGGGGACGCCGGGACCGTGTGTGACCACGCGGCCGTCCACGGCAAAGCCTGAACCGACGCCGGTTCCCAAAGTGATGGCGACGACGCGCGGAATGCCGCGGGCCGCTCCGGCCCCAACCTCGCCCAAGAGGTAAGCGGCAGCGTCGTTGAGGAAACGTACATTCTCCGGTTGCCACCCGAAGCGACCGGAAAGTGCCGCGCGCAGGTCCACGCCATACAAATAGGGCATCTTGTGCTTCATCCAACTGATCCCGGCGGTGTAGTCGAAGGGACCGGGCATGGCCAATTCGGCGCCCAGTACACCGGCCACGCCAGAGGCGGCCTGGGTTCCGGCAGAGTGGAGAACATCGACGAAGGCATCGCTGGACTCACGCTCAGGATGGCGTGCAGTGATCACTGGGCCAAGACGGTAATCGCCGGAGTAGCAAACAGCCGCGGATACATGGCTGCCACCGACATCGTAGACAAGAACACACTTTTGCGGGTCGAGCGTCACACACACCTCACTTGGATTGACCCGTCCATTCTAAACACTCGTGAGCTGCATGATGGGGTGAGCGAGTGGGACGTGAATGCAGAACGCCAACCTGTATTCAAAAAAGAGGCTCAGAAATCCACGTGAGCCCGCACTGAGCCAACCCAGGCCGGGCCGCGGTCGCGGTTGTAGCCGGGATTATTGATATGTTGCACGTCGACCGCATAAAACAAACCGCGCCACGCGTGCCAGTTGTAGTAACTTTCCACGATGTTTTCGCGGCCGTAGTTCAGGTTGCCGTCGCCCAGCAGGAAGCCGAGGCCACCGAGTCGAAGGTAATTCTGATGGTCGCGTTTGATGGCGTTTGAGACCACGGCTAAACCGATCTTATCCACCGGGCGATGCCAGCGGGTTCCGGCATAGTCGGCACCTGCAAGGACTGTTTGTTCCACCTCGGTGTAGGCGAAAGATTCGTGCTGGCCCTCGTTCCAACCGAAGCGGGCAAAGACACGGAAGTTTGGCGATAATTCCTGCTCGGTGTTGTAGCCAAGCCCGTATTTGAGTGCGCTGAAGTGTTCGTGCAGGGTTATGGTGGGTACGGTGACGCCGTATCTCGCAGTATCGGATCCGTTCAGGAAGTCTTCGACCGCCTCGCGGTAGGTGCCCATGTGGGCGCGGTTGGCATAGAAGAGCACGCGCGTTACACCCTTGCGATCGCGAATAAAACTGTGACGGAGTTCAAACTCGCCGTTTTGGCCGTGAGCGCGACTGAAGGCCCAGTCCATGTCGATGCCATTGGCCACGATCGGCATGGCGAAAAAGCCGTAGCGGACGCTCCATAGGCGGTCGTCGTACTCCGCCATGCCACCCACGGTGTAGCCACGGGTGTCTGCGGCATAGTCCCATGCGCCGTTGTTGTCCACCGTCCAGTTCATGAACTGCAGATGGCTGTCGGAACCGATGGAGTTGATGTCGAAAAAGTCGGGAACCGTCATTTTGCCGACGCGGAACTCGATACGCCGCAGCGGCACGCTGGGGGCCAGGGCGAAAGGACCTGGCTCCTGGCTGGTGGTCTTTTGGGTAAACCCGATGACCTGATGGATCTGGTAGCGCGCAAGGTAGGGGACTGAACCCAGGTTGGGGTTGCGCACAACGTCCAGATTGGTGAAGCCTGCCAATCCCAGTGCTTCGCTCAGGCCGCGTCCGCCAGCGCTTTCCAGGTCGAAAATAAGGTCGTTGCTGTAACGGATGGAGTGAGTGAGGCGCGCCGCGGTGAAGGCCGTGCCGAGCAGAGAGGTTTTGTACTCCGCTGAGTTGCGGAAGCTGTTTGTGCCCCCGTAGAGGGCATGAAAGGGCAGGCGACCCTGGAAAATGATGTTGGCTTGGCCGGAGAGCCAGTAGCGATTATTTTCAGGATGCGAAGCCATGGCGACGATGGGGGCGTCCTGGGGTTCGCGGCCTACCGGGCTGGTGTCGCCGGCCTTGATTCCGATGCCGTCCTGTTGCAAGGGGAGCAGGGGGACGTCGAGTGCGGGCAGGATAAATAAAGGCGAGGACGAGTATTGTGGTTCCGGGGCGGAGGGAAGCGGAGTGGACACCTGCGCAGCAGCGGCCGTTGAGACGCAGGCCAGGACGGCAAGGGCAGGAAGGAAGCGGAGCGGATTGTAGAGTGGGCCGGGCATAGAAAGCGGGGAGTAACATCTATACCCCTACTGGGTATATACTATACCGGGGATGGGTATTGTCAAGTGGAGGAGACCAGCGATGTCGCATCAGGATCGGGAAAAGGTGAAATTGCTGCAACGATTGAGGAAGTTGCGAGGCCAGTTGGACGCGGTAGAGCGCTCGCTGGAGGCCGATGAGGACTGCGGCGGGCAATTGATGCTGCTGGCCGCGGTGCGCGGGGGCGTCAACAGCCTGATGGGAGAGGTGCTCGAAACTCATATCCGATTCCACCTGGTGGACGGAGTGAAAGAACAGATTGCCCCGGAACTGGCCGAGGATTTGATCGACCTGGTGCGCGCCTATCTGAAGTGAAGACCTGCGGAAGAAGCAAAGATTGCGTCCGAAGCCGCGCACCTGCCGGGAAAACTCTGAATCCATCGTAGAGGGTGGCTGGGGTGTGAATTGTTAAGGTTCGGTTGATTTGGGACAAGGCGCGAGCCAGCAGGTGTGTGAGTCGTTGAAAGGGGAGGATCTAGGGCGATGAAAGAGATTCCGCTGGCGAAGGTTTTCCACCTGATCGAGCCGGGACCGGTGGTGCTGCTGACGACGACGAGCAAGGGGCACGCAAACATGATGACGATGAGCTGGCACATGATGATGGAGTTTGTGCCGCCGCTGATTGCGTGCGTGGTGAGCCCCGCGAACTTGAGCTATAAGGCGTTGCGCACAACCAAGGAATGCGTGATTGCCATTCCGGGGATCGACCTGGCCTCGAAGGTAGTGGATATCGGCAACTGCTCAGGCTCGGATGTGAACAAATTCGAAGCCTTCGGCTTGACGGCGGTGCGCGCGAAGAAGGTTGCTGCTCCTCTGGTCGCCGAGTGTATTGCCAATTTGGAATGCAGGGTGGTGGACACGAGAATGGCGAACAAGTATGCATTGTTCGTCCTGGAGGTTGTGAAAGCGTGGACCGATCCGAAGCGCAAGGAGCGCAGGACCTTTCACGCTAATGGGGACGGCACCTTTGTGGTGGACGGAAGGACTCTCGACTTGAAGAAGAAGATGGTGAAGTGGGCGGAGTTTTTATAACTCGATGATGGGTTCGAGTTATCCGATGGTGAATACTCCGTGTCAGCTCTTGCTAGTTCGCTCCGAACCGGTGATGACCTACAAGAGTTGCAGGCATTCGCGATGAGATTGATGTGACGCGGCGCGATGCTACGCGCGGCCGGCGAATTCGCGGGTTTCGGTCGAGACTTTGACCTTCTCGCCTTCCTTGATGAAAAAGGGAACCTTGATTTCAAGTCCTGTTTCAAGCTTGGCGGGCTTGGTGACGTCGCCACGGGCGGTGTCACCGCGAACGCCGGGCTCGGTATAAGTCACAGCTAACTCGACCTGCACAGGCAACTGGAGTCCGATGGGGTTGCCGTTGAATTTGTCGATCTTGATGATTGCGCCTTCGAGAAGGAAGTCGAGAGCATCGCCGAGTTTTTCGCTGGTCAGGGCGATGGTGTCGAAACTCTCCTGATCCATGAAGTAGGAGCCCTCGGCATCGGTGTAGAGATAGGATGCTTCGACGGTCTCGAGGTCGGGTTCCTTGAACTTGTCGCTGGCCTTGAAGGTTTTGTCGAAGACGGCGCGAGTAAGCAGGTTGCGCATTTTGAGGCGAACCAGGGTTTGTCCGCCGCGGGCGGTGGGGGTGGAGACTTCCACGTCGAGACAGTAGTAGGGAGCGTTTTCAAACTCGAAGTACATTTTGCGCTTGATGTCGATGGCATCGATGAGTGCGGCCATGGGTTCCTCGGGCAGTAGTGTCCCCTCCAGTTTAATTGGTTCGATGGAGGAGCGAAATGCGGTGAGCGAGAGAAAGTCGGAAGTAACCACAGATCCTTCGACTCGCAGCGCTCGAAAAATCAGGTGTGGAGATCGGCGTTTCGTAGCGCTCATGCGCCGGCGGGGGCGCGCATGGCGTCGAGGGCGGCAGTGAGGTCGGTGGCCAGGGCCTGCTGAGTCTCAGGAGTGAGCTTGGCTCCCAGGCTGGTGATGTAGAAGACGTCGATGGCGGTTTCGCCCTCGGTGTCGATGAGCGCCACTTCGATGTTGCACTGGTGGGCGCTGAGAGTGAGGGCGATCTGGCGGAGCAGACCGGGCATATCCTGAGCCACCACCTGCAAAAGCGTGGAATGGGTGGATGAGTCGGAGTCAAACTGCAGGCGTGTGGCTACGTCAACCTTGGCGTTGACAGAGTTATTCATGTGGCTGCGGGCCTCAAGAAGCTGCTCGACGGAGACCTTTTGTGCAACCACTTCGTAAAGGCTGGCGAGGAAGCGGTCCTTCTCACTGGGGTTGAGCTCGATGGTGCGAAAGACGTCGGTGAATTTGAAGCTGTCGACGACTACCCCGGCGTCGTTGGAGAAGGCGCCGGCGGTGACAATGTTCATGCCCCAGGCAGCCAGGGCGCCGGCCACGTCGGCAAAAAGGCGCTTGCGATCGCGCACGATAACAGTGAGGTCGAAGAGCTGGCGATGGGGGCGCAGATCGAGCTGAACAGGGTCCTGGTCCAAGTTGACGGCGAGTTGAAAATGGTTGCGAATCTGCTCGGGGAGGCGAGTTTGCAGGTAACGCTGCGGCAGACCTTCAAGAAAGTGCCTGAGCTCGTCGTACTGGGTGGGCGGAACCATCGAGCGGATGCGATTGAGCAGCGTGGGATCGATGGCGGAGTGATAGCGAACCTCGTCCACACTGCGGTCCATGAAATTGGCCGTGGCCATGTAGAACTGCCAAAGATTCTCAGCCTTCCACGGGGTCAGGGCGTCGGGATTCACGGCCTTGATGTCCGCGTAGGTCATGACGGTGAGCATCTTGAGGACGGTCGGGTTGCCGATCTTCTCAGCGAAATCGCGCACGTTCTCAATGTCGAAGATGTCACGGCGCATGGCGTTGGACATCTCGAGATGGAGGCGGATGAGCTTGAGGATGGACTCGCGCTCTTCGACATCGAAGTCCAGGCGGGCGAGGAAACTGTCGGCCAGCTCGACGCTCTGGCCGGTGTGCTCGCCATTGCGGCGTCCCTTGCCGGTGTCGTGAAGCAGGAGTGCGAGCAGGAAGAGATCGAGGCGGTCGATTTCGGGGAGAAGCTGTGCCAGGCGCTGTTCGTAGTCGTGCGTGGGCTGGCGGAGGCAATGTACGTTGTCGATGGTGAGGAAGGTGTGCTCATCCACCGTGTAGCGGTGATAGCTGTCGCGGATGACCAGGGCGTCGATGCCATGGAACTCGGGAATGAGCATCTCAAGCACGCCGAGGGCGTGCATGGTGCGCAGAGCATGGGCGGCGTGGGGACCGAGGAGGACTTCGCGCAGGGCGTTCCACAGATAAGGTCCCTCAGGGATGTGGATTGCCAGCGCGGGCAGGGCGTCGGTGATGCGATCTTCAGCGGCCTGTGAGAGTCCGTAGCCATGGGTGGCCATGAGCGAAAAGATGCGCAGGATGGCGGCAGTGTCACTGAATTGCGCGCCGGGAAGGATGTCAATGCGGCCCTGGTCGAGGATGAAGTCGGTGCCCGCGATGGGGGTGCGGCGTCGTCGGAACTGGCGATAGAAGCTGACCGGTGCGGGCAGGTGCTCCATGAGCAACGCAGCGCGACGGTAGACGACGCGGGCATGGCGATAGTAGGTCCGCATCCAGTACGCGGGGTCGGCGGTGCCTGCCGTTTCCAGGCCAATGGAGTTGGCCGCGGCCTCGTCCTGCGACTGCCAGTCGAGGGTGTTGTCGTCGCGTCCGTGGCGGAAGTGAAGAAAACATCGGGCGGCGGCGAGAAAGTCGAAGGCAGCCTCAGCGTCTCCACGCGCGCTCTGGAAGACACCGCCGCGTTGGCGGGGCCATTCCTTGGTCTCTTTCAGGTGAAAGAGGAGGGCGAACCAGACGGCGAGGTGATAGTCGCGCAGGCCGCCGGGACAATCCTTGAGGTTGGGCTCGAGGTGAAAGATGGTGTTGCCGAACTTGGTGTGTCGGCCTCGGGCGATTTCACCCAGTTTTTGGGTGATGGTGTTCCACTCGCTGAGGACCAGGCCGGGAAAGACGGTCTGGTGAAGTTGCTGATAGAGAGGAAACTGGCCAGCGAGGAAGCGGCGGTCAAGAGTAGCTAGCGTGAACTCGAGATTGTCGGGGTCGAAGCGGCCTGCTTCCTTGAGGGTGCGCGAACTGGGGCTGGCGCGCAGGCCGACGTCCCACATGCTCTGAATGATGGCCCGTACCCCTTCCCTGGTCTGCTCCTCAGTCTTCTCGTCGGCAAATGCGAAGAGGACATCGATGTCCGAGTAGGGGAAGAGATCCTTGCGCCCGTAGCCGCCCAGTGCGAGTAAGGAAACATTCTGGGAAGTCTGGCCGGCAAACGCCCTGCGCCACATTTCAATGAGGATACGGTCCACGACGGCAGAGCGGCGGCGAATGGCGGCTGTGCCGTCGCCGGTGCGCTCATACGTCTGGCGGACAAGCGCCATCTCGCGAAGATACTGGTCCCGTAGATCGTCAACCGCTAAAGCGACTGGAGTCATGAGTGTTTGGGTGTGGTTCTGCGACGCAAGAATGAACGTTGTTACAGAATACTAAAGATTCAAGAGGGGGAGGACGATTATTGCCGGTATGCCCGAAAGTGTGACGCATGCGCTGGCTGGAATGAGTGTGCGCAGGCAGCGGTTGAGCGTGTCGCGATCGGCTCGAAGTGGCGAAATCAGGGGCCGCAAGAGAGAAGCTGTGTCGGAACGAGGAATCTGGCGGATTACGATCTAGTCAAAAAATAACTTGCAAAATTTTCAGATTCAACACAACATGGCGTTGACTGATCGCTAGGCGGGGTATTTGTCCCAGCTACAGGGATGCAGTCACGAGGCCTGTTCCCCAAGACTCAGGCCGCGAGGTCGGTTTTTCACAACTCGGGTGGGTGCACGACATACGGCTTCCTACGCGTGCGAGGGTTTGTGTCTTGCCCTGGCAGCGAAGCAAGGTTCGGATGCGCAGCAGGAGTGCGACTGGAAGCGCGTTGCGCGATGGATGAGTATCATCAAGCCCTTTTCGATCATCTCAGGGGCCACCGCGCTGATGTTAGCAGCGACGTGAGGCGGTCACCACGGGGTAAGTAGAACTCGGAATCGATAGAGCTGCCAATCTTCTGGCCAGGTTATCGGTTTTCCTCCGTTCGATGGGGAAGGACTGCCCACCTTCAGGAGATTTGTTGAGCGGCATGGGGAGGGCGACCATGTGTTCGGTCCGTATCCGTCTTGTCCGCCTGGTTGCGGTCCGGTTGGCTCTTCTGGTTGCGGTCTGTGCGCTGCCGAGTGCATTGGCCGCGAACGCTCGGCAGCCGGGCGATGCTATCCGCTTCAGCCTGATTGACGATTACCTGATCGTGGTGCCGGTGATGGTGAACGGCGAAGGACCCTTCAGGTTCCTGCTTGATACGGGGACTACATCGAGCATGATCGATCCGGATTTGGAACGGGAGTTGAACGCCACGGAGATAGGCGGCTCCGATCTTGCCTTGATGTCCGGTGAGCGGCGTGACTGGCGCGTGCGGCTGGATGAGGTACGCGTGGGACAGGTGGCGGTCTCAGGTCTGGGAGCGCTGGTGGACAGGCTAGATGCCGCAAGAGCATTGGTGCCCGGCGTTCGCGGCATCCTGGGCGAGGACTTTCTAAAACAATTTGACATTTTCATCGATTACGAAAAGCACCGGCTGAGCTTTGACGAGTTTGCGCCTGCCGGGGATAGATGCCGGTTTGTCGATATGGGCGAGTACCGCGGCCAACCGACCGTGAACCGGGTGTTGATCAAAGTGAAATTTCTGGGAGCGAGCAACGGAGACGTGATGCTGCAGTTGGACACCGCCGTCAAAATGCCGGAGTTATTCCCTGCCAGCCACGTTTCTCTGCCGCATCCGTGGGACGGCTATGAGGGAGGCAGCGATTCGAATCGAACGCTGCAGCATATGCACATTGCGATGAAGATCGGCGCGACAGAGGTCCAAGGCTGGAATTTGGTGCTGGCCCGCGATGAGGTCGCGTCCGACGCGGCAGGCCTGTTGCCGGCATCGATCTTTCGCAGAATCTATATCAGCCATTCGGGCGGATTCGTGATTCTGAATCCCCGCAACGAGAGATTTGAACAACCACGCCGCGATGAACGCGAAGAAGCTGAGATGGTTGCCATGGGGGCTCAGTGATGATTCGTCGACTGATATGATTTCGCGGCTGCGCCTCGACTCCATCGAGACGCACGATGACGGATTGATTCGCGCCTACCCCGAGTCTTCTCGCGCGTTTTCGGCTTGACTGCTCACAGTGGAGATAGGCATTCGTGGTATCCCACCCTTGTCGCGATGAAACTGCGACAAGGATGATTGCATGACAGCGTCGGCTCCCTCGACCTGAGTAGACTGGTTGCGGCTAAACGACCACGAAGCTCGGGAGGAAAGGAGCCGAGCATGATGATTATAGGCTGTGATTTTCATCCACGG
>Ga0181517_10005428_pt1 | contig 11274 bp, 7 predicted proteins | sample PEATcosm2014_Bin_31_FD_119748 | JGI IMG/M metagenome (GOLD analysis project Ga0181517, IMG submission 119748) | Peatland microbial communities from MTU Mesocosm Facility, Houghton, MI, USA - PEATcosm2014_Bin01_30_metaG | ecosystem: Environmental > Terrestrial > Soil > Wetlands > Peat | place... | reverse complement strand
GCTGCCCTGATGCAGATCAAGCGACACTCCTGGTTGGCCGTCGTTGCCTGCGGATGCTCATTGGCGATCATTCTGTCTTGTTTCACCGTACGAAAGCGCGTACTGAATTCGGAAGAACTGATGGCTCCCCTTCACTCTGGAGCACCAATTCAAGGTCCCTTGGACTACGTTCCCCGAGCTGCGGGATATGATGGGGATTCAGCCACGCCTGGGTGGATCACGGGTCCCCGTTTTGCAATACTCAATCCGGTTGGGAGAAATCAACAGGACGAGGCTGCCGATCAAGCACGCGCAGAGACCGCAAGCCTCCCCAATATTTCAATCAACTCCTGGAATACCCAGTCACGGGTTTTTACTGTATTCAGCCCGGGGCCTGCCGCGGTGAGAGTTCGGCTTTTCTATTTTCCAGGATGGCATGTCTTGGTGAACGGAACCGAAGTCGAAAACGTTGAGCGGGACGCTCACGACGCTGTGGTGGTCCAGGTACCGTCAGGTCGCAGTCGCGTCCGGCTTGAATTCAAACGCACTCGCGACCAATCCTGGGGAATCATCATAAGCTGTTTGGTGGCGATACTGGTTGTCGCCATTTCTCTTCCCAACGTGAATCGTCAGGAACATCTTTGTGCCATGGACTAACACCTGTGCACTGATATGTCCGCAGCGCTTGCCCTTAACTGGTGAAGAACGGGACCGTAGATGAAAAAAACGATAACCCAGGACGCAGAACTCCTATGGAAACAGTTCGCCGGTCCCATGAAAGGAAATTCCTGCAGGGCGGCCAGAACGGTATCTGCCCTCCATATTCGGGGTAATACTAAGTGACAAAGACGACCGTACGACTGAGATGGTCATAGCTTATATCTGCCCAAAATGGAACGCGCCGCACGCCTGAGGCGGGTACGCAGGCCAACGCGCATCCGTAGACGCTGAAAAGGGTTGCGCCCCCACCGTGCACGGCATTCCAACTCCAACAATGAATCATCGGGTTGGACCATGGTTCGCCGCAAAAGATGAGGCTCAGTCAAAAGATGATTCAACCCCTGGTCCTGATCGTCGGCGGTGAAGGCCAGATCGTAAGCTCCCCGAACGCATTCGTCCACCGCCCGGTTGTGGAATCCGTAAGGATATGCGAAAGATAGTACGCGGGCGCCTATGAGCGACGCAAGATCTTTCCCACTGCCCACGACCTCTCCTTCCAGTTCATTTGCGGAGAGGGTTGTCAAATCCGAGTGGGTGCGGCCGTGAGCACCGAATTCGATTCCCTCCATGGCCCAATAGCGGATCTGTTCGGCTGTCATCAGCCGGTGGGTACCGGAACCGCGCGCTTCATCCCACGCGTTCGTCCCGCCCAGTTGCCCTGTGACAACATACACGGCTGCTCCAAATCCAAAGCGACGGAGCACTGGCAAGGCATGTTCGGCTAAATCCGCATAACCGTCATCGAAGGTGAATAGCACGGGTTTATCCGGAAGCCCCTTCCCTTCGCGGCGCCAGCGCACCCAATCGGAGGGGCAAATGCCAGTGTAGCCCCGACGGGCCAGCCAACGCACTTGTCGCTCAAACCGCTGGGGAGAGACGGTCAGGCTGGTGGGGGTTCCAAGGCGCAGGGGGCCCACATGGTGATAGAGCAACACCGGCAGGCGCATCTCGAATTCGCGATGGAAGTTTTTCCACGAGCCGGTTTCTTTGAGAGCGGCGCGAAGCTCCGTGATGCGGCGTCCGATTTCCAGGAGGCGCAGGCCCAGTTTCTGCGCTCGAGGGAACCGGCACAGCTTCTCGCACACCCCAATAGGCAGCCGAAGAAGATGTGCCGGCGACACGGGAAACTGCAGGGCAATCCGCCGGGCGAGCCGGTTCCCGCCCTCTGTCCTCCCCAACCCTGCCAGCAGGCCAGACCTCGGGCGGTAATCGAGGTGTTTTCGGCAGAGCATCACCTCGCTCCTCCCAAATGCTTCCCCGTCATCAAACAGAAAGCTCGCCGAGGATTTCACAGAGAGCTCGTAGGCCACGGCAGAGGGAAGATACTGGAAGCGGATCCCCAATTTCCACAGGCGCAGGCCCAATTCAAAATCATCCTTTGCCAGAAGGTCCTCATCAAGACCGCCGCACGCCAGAAGCGCCGTACGGGGCATCGAGCTGTTGCTGATCAGAAACGACGCGTCTGGCCATTTAAACCCGCCCTCCAGATCGAGGCGGCGATTGTAACTCCGGTACCAGGATTCGTTGGCGTAGGTAAGAATCGAGGCCGGAGACTCAGGAGCAAGAAAGAGAGCGCCATGCACCACGACAGGATCAACACCGGTGTGGGCCTCAACATGCTGTCTAAAGACGTCCGGCCTGCAGATGATATCGTCATCGATAAAGATAACCAAATCACTTTGCGCCATACCGATCCCGGTATTTCTGGCCGCGCTGAGGCCACGATTCGGTTGCTCAATGATGCGAAACCCGCAGGGTGGGCGAAGGTCGTTCAGGGCGGCTGCCGTGCCGTCAGTAGACCCGTCGACTATTAAAATCACTTCGTACTCATCCGCCGGTAAGTCCTGGTTGAAGATCGCAGGCAGCGTTTGTGAGAGCAATACCTCTCTGCGGTTGTAAGTGGAAATTATGACCGACAGCTTCAACCGGGTAGTCATGCTGACTCCGAAACCCAAAGGACTAACGTGCAGATCGTGGGCAATCCTCCGCGGGAAGCAAGAATCCACCGAAGCTGACCATAACCGGGGGGTGATAGCTGGTTGAACGATCCCATAAAGACTCGGCCTGCCTGCCCTTCATCAAATCAACGTTTATTGCTACCGAAGACCGAACGCACCGCGCGTTTGAGGCGAGAACGCAGACCAATTCGGGCCCGAAGGTTCAGGAACGGGTTGTGGCCCCACCGCGCCCGGCACTCCAGAGCTAGCAGGGAATCGTTGGTCTGAACCATAGTCCGCAATAAAAGGTGGGGGTCAGTCAACAGGTGATTCATACCCTCATTATTGTCGTCGGCGATGAAGGCCAGGTCAAAAGCCCTCCGAACACAGTCGTCCACAGCCTGGTTGTGGAATCCGTAAGGATACGCAAAAGATACTACGCGGGCTCCCAGGAGCAGCGCAAGATCCTTCCCACTGCCCACGACTTCTTCCTCCAGATCCTTTGCCGAGAGAGCTGTCAAATCCGCGTGCGTGCGGCTATGGGCGCCAAATTCTATTCCCTGCGTGGCCCAATAGCGAATCTGTTCCGTGGTCATCAGCCGGAGTGTACCGGAGCCGCGCGCTTCATCCCAGGCATTCGTCCCGCCCAGTTGTCCGGTGACAACGTACACGGCCGCTCCAAATCCATAGCGACGGAGGATGGGCAAGGCATGTTCGACTAAATCGGCGTAGCCGTCATCAAAAGTAAACAGAACGGGTTTGTCCGGAAGCCCCTTCCCCTCGCGGCGCCAGCAGGCCCAATCGGACGGGCTGATGCCGGTGTAGCCGCGGCCCGCCAGCCATCGCACTTGCCGTTCGAATCGCTCGGGAGAAACGGTCAAACCGGGAACGGTTCCAGGACGCGAGGGGCCAACGTGGTGATAGAGGAGTACGGGCAGCCGCATGCCGAATTCTCTTTGCAAAGCTCTCCATGAACCAGCTTCTCTGGCGGCTGCACGGAATTCCACGACGCCGCGCCCGATGCCTAACAGGCGATGCCCAGTCTTCTGCATGGTGGAAAACCGGCACAACTTGTCACATACCCAAATAGGCAGCGTGAGCACGCCCACGGGGGCCAGCGGGAGCCGCACATACAAGTACTGCCATAAACGCTTCCCCCAAACGGTCTTCCCCAATACTGCCAAAGAGGAATGCGGACGATAGTCGGGGTGTTTTCGGGAAAGCAGCACATCAGTCTTGCCAAAGCTTTTTCCGTCATTACGCAAGAAATAGCGAGATGGCTTTAGATAAAACTCATATGCCATGGCTTGGGGCAGGTACTTAAACCGCACGCCCATTTTCCACAAGCGCAGGCCCAGCTCGTAGTCCTCCTTCGCCAACATGTTTTCATCGAACCCCCCGCAGGCGACGAGCGCGGCCCGGGGCACCGAGCTATTACTGATCAGATAATCGTCTCCTGGCCATGCAAGTCCACCTTGAGAGCTGAGATGGGCATAGTACTTCTTGTACCAGTCTTCGATGGCATATTTAAGAACTGAAGGGGGAGTCCCAGACGCGAGGGAGATGGGCCCGAAGGCTACCACCGCTTCCGGCTCGGCGTGTGACGCAAGGTGCTGCTTGAGTAAATTTGCGCCGCAGATAATATCGTCATCAATAAAGAGAAGTAAATCGCCACTTGCCTTTTGAATACCCTTGTTCCTGGCGACACTCGGGCCGTGGTTCGGCTGTCCGATGATGTGAAACGGGCAGGGCGATGCAAGCTTTTGGAGCGCCTCGATGGTGCCGTCGGTTGATCCATCGACAACGACGACTATTTCGTACTCATTTGCCGGAATGTCCTGGTCAAAAATTGCTGGTAGAGTTCGTGAAACCAAAACTTCCCGGCGGTTGCACGTCGGCACCACAACGGAAAGTTTCAGGCGAGCGGTCATGCCAACTCCGGGGAAAACATGGCAAATCTACAAGTCAAGGCGGGTTTCCATTCCTGCATCACATTTGTTATCAGGGTTTCCATCCAACGGTGCGATCAGACCAAAGGTCTCTACGATGCCTTCTGGAGGAGAACATCGTAGGCGACATAGTCTTTCCCCAAGTAGAATTGGGCGGTCTTTACCACCCTCAGCGCCGGGTGTTCCGCAAAGAACTCGTTAATTCTCTTGCCGCTCCGGAGGAAGTATCGGTTCCACCAGGCATTGTCAGTTGTGTCGTCAGTCTTCATGGTTCCAACCAACAGATACCCGCCTGGGCGGAGGCCATCCACCAACTTGGTGCGAGCTTTACGAACATAAACGGGATTCCGAATATACTCCAGCGCGTGGATCATGACGATGAGATCATAGGTGCCAGGGAGAGGGTCGACGCGTAGGTCCCACTCTGCAAATTCAACGTGTTCATCAGAAGAGAGCCGGCGGCGGGCTCTCGCCAGGGCAACTCGTGATATATCCACGGCCAGCAGAGACTCGCACTGCGGTACAAGTATTTCAGTGAAAATCCCTTCTGCGCAACCCACTTCCAGCACTTTCCCAAAGCGAACTGCGCCTCGGGCAGAGTCGAGCATCGCCGCCTCGCTGCGGATTCGGTCCCTTTGATAAGAAACTGTGGCGTAATCCCAAGGATCCTCGTGGTCTTCGAACTCATGGTCCAATTCCACGCGGCCGCGAGAGGGACTATCCAATATGGCATCCCGGATCGCGAACAAAAGATAATATCCACTGCGCAGGAATCCAACCCGAGCCAGCAAACGGCGTAAGCGCCTGTATTCCTTGTAACCCATGGCGCGAGAACCCTCAACCATTTTGCGGACCGACATAACCTGTTTCTCCGGGACCTCGCAGGGACATAAGCTGATCAGGGAACTTAAACAGCCTCCCTAAGGTCCTCCTAAGCCCGGCGGTGGAGAAGACTTGTCCCGATCCGCTTGACCTTACCGGCGAATGCCGGTCCCACCTGCATCAGACGGCAAAGGAGTGGGTGATGATGGGGCCACAATCGGCGAAGGACTATCGCCTTGATTTCAGCATCCAACGCCCCTCTGCTCGACAGGTATTCAGACACCCAGTTTAGAAAAAAGTATTCTGTGTCTGACTTTCTTCCAGACCTTATCACCCTCGCGCACTGCTGGTCCGGATGGATTCGATAACGATCCCACCACTCATCTGACACATAAACGGGCAAGTCGGCAAAGACCTTAACAAGGAATGCTTGATCTTCATACATGGACAGCAACCCGATGAATGATTCCTCGAAGCCGCCCAGGTTGCAAATACTCTCCTTGCGAAACATCACATCCGTAGGAATGGGAGGGACGATCTGTTCCGACAACGCCAACTTTAGCAGGACCGGCGGCTCGTAGACTCTGTTGGGGGGGACGCCCGGCATCTCCACATAGTCGGGTTCCGCATCAGTTACACCACCCGCCCAGCTATGCCAGTACTGGGTTGCCCCATAAACCAGAGCCACCTCAGGGTGCGAATCCATGATGGCGACTTGGTGTTCCAATTTGTTCGGCAGCCAGACGTCATCGTGGTCGAGGGTGGCGATAAACTCTCCTCTGGCATTTGTGATAGCCAGGTTGCGAGACGCGCCCTGGCCTCTACGGCGGTGTTTATAATGTTCGAAATACCGTACGTTTTGAGGGGACTTTTCGAGGTACCCGCGAGCAATGGTTGTGCTGGCATCATCGGATCCGTCATCAACCAGTAAGAGTTCCCAACTCGTAAGCGACTGCGCAAAGACGCTCTCAATCGTCTCCGCCAAGAATTGTTCTGCATTCAGGATGCTCACAACGACGGACACCCTGGGATTGCTATCCATGATTCTATCGGTATTACTAATCATGCTTTGTCCGCACCCTGGCCGCTCCTTATCGATTGCAGCGGCGCAGGAACTAACACTGGCTTGACCGCACGGAGTGTAATGGAGACTTCGTAATCCGGGTCGCGGTATTCCAAGTCCTCAGGCCGAAGATCCTCAACTGCGAACCCGTGCAGAAACGCGATCGCCGCCAAAACATTGCCATAGGGTTTGACGTCCACTCGGTCTTTGGGGAAGGCCTCCTCGAAGAGCCGTTGCAGGGCGCAAGAGGTAAAACGCCAATATTCTTCCCCGTTCTTCATGTCAACGCAGTCTATCTTCTGAATGCCGGGCGCGGTAACCAATACTACACCGCCAGGCTTCAAAATCCGGTACAGCGTGCGCACGACGGCGTTACAGTCGTAAATGCAGTGGAGAACCTGCGTGCATAGAATACAGTCAAAAGTATTAGAGGGAATTTGATCGCCCCGCTCGAGATCTCCCACAATGGTGGCGTGCGGGTTATCCGCCGTGTGGTGCAACACATCCACCTGTGTCACTTTGGTACCGCCGAACTTGCGTGTGTAAAAGTCGTCAGCGAAATCCAGCACGTGTCCTTGCACATCGTTGATGTGCAAGCCGAGAAACTTTTCAATATAGTATCGGTCAACACACTGCCCTCGACTCTCTCCATAATCCACAGGGTTAAAGGGAATGGTCCGGCCCAGGCTTCCAAAATCGGCGTTGCCCCCAGCGCAGTGTAGTAGACCGTCGGCGTGCTGTAGCCGGGTCCGCAACCAGCGGCGGGGAAAACAAGGGAGAATCGCTTTCAAAGCATCGTTGGCATTCATCGTTCGGCAACCCTGCGCTGAAGCATCAATTCTATCGGTTCAGATCAGCCGCCTCCGCGGTCACGCCATTGGGCTTAACTGCCCGCAGCGTAACCGAAACCTGATAGTCCGGATCGTGATATTCAAGATCATTGCGTTGAAGGTCCTCCACTGCCAACCCATGCAGAAACGCCACAGCCGCTAAGACATTTCCACACGCCTTAACCTCAACGTGGTCCTTCGGGAAAGCTTCCTCGAAGAGACGGCGCAGCGAAAGCGTGGTAAATCGCCAGTAATCTCCGCCTACCTCCATATCGCCGCGACTGATCTTTTGGATACCGGGCACCGTGACCAATACGACGCCCCCTGGCTTCAAGATACGATATAAGGTTTGGATAGCGGAATGAAGATCGTACACCAGCAAAAGAACCTGCGTGCAGAGGATGCAGTCAAAGGCATCAGAGGGAATTTGCGCGCCATCGGCCAAGTCCGCAACGATCGTGGCATGCGGATTGTCCGCCGTAAGGTGAAGCACATCGACGTTGACGGCTTTAGCCCCGCCATATTTGCGTGCGTAAGAATCATCGCTGAAATCCAGTATATGTCCTTGTACATCGGCCGCGTGCTCAGACAGGAACCGCTCGATGTAGTATCGGTCCACGATTTGCCCCCGGCTGCCACCCCAATCGGTATCGACCGGGATGGTACGCCGAAGGACATCAATTTCACCGTGACCCGCAAATCGACTGATTAATCGCGAAACGCGCAGCGGTTGTCGCCTCAACCAGCGGCGGGCAGCAGATGGCAGAACCGCTTTTAGGATACCTTTTACTGTCATGGTCGAATACTAAAACGTTGCAACAAGGGAAGTTCATCAACCTGGTCGGAAGACCTCTGGCGCGCGCGCCGTCAACCGCATATTGCGCCGCAAACAAAATCGTAAACTCAAGGTATATTCTGACGGAGGGTACTCCCCTCGTCAACCGACGTAAACTGTATGTAGGGTCGGGATCGGTCATATCCCGCTCCAACTTTAAGTTACCTTGGTCTATACTCATCCCCGGCTTCTGACTATTTTCCAAGATTGGACGATTCCGTGGCGTCAGTTGAAACTTTAATAGGGGGCCTGCTTGGCCTGATCGCAGCCGTCGGCATTGGTTGCGGGTTCATACGGCTGCTGGGCCCCATTCCCATTCGCTGGCGCCTTGCAACTTCAATGTTGGCCGGCGTGGCAATCATCGATCTTTGCGTGATGCTGGTCCTGTTTCTTGGAGGTGGTCCGCGGGGGGTAAAGCTGGCTGGGATCGGCGCAACACTGATTGGAGGCTGCGTGCTGCTTCGATCCTTCACCTATTTGCGGTCCACCGCAGCACCCATGATAGTCAGAGGAGCTGACCGCTGTTTCCTGGGTGTAATTCTCACTGCCGTGGCAATCAACCTCGCCATTGCAGTGGCGCCATCCACAAAAATTGACGAATTGCATTACCACATGTTGGTACCCAAACGAGTCGTGGAAGATGGAGAGCTCCGCCTTTATCGTCGGCCTTACGAGGCGGCGATCTTTCCGCAGATGGGATTTCAGATCGGGCTTAGTGTAGCTCAAGTCGCTCGATTTCCTGAAGCTGGAAACGTGATAAGTTGGGGGTTGGGCGCGACACTTATTTTGCTAGTCACCGGCCTCACGGCCGACCTGACTGGAATTACTACGGCCGGGTGGATGACAGGGGCAATCGCGGCTGTGGGCCTCTACCCTGCTGTATGGCACGTTACCAGCGGGCCACATGCGCTTGGGGATCTTTCGACAGTCACTGCATGTCTTCTCGCGTTACTCCCAGACCGCCTGCCACCCGAGATGAAGCCACAAACGCGGTTGTTTCTTGTGTCCCTCGCTGCCTATGCGGCCGCTTCCACAAAAATCTCCCTTCTACCTCTGGCTTGTGCATTAACATTGATTGGCGTCCATCGTGCAGGCACGGCAATTGGTTGGAAGAAAGCGGCGGGAATTGCCACCGGCGTATGGGCAGCTTTCTACGGCCCAATCATCCTCTGGACCACGGTGAAGTGTGGTTCACCCTTTGGCCTTGCAACTGCATCCTTGTTTCATTCCCACTACTTTGGGCCGGATATTATCGCTGAATTAGCAGATGCGGCCAGAACAAACCAGACGGGATGGAAACCGCTGGTTGCGTGGCTCGCTCCTTCTGTTTCATTGGGGATGATCGCCGCCTTTGGGGTCGTTGCCTATACAGCCTGGAAGCGCGAGCAAATTTTCCGTATCCTTCTTGGGCTTGTCTGCGGCCAGGCCCTTCTCATTGCCTGGCTGTTACCACACGAGTTCCGATTCCTGGGCGGACTGCAATATGTTGTGCTGATCCTGGCCGCGTGGGCGGCTTGGCCCTCCCATCTCGGTGCGCGCTTCGTCACCCATTGGTGGATAGTTCTCATCGGAATGTGTCTTCCCTGGCTGGCAGTGCAGGGCTACTACGCAAGACCTTTCATTAAGGTCGACTTGGGGATCATTAGCCGTGATTCCTTCCTGCACCAATACGTCGCATTTGCCGACGACTTTAAAACGCTGGACCGCATTCTGCCTGCAAATGCAGTGCTCTACATCACAAATTCCCGGGCTCCTTCCTACTATGCACCGCGGCCCGTAATCTATACATTGGAGGACTTAAAAGGGCAGTGGCCTTTATATCGCTTCGCCGTCGGGGCCGATGCGTCCACGGTCGAGAGCCCATTCTACTGTGTGGAGACAGTCTACAAGAATCTCAGTGCCGTTTCAGTTGTCTACCGTACACCCGGACGAGCCCCAGTATGCGATCCAATCGTGGTTGAGCGCTGCGTGACCACCGGAGGAGCCCAACCCGATCGCTAGCGCGGTATGTCTCGAATCATGGGAGCATTTGCTTCGCACGCGCTCCGCTGTTGCAACGGTTATGGCCCGGAATGTGACGCCCTAAAGGGCGGCGTTATAGGTACCGTTTGCGATTCCCGGTTTTGGAGTCCGCAATAATGGCGCCAAGCCCTAGATGCTCCAAGGGAGAGCCAGTCCCTAGCAAATTGAAGTTTTTTTCTTATAGCTGCCTCAAACATCCATTAGACTGCGAGAATAAAGACCAATTCAAAGTTTCATGCAATCGAGAGAAGCAGTGACTCACCAGGTACTCCATATTCTTGGCACGGCGCAACGCGCTGGTACAGGCATGGCCCGCATTGTGGGTACGCTCGCCCAGGGCATCGATCCCGCACGGTACCGCATTCACGCCCTATTTCTAGGTGGGGCGGGGCCGCTCGTAGATGCATTGCAGGACGCAGGCGTAGAGGCGAGCGCCCTTGACTGGGAGCGCGGCGTGCAAGATCCCGTGGGCGCTTGGAATTTCTGGCGTAAACTGCACAGCACGAAGTTTTCAGTTGTCCATATCCACTTTGGAGGAAGATCCGTCAGTCGGCTCGCCCGTGCAGCCACGCACGCCAGGATGGTCAGGCACCTGCACGGCCGGATTCTGGAGCCGCATGGCCTCGAACCAGTTTATTTCTCCGCCAGGGGCGTGGATGCGGTCGTCGCAGTCTCCCAGGCGGTCGCAAACCGGGTTGTTGATGGCCCCGCTCGGGTTATTTATGCAGGAGTACCTATCTTGGCTGGCGAGGCCCCGGCTCGGCGCCAGCACAGCTCATCTGAATTCGTGGTCGGGACTGCCGGACGGTTAGTGGAACTCAAAGGGATCGAGTACTTAATCCATGCGGTGGGGGCTCTCCGGCGCGACTTCCCTGCCCTCCGATTGAAAATCGCCGGCTCGGGCCCGCAACAGAGGATACTGGAACAGGTAGTCGCTCAGGCTGGCCTCGGCGGACAGGTTGTATTCCTGGGATGGATTGACGACCTCGCTACCGTTCTGCCTCGCTGGGATGTCTTCGTGATGCCTTCTCTTGAGGAAGGATTTCCGATTGCCGCTCTGGATGCCATGGCCTCGGGACTTCCAGTCGTCGCAAGCGCGGTGGGCGGCGTCCCGGAG
>Ga0181517_10005427_pt1 | contig 11274 bp, 9 predicted proteins | sample PEATcosm2014_Bin_31_FD_119748 | JGI IMG/M metagenome (GOLD analysis project Ga0181517, IMG submission 119748) | Peatland microbial communities from MTU Mesocosm Facility, Houghton, MI, USA - PEATcosm2014_Bin01_30_metaG | ecosystem: Environmental > Terrestrial > Soil > Wetlands > Peat | place... | reverse complement strand
TTGCCGCGACCTGAGGCGGCTGGGTTCAACCGCCGGATGCGGAAAACCGCACGTCCGGTGGTGTGGGAGGGTGACGGGGCGCAATCCCCGTCACTCCACCCGATCCAGAAGGCTTGGCCCCACTTTTTGGTCGCGCCCCACCATATCAAATGTCGGTGAGAAATGCGGGCTGGTCGCGGCACATAATCAAGCGGAGGATGGGGATGCGCTGTCTTTCGCTGTTGTTCGCCGGCGCCGTTGCGGCGTCGCGGCTTTGTGCGCAGAGTGGTGTGGCCGCGCCGGTCTCCGGATTTGTGTTCGACGGGTCCACGCGCGCGCTGCGGCCCATCCTGGGAATCCCCGGGGCGTCGCTCCTAGGCGATGGTTTGGACGTGGGAAGCGAACTTACGGCCGCCTATGTGGCGCCGGGACAGAACTGGGCGCTGGCGGTGACCGCCGAGGGGCCCGTGTTCCTACTGTTGGCGCACGGGGCCGTCTCGGGGATCTCGGTGGGCGGTGTAACGGCTGCGCCGGAGCGGGTGGCCTTCAGTCCTTCGGGAACGGCCGTAGCGCTCGATGCCGCGGGCCACATACAGTTGGTCCAGGGATTGCCGAACGCGCCGAGCGTAACCGGCGGGCCAGCCACCGGCATCTTCGGGCGATCCTCGCGGGCGGCCGCCCGGCGCGGGCTGGGGTCCTTCGCCGTGAGCGACGACGGCAGCTACGTTCTCTACGTGGAAGGCGGTTCCATTCGCCTCTGGGGAGCCGCTGGAGAGGACTTTGCCGTTTTCGAGGCCAGTTCGAACGCCATCGTGGCCTTTGCTCCCGGCGGTCACGACGCCGCGGTCGCGGACCCCTCGGCGGGCGTCGTGCTTCTGGGAGATGTGGCCGGGGCCGGCTCGCGGCGCACCCTCGCCGCGGGCGGCGGCATGGCGTACCTCGCCGGCATGGCCTTTTCCTCCGACGGGGGGAAGCTGTTCCTGGCGGACGCCGGCGCGCGCAACGTGACCGCCTTCGATCTGGCCTCCGGATCCCAAACCGTGGTTTCCTGCGATTGCGTGCCGGCCGGCCTGTTCCCCATGGGCGGCCTGTTGCGCCTGAATGAAGCCGGGTCCGGGCCGCTCTGGCTGCTGGATGCTTCGAGGGGCAGTGCTCGTATGGTCTTCGTGCCGGTACGAGCGGATTGACACTTGGTGGAACACCGGCGGCAAGACCGCCGGGTTTACCCAAGCAATGACAGGTTCGAAAAAGCGCCCTGGGCCTGCCATGCGACACCTGCGATGCTGGCCCCTCAGGTTTTTCATGACGTTTCGCGGGCCGAAGGCCCATCCCAACAGGCCACCAAAGGCGATGGCCTGTCCCACCTACCGCAGGTTGAACTTCTTCATCTTGTAGCGCAGGGTATCGCGGGTGATGCGCAGCAGGCGGGCGGCCTGGGTCTGGTTGCCGTTGGTCTTTTCGAGCGCCCGCGTCAGCAGGCTGCGCTCGTTGTCCTCGAGCGAGAGACCGTCCGAGGGGATCTCCACGGCCGCGGGCGCCAGCGCCGCGCCGCCCGTCTCCGGGCGCACGATGGCGATGGGCAGGCTCTGCGGGGTGATGAAGGCGGATTCCTCCAGGATCATGGCGCGCTCGATGGCATTGCGCAATTCGCGGACGTTGCCGGGCCAGTCGTGCACGGCCAGCAGCTTCGCCGCGGCATCCGTCGTGCCTTCGATATTGCGCTTGAACTTGCGATTGTAGTGCTCGATGAAGAAGCGCGTGAGCGGCAGGATGTCCTCGGTGCGGTCGCGCAGCGGCGGAATCAGGATTTGTATTACATTGAGGCGGAAGTACAGGTCCTGGCGGAAAGCGCCCTCCTTCACGGCCTCGCGGAGGTTCTTGTTGGTGGCCGCGATGACGCGCAAATCGAGGTTGATGTCCTTGAGCCCGCCCAGGCGCCGGAAACTCTGGTCTTCGAGCACGCGCAGCAGCTTGGCCTGGAGCATGAGCGGGATCTCGCCGATCTCGTCGAGGAACAGAGTCCCTTTGTCGGCCAGTTCGAAGATGCCCCGTTTCTGGGCGCGGGCGTCGGTAAACGCCCCCTTCTCGTAGCCGAAGAGCTCGCTTTCGAGGAGCGTCTCGGGAATGGCCGCGCAATTTATGGCGATAAAGGGTTCGGCCTGCCGCAGGCTCTGATAGTGGAGGGTCTTGGCCACCAGATCCTTGCCGGTCCCGTTCTCGCCCTCGAGCAGGATGGTGGTGGCCTCGCTGGCCGCCACGCGCCGGACGAAGTTCAGCACGTCGCGCATGCTGGCGGAATCGGCGATTACTTCCCGCTTCTGCGGAGCGGCTTCTTCGGTCACGTCCCGGATGGTGGCCACCACGCCGCTCAACTGGCCGTCGCCGTCGAACATCTGGGTGGTGCGCATCACCACCAGGCGCTCCATGCCGTTGGGGGTGTGCATGCGGACGGTGGAGTGCGGGGCCGCCGGATGCTGGTTCAGCCCCACCAGCACTCCGCAGCCGGGTTCGCACAGCGAGCACTTGAAGACGTCCTGGCAGTGCTTGCCGAGAAGCTCTTCGGAGGTCATGCCGAAGAGTTTCTCCGCGGACCGGTTGACTCCGGTAATGCGGTATTCGGGGTCGTACAGAACCAAAGCGTCGGATAGTTGATCGAAAACGGATTCCAAAACGCTGGTCTTCTGCCAGCCGGGCGTTAGTTTGGACATTACGGCAGCTTGTTCCAATTATAGCAGGCATCTGGGTCAATTGGCCCAACCGGCCGCGACTTCGGGGGCTTTGCCCCCACCCTGGAACATGGCCGCCCTCGCAAATCCTCTGGAAAGCGTTGATTAGGCGGTGGCGATGCAATTGCTGAATCCGCCTCCGGAGGCATCATGTCCCGTTTGAAGATTGCGTTGCCCACCATCCTGCTTTTGGGCGGTTTTCTGGGCGTTTTCCTGAACAGCTCGACGCCTTCGTTCGGCAAGGCGGAATACGTGAAGCAGACCAAGAAGCCCTGCGCCTTCTGCCATAAGGATGCGCAGAAGACCCCCAAGGAGCTCACCGACGCCGGCAAGTATTTCGCCGAGCACAAGTCCCTGGACGGGTATAAGGCTCCGGAAAAGCAGTAACTCGCGGACGGGTGGAAGAGTTAGGGCTCCCATGGTGCAAGCGGTTCAGTTGGCGATCTCCGACGGCGCTTACCTGGCGTCCGTTCGGGACGCGTTATCCCACAGTTGCGCGTGGCGTGTGGAACCCGTGGAGTCTCCGGACCTGTCGCAAGACAGCGTTCTGGTTCTGGACGAAACCGCTTTCGAGCGGCTGGCTCTTCCCCTTTCCCATCCCGAACGGGTAGTGCTCATCACCCGTAAGGACACCCATCAGATGATGGCGCAAGCTTGGGAGGCCGGGATCGTTTCGGTAGTTTCCGCCGACGATCCCATCAATACCGTATTGCTGGCAATCATGGCAGCCGCTCTGCGCGTCGCTAAATGCCACACTGCCGCCGCGCCGGGCGGCATTTCCCCCACTGTCGGATCTGGTCCTGCGCAAATTTCCTCACATAATCGGATTTCCGGGTCTAAACGTTGTAAAATCCAGTAGATTTGGCGCCGTGGTCATGGACTTTGGCGTGCACGGCGATGTTGTGACGAATTGTCCAACCGCTCCCTGACGGTCGCGGCTCGTCAGGCTCCTAACTAGCCGCGACGGTTTGGGAGCGATCGAGGCAGACTCTTATAGAGCCGCGACCGTCAGGGAGCGGTCGAGCCGGGAGCATAAACTCGATGACGAACCGCACCCTTATCCGCATTGCCCCGCTGCTCGGTTCTATCCTTCTTTTCGGCGCGAATCTCCACGCGGCAGAGGCGCCCGCGGTGGACTGCTCCGCGTGCCACGACACCGGCCAAAAACTGGCGAAGAGCGCGCACGCGGGTCTCGCCTGCGCAACCTGCCACGAGAATTACATCGCGGCCACGCACCCGGCGGGCATCACCAAGCCCGCCTGCGGCGCGTGCCACGCGGAGCAGGCGGGCGATTATGCCCTGGGGGTGCATGGCCAGGCCCGCAAGCGCGGCAACGAGGGGGCCCCGGATTGCTCCCTCTGCCACGGGGCCGCCCACGAGTTGCTTCCGCCCAAATCCGAGGCGTTCCGCGCCGCGGTTCCGGATACCTGCGGCATGTGCCACACCGAAGTGGCGGAGCAGTACCGGGCCAGCGTGCACGGGCAGGCCCTGGCGCGGGGCGTCCCGGAAGCTCCGTTGTGCACCGATTGCCACGGCGAACACAAGATCATCAAACCCGACAACGCGGATTCCACGGTGAACGCCGCGCATATCCGCGATACCTGCGGAGGCTGCCATGGCAACGTCCGGCTGACGCGCAGGTTCGGATTGCCGTCCGACCGGCTGACGAGCTTCGACGCGTCGTACCACGGCTTGGCGGCCAAGGAGGGATCGCAGACGGTGGCCAACTGCGCAAGCTGCCACGGCGTACACAACATCCTGCCATCTTCGGACCCGCAATCCACCATCAACCCCAAGAACCTGCCTCGCACCTGCGGAAAATGCCACCCCGGCGCCGGGACGCGTTTCGCCATCAGCCAGGTGCACCTGTCCGAAACCGGCGCCGAGGCGGCCGCGCTGCGCTGGGTGCGAGAATTCTACCTGCTGGTGATTCCGGTGACCATCGGGCTGATGCTGCTGCACAACGGCGGCGACTGGATTCGCAAGCTCATCGCCGCGCGTTTCCGGACGCGCCGCGCCGCGCCGCCTTATGCGCACGCCCAGGGCGGCATCCGCATGCTGCCGTTTGAGCGCGTGCAGCACGCCGTACTGGCCCTTTCGTTCCTGACCCTGGTGTGGACCGGCTTCGCCCTCAAATACCCCGACCAGTGGTGGGCCAGGCCGCTGTTGCTGCTCGAAGGCCGCTACTCCATGCGGAGCCTGATTCATCGCGTGGCGGCCGTAGTTTTCATGGGGATTTCGGTGACCCACTTCGTGTCGCTCATCGCCAGCCGCAAGCTGCGGGCGCACTGGAAGGAGATGCTGCCCTCGATGAACGACCCGCGCGAAGCCCTTTCCAACTTCGCCTACAATCTGGGGTTGGGAGACCAGCCTCCGGGCCGCTCTTCCCATAGCTACGTGGAAAAGGCCGAGTACTGGGCGGTGGTGTGGGGCGCGGTGGTGATGGTGGCCACCGGCGTCACGCTGTGGGCCAACAATATCGCCCTGAAGCTGCTTCCCAAGGTCTGGCTGGACGTGGCCACTTCGGTGCACTTCTACGAAGCCCTGCTGGCCACCCTGGCCATTGTGGTGTGGCACTTCTATACGGTCATTTTCGATCCCGATGTCTACCCGCTGAACACCGCCTTCCTCACCGGCGCGAGCGTGGCCAAGGACGCTCCCGCGAAAGAGCATGGCGGCCGCGCCGCAGGCGACTGACGGCGATACTGTGAAAGAGCAAGCGTTGTTGACCGGCCGGGGACATGGTTGTATCAGGGCACGGCTTCAGCCGTGCCGAACGAGTTGTATCTGGTGGGCTTTAGCCCCTGGGGCGATGGGCCAACGCGCAAGGCTCTCTCACCCTCCCGAAAGGGCAGGGGCTAAAGCCCTCCGGGTGTCCGCGGTTTGCGGCACGGCTGGAAGCCGTGCCCTGATACAGGACTTTCAACTTCGCGATTCAGGATAACTAAGACGATGACCCCCAATAACTCCGCACTCCGCCGGGCGGGCTGGCTGTCCCCGCTCATTCACCTGTCGAACAATTGGATCAGCCTGGCGGGAGTCGTGCTGGTGACCACCACCACGATTTTCTGGCTCTTTCTGCTCCCCACTACCCTGCGCGGCGGAACGGAAAACCCGTATATCGGGATACTGGCCTTTCTGACGATTCCGGCGCCGTTCTTTCTGGGCCTCTTCCTGATCCCGCTGGGGATTTTGCGCAAGCGGCGCCGCGAGGGACGCACGGGCATCCCGCCGATTGACGAGCACGGCGTGCGCTGGAGCAACCCGGAGGTGCGGAGGCTGGCGTATTTCGTGGGCGTCACCACCGTCTTGAACATCGCCATCGCCAGCCAGCTCAGCTACGGCGCGGTGAACTACATGGACACGGTGACCTTCTGCGGCAAGACCTGCCACAACGTGATGCAGCCCGAGTACACGGCCTACCAGGACTCGCCGCACTCGCGCGTCGAGTGCGTCAAATGCCATATCGGGCCGGGCGCCGGGTGGTTCGTGAAAAGCAAGCTCTCGGGCGTGGGGCAGGTGTTCGCGGTGGCGTTCAACACCTACCCGCGGCCCATTCCGACGCCGGTCACCAACCTGCGCCCGGCGCGCGAGACCTGCGAGGCGTGCCACTGGCCGCAAAAGTACGGTGAGGACCGTCTGCGCGTGATTTCGAGCTTCGCCGACGACGAGGCCAACACCGCCACCAAAACGGTTCTGCTGATCAAGATCGGCGGCGGCAACAATGGAATCGGCATCCATGGAACGCACCTGGGGCCGGGCGTGAGAATCCGTTACGGGCACTCCGACGAGGCCCGCCAGAACATTCCCTGGGTGGAATACAACACTCCGGACGGGAAATCGGTGGAGTATGCCGCGCCCGACGCCAAACCCGGCGGGGCCGGCCTCGACATCCGCGAAATGGATTGCATGGACTGCCACAACCGGCCGTCGCACACGTACGAGATGCCCGAGCGCGCGGTGGATCGCGCCATGAGCGCCGGCCTGATCGAGCCCTCGCTGCCCTTCGCCAAGAAGGAGGCCGTGGAGATTCTGAAGGTGAAGTACGCTTCGCGCGAGGACGCCGCCCGGCGGATTCCGGAATCCATCGCCGCCTTCTACCGCCAGAACTATCCGCAAGTATGGGGCGCGCGCCAGGCCCAAGTGACAGCCGCCGGGGCCGAGGTCCTGGCTGTTTACGACCGCAACATCTTCCCCGACATGAACGTCACGTGGGGCAAGTATCCCAACAACATCGGCCACCAGGATTTCCCCGGCTGCTGGCGCTGCCACGACTCGAACCATACGGCCAAAAGCGGGGCCGTCATCACGCAAGATTGCAGCGCCTGCCACAACATGCTGGCGACCGACGAAGCGGACCCGAAGGTATTAAAAGACCTGGGAATTACGGAGGCCAGGGCGCCGGAATCGAGGTAGCCAGGATTGCCATCGGGCGCGGACGAGGCTAGCCTGCATATGTGGCGCGGACACTCGTGTCTGCCGTGTCGAGACTCGTCTCGACACGTGTTCGCGTTTCCGATAAAGTGTCGTCGCCAAGCGTCGGCATGAGTGCCGACGCGGCAGGCAGGAGTGCCTGCGCCACGTCACAGCCGAGCGCCTTTGAGAAGGTCGGGCTAGCCCGGCTGGCGGCGATCAGTTCCGCGGATTGGCGACTCCGCAGCCACTGGCCCTGACTCAAATCCGAGGCATGATGACAAACGTGAAGAGGACGCTTCGCGTCTATCGCGTACCGGCAGGACGTGGGATAAGCGTCCAGGAGCCGGATTTGGCCCCGCGGGGGTCTACTTTCCATGAACGCCGTCTATCGTCCACAAGGCAGTGAATCGCAGCAGAATCGAGCACGACACCCAAGCACAAGATGACCGAGGCCTACGGGCATCTGGGGCAGATTCTGATCAGGAACCCGACATAGCACTGATTAAGCACGCCGCCGGCAGCGCTAAGAGTGCCGCGCCCACTACCCAGACCGAGGGGCGCGCGCAATTCAATGATTGGCCAACGCCTGTGCGCTCTGGAACTACGAGTGCCGGATCGCTGGGGTTGAAATAGAGGAATCCCCATTTCCAGCAGGCGTCGGACATCTGGTCGCTGCTCTGTTTGGCCATGTGGCGCGTAAGCCAATGGCGCCACTTCAAACCCAAAGCCAGCACGAGGGCCATGAAAAGTAAATCACCCTTGGAACTGAAGTAGCTGCCAGGGTTGAGAATTGAAGTCACGACCTGCGCGCATAACTGGCAGTTTATAGAGGTAATAACAAAGGCCTGCATGGCGCCGAGATAAAGCCGGTATCTGTGGCTCGCGCCGGGAGTGGCCGCCCAATCGCTGCTTCGTGCGCGGAAGAGGAGCGCCCACTGGTTGGCGGTGCACAACACCCCCACACTCAAACCGATCAGGGCCTCACGAAACCCTGAGGCCTGATGCCAATGGAACGCCAGGAACACCAGGGTTGCAGCCGGCGCGAGCGGCGGAACGAGCATCGCGAGCCAGTCCAGCACAACCAACCACGCTGTCTCTGTCTCATTCTGGGCGGCCAGCGAGGCTACCCGAACGGTCGGCTCGGATGGAGCCCCGGCCTCCCGCCGGGCCCGACTATTCGCCAATGCAAATGCTATCCAGCCTGAAACGGGGCAGACTATAACAGCAAGTTCGATCGGAAACACGGCGGAGGCAGCCTCACTAGCGACCGCGAATGCCAGGGACCACGACCAGACGCGCCGCCGAAACTCACTTACGATAGCGCGACCGGCTACAGACTCGACGAAGCCGGGGGGGACGCGGGCCCCGAACAGCGTCTGCCCTCGGGAAAGCGCTCGTGCGGTGACCCAGTGCCAGAGGGCCGCTGGCATCAACACGGCCACAACGGAGAGTACGCGGTCTGCAATTGTCAAAGATTCAATCATAAGTTCTCCACTGCGTCTGCGAGATCTCGCAGTTGAGCCACTACCTTCCGCACGCTGAGGCCGCGCGCGCGCGCTCCGGCCACCAACTCGCGAACCTTGATGAGGAAATCGTCAGCCACGTCTGGCCCCGCCCGTGCGATAGCGCGTCTGTTAACTACGCGGGCGCCGTGGCCGTGAACGATCTCCAAAAAGCCTTCCTGAGCCAATGCGCGGTAAGCTTCGGCCACTGTGTTGAAGTGTATTCCGAGGTCGAGAGCGAGCCGCCGGACCGGCGGCAGCGCGTCGCCGGGTTTGAGAACGCCCTCGACCGCAAGGGTGCGCAGCTGGCTGACGATTTGGCGCCAGGCGGGGACGCTGCTAGCGATATCAAGTCGAATTTGTGCTTGGGCCGGCATCGAGCTGTGTATGCCATGACTGTACACCAAACGAAACGGTCCCGCAAGTGGGATTTCATTCCATTGGCCCGCGGCGGTGATTCGGCGGTCTGCGAGGCGACCCGGAGAGTATCTATGGGATCATCCTTGAGGCGTACAAAGCGCGGATTCTGCTCGGCGGCACCGACCTTGACGCGTTGGCAAATGGGCCGTTCGCGATATCCACGGTCCATGTGAGGATCTGATCGCGGACCTGAAGTGGGGTTACCAGAGAAGTGCCCCAAACAACCCTACTGGCCCCGGGGGGAAACCGGTGGGGGGGGAAACTCTGTCCCCGAAACTCCGCGATTGGACCAGACTATGCGAACTCCGTTCACGGTCGCCGAAGCCGCTCCAGAGCCCGCTGGGCCGCGCTTCCGAGCGGGCCCAGGTCGTCTTCGATGGTCAACCAGACGCGAGCCGGATCGACTCGGTCGTACTCGTGCCGCAAGGAGTTGCCCAGCGCGCGAACGTCGGCCCACGGAACATCCGGACACAATTCCTCCGCCAGGTCTCCAAACCTCTTGGCGGCTTCACTGATCCGTTCGAGACAACGCTCCGTGGCGTTGCGCGTCTTGAAATCGTCCAGAAAGGAGTTCAGTCCATCCCCTTCGTGAACTCCAGGATGAGGATGGCGTTGTTGAGAATGTCTTCGAACCGCTGGATCGGATCCTTAGAAGGCACGGACCGCCTCGGCGTCGACAGTCCGCCGCACTCGCGGTTTCAGCGTGCCTTCCTCGACCAGTTCGACGGGCCGCCCAAGCACGCCCGAGATTTGCCGCTCAATTCCGACTACGTCGAGAAGCGACAGGCGACGGGAACTGTCGAAGGCAGCCAGCAGGTCAACGTCGGAATCAGGACGCTGTTCGCCACGGACGGTTGAACCGAACAATGAAATGCGAACCACGCCAGCGGCGCGCAATTCCTTCTCTCGTCCACGCAATGCGGCGATCACCTGCTCGCGATCCATAGTCCTGACGGCGGCGCAGGGCGGAGAAAGCCTAGTGGTTCTGGTAGATACCTCGGTTTGGATCGGCCACTTCCGCCGGGGCGAATCTGCACTGTCGAAACTGCTCCTCGACGGCGAGTTGGGGCTGCATCCGTTCGTTCTCGGCGAGATCGCCGCCGGGAACCTCAAGGATCGGTCGGCGACTCTAGGTCTCCTGGCGAGCCTGCCGCGGGCTTCCGTTGCCTCGGAAAGCGAGGTCCGCCATCTTCTCGAATCCCGCCGGTTATGGGGCGCCGGGCTGGGGTGGGTAGATCTGCACCTTCTGGCGTCGGCGATGGTGGGCGAATGGAGATTGTTCACCGCGGACAGGGCGCTGAGGAAGGCTGCCGCGGCGCTCGGCGTCGAATTCCCGCAGGGCTGAGGCCCGATCCCCGGTGGGATAAGCCTCCAGGCTTGTCAATCCGAGCGAAGCTCGGACGGCCGGCGCAGCATCAGGTCGTGAGACGTATTTCCACGCCCTGATGAAATTTGCTACAAGAAATTAAGGCGCTTTTGTCTCAACTGGCGATAGACTCCGCATGATCGTTCGCTCCCGCTTATCCCGCATATTTCGCCACTCACCAGCCAGCGTGGCGCGGGCACTCTTGCCTGCCGTGTCGAGACTCTTCTCGACACGTGTTCGTAAAGTTGGCATGGTGTCGAAGGCAAGCGTCGGCACGAGTGCCGACGCGGCACGCACGAGTGCGTGCGCCACGGTAACCTCGCGCCTGCTGAAGGCGCTCTTATGCGCCGGCGCCGCGCTGGCGGCGGCCACTCTGGCGGGGCAGCCAAGCCAGCCGCTTCCCGGCTCCAAGGAATGCCTGGACTGCCACGATACCGGCAAGCGAACCGGCCGGCGCGAGGCCGGAGTTCCGCCGGCTTTCGACGCGGCCTCCCTGCGCGCGTCTCCGCACGCCGATCTGGAATGCAGGTCCTGCCATGCGGATCTGGCCAACGTCAAGGAGTTTCCCCATCCCGAGAAGCTGGCCCCGGTAGATTGCGGCGGGTGCCACACCGAGGAGCAGGCGCAGTACGCCGCCAGCCTGCACGGCCGGGCCACGGCGCGCGGCGACAAGCTGGCGCCCGGCTGCAAAACGTGCCACGGAACGCACACGGTGAAGGCGCGCAGCGCTCCCGGCTCGCCTATTTCCACCATTCAAATCCCTCAGCTCTGCGGGCAGTGCCACAAGGAAGGCACGCCCGTTTCCGAGACCCGCCAGATCCCGCAGGCGAATATCCTGGGCAACTACATGGACAGCATCCACGGC
>Ga0181517_10005426_pt1 | contig 11274 bp, 12 predicted proteins | sample PEATcosm2014_Bin_31_FD_119748 | JGI IMG/M metagenome (GOLD analysis project Ga0181517, IMG submission 119748) | Peatland microbial communities from MTU Mesocosm Facility, Houghton, MI, USA - PEATcosm2014_Bin01_30_metaG | ecosystem: Environmental > Terrestrial > Soil > Wetlands > Peat | place... | reverse complement strand
CGGTCGGCACCACGTCAACACTGGCATGGTCATCCGCACCGAGAGCGGGTCGTTGCAGGAAACGTATTTCAAAAACCAACGATGATTTCGCGCGCAACATCCAAAAGGCTTTTCACCGAGGCGTTGAAGTTCATTCCCGGCGGCGTGAATTCGCCGGTGCGCGCGTTCCGCGCCGTCGGCGGGCAGCCGTTTTTTGTGAACAAGGCCAAAGGCGCGCGTGTCTGGGACGTGGACGGTAATGAATTGATTGATTACGTCTGCACCTGGGGGCCGGCGATTCTTGGCCACGCGCATCCGAAAATCATTTCCGCTGTCAAGTCCGCCGCCGACCGCGGCACGAGCTTCGGCATTCCCAATCCGTTTGAAGTGACGATGGCGAAGATGATCTGCGAATTTGTTCCGAGCATCCAAAAAGTTCGCATGACGAATTCCGGCACGGAGGCGTGCATGAGCGCCATCCGGCTGGCGCGAGGATTCACGAAGCGCGACAAAATCGTCAAGTTCGATGGCTGCTACCACGGCCACGCGGATTCGCTGCTGGTGAAGGCCGGCAGCGGTGCGCTGACGTTTGGCAATCCCGACAGCGCGGGCGTGCCGGCGGATTTTGCGAAGCACACGATTGTTTTGCCATTTAACGACCCCGGCGCGGTGAAGGCCGCGTTTCGCGCGAACAAGAATAAAATCGCCTGCATCATCGTCGAGCCGGTGCCGGGCAACGCGGGGCTGTATTTGCCGAAGCCCGGCTATCTGGAATTTCTCCGCGAGGCGACGGAGGCGAACGGCGCGCTGCTGATTTTCGACGAGGTGATGACGGGTTTCCGGCTGGCGAAAGGCGGCGCGCAGGAGCGTTTCGGCATCACGCCGGATTTGACGTGCCTCGGCAAAATCATCGGCGGCGGGCTGCCGGTGGGGGCGTTTGGCGGCCGCGCGGAAATCATGAACTGGCTTGCGCCGCTGGGGCCGGTTTATCAGGCGGGCACGTTGAGCGGCAATCCGCTGGCAATGGCGGCGGGCATCGCGGCGCTGGAAGAACTATCAAGCGCGGAATTCGGAATGCGAAGTGCGGAATCCGCTTCCGAGCGCACGCGTGCCGTGATTCCGCACTCGGCACTCCGCACTCCGCGTTTGAACGCCTACTCCCGGCTCGAAGAAATCGGCTCGCAGCTTGAAACGGGCATGAGGGACGCCGCGAAGTCTGCGAAAATCCCGATGACGTTCAACCGCTGCGGCTCGATGTTCTGCGGTTATTTCACCGGCGTGCCGGTTTGGAATCTGGCGGATGCGATGAAGAGCGACCGCGAGCGGTTCAAAAAATTCTTTCACGGAATGCTGGCGGAAGGCATTTACCTCGCGCCGTCGCAGTTTGAGGCGGGTTTCATTTCCACGGCGCACACGGCGGCGGACATTGGCCGGACGGTCAGGGCGGCGGCCAAGGTGTTGGGTGGGCTGTAACCTTTTTCGGACGCCTTCGTCTAATCACTCCAGACCGCTTAAAATAAAGGGGCGGTGGAACCGTAACAAACAAAACGAACAAACAATAAAGCTATGAAATCAATGAAAACCATGTTGGTTGCCGCGCTTGTCGTCGGCAGCCTGTTAGTGTGCGACACAGCAGTGTTTGCACAAGCTGGCGGTGGCGGCGGTGGCGGCGGTGGACGAGGCGGCGGGAGGGGTGGCGTGTTGACCCCGGAACAGACTCAACAGATTAATGATGCTGTCACAGCGTCAACTGACCTGACTGCGTTGACCACGAAACTCGCGGCCGCACAAAAGGACGCGGTTGATGCCGCCCTGGCTCCAAACGCGACCGATGCGTCTGTCCGCGCCAAGGTCGAAGCCGTGGCCAAAATCCAGACCGACATCGCGGTAATGCGCTACACCACGGCCGTGAAAAAGGTTGTGCCTTCCATCACAGCCGATCAAAAGACCCAGTTTGATGCCGCGCCGCCGGCCATGGCCTATAACCAATTGTTTGGTGGTGGCTTTGGCGCTGGTTTTGGTGGACGCGGCGGTGGACGCGGCGGACGCGGCGGTGGCGGCGGTGGACGCGGTGGTGGTGGCGGCGGTGGAGCGCCTCCGGCGGGGAACTAATCCATTATTGTTTCCACTCACACAGGGACGGCATCGGGCCGTCCCTGTTTATTTATGCGCCAGCCCCCAGCATTTCTCCTGCCAACGCCGTTTTATATTGGATGCCGGTGAAGCGATTTATCTTGCGCGATTGTAACCTTCCTTTAGCATCCGCGTCTGACCAAACAACCCGCCGCTCCAGGAAGGTGCGGTGGGTTATGAAACAACAACAACAATACAATTAAGTCTATGAAATCAATGAAACCCATGTTGGTTGCCGCGCTTGTCGTTGGCAGCCTGTTAGCGTGCAGCACAGCCACGTTTGCACAAGCTGGTGGCGCGCCTGGTGGCGCTCCCGGAGCCGGCGCACCCGGCGGCGGTCGCGGCGGTCGCGGCGGCGCGCAGACGTCGGATGCGATGATTACCCGTTTCCAGACCGCTCTCGGCGATACCAACAAATTGTCCGATGTCGTAGTCGCCAAGATCAAACCCATTCTCGACGACATGATCAAAAAGCGGACCGATCTGATGGCTGGCGGCACGGCTGACCCGGCCGACCTTCAAACAAAGATGACGGCCATCACAACGGCGGCGAGTGACGCGATCAAGGCCATCGTCACGCCTGCTCAATTCGCAATCATTCAACCCTTGCTCCAACGCGGCGGTCGCGGTGGCGGCCGTCGTGGCGGTGGCGGCGGCGGTGGTGGCGGCGGCGCTCCGGCTCCTGCTCCGGGGAACTAACTCCTCAGACATTTTTAATCACACGGGGACGGCTTCGGCCGTCCCTTTTTGTTTTCAGCGAAGACTGCGGGGGCGCGGGGTGGAATACATCTCCGCGCGAATTCTTTTCTCTTTTCTTGAAAAGAATGGTTTAGATGCCATTCTTATCCCCGAACAACGTGTGCCGCTTTCAACGTGGAGCCTTCAAAGGCTGGCGCCGGCGGCCTGAAAGACTTGAACGATGTCATACCGAGCTTGGTTTCAGTGCATTAATCCGGAATGCGGAGCGGTCTATCCGCTGAATTCCATCGTCTATCAATGCAAGCGCTGCGGGTCGCTGCTTGAGGTGCAACACGACCTCAAGGCATTGAAGCGCCGCAGCGACGCGAGCTGGAAAAAGCTTTTCGAGAAGCGTTACAAAAGCAACGAATGGCCCTACGGCTCCGGCGTGTGGGGCAAGAAGGAATGGATCCTGCCGGGAATCGCCAACGACGACGTGGTTTCACTTTACGAGGGCGGCACCAATCTTTTCTGGGCCGAGCGGTTCGGAAAAATCATCGGCGTGGACGAGCTTTGGATCAAGCTCTGCGGCAACACTCACAGCGGCTCGTTCAAGGACCTTGGCATGACGGTGTTGGTGTCGCAGGTGAAGCAAATGATTTCCGAGGGTGCGCCCATCAAGGCCGTCGTCTGCGCCTCCACCGGCGACACCTCGGCGGCGCTGGCGACCTATTGCGCCGCGGCGGGCATCCCGTCCATCGTGCTGTTGCCGCGCGGGAAAATTTCCGGCGCACAGCTCATCCAGCCGATTTCCAACGGCGCGTTGGTGCTCTATCTCGACACCGACTTCGACGGTTGCATGAAGCTGGTCCAGGAAATCACCAAGGACGAGACGCTTTATCTGGCGAACTCGATGAATTCGCTGCGCGTCGAAGGACAGAAAACCGTCGGCATCGAAATTGTCCAGCAATTCGACTGGCTGGTGCCCGACGTGATGATCATTCCCGGCGGCAACCTCGGCAACGTGTCCGCGCTCGGCAAGGGTCTGATGCTGATGCGCGACCTCGGCCTGATTTCCAAGCTGCCGCGCATCGTCGTCGCGCAGGCCGAGCGGGCCAATCCGCTTTACCGCTCGTTCAAAAGGGGATTCAAATCGTTCGCGCCGATGCATGCGCAAAAGACCTTGGCCAGCGCCATTCAAATCGGCAATCCGGTGAGCATCCAGAAGGCGATTCGCACATTGAAACAATTCAACGGCATCGTTGAACAGGCCAGCGAGGAGGAACTGGCGGACGCCGTGGCGCTGGGCGACCGCACCGGCATGTTCAACTGCCCCCATACCGGCGTGGCACTGGCGGTTTTGATCAAGCTGCTCAAGGCCGGCAAGATTGACAAAAAGGAGCGCGTGGTCGTCATCTCCACGGCGCACGGTTTGAAATTTGTGGAAATGAAAGTGAAATATCACCAGAAGAAGCTGGATTTCCCGTGCCGCCACGCGAACCAGCCAATTGAACTGCCCGCCCGCCTCGATGCGGTGAAGGACGCGCTCAAGCAAGCCCTCAAGAAAGGGGGACGATCCGATGTCTAAACCGTCTCCTAACAAAGGTGGGGACGCCGCGCTGCGGCGTCCGGTCGGCGCAGCGCGCCGACCCTACCAATCTCGCGGGCCGGCCACGCTGGCCATTCACGGACGCGAACGCCGCCGCAAGGCCTACCACGCCGTCTCCACGCCCATCGTCCAGACCTCGAATTTCAGTTTCGGCTCGATGACCGAGGTGGTCGAGTTCATGGCTGCCAAGAGCCAGGGCCGAATCATCCGCGAACAGGAATACGGCCGCTACGGCAATCCCACGCAGGCGGAAGCCGAACGGAAGCTGGCCGCCATCGAAGGCGCCGAACGCGCCATCCTGTTTTCCACCGGCATGAGCGCGGTCATCCTGACGCTCATGGCCTACATGAAAAAGGACGGCCACATCATTTTCACCAGCGATTGCTACCGGCAGACGCGCGATTTCGCGACCAACTTCCTCGGCAAGTTCGGAATTCAAAATTCCATTGTCGCGCCGACCACCGACGCCATCGAAAAAGCCATCCGGCCCAACACCAACATCATTTTCACCGAGTCGCCCACCAATCCCTACCTGCGCGTGCTGGATCTCCCGGCCATCGTCAAAGTCGCCAAACGCCACGGCATTTTGACGATGATTGACGCCACGCTCGCCACGCCGTTTAACATCCGACCGCTGGAACTGGGCGTGGATATTGTCATCCATTCGGCCACGAAATATCTCGGCGGCCACAACGACCTGCTCGCGGGCGTCACTTTGGGCAATCACAAGCTGCTCGATGACCTCAACAAGCTTCAGCGCATGATTGGCGCGATGCCGGGGCCGTTGAGCTGCTTCCTGCTCGAACGCGGCTTGAAGACATTTCCGCTGCGCATGGAACATCACAACCGCGCCGGGTTGGCCGTGGCGCGGGCGTTGGAAAAACATCCGAAGGTCGGGAAAGTCTGGTATCCCGGTCTCAAATCGCATCCCGATTACGCCATCGCCAGAAAACAGATGCGCGGCTTCGGCAGCGTCATCACTTTTCTGGTGAAGGGCGACGACAAGGCGACGCGCAAGTTCATTGACGCGCTCGAATTGTTCCTCATCACGCCCAGCCTCGGCGGTTCCGAAAGTCTCGTGACGCAGATGGCGACGATGTCGTTCTTCGACTACCCGGCGGAATACCGCAAGTCCATCGGCATGGTGGACAACCTTGTCCGCCTGGCGCTGGGCTTGGAAGATCCGGAAGACCTCATCGCCGATCTTTGCCAGGCGCTGGAGCGGGTGTCCTAACCAACCGCAGCATCGCGTCTGGCCTGCGCCCGGAAATCGAGGGGGCAGAACCTTCCCGGGCGGCCAGCCTTCGCTCTGCGAGTTTTCGGTTCGGCGGACCAATGCCTGCCGCGTCGTGGCGCAAGGCGCGAAGACGGGCCTCGTTGCAAAACCAGGCGGTGCGCCGGTCTTTGACACCGGACGTCTTGGTGCGAATCAAAGCGAGGCAGCCGGGTAATTGTTGATGAAAGCAAAACGCCCCGGTGATTTTGGCATCGGAGCGTTTGAAACGGGAAGGGGAAATTATTTTTCCCGCCCGGTCAGGCCCGCTTTTTGCAAGGCGTTGAATACGTCCTTGTCATTGAAATTGCCGGTCACTTCAAATGAATTGGCGCCCTTGGCAGCCGTGTTGCCTGTCACACCAGGCACGGTTCCAAGAGCTTCATTTACCGAGTCGACACATTTGCCGCAGCAAAGGTGCAGTCCCTCAATTTTGATGGACTGCGCCTTTTGGTTCTTCGCGCCGGTTTCGGCGTTAAGCTTGATGGCGGGATCGCTGCTCTTGCCAAAAAAACCCGCGGCCACGAGCGCGTCCGCTCCTTTTTGAACAGTGGCCGTGTCCGGCCCGGTCAGTGTCACGGTTCCTGCATCCTGATCTGCCTTGGCGGTCAAGCCTTTGACATCGGCAACCGCCTTGGCAACGCCCTTGACGCATGACTGGCAGCAAATGTGAACGTTGCTGATGGTGACTGTCACATCGGCGGCACGGGCCGAAATGGCCAAGGCGAGGGCAAGGATGGTCAAAAAGCTTTTCATAAATTTATTTTCTAATGTCCTTCAGCATCCATACATAAACCCACTTTTGGGAAAAATCAACAAAAAACAAACACCTCATGCGCGAAGCGCGGTGACTGTGTGCAAACAGCTTTATGAACGGACGAAGGCAGCCTGGACCACGTCGTGCCCCGCTCGCGCGGCGGCCCGGACACGTGGGAGAACCTCGTGTGGTCGGGCAAGCAGGTCAACACCCGCAAGGGCAACCGCCTGCCGCACGAAGCCGGCCTGAAGCTGCTGGCCGAGCCGCGCGCCCCGAAGGAACTGCCGGTATCGGCGCTCATCCGCAACGCCCACGGCGTCGCGGAATGGAAGCTGTTCCTGAATGAATGAAACAACGGGAGCGGAAGGATGATAATTCTTCCGCTCTCAATTGGCGTGAACCTAAACGGAGAATTGAATATGCTGAACAATGTTATGGCACTGAACGAAGATGACGCGCCTGAACGATTAGAATTGGCGAGCGCCGCTGACAACGACGAAGCAAAACTCGAAGCCAGACGAGAAAGTCTGCTGCGCGCGGCCAACTCTTCTCAATTAAACACAATTAAAGAAAGAGTTGCGTGGTTGCTGAATCAATTCCCAAAGACCCGCGACTCGGACATCACTTTACAGATTCGCTATTGGCAGAATTTTCAGTCAGACCGGTTTGGCGGCGGAGAGATCGCCGTGTCTGATTATTATCGCCTTGCCAACATTCCCTCCCGCATCCAGCCTGTCGTCCGTTCAAGTTTTACTGTGCCGGAGTCCAAGTATCGTCCGGGTCATAAGTGGTCATGGCCTTGGCGATTTTCGCGGTCTTGGATCCGAGGTTCTTTTGATAGACCTTGCCTTGCTGGTTCACGATAAAGGTCATCACGCCTGTGTTGCCCCATTCGGCCGGCCAGGCGACCAGGGCAAATCCGGCAATCATGCGGCCGTTGATGACGTAATTATATTTGCCGCCCGGCGCGTGTTTCCCCTGGCGGGTCAGGATTTTGAAATAATAGCCGTGATAAGGCGCCTGCTCATCGTTCAGCATCTGTGCGGTGCGGTGGTAACCTTCCACGCGGGCCTGTGCGACGAGCGGTCCCAACGGGCTTAACTCCCCGCCCGAGTTCGTCGGCCAGAAAAGGCCGTCATGCGTTTTAGGCGTGCTGCGCAGGAACTGCGCGTAGGCGAGCACCCCGTCCCCCATGCGATCCTTGCTGGCATATTCGCGCTGCGCCTCCACATAGGCGTTGCAGACATCAATCGCGCCCAATTCGTCCCGACCGACACGGCGGGCGAGAACCTCCTGTCTGCCCGCGGCGGTGTCAAAAAACCATCGCCCCTCCTGTTTCACGAGCGGAATGGGAAACGGCCAACCGTCCGCGCCAATCTCCAGCGTGACGTTGGAATCTGAATTGGTGACCAACTGCGCCTTTTCCGTCAGGTGTTGGACGAACATCTTGAAGGCCTCGGTGGACTGGACAACGTCGGGCGAAACCAATTCCTGTCCTGCAGGTCCAAAAATCGCGTGCAGGACATTGGTGTCATCGCTTTTGGCCGCGATCACCAGCGCATTGACGGCTTCCTCCGGCGACCTGAAGGTCTGCTCATCCGCAGCCGGTGCGCGAAGTGGCGGCATCAGCGTCAGGAGGGCCAGACCGGGGCCGGACGCGAGCAGCCCAATCCCGTGCAGCCACGAACGACGATCCGGTTTCAACAGCGGCAATGTGGGTGTGGCACTCATTTGGTTGAAAGATTCAATGCCTGGGCTGGGAACCCGAACCGTGGCTGCCGCCACCGCCGCCGGAGGTCGCCGCCGGATGAGAAACGGGTGTTGGTTGAGAAACGGGCGCCGGATGGGTTGTCGTTTGTATGCTCTGCTGGCCGCGGTTGCTGTAGTCTCTTGTGGTTTGCGAACTCTGGATGCCAATGAATGCGCCGTTCGATTCCGGCCGGCTTGCGGGCTGGGCATGTTCCACGGGAGCCGGTGTTGGCCGGGCGGCGGGCATCGAAGATCGGCTTGCGGGTGTTTCTGGTCGAGCCGCCGGTGCCGGAGTCTGTCGCGGCGCCACTGAATCTCCGATGGACCGGCCTACCGTGGCAACCACGACTGGATTATTGGGAACAACCTGGCGCGTTGGTTGCGGCCTTGTCACGGCCGGAACCGGCCCGGTGCCCCAGCCACGGTCGCCGCGATTTGCCACGACTGCGCGCGGATTCGTTTCAGGATGCCAGACGATTGTGTGGTCCGTGTCCCGCTGGCGCGGAGGCTCATGCCACCAATTGGCCGGACGCGGATGGTCCCGGTTCCAGACAATGATATTGTGGTGTCCCCAGTCGAAATCGCAATCCAGCCACAAGCCTATTGGAAAGCCGATGCCAAAGGTGATAAATGGCCCGCCGCCCGCAGTTTGATAATAAACCTGATCCGGCTGATAAACCGGCACATAAATCAACTGCGGGTCAACGGGAACAATTTCAATGTAGCCGCCGTCGTTGATGACCTGTTGCTGCGGCGTGGATTGCAGGTTGCCGAGATTGTAAGCCGACTGGCGCAACCGCTGGATGGAATCCATCACGTCCTGCTGCTGGTTCAGGAAAGCCTGTCCCAGCTCCGTCGTCCAATCCAGATTCTGATCCATCCATTGCAACACATTCGGGTATCGGGCCAGCGCCTGAACGCTGGGATCCCACGCCTGCTGGTCTATCTGGTTGGGGTCGCCGCCGGCACTGACATAACGGTCGGCCAGCACGATTTGCGTTGGCAGGGTGGAAGCCGGCAGGATTTCGGCGATCAGCGGGTCGGGATAAAGCGCGATCGGCCCCAGCAACTGGTCAAGCTGCGCGCCGGAAAGCGGTTGATATGCGGGCATCGGTGGAGGCACTGGCATTTGTGCTTGCGCGAATCCGGCCGCGCCGGTCAACACGCAAAGCAAAAAAGCGATGTTAAACAATGACTTCATCCGATGACTGACAATATAGCACAACCAATCAACACAATCATTAAACACGATTGCCGCGGAAAAGTTTCATCACAAATCAAATTGTCATTTGATGTGACATTTGAAACTCTCAATTCTCCTTTGAAGGCGCGGTCGAGGATGGCGCGGAGCAAGGCCATAATTACTTTACGCCCGGATCATCGTCAGCAGCATCTTGAACCGCTTGATGGCCTTGAGCGCGTGCGGTTGACCGGCCGGCAGGAGAATCATGTCGCCGCCTTGCAGGCAATGGGACTTGCCTGAAACCATGATTTCGGCCCCGCCTTCCAACACCTGCACCAACGCGTCGAATGGCGCGGTGTGTTCGCTTAACCCCTGGCCCTCGTCAAAGGCAAAAAGCGTCACGTTGCCGGCGGGTTTCCTGACAATCTCCCGGCTGACGACCGCGCCGTCCTGATAATTCACGAATACAGCAATGTTGGCGGCCTGCGCGATGGGAAGTCCCTTGGGTTTGGCTGGCATGTTTTTTCAGGCGATTGATGTTTTTGGGGAAGGCGGCTCGATCAACATTCTTTCACGGCTCCTTTTCCGCCGCCGGATGGATCCAGGCCGCGTCATTGAGATAGGCGCGCGCATAATCGTAAGTCATGGCGCCATCCGCCGGTCCGGCTCCGGAATTGCGAATCAGCAGAACGCCGCCGCCGGGTTGCGCCGGATCGTCTTTGAAACCCACCAGCAGCACACTATGTCCGTCGAAAACTTCAGCCGCCGGCGCCATCTGGAGGACATTTTGCTTCCACTCCGCATGTTTTGGCCAGCGCAGCCCGGCGCAAACCGGCCATCCGCGTATCAGCGTCCGTTTGATCGCCTGAAACTGCTCATCGGTCAAACCAGTCTTCACATTCCATGGTTTGATCCATTCCAGGCGCAGTTGGGCCTTCGCGGCTTCCTGTGCCAGTGCCAGCACGCGCTCGTCCGGACGGAAATGAACATCAAAAATGGGCTGGTAAGGCAGGTTGGTTTCCGCGCAAATACCGTGGCGTTCAAAACCCGCCCACAGTTCCGAAAAAAATCCGCCGTCCCTCTTCGTCGCTCTCGCTTCGTTGGCCGCCCAGTTCAAAAACTCGACACTCAACGCGGTTCCAGCCTGATGCCGGCTGGCCATCGCGAACTCAATTGCGCCGGTCATCGTGAACACCGAGCAGGTTCCCCGGCTGCCCTGCGAACGGATGGGCAGGCCCCATTTCTCGAACACTGACCGCAGATCGGCCGACGCCGGCAAATTGGTTGCGGTTCCCGCCAACTCCGCCGCCCGCGCCCCCGGCCAAAGCATCAGGATCAGCGAAAAACCCAAAACGAATCGGGGCCTGAACCAATTCCCGCGCCGGTTCACGCGCGCCAATGCGCTTTGCGGGGCATTTCGCTCCACCATCATTGTGCCGGGTTTGTGTCGCAACGGGATTTCAGGTCCGGGAAAATTCACAATTCTCCTTTGAAGGCGCGGTCGGGGATGGCGGGGAACAAGGCGTCCAATTCGGCGACCGTCAGATTTGCTTGCCTGCGCATGTGAACAGAGCATAGAATGGTTCAGATGGTTCGAGCCAGAATGAAATTGCCTGACGTGTTGTCTATCGGAACAACGATTTCAAACAGTTTGCGCGCGTAGCTCAATTGGATAGAGCGTCGGCCTCCGGAGCCGAAGGTTGTGGGTTCGACCCCCGCCGCGCGCACCATTCCACCAGTTTAGTGCCGCCAATGACGGCAGGAGTTTTTTCGCATAGACGGCCCGCTCAAAGACGACAAGTGCCAGCACGAACAGGAGAAAATCCCCGTCAATCTTCTCCATCGAGTGATCGCCACATTCATCGGGAAAACCGGTGAATTTGGATTCGCCGCCGATGTTGTTCATTTGCGCT
>Ga0181517_10005423_pt1 | contig 11278 bp, 11 predicted proteins | sample PEATcosm2014_Bin_31_FD_119748 | JGI IMG/M metagenome (GOLD analysis project Ga0181517, IMG submission 119748) | Peatland microbial communities from MTU Mesocosm Facility, Houghton, MI, USA - PEATcosm2014_Bin01_30_metaG | ecosystem: Environmental > Terrestrial > Soil > Wetlands > Peat | place... | reverse complement strand
TTGTAGAAGATCCCCGGCTGCGCGGGCCGCGGGCGCGCGCCGAGATGGCTGCCGTAGTTCAGCCCCACCGCCAGAATTTTTCCCGGCACGCAGGGCGGAAGGAGCGTTACATCGGCGAGGCGATGGCGCGCGCCGGTCTCGGTATGAGAGCCGAACAGATCGCCGCGTAATTCACGAACGGTCGCGCCGTCCACGATGCCGTACGCGGCTCCGGAATCGGATTGAAAGCGAATGTAGAGGGTCACGCTCGGCCCATTGTAGTGCGCCGCGAAGGCTTGCGCCATCGCGGCGGGCGACGGAAATCGGAAACGTGGAGGGGCGCGCATTTTTTTCTTGACTTTCCTCGCGAACAACCTTATATATGAATCACATTGCGATTTTTTCAATCGCAAAATTTGATGTTTGGGAGAATCAATCGATGAAGAGCGCAACCAAGAAAGCCGCCCCGAAGAAGAAAGCTGCTCCGAAGAAAAAGAAGTAGCTTGGGCGCGCCCTGCGAAAGGGCTGAAGCACAGGTTCCACTCCGAGGCCCCGGTTTTCCGGGGCCTTTTTCATTTTATGGAGGCTTGCGGAATGCGCTGGATCAGCACTCGGAACGTCTCTCCCATGCCGAACAGCAGAGTCTTGAGCTGCATGCGGCGGCGTAGTTCCTCGCGTTCGCCCGCGCCCGCCGCGAGTGCCGCGGCGAACTGGTCCTCCTCGCCGGCATCGAGCAGCAACTGCGCGAGCGTCTCGAAACGCTCCACCGCCAGGCCGCACGCCGCGCCGTGTTCCTCGAGCGCGGTGAAGTTGACGTGCGCGGTGATGTCGCGCACTCCCGGATCTTCCAGCACGTCTTCGCGCGCGGTGTGGCGGCGGTATCCCATCAGCGTTCCTTCCGGGAAGCGGATCGCTTCGGCGCGCGTGTAGCCGTAATCGATCGTCATCACATAGCCGCCTTCGAGCTCTCGGCCGATGCGCGCGATCCACTCGAGCGCGTTGAGGTTGGCTTCGTACACCCGACCTTCCTCGGGCGCGGGAAAATAGCGGCGCAGGTACTCTTCGACCTCGGGCGCCGCCGCGCCGTCCTCCTTCCACACGAAACGGCCGCCTTCGCAGCCCACGCGCCGCTCGCGGAACTGGCCACCGCGATAGACGGCCGCCTCTACCGGCAGGGCATCGAAGAACTCGTTGGCGAAGACCACGCCGCGAAAGCGCTCCGGCAGGCCGCCGGAAGCGATCTCCATGGGGACGTAGCGCCACTCGGAGAACGCTTCGGCCATCTCCGCGCGGCCGGCGCCCAGCTCGACCACCGTGAAATCGTCGGGCCCGCCCATGGCTCGATAGAGCTGGCGGATGCGCGCGGCCATCAAGATTCCGAAGACCGGCTGGATCTGCTCGGCGGTGAAAAAATCGCCGTGCGCGCCGAAAGGGTCGCGCACGCGGCGGTAGTAGCCGTGCTCGGGATGGTAGAGCGCCGTCTCCATGAAGCGGCTGAAGGGGATGGGGCCGGCGCGGCGGATTTCTTCGGCGAGCAGATCGCCAATGGGCGTCATCGGTTTCATGCTAGCGTGAAATCAAAACATGGCGTTGCCGCAGAGCGTAAGGGTGAAACTCAGCTCCGAGGCTGCCGGGGCCATCTCCATCACTCCGGTGGTGGTGCAGGAACTCCCGCTGCGCGAGCTGGTGGAGCACATGCTCGGGGCGGCCGGGAAGGATGAAGCGCGGATCGTCGAGATGCTGCGCCGCGGCACGCTGGTAGTGGGCGCCTCGCGTTTCCGCTGGGAGGGCTGGGAGGCCGGGCGGGAGGGCCTGCGCGAAATCCTGGCGACCTTTCCGGATGCCGACCCGGCGCTTCCCTTCGCCGCCTCCCGCTGCCTGCGCGTGGTGCTGTGCGGCGGGCGCCAGAGGCTCGAGCTGCCGCGCGAAGCGCTCGCACACAAGCCCTTCTGGCGGCGGACCAACTACTGGGACGTGTTGATGGAGGTGGTGGGCGCGCATCCGCCGGCCTATGGCGGCTATTCGTATCGCGACCGCGCCGACCGGTACGTGAGACCGTTCGAGGCCGCCGAGATCGCGGCGCTGCGCGCGGCCGCCGGGGCGGTCAGCTTCAACACGCTGCGCGAAAAGATCCGGCTGGTGGCGTTTTCGCAGGCGGAGCTTTACGCGGCGCGGTGAAGAGATGGGCAAGCTAAAGCATGCCCCACCTGCCGCATCCAAATCGAAGCGGCTCGAATCTTTTGAAGTGTGAACCTCGAACTGGCGGGCAAGACGGCTCTGGTCACCGGATCGACGGCCGGCATAGGCCTGGCCATCGCTACGGCACTGGCGGCCGAAGGCGCGCGCGTTATCGTGAACGGGCGCACGCAGGCCCGCGTAGATGAGGCCATCAAACGTAGCGGAGCCGCCGATGGCATCGCGGCCGATCTGGGCAGCGAGGCCGGCGCGCGCGCGGTCGTCGGGAAGTTTCCCGAAGTGGACGTGCTCGTGAATAACGTGGGCATCTTCGAGCCCAAAGCCTTCGAGGAGATCCCCGACAGCGATTGGATGCGCTTCTTCGAGGTCAACGTGCTCAGCGGCGTGCGCCTCAGCCGGCATTATATAGGTCCCATGAAGCGCCGGAACTGGGGACGGATTGTGTTCATCTCGAGCGAATCGGCTCTCCAGATTCCCGCCGAGATGATCCACTACGGCATGACTAAGACGGCGCAACTAGCCGTCTCGCGCGGTCTCGCCGAGACTACCGCCGGCACCGCGGTCACGGTCAACGCCGTACTCCCTGGCCCGACCGCCTCCGAGGGCGTCGGGGGATTTGTCGAGAGTCTCGCCCGTGAACGCGGCATCGATCGCCGCGAGGTCGAGAAGGATTTCTTCCGCACCGCGCGCCCCACTTCGCTTCTGCAGCGCTTCGCCACGCCGGAAGAGGTGGCCGCGGTGGTGGCATTCGTGTGCAGCCCGCGCGCCTCGGCGATCAATGGGGCCGCGGTGCGCGCCGATGGCGGCGTGGTGAGGGCTATCGCGTAAGCCGGCCGCTCCATCCAGAAAGTCAATTCGCTCCATAAAATGTTTGAGTTGCCCGTGCCGGGGAGTTACGGGAGCATAAGAGCAGAGGCTACAACTGTCTTGGAGAGGGCTATGCGGTTTTCCTCCTATCGCACCGAGGGATTCTACGACGAGATGTTCCAGGAGGACGGTTCGCCCCGGCCCCACGCCAAGTTATTGCTGGAGAGCGTGGAGTCGCTGTCGGATGGCGGGTTGCTGCGCCGCAAGGTGGCCGCCGAGCGGCTGCTGCTCCAGATGGGCATCACCTTCAATGTGTACGCCGATTCGGCGGGCGCCGAGCGGATCTTCCCGTTCGACCTGCTGCCGCGCATCGTGGCGGCCGAGGAGTGGGGGTGGATCGAACGCGGCCTGAAGCAGCGCATCCACGCGCTCAACGCCTTCATCGACGACATCTATCACGAGCAGAAGATTCTGAAAGACGGCATCATCCCCGCGGAGGTCATCCTGTCGGCCGCCTCGTACCGGCCGCAGTGCCAGGGCCTCGATCCGCCCCGAGGCATCTGGTGCCACATCGCCGGGATCGACCTGGTGCGCCATGCGGACGGCCAGATCTATGTCCTCGAGGACGACCTGCGCGTGCCTTCGGGCGTTTCCTACGTGCTCGAGAACCGTGAAGTTCTGAAACGTACTTTTCCGCAGGTCTTCGAAGGCCTCTCGGTCCGCCCGGTAACCGATTACCCCAGCCGCTTGCTCGAGACGCTCGAGTATCTGGCCCAGAGCTCCAGCAACGCCCGCACGGTGGTGCTGACCCCCGGCGCATACAACTCGGCCTACTTCGAGCACAGCTTCCTGGCGCAGCAGATGGGCCTGCAACTGGTGGAAGGCCGCGACCTGGTGGTGAACCGAGACGCGGTCTACATGCGCACCACCAAGGGATTGCAGCGCGTGGACGTGATCTACCGCCGCATCGACGACGATTTTCTGGATCCGCAAGCCTTCCGCGCCGATTCCATGCTGGGGGTCCCCGGCCTGATGGAAGCCTACCGCAACGGCAACGTGGCGCTGGCCAACGCGCCGGGCAACGGCGTGGCGGACGACAAGGTGGTGTACGCCTACGTGCCGGAAATCATTCGCTACTACGAAGGCGAAGACCCCATCCTGCCTAACGTGCCCACCTACATGTGCTGGAAGGATACCGACCGCGCCTACGTGCTTTCGAATCTGGAGAAGCTGGTGGTGAAGGCGGCCAACGAATCGGGCGGCTACGGCATGCTGGTGGGGCCGGCCTCCACGCGCGAGGAGCGGCGCGAGTTCGCCGGGCGCATCGAACGGAATCCGCGCAACTACATCGCCCAGCCCACGCTGGCGCTCTCGCGTGTGCCCACCATCATCGACGAGGGCTTCGAAGGTCGCCACGTGGACCTGCGCCCCTACGTGCTCTACGGCCGCGACATCTACGTGCTGCCCGGCGGTCTGACGCGCGTGGCGCTGCGCAAGGGATCGCTGGTGGTGAACTCCTCGCAGGGCGGCGGCAGCAAGGATACCTGGGTGCTGGCCAAGCCGATCGCGGAGCCGGTGGCGGCCATGGAGCCGGCCGTGGGGGGACAGCAATGAACGGGTCGAACGCCTTGTTGAGCCGCGTGGCCGATTCGCTGTACTGGATCGGCCGCTACATCGAAAGGGCCGAGAACGTGGCCCGTTTCATCGGGGTGAACCTGCACCTCATGCTGGATCTGCCGGGCGAGGATGCCGAACAATGGGCCGCCCTGGTGCACGCCAGCGGCGACCGCGTGGTTTTCCGCGAGCACTACGGCGAGGCCACCCAGAGCAACGTGGTCCGCTTCCTCACCTTCGATCTCGATAACCCCAATTCCATCGCCCGCTGCGTGCAGGGGGCCCGCGAAAACGCCCGCTCGGTCCGCGATACCATCTCCTCGGAGATGTGGGAGCAGATCAACACCATGTACTGGTTCATCGATTCCAGCCGCAATTCGCTGGGCGGCGAACCGCTGTTCGAGTTCTTTCACCGCGTGCGCATGGCCTGCCACCTGTTCCAGGGCGTGGCGGATGTGACCATGAGCCACAACGAAGCCTGGAACTTCCTGCGTCTGGGGCGCAAGCTCGAGCGCGCCGATAAGACCACCCGCATCCTGGACGTCAAGTACTTCCTGCTGCTCCCCTCGCTGAGCGAAGTGGGCACGCCCTTGGAAGATATCCAGTGGGCGGCGGTGCTGAAATCGGTCAGCGGCTTCGAGATGTATCGCAAGCGCTTCGGGCGCATGGGACCCAACCGCATCGTCGAATTCCTGCTGATGGACCGCGACTTCCCGCGCGCCGTGCACTACTGCATCCACTGCGCCGACGAGTGCCTGCACGCCATAACCGGCAATCCCCAGGGCAGTTTTTTGTGGGCCTCCGAGCAGAAACTCGGCATGCTGAGCTCGGAGCTCGATTACACGCGCGTCGAGAGCATCCTCGGCGCCGGCCTGCACGAATTTCTCGACGGCCTGCAAGATAAAATGAATAAAATAGATACTGCGATTCTCCAAGAGTTCTTCGCGGCCCGCCAGGATTCCGCGGCCGTGGGGTCGGCGGGACTCTGATCGAATGACATTCTGTCTGGGTATCACCACCAACGACGGCCTCGTCGCCATCGCCGACACGCGCCTGCTGTCCGGCTATGAATGCCTGGTGGCCCGCAAAGTAGCCTCCTACTCCGGGCCGGGCTTCTCGTTTTTCATCATGACGTCGGGCCTGCGCTCGCTGCGCGATAAAGTACTGCTCAACTTCGACGAGAGCTTTGCGCGCGAAAGCAGCGTCCGCGAGCGCCTGTTCAAGACCGTCAAGCTCTACGCCGGCCAGGTGCGCCGCGCGGCCGAGGAAGACCGCGATGCGCTGGTGAAATCGGATCTGAAATTCAACATCCACACGCTCATCGGCGGGCAGATGTCCGGCGATAGCGCGCACCGCCTGTACATGATTTATCCGGAGGGCAACTGGGTGGAGGTGGGCCCCGACACGCCCTACCAGATCGTCGGCGCGTCGGGCTACGGCAAGCCCATCCTGGAGCGCAGTGTGCAGTTCAGCGATTCCATGCTGTTCGCCTTCAAGGTGGGATTCCTGGCCTTCGACGCCACGCGCCTGTGCGCGGCGGACGTGGATTTCCCCATCGACGTGGTCCTGTACAAGAAGAACAGCTTCGAGCTGGTGGAGCACCGCTTCCAGGAGAGCGATCTGCACGAAATCTCCGCCTGGTGGCAGGAACGCATGCGCCGCAGCGTCAACGAGCTGCCGTCGGAGTGGATCGAGCGGGCCTTTTCGGAGCTCATCCACGAAGGCCCGCCGCGGGTCGACCAGACGGCATGAAGATCGCGGTCGAGCATTCCACCGTTTACCGCTACGACCGGTCCGCGCTGCTGGGGCCGCACGACATCCGGCTGCGCCCGCGCGACGATGGCGGGCAGCGCCTCACCGATTTCGAGCTGCGCATCGATCCGCCGCCGGTCATGCTGGCCGCCTGTTTCGACCAGGATGGCAACCACACCGCGCGCGCCTGGTTCCAAGCGCCCACCTCCGCGCTCGCAGTGCATAGCCGCTTCAGGGTGGAAACTCTGCGCACCAATCCCTTCGATTTCCTGCTCGACGACGGCGCCCTGCTGCGCGTGCCTCTGCGCTACGGCGAGCGCCTGGGTTGCGTGCTGGCACCCTACACGGTGCGCGGCAACGCCTCCGAAGCCGTGGCCGAGTTCGCGCGCGCCGCGGCCGGGCGGGCCGGCTGGAACACGGTGGGCTTCCTGAGCGAACTGACCGGCGAGATCTACAGCTCCTTCGAAGCTCTGCTGCGCCCCGACGGGCTGCCTCTGCACGCCGCCGAAACACTGCAGAGCCGGGCCGGCTCGTGCCGCGATTTCGCCGTCTTATTCGCGGAGGCCTGCCGTGCCATGGGACTGGCCGCGCGCTTCGTCAGCGGATACGAGCGCGAAGCCGCCTGCGCCGAACCGGCCTACATGCACGCCTGGGCGGAGGTCTATCTGCCGGGTGGCGGCTGGCGCGGCTTCGATCCCTCGCGCGGCATGGCCGTGGCCGCCTCGCACGTCGCGGTGGCGGCGGCGCTCCATCCGGAAATGGCCGCGCCGCTAGCGGGCGCCTATTCCGGCGCCGTCTGCGCGGAGATGAAAACCTCCATCAAGATGACAGCCGAAGAGTAGCCGCTCACAAGGCCGCCGCGGGCACCGCGTGCCGCCACGACGAGTACAGCTTGTCGCGCTCGGCGGCCGTCAGCGGCGAGGGATCGGGAGCCGGCTGGTCTTCCAGGCAGTGGTTGTGAACGTAGCAATCCATCGTCTGCCGCAGCGCCACGCGCCCGCGCCGCAACCGCGTTTTGACCACATCCGCGCTCACGTCCAGGATCTGGGCGGTCTCTTCGGTGGATAGCTCCTCGAGATCGCGCAGCACCACCACGGCCCGGTAGAGGGTCGGCAGCTCGAGAATGGCGCGATCCAGCACGGCGCGGAGCTCCGAGCCGAGCATCTCGCGATCCGGCGGCTGCTCGTCGGAGGGCGCCTCGACGCCGGGCGGCAGCTCCTCGAGCGAAAGCTCGTGGGCCGGAGCGAAGACGCTCTTGCGGCGCTGCATCAGGCAGGCGTTGCGGGCGATGCTGAAAATCCACGAACGCACGCGCTCCGGCTCGCGAAGCTGCGCGAAACTCTCGAAGGCCTTAAGCAGCGTCTCCTGGGCCACCTCTTCGGCATCCTGCGGCTGGCCGCACATCAGCCAACTGTAGCGGAAGATCTTGGAGCGGAAATACGCGACGAAGCGCTCGAAGGCTTCCGGGCGGCCGGCCGCCACCTCGCGCGCCAGCTCGGTTTCGGCCTGTAGATCCACGCCTCGATTGTAGCTTGGCCGCGGATCGGGCAACCCGCGCCCGGGCCGCTGTCCCGATCGCCCAGGCCGCAATTTTTCGGACCGAAACACCACCTGCTGCGTATCATTACTATGGCCTCCGACTTCCGCTTCGCCCTTCGTACCCTGGCTAAGGCCCCCGGCTTCGCACTGACCGCCGTGGGGGTGCTGGCTTTGGGAATCGGCGCCAACGCCGCCATCTTCAGCCTGGTCAACCAGGTTCTGCTCAATCCCGCGGGGATTTCCGATCCGGACCGCGTGGTGGCTCTGCGCGTCAGTTATAACAAGCTGAATCTGAAAAACATCTCGGTTTCGGCGCCGGATTTCGCGGACGCCCGCGCGGGCCGCCAGGTTTTCGAGCATACCGCCGTGATGGAAGCGGGAGACTTCAACTATACCGGCCGGGACATTCCGGAGCGTCTGCCGGGCGCTTCGGTGTCGCAGGAGTTCTTCGATGTCTTCGGCGCGCGGCCGGCATTGGGCCGGGCGTTCTCCGCCGACGAGGACCGGCCGAATGCCAACCTCGTGGCGATCTTGTCGCACGCCGCCTGGCGGCGTCTCTTCGGGGCCGATCCGGCGGTGCTGGGCCGTTCCCTGGAACTCAACCGCAAGCTCTATCGCGTGGTGGGCGTGATGGGGCCTGAATTCCGCTATCCGGCGGGCGTGGACCTCTGGGTGCCCATGGGATTGTCCGACCCCGATTACGCCGCGGGCCACCGCTTTAGCGAGCACCTGGCGGCGTTCGCGCGCACGCGGCAGGGCGTCGTGTTCGAGCGTGCCAACGCCTTCCTGAGTATGCTCTCCGACCGCGTGCGCCGGAACACGGCTTTCGCGCGGGAATCGGACTGGGGAATGTTCGCCATGCCGTTCACCGGATATGTGGCTGGCGACAATCGCACCGCCATGCTCGTCCTGATGGGCGCGGTGGCCTTCGTGCTGCTGATCGCCTGCTCCAATATCGCCGGGCTGATGCTGGCGCGGGTCTCCGGGCGGGCCCGCGAGATGGCCGTCCGCACTGCCCTGGGTGCGGGACGCTGGCGCCTGATCCGGCAGACCCTGGCCGAAAGTCTGCTGCTGGCGCTGGGCGGCGCGCTCGCGGGCCTGGCGCTGGCTTATGCCGCCGTGCCGCTGCTGCTTTCCCTGGCGCCGCGCCAGGCCGCCGCCGGAATGTCCGTGCGCATGGACCTCCACGTTCTGCTCTTCACCGTCGCGGCGGCGCTGCTCTCGGGTGTTCTCTTCGGGCTGGCGCCGGCCTGGCAGATCGCGCGCATGGATCCGCAAGGCATCTTGAAAGCTGGAGGCCGCTCCGGCATGTCGGCCGGAGCGCGCGGATCGGCGCGTGCGCGGCTGCGCTCCGCCCTAGTAATTGCCGAAACCGCCGCGGCCCTGGCGCTGCTCGTGGGCGCGGGCCTCTTTCTGCGCAGCCTGGCGCGGCTTCAGACCGTCGATCCCGGCTTCCAGCCGCGCGGCGTCATGGCCGCCAGCCTCTCGCTCCCGCCGGCAAGCTATCCCGATGATCCCCGCCGCGTGGCCTTTTACCGCACGGTGGCGGACCGCCTCTCCCAGGTGCCCGGCGTCACGTCGGCCGCGGTGGTGCTTCCCCTGCCCTTCAGCGGGATGGATTCATCGGCGTCCTTCCAGATCGCGGAGAGACCCACGGGCGCCGGCGATCCCGGACCGCACGGCGATATCCGGCGCGTATCGCCCGGCTACTTCTCCGCGCTCGGAATTCCGCTCCAGAGCGGCCGGCTCTTCACCGGCCAGGATCGCGCGGGCACCGAGCCGGTGGCGCTCGTCGATACCAATCTGGCCCGTCAATATTGGCCCGGAGAGAACCCCATCGGCCAACATATCTGCAACGGCTTCGCGGGCTTCTGCAACGGCTCTTCGGGCGCCTGGGCGCGCATCGTGGGCGTCGTGGGTCACGTGTACCATTCCCAACTGGCGGCCGACAGCGGCAAGGGCGCCTACTATTTCCCCATGTGGCAGCAGCCCGCGCCGGCCGCCGCGATTGTGGTGCGCACCGGCGCCTCCGATCCGTCACGCTTCGCAGCGGCCATTCGGGAAGCCGTGGTGGCGGCCGATCCCGCGCAGCCGGTGCACGACCTGCGCACGCTCGAGGCGATGGTCTCGGGATCGCTCGCACCGCGGCGTTTCGTCGTGCGCGTGCTGGGATTCTTCGCGGCGATGGCCCTGCTCATGGCGGCGGTGGGCCTCTACGGAGTGATCGGCTACGCAGTGGCGCAACGCACGCAGGAGATCGGCATCCGCGTGGCGCTGGGTGCGCGGCGAAGCTCCATCCTGGCGCTGGTCCTGGGGCAAGGGCTGCGCCTGGCCGGCGCCGGTGTGGGAATCGGGATGCTCGTAGCGCTGTCCGCGGGCCGCTGGCTGCGCAGCGAGTTATTCGGCGTGGACGCCTTCGACCCGCTCACCTTCGCGGTGACAGCCCTGGTTCTGCTCGGAGCGGCCCTGCTGGCGAGCTACCTTCCGGCGCGCCGGGCCATGCGCGTGGACCCATCCGAAGCCCTGCGTTGGGATTAGCGCCTGCGGGTCAGGCCCGCACCACGCCGCGCACCACGGTCTCGATGGCCGGGGCGTTGACCAGCGTATTGTGAACCAGGCAGGCTTTGACCGATCGCAGGACGCCGGCTTCGTGGTGCGCATCGAGGCCGGGCACGATCACCTCGATGCGAAACGACGCCAGCCGCGCCGGCTGCAGGGCCTTCTCCGCCGAGATTTTGACCTCCAGCCCCTCGGCCGGAAGCGCGCGCGTCTTCAGGTATTGCGCGGCGTAGAAGCCCGCGCAGGTTCCCAGCGCCACCAGCATGAACTCGGGGGGCGTCATACCGCTATCGGCGCCGCCATTCGAGGGCGGCTGGTCGCACACCACGCGATGGCCTCGCGCGGCCGCTTCAAACTTCACATCTCCCAGGTGCTGAACAGTGACTTCCATCAACAGGCAAGATGCAGTTGGGACGCAAAGGTGACAGAGGGCGAGCTGGGGTGTATCGACTGAGATTCGAGCAGGCGCGGGACTGTCTAGATTTCCGGAGCCTGGGGCGTTTATCGGTCTTGATACATCGGGTCCGCTTCGACGACTACCATCGTGAGCGGTCCAGCGGGTCTAGAACTACAATAGGAACACCTGATTGCCTCCGCGCCAATGTTCGTGATCCAGGCGTGCGTTTCTCCACATCCGGGGGCGAGAGCGGCTATAATCTCATGAAGGCCGCCGCAGTCTAATGTAAATATAGGGCTTCGGTTTCTTTATGAGCGTCATCCAGCCAAAAATCCTGACTTGGGCTCGAGCGACCGCAGGTCTCTCGCGGGATGATGCTGCGCACGCGCTCGGGCTCACGCCGGCACGCGGCAAGACCGCCGTGGAACGGCTTGA
>Ga0181517_10005422_pt1 | contig 11280 bp, 7 predicted proteins | sample PEATcosm2014_Bin_31_FD_119748 | JGI IMG/M metagenome (GOLD analysis project Ga0181517, IMG submission 119748) | Peatland microbial communities from MTU Mesocosm Facility, Houghton, MI, USA - PEATcosm2014_Bin01_30_metaG | ecosystem: Environmental > Terrestrial > Soil > Wetlands > Peat | place... | reverse complement strand
ACTGGAGCGAGATTTCCGCATACGCAGGCAGGGCGTTGGAGGAGTAACGGACATTCACCGGCACGGCGAGCGCGGCGTCCAGCTTGGCCTGGCTGACGGCGGGCGTCCAGCGCGGGCCGGGCGCGCGCATGGCGAAGTTGACCACGCGGAGCGACCACCATTTTTCCACGTCGAGCGGGCGGCGGAAATCCTCGCCGAACGCGTCGTAGAAGGCGGACTGCCAGTTCTCGTGCGCCGGCAGCTCCGCGAGCATGGCGCGCACCCGGGCCGGGCCGTTGGGCAGCGCGAGCAGGTCGTGGACGAAGAGTTGTGCGCTGGCGCGATACACGCCGCCGTCGTCGCCGTCCAGCTGCGCGCCGGTCGGCCAGCTCAATTGCTCGAAGGTCAGCGCGGGGAAGTTTTGCAGGACCGGGCGCGCGGCCGCGAGGTCATCCCAACCGCGTTGGTCATGGTTCAACCGGGCTAACGCCATGCCGCCAGGGATCATCGTCGGCCCGGATTGGGTGACTTCAACGGCATCCACATTTTTGGCCGGCGCGGTCAACAGCGTTTCCCTCTTGTCATGCTGCAAGATCTCCCGGGCCAGGCCGTCCACCAGCCAGTCCGGCGGGACGGCGGCGCGGGCGTTGACGGGCGTGCTGCGGTTGGCAAGCTCCATCAGCAGCACGGCGCTGCCGGCGCGCGCGCAGCGGTCGCGGGAAATGAGGTCCGGCAGCTCCAGCCGGTAGTTCCAGTTGCGGATGAACGGCTGCGTGGTGATGAACACCTCCTCGTTCGTCGAATGCGCCGGGCGCAGCACGAGGAAAATCTTTCCGCTCCACGGCGCGTTGGCGGCGATGCCGAGCTGCGCCCGGAGCGCGGCCTTGAACCGCTCGGCGGAAACGGCGAGCAGCGACGGCTCCAGCCGGAGCAGTTCGGCGTTGGTGCCCGCGTCCGGGCGGTGCAAATAGGGATTGCTGTCCGGTGCGGAAGAGATGACGAACTGCCCGGAGAAGCTGCTGGTCGGGTTGGGCGCGGGCAGCGAAGGCTGGCCGCAGGCGGCGGCCACGAAGAACAACAGGCCGGCGGCCAGCGCGCAGGCCGGGCGCGGGCGGTTCATTTTTTTTCCGGTTTGGCGGCGGGCTTGGATTCGGATTTCGGCGCGGCCTTCGGTTCAGCCTTGGCGTGGGCGGAATCTTTTTTCGCCGCCGACTTGTAGCCTTCGCTGCGGTAGTCGGTGATGTAAAAGCCGCCGCCCTTGAAGAGCAGGCCGGCGCCCGCGCCGATTTTTTTGGCGACCTTGCCGCGGCCCCATTTTTTCTGCGCGCAAAGGTCCGCCGGACAGGTTTTCAGCGCCGGTTCGGACATGGAGTGGCGCGCCTCAAACTCGTGGCCGCATTTTTTGCAGACGTATTCGTAGGTCGGCATGGCGGGTCAATGCGCGGGGGCATTGGTCGGCGCGCCGAGCGGCGGGATGACCCGCACCGAGCCGTCGGAGCCGACCTCCACATTCAGCCCGTAGTTCGGCGCGGCGGCGGGATTGTTGGTCACCGGGACGGCGCGCTGGATGAGCAGCTGGGCGCCTTTTTTCTGGGTGTTGTCGTTCTTCATGAGCTGCAGCCGGCGGGCGACAAAGAGGTCGTCCTTGATTTTCCTGACCTGCTGGCGAAGCTCGTCAACATCGTTGAACTTGTGCTCGATCTCGGCCTTCTGCGCCATCTGTTTCTGGAGTTCCTGCTGGAGATAGACGCTGTTGCTTTCCGAAAGGCTCAGTTTGCCCTGCGTGTCCGCAATCAGCGTGTCCAGCTTGGCGATGGTGTTGGTGAGATCGCTGGCCTGCTGGTCGAGCACCTTGTTCTGGATTTCCAGGTCATTGATGCGTGAGTTGAGGTTGGTGATCTGCTCCTGTGCGCTGGCGATCGTCGCCTGGCTGCTGGCAATCGTCGCCTGCGCGGCGGCGAGGCTGTTGGAAAGCTGCGCGGCCTGCTGCTGGCTCAGCGCAAAGTCGTTTGAATAGGTGAGGTTGGCGTTGTTGAGGTCGTTGATTTTCAGCTCGGCGCTCGCCACCTGGTTGGAAAAATCCGCGATGGAGCTCGCATCGGCGGCGTGCTGCTCCTCGCCCTGTTTCTTGACGGAGAGCAGCCCGATGAGCAGGCCAATACAGGCGACGGCCAAAACCACAATGACAATTTTAAGCTTCATAATGTTGAATTTGTCCGCCGTTGCCGCCGGTTTGTCAAGCCCGCTTGCGCCCGCTCACTTGGCCGGGTCGGCCATGTCGGCGTTGGTGCCGGCGGCATCGGCCTGGGCGCGGACGCTGTCATCCAGCGCCTTGAGCGTCGGGTCGGTGATCACCACCGCCAGCTCGGAGCGCAGGTTCTTGACGTAGGCCGGCGCGAGGTTTTTGATCTGGTCCGATTCCACCTCGCCCTTGCAGATTTCGGCCACGGTCTTGTTGATCTGCGGCAGCGTGTCGGTGTAGGCGAAGGTCTTCGCCGGCGTCTTGTCAATCATCTGGAGGATGTGGTAGCCAAACTGCGTGGTGATGACGTCGCTGACCTGGTTGTTCGTCAGCGAGAACGCCGTCTCCTCAAACTCCGGCACCATCTGGCCGCGCGGAAACGCCTGCAGCTCGCCGCCGTTGTCCTTCGAGCCGGGATCCTCCGAATACTGCTTGGCCAGCGTCGCGAAGTCCGCGCCGCCGCGGATCTGCATGAGCAAAGAATCAATCTGCTTGCGCTTGGCGGCGATGCTGTTCGTCGGCAGCGGCGTCCGCGTGGCCGGATCCATCGTCATCAGCAAAATGTGCCGGACGTGCGCCGTTTCCGGCTGCTCAAACTCCGCCGCGTGCTTCGTGTAAAACGCCCGCGCCTGGTCGTCCGTGACCGTGATGTTCAGCTCCCGCTTGAGCGTCGCCTTGGCCGTCGCCTCCTGCACCGCCTTGGCGCGCAGCTCCTCCACCGTCATGCCCACGGCCTTGAGCTGGCGCTCAAACGCCTCCGTCGAGCCGAACCGCTTGATGAGGTTGGTGTATTGCAAATCCGCGTCCGCGCCGCCGGCGATGCGGTCGGCGGGCGTCGCCTTTTGCAGCAGGCACTGGATGGTGATCAACTGGTTCAGGATGGCGATGGAGAATTCGGACGGCAGTTGCTGTCCCTGTGCGGCGGCGTTGGCCTTCGCGCCGGTCAAAACCTGGTCCAGCTCGCTTTGCTTGATGTCAAAACCCTTCGCCGTGACAATGGCCGGGTCTCCGAACAGCGCCTTGATGGTCGCCTCCGGGCTGGCGTTCGTGCTGGCCGGCACAACGGCGGGTTCGGTGGCGGCCACGGCGGAAATCACACCGGCCATCAGCGCGGCGGACAGGATCAATTTTAATTTCATTTTGAGTTAATTGGACTGACAGGTTGCGGTTTGGTTCAAAAACAGAAAACAGGATTACAAGTTTACCACTTTCACGTTGCTGATGTCATGGTCTTTTTTCAGCTCCTCCAGCAATGCCGCCGGCGGCACGCTGTCTAGGCTCAAGACCGTCAGCGCCTTGCCGCCCACCGTGTCGCGGCCGAGGCTCATGCTCGCAATGTTGACCTTGTGCCTGCCCAGCAAGGTGCCGAGATGCCCGACGATGCCCGGCTTGTCCGCATTGTTGAGCAGCAGCAGGGTTCCGGTGATGGGAATCTCCACCGGCTGGCTGAACAGCCGCACGATGCGCGGGTTGTTCGGCGAACCAAAGAACGTGCCGCCCGCCGAAACCAGCTTGCGGTTGACGCTGAAGGCCTGCACGTGGACCCATTCGTTGAACGTCACCGGTTCGTCCGATTTCTTCTCCTCCACCGTGATGCCGATGCTCTGCGCCACGCTGCGGACGTTCACATTGTTCACGTCCTTCAAATTGCTCGTGGACAAAAACCCGCGCAAAACCGCGCGCGTCACCGGGTCAATGTTCGGCAACAGCCGCGCATTGCCGCCAAACGTGATGTGCAGGCGGTCGGCGGTCGCCGGCGTGAGCTGCGCGAGCAGCTTGCCCAGCGCCTCGCCCAGCGGCAGATACGGCTTCACCTGCTCGTAAGTCTTCGCGTCGAGATACGGCAAATTCACCGCGTTGCGCACTTCGCCCGTGAGCAGATAGCCCGCGATGACCTCGGCCACCTCGATGCCGCATTTCTCCTGCGCCTCGTTGGTGCTCGCGCCGAGGTGCGGCGTGAGAATGAGATTCGCCTGCTTGCGATACGGATGATCCGCCGGCAACGGTTCCACGGCAAAAACATCCAGCGCCGCACCCGCCACCTTGTTGGATTCCAGCGCCGCGATCAAATCCGCTTCGCAAATAATCTCGCCGCGCGCACAGTTCACAATCTTCACGCCCGGCTTCATCTTCGCGAACGCCGCCGCGTTCAACATCTCCTTCGTCTCCTTCGTCACCGGCATGTGGACGGTGATGAAATCCGCCACGCGATACACATGGTCCACTTCCGGCGCGAACTCCGCGCCGATGGCCTTCGCGCGGTCTTCCGTGAGATACGGATCATACGCGACCACCTTCATGCCGAAGGCGATGGCGCGCTTGGCGACTTCCGTGCCGATGCGGCCCATGCCGAGAACGCCGAGCGTCTTGCCGGCCAGCTCGACACCCTGAAACAGTTTGCGGTCCCACTTGCCCGCCACCATCGTGGCGTGCGCCTGCGGCACCTTGCGCGCCAGCGAGAGCAGCATGGTGAAAGTCAGTTCCGCCGTCGTGACAGTGTTGCCGCCGGGCGTGTTCATGACGACCACGCCGTGCTGGGTGCCCGCGTCAATATCCACGTTGTCCACGCCCACGCCGGCGCGGCCCACGACCTTCAACTGCTTCGCCGCCTCGATGATCTTCTTGGTCACCTTGGTTTCCGAGCGGACGACGAGCGCGGTGGCGTCGGCGACGAGCGGAATGAGTTCCGCCTCGGACAAACGCTTGGGCAGGACGACGACGTTGAATTCCGGGCGCTGCTGGAGCAGGGCGATGCCTTTGGGCGAGATGGGGTCGCAGATGATAATTTTCATAATAAAGTAAAAAACGAGCGGCCAGTCTAGGTTGCCGCGCCGGTTTGGTCAAACAGCGAAATCTGACCGGCAATGTTCGGAACACGGATTCACCATGTTCAATCAGTCGGACCGGCTTCAAATGCGCTTGTCCGGGCAATTACCCTGCCCAACCCTCTCCGCCAGCCCGGCGCACCTTTGGCGGCAGCACCGGGCAAATCCAAAACCGCCACCGCCACTTTCGTTCCCGCAGGCGGCGATGCCATTTCACCGCCCGCTGTTTTCATTCCTACGCCGGGCGTTTTCCGGCCGTCAGCCGCCTTTTAACTTCACTTTTCGCGTATTTTGCGTATTTCGCGGTTAAAAATCCCCGCTCCGCCCCTCGCCTGTGACCCGGCGCAGCTCAAAACCCGCCCGGCGCGGCCCAGAAGTGACCCGGCACGATTCCGAACATCGCCGGAACCGTCCAGAAGTCGCGCGGCGTGGCTCAAAACCGGCGCGGTGCGGCCCCAACTCAAGCCGGCGTGACTCCGAACCTGCGCGGCGTGACTCGGAAGTCGCCCGGCGTGACTCCGAACCGCGCCGGCGCGGCCCCGACAACGCAAGTTCGGCATCCGCGCGCCTGTCAGAATGCTATTTATTCTTCTGGAAGTCATCCGTAGGAGTTTCATGCGCATCTGTTTGCTTTATTGAACGAACATTTATTCTTTTGCAACTGCTGTTTGTTCTTCTGGCTGTCGTCCGCAGGGTTTTGCAGTGACGCCGTTTGCTTGTTGCGCGCATCCGTTGGTTTGTGCCAGTCATCCGCAGGCTTGAAGAGCTTGACCGGACGGGGTGCAAGGGTGTCCGCCTGTGTCATGAACCCCGCCGCCTCCGTTCCAAGTCCGTCCGGCCTCAAGTTGAAGCACATCGCGGCCGTTCTGCACGACGCCGTGCACTGGCGGATGCCAAACGAACCCGCCAAGGGCGAAACCGCGCCGGTTCGGAGCCGCGCAGCGCGACTTTCGGGTCACGCCGGGCGGGTTTGGAGGGGCGGAACGGAGATTTTTAACCGCGAAATACGCAAAAGGAGACCTCTGCAAAAGTCGTCTTGGGCTGTAGCGGCGGGGCCCGTTTTTTCTGAAGTTGAAATCCAGTTACAATTGTGAAACAGTTTCCCGCGCTGGTCGCCGCCCAAGGCATAATAGGTCGAGGGAATTTCAAAGTGCGCATACTTTACAACATCCTGTTCCTGGTCTTTTTTACGCTGTCATCGCCGTATTATTTCTGGCGGATGCGACGGCGCGGCGGCTGGCGCACCGGCTTCGGCCAGCGGTTTTCCAGCTACGATTCCCCGCTCAAGCAGGCGCTCACCAACCGCCACGTCGTCTGGATCCACGCCGTCAGCGTCGGCGAGGTCAACCTCTGCACCCAGCTCATCAACGCGCTGGAGCCGCGCGTGCCGAACGTCAAGATTGTCGTCTCCTGCACCACCACCACCGGCATGGCGGAACTGCGCCGCCGGCTGCCGACGCGCGTCAGCAAGATTTATTATCCCATTGACCGCCGCAAATACGTCCGCCGCGCGCTGTCCACCATCAACCCGCAGGCCGTCATCCTGGTCGAGGCGGAAATCTGGCCGAACTTCCTCTGGCGCGCGCGCGACCTGAAAATCCCGGTCTTTCTCGCCAACGCGCGGCTCTCCGACCGTTCGTATCCGCGCTACAAGAAATACGGCTTCCTGTTCCAGCCGCTGTTCCGGTCGTTCGCCGGCGTCGGCTGCCAGAACGAGGAGGACGCCGTGCGGCTGCGCGCCGTGGGCTGCCGGGAAAACGCGGTGCAGGTGGTGGGCAACCTCAAGTTTGACGCGGCCAGGCTCACCGAACGCGCCACGCTCGACGTGCGCGGGATGCTGCGCCAGCTCGGCGTGGCGGACGACGCACCGGTGCTCGTCGCCGGCAGCACGCATGACGGCGAGGAAATTATCCTGGCGGACATGGCGCGGCGGCTGCGGGAGAAGTTTCCGAAGCTGTTCCTGATCCTGGTGCCGCGCCATTTCGAGCGGTGCAAGGACATCGGTCAGACGCTGAAGGCGCGCGGCGTGAAGTTTGTCTATCGCAGCGAAATTTTTGCCGGCACGCACCTGTCGCCGGACGGGCTGGACTGTCTGCTGGTCAACTCGACGGGCGAACTGAAATTTTTCTACGAGCCGGCCACCGTGGTGTTCATCGGCAAAAGCCTGACGGCCATCGGCGGGCAGAACCCGATTGAGCCGGCCGCGCAGGGCAAGGCGATTGTGTTCGGGCCGAACATGCAGAACTTTGCCGACATCACGCGGGCGTTCCTCCGTAAAAACGCGGCCGTGCAGGTGCGCAGCCCGGAGGAGCTGGAACGCGTCATCGGCGAACTGCTGGCGGACGCGCCGCGCCGCGCCGCGCTGGGCCACGCCGCGCTGGAACTGGTCGCGGAAAACCTCGGCGCGGTGGAGCGCACGGTGGAGATGATTTTGCCGCACCTCGAACACCGGGGCATTTTGGTGGAGAAAAAAAAGTGAGCGGACGACGTTTCGCCGCTTGACGAAGCCGCCGGCAGTTTTCATATTCGCAGCCCACCGGATTTTGTCCGAGCCGGTGGTGCCATGCCGAAACCCAGGCCCAACAAAACTTCCGCACCCGCGCCACCGGTGGTCCCGGCCGCCGCCGCGCCGGCGGATCGCGCCACGGAGCTGGCCGCGAAAATCCGGGAGCTGGTCCACCTCGCCAAGGAACAGGGGCACCTCACCTTCGACGACATCAACGAGGCGCTGACGGAACCGCTGTCCACGCCGGAAGGGCTGGATGAAATTCTGGCCAAGCTCCGCGAGCTGGAGATTGAAATCACGGACCACGCGGAGGCGGGCAAGGAGGCGGACGAGGAGGAGGTTGAATCCCATCATCTCGACGCGCTGGACGACCCGGTGCGGATGTATCTCAAGCAGATGGGCGCGGTGCCGCTGCTGACGCGCGAGCAGGAGGTGGAGATTTCCAAGCGGATTGAAAAGGCGGAAAACGAGCTGCGCACGGTGATCTTTGGTTTCGGCTTCGCGGGCAAGGAACACATCGCGCTGGCGGAAAAGCTGCTGGCCGATCCGCCGCGCGAACGTTTTGACCGCGTGGTAATAGACAAGCACGTCGCCAGCCGCGAGGCGCATTTGCAGACGCTGCGCAAACTGGTGGCGCAGGCGCGCGAGCTGGACGCGGAGGTGGACCGGCATTTCAACCTCTGGCGCGCGGCGCACCAGAACGCCAAACGCAACCGCGAACACGATGAGTTCCTAAAGCTGGACAAAAAGTTGCAGGCGCTGTTCCCGAAATTCTGCTTCAAGCAGAAGGTTAACGAGGAGATTGCGCTCGTCGCCGAAAACATCCACGACAAGCTGCAATACACGCTGCGGGCGCTGGCCGACGCGCAGGAACAGCGCGAATCCTCGGCGCAAAAGCATCTCGTCGAGGCGGAACAGCAGAAGCTGCGCGCGCTGGAGGAGTTCGTGCGGATGCCGGCGGCGGATTTCCTGCCGGCGTTCGACCGGCTGCGCGACGCGGCCACGCGGTCGCTGCAGGCCAAGACGGAAATGGTGGAGGCCAATTTGCGCCTCGTCATTTCCATCGCCAAAAAATACACGAACCGCGGGCTGTCGTTCCTCGATTTGATCCAGGAGGGCAACATCGGCCTGATGAAGGCGGTCGAGAAGTTCGAATACAAGCGCGGCTACAAGTTTTCGACCTATTCGTCGTGGTGGATCCGGCAGGCGGTCACGCGCTGCATCGCGGACCAGGCGCGGACCATCCGCATCCCGGTCCACATGATTGACATCATCAACAAGCTGCTGCGCGCGCAGAAAAAACTGTTCCAGGAGCTGGGCCGCGAGGCCACGCCGGAGGAGATCGCCGACGAGATACAACTGCCGGTTTCCCGTGTGAGCGCGGTGCTGCGGATGGCGCAGCAGCCGGTGTCCTTGCAGTCGCCGGTGGGCGACGGCGACGAGACGAGCTTCGGCGATTTCATCGAGGACAAGGCGGCGGACAATCCGCTGGACATCACGAGCTTCAGCCTGTTGAAGTCGCGGATGGGCGACGTGCTGTGCAGCCTGACGGACCGCGAGCGGCAGGTGCTGGAGCTGCGGTTCGGCCTGGGCGACGGCAATGCGCGGACGCTTGAGGAGGTCGGCCAGCAGTTCCGAGTGACGCGCGAGCGCATCCGGCAGATCGAGGCGAAGGCGCTGCGCAAGATGAGGCATCCGACACGGCTCAAGCAGCTGGACGGTTTTCTGGAGGCCGAGGATCTGAAGCCGGCCGGCGGCTGAACTTCGTTATTTCGGCGGAATTTTCCCGGCCCGTGCCGCCTCGCCTTTTTTATTGAAAGCGCCTTGGTTTAGTGCAATTGTTCAATCCTGCAATTTCCGTCGCGCGTGCGCCGGGTTGCCGGAAAATCTCATCATCTCATCATGAAAACAATTTCAATTTGCCGCCGGCTGTCTGTCCATCTGCCGCTGTTGTGCCTGGCCGCCGCCCTGGCCGGCGCGGCCACCACAAGCCGGGCCGCCACCAAACCGACCGTCTCCTTCACCAACCTGAAGGCGGGACAACAATTCACGAACGCCGCGTTCACCGTCGAAGGCACGGCGGCCGGCAGCGTTGGGGTGTCCAACGTGTTTTATTCGCTGAACCATGGCGCCTGGGACGGCGCGACGAACATCAACCAGTGGACCAACTGGTCCGCCGCCGTCACCTGGGTTCCGGGGACAAACACCTTTTCCGCCGCAGCCGTGGACAACAGCGGCAATTTTTCCACGACCAACACGGTGAAGGTCTTTTATTCCACGACCACCGCGTTAACCGTCGTCATCCACGGCAACGGCACCGTCAGCCCTAATTACAACGGCGCGCAACTGGAGATCGGCAAGAGCTATTCCATGAAGGCGACGGCGGGCAGTGGCACCAAAAGCGGTTTTGGTTTCAGGAACTGGACGGACGGCAACAGCAATGTCCTCACCACCAGCGCCACACTGAACTTTAACATGACAAACAACCTCACCTTTGTCGCCAACTTCGGTTACATGGGCAAGCCGACAATCAATGTGATCAGCACGAGCACCAACAACGACGGTTATCCGGCTGATTTTGTCGTCCACGGCACTGCGGCGGACAAGGTCGGCGTGACGAATGTGTATTATCGGCTCAACAACGGGTTCTGGCAGTCTGCCAGCACCACCAACCACTGGGCCAATTGGACGGCGGATGTGACGCTGTCGCCCGGCGAAAACATTTTCAACGCCTACGCCGTGAACTCCAGCAACAATCCTTCCGGGATCTTTATCGCCAACCTGATTTACGACAGCGCGCCGGCGAGCCTGGCCGGACAGACCGCCGTCGTGACCAACATATACAGCACGCCGCTCTTCACGGTCACCTTCGGCAAAAGTACCTTCAGCCAGGTTTCGCAGAACACCAACTACGCCAACGGCGTGGGCACCTACACTTTCACGTCCTCCGGCAGCGGCGGCACTTTGAAGTTCAAATACACCGAGCCGCCCAGCATCGCCAACAAAGCACAGAACGTCGCCATGGCGTTCATCATCCCGACCAAAGCCTATGTCGGCATCACCAACTCCGCCGAGACCAACACCGCCTACATGCAGTTCACCGCCGTCTCCAACCTTGCCCCGGCGAACGTCACCAACCGGCTGGTCTGGTCCATCGGCAGCCAGGGCGACGGCAATGGCACGCTCTACCAAAAGACGGCTTACACCTCGACCGGCCTGATTTCCGGCGAGACCAACTCCGGCAGCTACACCTACACGCAATACAGCCCCATCGGCTCGCTGCTCAAGCTGACCGGCACCAACGGCACGGCCTACATCCTCGCCAGCTTTGAGGCCACCAACTACGGCGCGTATTACGAGGCGGACTACACTGCCGCCAACGTGACCAACGGCACGGACACCGGGCGGTTTTTCATGGACTCGCAGGCGGCTGGCGGCGACGCCCCGCTCACGGTCAGCAACCGCAACTTTCAGATTTTCTCCGTGGACGGCACCTTCAACGTGCAGTTCGGCGCGGACACCTACGGCCAGGACTCGCTGAACACCAATTATGACAATGCCGTGGGCAATTACACCTACGCCCGCGCCAGCACCAACATCGGCCAGCTCAATCTTACCGCCACCGAACCGCCCGACCTGGCCGGCACCAACAGCGCCGCCCGGCTCATTTTCGTCGCCCCCAAGCTCGGCCTATTCACCAACGACGACGGCACGTTAAGCTCGTTTGT
>Ga0181517_10005420_pt1 | contig 11284 bp, 10 predicted proteins | sample PEATcosm2014_Bin_31_FD_119748 | JGI IMG/M metagenome (GOLD analysis project Ga0181517, IMG submission 119748) | Peatland microbial communities from MTU Mesocosm Facility, Houghton, MI, USA - PEATcosm2014_Bin01_30_metaG | ecosystem: Environmental > Terrestrial > Soil > Wetlands > Peat | place... | reverse complement strand
GTCCACAAACTGGGCCGCTCCGCGGACATTGTGAGCAGCGCTGCCTCGGAGCGAAGGCAGATGCCAACGACTTCCCTCCCAGCTATGCGAAAGTCAGCGATATATCTCGCTGTGCACCGTTTCATGGATTCGGTGTACTATCGCCGCCTCGACCGAGAAGCCTACGTTCTTTTGGCAGCACTCCAGCGCAAACTCCCCCTGGGAGACGCTATCGGAGCCGCATTTGCGAATAGCTCTATCTCCGATGTCGACCAAGCTTCTAGGATTGAGCGCTACTTCGCGCACGCCGCAGAGCTGGGCTGGTTTTCGGCCAATTGAAGCCTTCCTTCGCAGATAGCGATCACAACTCACAGAACTCATGTTAGAAGTCTGCTGCGCCGTATCAATAAGTGAATTGGCCTGTCGCCAGTCGAGATTCATCGGGCTCGGGATGAGTAAACACAAACCACTTCTCGGTACCGATCCTCCTGCATCGTCTGGATTCGGTACTGGTCTAGATCGATGAGTCTTACAAGGCGCGCTCAGCCTGCGTGATGGAAAGGTCATTTATGCTGGCTTCCCGCCGTTGCATGAGGCCCGACGGTGCAAACTCCCATAGCTTGTTTCCGTACGACCGGTACCACTGACCGTTGTCATCACGCCATTCGTATTGGAACTTCACTGCCATCCTCGCGAGGGTCTTGGGAGACACAGCTTGCTTCGAACGTGTGCTCAAAGGACTACCCGATTTGTTGACTGCCCTGTAGCAGTATCGCCGTTCAGGCCGTCTTCTCAAATCGCATCGCTGCAGAGTTCATGCAATAAGGAAGTCCGGTCGGGGCAGTCCATCGTCGAAGACGTGTTCGAGGTGAGCCGCGCATCGCCGCCAGGGCTAGATGGAACCGCGCAGATGAATGTGGATCACCCATTCGATCACCACCAAGACCAGGGTGAGGATAGCAAGAGCGACCTGTATCCATTCCGCACGTCTTGTTCTGGCAGGCACTGGACCCACTCGCCATCGAGCAGAAGGTCGGGCGCGCAACGACCTTATGCGCCATATCGCATAGAGGTTGATCACAGACCCGGCAACCGCGACGATCTCCATGGGAATACGAATCGCCGTGCCATGGATGGAGGCAAGCAAATTCAGACCAGTTGTCGCAGCGGCCAAAGAACCGATTCCAATGAGAAGTCGAAGACCACTGATCGCCATGAAGACTGTGCATGCGCTTTGGAGCAAGATAAAGAACAGGCTGGTGAGTCCAATGGCCCAAGAACGGCTCTTCACATCATTCTCTAGGCGAGTATTGACTAGCGCGTCATGTTCGATCAAGGTAGTTCTCCATCATCATGCTTATATCTTCTTGACCAGCCTTGGGCTCGATTAGGAGAGCGCGGGATAGCTCGTGCAGCCGGCAGCGCCTCCGCCGTAGAAAGTCATTGGGGCCGGTTCATTCAGACCTGCTCCAACTTGCAGGCACAGTGGTAGGTATGGGTGGCTAGAGAGGCACCGCCGTATGCTACAACGTCGGCGGCCCGGTCCGTAATGCTTCCTCTCGCGGAGACTTGATCTCCAATCTCAATCTGCCGCACAGCTAGTGCGCTACCGGCCTTACGATCGCCTCCAAAGCGGCCACGACCTCAGCCGGCTCGGCGCGTCCGGTCATATAGTCCACTTCGACATGCGCGAAGCGAACGATCCCACTCGCATCGACAACAAATGTGGCTGGAACCGGAAGTTCGTAAGTGTCCTCTCCATTGCGGACCGCAAGATCATTCTTGAACACAGTCCTGGAGAGGTCCTGCAGCTCGTTGCCAACTCGGAACACAATTCCAAACTGCCGCGCAACCGTATTTTTGAAATCACTCAAGACAGGGAAGGTCAGCTTGTTCTTTTCTGTCATTACGATCCCACTGTCAGGCTTCTCAGGAGAGATAGCGATCAGGTTAGCGCCGAGCTTGTTTATCCTTGGAAGCGTCTCCTGTAAGGCGTGCAACTCAAGATTGCAGAATGGGCACCACTCGCCACGGTAGAAGCTGATCACGACCGAGCCCTTCTTCAGCAGCGTCTTGAGCGAGATTTCATGGCCGAAGGCATCCGGCAGGGTGAAATCAGGAACGGAATCGTTGACTTTCAGGGCATGGTCTAGCACACCGGACGAGCGGACGCGATCCATGTCATCTGTAATAATTTTGAACTGGTCTCCCAAACTGTCCTGGGCCTTCGCCTTGTATGCTTCTGCTTCCTGCTTGTAGGACATGTGATTCTCCTTGGTGTGAAAAGTTGACTGGTTGTGGCATTCGCTACAGAGTAATGCTGTGAGAGAAGAAGTGGTCGCTCGCGTATCCTGATACTGAACGATTCAGGGGAGCACGGGGTAGCTCGTGTAGCCGGCAGCATCCCCTCCGTAGAAAGTCGTTGGGTCTGGTTCATTCAGAGCAGCTCCGAGTTGCAGCCGCCTTGGTAGATCGGGGTTGGCTAGAAAGAGGCGGCCGTATGCGACAGCGTCGGCGTGCCCGGTCCGTACTGCTTCCTCTCCCTTGGGCCCGTCATATCCGCCATTCACAACGTAGAGACCTTTCCAAAGTGTTCTCAGCTGAGCCGACATGGCCATATCCTCTTCGCTGCTTCCTTTGCTGTTCTGCGCTGTTTCAACAACATGAAGGTACCCGAGCCCATAGCTGTTGAGTCTTGCAACCGTGACGGAGAAGGTTTCGAGTGGGTTTTCGTTCGTCATATCGTTAAAGCCACCGGTCGGAGAGATCCGCACACCCACATGCCTGCTATCCCAGACTTCCAAGATGCGTTCAACTGTTTCAGTGAGAAAGCGAACTCGATTCGACGCAACACCTCCATATTCATCGGTTCGCCGATTCGATCCTGATTTGAGAAATTGATCGATCAAGTATCCATTTGCCCCATGAATCTCGACCCCATCAAATCCGGCTTCTTTCGCGTTGCCAGCTGCCCGCCGATAATCGTCCAAGGTCTCTTTGATCCCGCTAGCCGTCAAGGCAACCGGCTCCGAAACCTGTGCCAGACCCGTAGCAATTAGAGTCTGGCTATTGGCACGGATTGCGGAGGGAGCTAGTGGCTGTGCATTGTTCGGCAACAGAGACGAATGAGAGATTCGGCCGACATGCCACAACTGAAGGAAGATTCTGCCTCCACTCTTATGAACGGATTCCACGATTCGGCTCCACGCTCGCACCTGTTCGGGAGAATGAATTCCTGGAGTATTGAAATACCCTTTGCCCATGGGCGATATTTGCGTCGCCTCGGTCACGATGAGTCCAGCCGAAGCGCGTTGTGAGTAATAAGTCGCCGCGAGTTCGCCCGGCACGCCATCTGCGTCTGCGCGGTTGCGCGTAAGGGGCGCCATGAAAACACGATTTGCCAGGACCAAAGACCCAAGCTGAATAGATTCGAATAGATTTGGCATATTGTGCTCCTGTTGATTTAGTGACGCAGTGGTCGTTTGTGATGCGCTGGCGGTGAAGAACCCCTGTCAGGTTCGCCACTCAACAAACCGCCGTTACTTCGTGGTTGCGCGGGCGGCCTGTTCGATCACATCGACCACCACGTCCGGGTAAATGACGGGGATGGCGTGCGAAGAGTTCAGTTCAATGACGTGAGAGTGGGCACGTTCGGCTTCGAACTTAAATTCTTCCACGGGGATGACCGGATCTAGCAGGGGCCTGATTTGCCAACTCGGCTTGCTCGTCCATGCAGCCGATGTCGGTGGCTCGTTGAGGGCTGCCAAGTCGATGGGGCGTTGGGTGGCGATCATCAGGGCGAGCACGCTCTCAGGCACGTCGGCGGCGACGAGGTAGCCGTACTTGTCGGCTTTGACGAGAACATTCGTGCCGCTGGTTCCGTCGGGCAAGGTGTATGGGATCAGATCGACGGACGAGGCGAAGTCGCCGCCGGGAAACCGTTCGAGACAATCGTTTGCAGATTCCCCGACCCCGGGCATAGGGGAGCCCGCGTAGATAAGGCCCTTGACTTTGGGGTGGTCCCCGGCCTGCGTAATGACGGCGCCGCCGTAGGCATGGGAAACGAGGATCATGGGGCCCTCGATGATGTCCAGCACGCTACGCAGGTAGGCAGCGTCGACCGCCACACCCCGCAAGGGATTGGAGAATACCTTGACCGGGTAGCCATCGCGCTGGAGCCGCTGGATCACTCTATGAGTCCAGAGCGACGAGTCTTCGAGGGCCCCGTGCACAAGCACGATCGTAGGCTTAGTTGATTCGCCACTCCCCGAGGTAGAAAAGTCGCTAGCTTCGATTTGTTTTTGAGTGTCCATGATGAGTTGTTCTCAGTTGTTTTGATCCGTTGCGGTTTGACTGCTGCAGGTAGGCGCGAAAGCCCAATACCTGTTGGTTCCCGTTTCGGACACGATCGCCTTCCTACCGTAATAGCCGATGAAGTAAAATCCGCTATCTTGCTCTTGCTGCCGCGCGTCAATGCGCTCAGCGGTCGAATCAGTCCTGCTCGTGGATAGTTTGGGCGTATGTCTTGCCGTATGGGTAGAACGATTCCTTGCGGCCTTCCTGCCACGCACGTTTCATTTCGGGCGTCGTAATGTCCCAGTCCGTCCTGCATCTTTTGGTGACAGCGCGCAAATCCTGACGCAAGTCCTCCATGGTCGGCCTTCCAAAGAACCAGTACCCGCTGTAGATCTTGTGGATGATGAGATCCGGCTCAAGGACAACAACGTGAGGGATCATTGGATTGTGCAAAGGGTCCGTATATTCGGCGATGTCGAGATCCTTTTGGACAACACGGCCCGCGTCGGATAGAAAGGGCCAGTGTGCGCCGACTCCGCTACGGTATTCGTTCGTCTCCGTGAGGCTATCCGTGCTGATGGTGACAAGTCGGCAATAGCCTACTTCCATTTCACGGTGTAGCTGAATAAGTCCTTCCGCTTGGCGTCGATCCTTTGGGCAGAAGCCTCCGCGACTCAACACGAGGATCATGGGGTCCGTTCCTTGAAGTTCGGACAGTTTCCGCCGTGTCGCTGTGTGGTCGGTTAGCTCGTAATCAGGAAAACGAGATCCAGGCACGATGTCGCTTCGCATGTTCTTGAAGATTCCCCTTCACTCAGTTGCGGACCGCTATCTAGCGTGATCCTGATTTGTCAGCGTTTTCACGCCCATCTCTCCGGCTCTCAGCCTTCTGTCCTTACGTACCGATATGCGGGGGCGATGAAGCTATCTCCTACAGAGCCCGAAACCTTATTTCTTCCAAGACCTAGACTTGAACAAAATCCAAAAGATCATCAAATGTGAAGCAACTACCACGGGAAGGTAAAATGTATAGATATACCAAAAGATAGCCAGGTTGAAACTCGGGACGTTCAACTGCAAGACGCCACGCACTCCGTTTAGCAGATCCACGAATCCCCACGTGTTGAACACCCACACCAGAGGAACGGCAACACGCCAGTTGCTCCGCAGAGCAAAGATGGAAGCTAGGGCCAGCGCCGCTGCGATGAGATCACCGTAAGCAGCATTGTTAAGGAAGTCTCTGGGCAGTCTCGGATCGACCATACCTGTAACCAATAAAGTCATGCCCACATAGCGGAACACATGCACAAAGAGCAGCGGAATTAGCGCGGCATTACGAGGAAGTTTGGTTAGGTACGGCCAAACGTACCACGCGACGACGACGGCGCAGACGACAGCACTCGAAAAAAGCTGGAGCCAAAAAATAGAGACGTTATACATCGCGAGTGCCATGCGCGAAATCATTTCCGCGCAAACCGCTAAGTGTGCTCATTATTCGGCTCCCTTTCATGAAGCTGATTACAGGACAGACGTGTCTGTCTGCTGTATTGAGAGTATAGACAGACCAGTCTGTCCTCTGTCAAGATAAATTGGATGAAAACACAAAAACAATCCGATCCGCGAGAGAGAATTCTAGCGGTATCCGACCGCCTCTTCTACGCAGACGGGGTCCGCGCGACCGGCACCGAGAAGATCATGTCCATCGCCGAAGTCGCAAAGGCGACCTTCTATCGGCATTTCGAAAGCAAGGATGCCCTCGTGCTCGCGTACCTCGAAAACCGCGATCGAGCTCTTTGGGACTATCTCTCTCACCCCACTCCCCCAAAGGATCTGCGTGAGGCTCTGACCAAATTCGAACGAATGGCGAACCAGCCCGAAGTAATCGGCTGCCCGTTCCTTCGTATCGCATCTGAATACCCGGACACTGCCCACCCGTTCCATCGCCGGGCGATCGAACACCAAAACAAAATTATTGACTATCTAACCGACCTGCTAGAGCCCTTCGCAATCGACAAAAAGGCGGCGGCGGCGGCGATACTTAGCGTCATCGACGGCGCCCTCTCCGTTCGAATGCTCTATGGGAATTCGAAGGTGATTCCGATTCTCTCGCCCGCCGAGGCAGTACTCAAGAGCTTTCAGAGCGCGCGAGCTCAACGCCGCAGCTGATTGGCTGTCATTATGGAAGCCTCATCCCGGCAAGTTCTCCCCGGTTCCGCTTTAGGAGCACGGCCTGCGCACTCTCGATTGACGACCCAAACCTCACACTGCGGTTCAAACTAGACGGATTGAAACCCCATTGCCATTCCGGGCTGCATGGCAGATGATGAAACCGGGTGGGTACGCGCCGCCCTGGGTGTCGAAACCCAAGCAGAAACTCCGTGTACCGGAGGCGGTCACGGAACGATCCCCTAGGCCTTTGCGTCGGGGAGCCATGGACGTATGTTCAGGCTTCGCGGCTAAAGGTCCATGGAACCGCGTGTTTCTGCCGGTTTTCGAACTCCCCGACGAGGGTTACTAGGGCTGTTTGCGGGGGCGCACCGCAGACGTTTTTCCCTTCTACCAGGTTGAGGAACTGTCATTGATCCCTCCTGAGACAAAATCTGCATCGCGCCCTCTGCGGCATGTGATAAACAGCTCATATGGGTGCGGCCGCCTACTTTTCCGGTCAAGACTCTCATTCTGCGAACCTCTCCAACCTTCCGCGTACTGTATCGGGGATTGTGAGGGAGCTTCCGAATGAGTGAACTGCGCTTCCGTCCTGACAAAGAGGGCAGGTTGATGCTTCCTGAGCGGTGCGGAATTGTGGCTTCCTGCTATGAAACGGAGGAAGCGCGTCAAGCCGTCGCCGCCGCGATGGAGCAAATTCTTTATGCGCTCGCACTTGTCGGCATGGATCTTCGCGCTCTGGATGGAATTACCCTGTCTCGTGATTGCCGGGCCGATGCGACAGCTTTGCAGCGGATGCCGGAGGGACAGATTCCCTTGGAGATGAGCGATCAGCCTGACACGATGGAGATGGGGCGGACGGTCGCTGTGTGGCGGGAGAAGGAGCTGAGGTTTCATATTGTGCTCCGAGCAGGCGTTGGCTTGTTGACGCTCTCTCCGGAAAAGGATTTGCAAGCGCTGGCCCATGCTTGTATCGCTCACGAAGCCGCGCACGTCGAACACGAAGGCCATTTATACCGGACCTTCCCTGATGCCTATGGCTGCCCTCTGGAGTGCGGCGACCGTTCCCGGCAGACATTCCTGAAAGCGATGGATGTGTGGAGCGAATATGCCGCGTGCCGGTCCTCCGCCATGTTCCGCCCGGAAGCGGTCGAAGAGTTTGAAGGTATCTTCTGCCGTGCTCTCGAAGATAGCCTTGCCGCTTCATCAGCGCAGATTGCAGCCTTTCGGCAGGATCGAAACGCCAAGGACGTTTTCGTGGGAATCCAGCAGCTCTTCGGAGACGTGTTTATCCATGCCGGATACTTTCTGGGCCATCTGGACGGTCTGGAACTGACGCTCGAAGACCATGCTCCCCGCGTCTCAGAGCTGTTCCAGAAGCATCCGCAGATTCAACCGCTGATCGTCCGTTTGCGTCGGGTACTGCACGAATTGTGGCTGAGCGAATATGCGTGGCAATCCATCGAAATCTTTACGCCGATCTACGATCTGATCCGCGAGATGATGGCGCTACACGGGATGGCTTTTGCGAGACATCAGGACGAGTGGCGGATCGTCATGTGTGAAGACGAATAAGCGACGGAGGCTATTCAAGATGCCCTTTCCGCCTGGACCACCGGCCCCGACGAATCCCAGGGCTGATTTTGCGGACAGTGCCGGATCTTTCCAATTCAATCTCTCTGGGTCTGATTCCCCGCCGTTTGCGGCGTAACGCCAACTCGGGTTTTTCAGGACACCTTGCCGCTTGCGGCGAGGTCGTTCATTTTTAAATATAGATACTGGCGAGCACTTCTGCCCGTCGGGAGGGCGAGAGAAGGCGCTCCCGCTGATGCGGGAGCCACGCAAGAGGGCGGGAAGGACGGGCAGACACAAGAATGCGGAGCCGGTCTTCTGGCCCCGCACAGTACATCTTGATTGGGTTGTTATGCCGCTGCTCTCTTCGCGGTCTTTGCCGGTTCCCTCGCAGGTGGCTTGGGTGCGAAGTTCTTCGCCGCTTTCGCTTTTTCCTTGGTGGCGAATTCCTGCTTGACCTGGGCCGTGATTGCGGCCACGTCCACCTTGTAAAAGTCGGCGGCTTCATGCAGAACGTGCGAAGCGTTGCCGCGCGAGGCCGTGAGCAGAATGACGGCCTCGACCACGGCGCGGCCCAGCGTGCTTTCGTCGGCGCGCCGAAGAAAGACCACAAACAGCTTGCCGACCGATTCGTTCTCTTTGGTCTTCTTGATCCCGTGCTGTTTGGCAAGGATCGCGGCGCGGTTCTCGTCCAGCAGGTTGACTATGCGCTCGGCAACAAACAGCAGGTCGCGTTTCATCAGCCGCACCGGGACAGCATTATTGATGGCGGAAAGAACGCGCAAGCCGGTTGCATTGGCGATGGCTTCCTCGCTGCGCCGCTTTTCCTGCTCGACTTTGAATGCAGCATCGTTCGCCCCATTGCCGTTCACCTTCTTCGGGTGATGGATGGGGCAATCGGAATTTTTGCACACCTTATGGATTGTGCCAATGTCGCTGCCTTCGGTGACGATAGCGTCGGTGGTGAACTTGCACACCTTGAACTCGGGGCGCTTAGCCTCGTCGTTGGACTTCGGCTTATCGTCGCGGATGGCGGTGTATTTGTTGCGCGGCAATACGGGGCTGCCTTCTTTCTGCGTCCCGTAAGCCGTGCTGATCTGCACAAGCTCAGGCTTGGCGGCAACGGTCTTCGCCACATGCGCCGTGAGTTTCGCTTGGTAGCATTTGGGATCAATGCAGCGGTCCCCCTGCTTTCCAAGGTCGTCCGAGAAAAGCAGTTTGTTATGCCCGGTGCGTTTGGGGCAGTCGGCGCAACTGCCCGCCGTGGGAACCAACTGCGCGTCGCGCTTGTCAAAGGGCGCGTCTTTCAGAACAAGCAACACGTTCGATTCAATCCAGAATTGCAGATTGCGCACCGGCAGAAGAATCCGTGTGGGCTTGTCCGCTCCGTTATAGACTTCCTTGAAGCAAGCCGAAAGCGCCTGTTGCTGCTGGTCGGCGGGCAGCTTTGCCAAGAGCAGCGCATGGCTCACGCCGATCTCGTTGGCATAGAAAGCATCGACCGCTGCGGGCACAAGGTCAACCAACTTGAGGCGAGAGGCGACGAACGAGGGCAATTTTCCCACGCGGGCGCTGATCTGCTCAATGCTGTACTTGGGCTCCTCAAAAGCCAAAAGCCGCGCGAACCCCTCGGCCTCTTCCATCGGGTGAATTTCGGCGCGAATCAGGTTCTCGACAAGCTGCGCCTCCAATGCCTCTGCGTCGGTAAGGTTGACGATGCGAACTGGGACAGTCTCGGCCTCGGCCATCTGCGCGGCGCGGTAGCGCCGCGCTCCGGCCACGATCTCAAAGCCGCGTTCATTCAAAGGCCGCACGAGCAAGGGCGAAAGCACTCCTTGAACGCGGATGCTCTCGGCAAGCTCTCTGAGAGCGGCATTGTCGTAGATGCGGCGGGGGTTGGTGGCGGACTCGGTAAGAACGGCAAGGGGAAGGTTACGGTATTCGGTGGTGGTGTTCGGGTTCATAGTTGCTCTCCTTGAGCGGGTTGGTGTTCCGGTGATGGTGGAGCGGACGGCATGAGGCCGCCCGCCGCTGAAAAGAGTTGGTTAGCTGGCTTTCGCCAGTTCCGGTTCTGCTTCTTGCGCGTCTTCCGCTCTGGGTGTTTCGAGAGCGGATAGAATGACGGCTGAGGTACGCTGGATAACTTCCAAGCTCTCGGCCAATAGTGCCGCGTTCCCGTGGTATAAGTGGATGTAATCCGCCGATACCCTACCAGTGTCGAGACCGATAGTTTTGCCGACTACAAAGGCAATAGCCTCGGCTTCTGTTTCGCGTACTATCTTGGTGGTTTCTGTGCGACGGTCGGCTTTGTGTAACATCTCGTGACTTAGCTCATGGACCAAAGTTGAAAATTCTTCAGCGGTTGACTGACCGGGAAGCAAGACGATCTTTCCGCCGTAGCTGGCACCCAACGCGGGGGCGATAGACTCCTTGAACTCAAGCTGAATGCCTTGCGCGATAACGAATTCAATCAGCCGTTCCCGCCGTTCGCCTACATCACCGCTAACTTTGGTTGAAAGTTCGGGAAGCTCCTCGCCGTCTGTCTGACTAACATCGAAGACATAGGCTGAACGGAATCCAACTAATACACCATGATTCTGTGTGCGTATGTCCTTCTCGGCCTCTTCATCCTTCTTGCGCTTGATGCCGATCACCGGAGCAAGAATGCGGATGCCGCGCTCTCCCTTCCTGACTCTCCGTTTAAGCTGGTTCCACGCGTACAGGCCAGCAACGCGGGTTGCATCCGGCTTCTGCCGTGCAATCTCCAAAATGTTGCCGAAGCTGTAGTTATGAAATCTGCCCATCGCAGTTAGATAGGCGGTAAGTCCTTCCGAGTGTCCCTGCTCCAACTGCTCAATCAGGGCTTGCACGTTGGCCTCGATTGCTTCTTTCGCGGTCTGCTTCTGCTGCGGTTGGTTTGAGTTATCGGTTGACGGGTTGACTGTGTTGGCGGTGGTGATAGCTGCGCTGCTCATTGGTGTTTCTCCTTTGTCGTTGCTCTTGAATGGCCTTGCTGTTGTTGTTCACACAACAACGCCTTGGCCCAGGCCCACGCCTGCGGGGGTAGCAACTGCAAGGGGAGGGGAATCTCCCAGGGCTTGGAACGGAGCGCAGCGAGAGTGGAAAGCCCCTTGGTCTGCACAAACAGAGCGCAGCGCAGTGCGGAAGACTGGGGAAACCCCTTGCGGGCGCGAGGGGCGGAGCTCCTTAGGAAGGGTTTCTAAAGGGTAGGCGTTGCGGACAGGACACAGGTCCGCTAGAGGGGTAGCGC
>Ga0181517_10005419_pt1 | contig 11285 bp, 11 predicted proteins | sample PEATcosm2014_Bin_31_FD_119748 | JGI IMG/M metagenome (GOLD analysis project Ga0181517, IMG submission 119748) | Peatland microbial communities from MTU Mesocosm Facility, Houghton, MI, USA - PEATcosm2014_Bin01_30_metaG | ecosystem: Environmental > Terrestrial > Soil > Wetlands > Peat | place... | reverse complement strand
GGTAAGAATATACTTACCTGACCAAACTATGCTAACCTGTAGAAAGCGAAGGGGCGACTCGAAAGCCGCCCCAGATGGTGTGCGGGGCTGTGTTCCGCCGCAGTTTAAGAATACCACGGGCGGTTCAGTATGCTCCAGAGGTTCGTCGAAGTCACAGGCATGGTATTTCCCGAGAATACCTTTATGGCATTCGTCCAGTGCTACGTTGACGAAAGTGGGAAGTTCAAGGACCACCAGGTTCTTTCCCTCTGCGGGTTTGCGGCGGCGCCGTCTCAGATTGAGGTATTCGATTCTGGATGGCGATCCCTCCTGCGCGCGAACGGGATGCGTTCGCTGCACATGAAAAAAGCGGCGAGGTTTACCCAACCGTTGGGAACGCGCCGGCCGGCTATCGGCCTCGAAGAACGAAAAACCGCCCTGCTCTCGTTTGTCGAGTGCATCCAGAACAATTTGGAAACCGCCCTGTACGTGGCCGTGGATATCGCCGCATTTAAGGCCTTGGCCGGAGACGAGCGGAAAATACTCGGGGGCGACCCGTACTATTTGGTTTTCCAGCGCCTTCTTTTTGAATTGGTCCGATACTACGCGGAGCCCGACGCACGGGTCAGCCTCATCTGCGACGAGGAACAGTACTACTCCAAGAGATGTCATGAGATTCTGGCAAAGCTGAAGGCGAAGCACGAAGACTACCGGCGAGCCCTGATCAGCATTTCGTTCGCCGACGACGAATTTTTTACCGTGCTTCAGGCGGCGGATCTGTTTGCGTATCTGACCCGATGCGCGGCCCAGGTCGAGATGAGAGGAGAATCGGCATTTCAGTTCCGGCTCCTATATGATCACCTGACTGCGGCCGATACGCGGGGAAAGCTAAACCTTCTCGGCGGCGTCTATGGAGAAGAGCAACTTCACGAACTTGCTCAGGAAATGGCCAGGGAAAAGGCAGCGAAGTAGCCACGCCACGGGCCTCCGGTTATGTCATGATGAATCCATGAAGCGCCAGCCTGTTTATACGGAAGGCCCGGAGGCTTTCACCCGTTTCCAGGAGGCGATGCGAACCGCCCTGTCCGTTCCGCACTCCGTCATCCAGCAGCGCATCGAACAGGAGCGGAGGCAATCGGCGCAGAATCCGAACCGGCGCGGGCCGAAGCCAAGGGCGAAGAGTTAAGGGCGTTTTTTGGGCGACGCTGATTCAGGAGTTTGGAACTGAGGTCCATGGCGGATTTTGATTGGGTCAAAGCGCGAGCCGCCTGTTCGCTGGAGGTGCTGTTCCAGCAACTTCGGGTGGCGGTGAAGCGCGACGTGGATTCGATGAACGCCGTTCTCGCCCAGGCCGGCCGCCCGGTTCAGTGCCAGTTTGGAGACTTCAGCAACCGTTTCCTCGTCATGATCTCAGGCAATGGATTCCCGATGCGTCGGGCAGAGTTCGCACTGAGCCCTTCCGGCATTTCTGTCGAGGTGGACAAACCGAAGCAAAAGACCTTCTCCGCTATTGCCACGTTGAACCCGGATGGGGATTGCAGACTTGTGGTGAACAATCAGGAGTTGGAGTTGTGGCAGGTTTGCAGGTTGGGTCTGGAGGACCTGTTCTTCGGGGGTTAAACCGAAATTGGCGACGCTGATTCAGGGCTTCGGAACGGCCTTCATCGGCCAGCGCGACTTCTGGCCTGACGGATCATACGTCACCACGGAATGGATCGTAGCCCTCTTTGTTCCCCTGTTCCCGCTCCGAAGCCTGCGCGTCAAGCCGAAACCGCGCCAGACGACATTCCTCTACGTCATCGCCTCGACCGGCCGGAACTACGTGGTCTCCGACGAAACGGAGCCGCACAGGAGGCAGGTCGCCAGCGTCTACGCCTTTGTTCTTGGATACGCCGCTTGGATGCTCGGGACCTTCTTCTTGCTTCACCGCATCAGCCGTCACATCCCAGGGAAGGTCGGTGACGCCTTTGGTTACTGCTCGCTGCTGGCAGCAATTGCAGCCCCATGGCTTTTGCCGCTGGTTTTGCGCCGGCGCGCAAGACGCTGGCGACCCGGATTCAAGTGAGGTTGCCGGCTTCGCGACCGCATATAATGAGAGCAGATGCGGGGTACATACTATGAGCGATTCCGAAAAGTTTGAAGCGCAAGGCAGGGCCTACGCAGCGCTTAAAGAGGCGAAGAGCAACGTTGCCACGGCCGGCGCCGCCCTTCACGAACATGCCAGACGGTTTGGCGACGCGAAGGCGTTGATAGAGCGTTTCGTCGCAGACCCGAACCAGAAAAACGAGAGCTATATTTCTCCGTCCGAGCATTTGAAAACAACGATTGGCCAACTGGAGATCGGAGCGGTTGCGCAACTCGTTGACGAACTCAAGGCTGAGTCCGTGCGCATCGCTCAACTCCAAGAGCAAATAGCCAAATTCTAAGCATTGAAACCCCTCGGCCCGCGCTTCCCGCGGCTAGAAGACTTCCTCAACTCCGAATCGCCTTTAGGTTATCGGCTCTATCACCCACTGGAAGCCTCGATCTGGAGTGATGACCGCAATGTGGGTATGGCCGCCAATGGAGGCCGCTCTTTCCGGATCGATCAGCGCCGCTTCGGGGCCTCCGCAGGCTTCAATGGCCGCACAAGAGATGCTTATGGCGTACGACAGGCCGGCCGGGTAAACCCGCTCAACTTTAATTTCCCGCACGTAGCGACGTAGGGAGGGGTCTTTGATGCAGCTCCCTATTCCCGGAATACCGCTGATCCTGAGCGCTCCGGGCACCAAATCCTCGGTCATAATGTGGGGTTTGAGCAGATTTTCCCCCTCGTGACAAAAACGCATTCTGACCCTGCCGGGAAGATTGTTGTGATAACCGTCTATTAGCACAATCAGGATCGTTTGACCGTAATCCCGTGGGTCTATTGAGGGGACAGTCGGAAGCGGGGTCGTCCGTTGCGGCAGAAAGGCAGCAAGTTTGTCTTGCACTGCGCCCGCAATTCTAGACGCATATTCCTGAAGCCCATGAAAGCGTCGAGCGGAGATTCTCTGGCTTGCCCTCGATAACTCTGCGATGAAATTAAATTCTCCGTTATCAAGCAGTGCAGCTCCGGTGAAAACCATCGCCAGTGGTGAGTTTCCCATCCGGTAGATCTTTTGGAGATTATCGGTCACCACCTGCTTCGTCTCGCTGTTCATGGACCGACCGTCCGCTGCGACAACAAAACCATCAGGCGTATACACTCTCGCGATTGCAGTTGGCATTGGAACCGTTAAAACTTCAGCAAGAACCACCTCTGGGGATATCTCAAGGTCTCCGAAGTACATTTGTGGCCTTTCCGCCGTAGTCTTGGTACACTACGACTAGCGGAAAGGGCGAACGCCTCGCGCCGCCAGCTTGATGGCGTTCAGCCTTTCATGACTTCAACCCCTCAAGTTCTATGCCCTCCTTGGTCCTCTTGGTAACCGCCCCTCAGAAGATTTCTTCCGCTGGCGTCGGCCCTTCCTCCGTCTTGCCGGTCAACTCGGCATAGGTGAGCCGGCGCCCCACGATATGGCGCATGGCGAACTGAAAGCGCAGGCCGTCACCCATCCCGCGGTTGTTGAAACGGAACGCCTGCTCGTCCACGTAACGGAACAAGTGAAAGGGCTCGACGCTGACGTAGGTGCCCCCGATGCTGCGTTTTAGCAAACTCCAGAAGTTCTCGATTCCGTTGGTGTGAACGTTCCCATCGACATAGGCTTCCAGGTGGTTGATGACGTTGTGAACGTAATTTCGGTCGTATCCCCAACCTTGCGACCACTCATCGGTGTAAACATTGGAGCCTGTTTCGACATTCGCCTCGACGATGGGCTTCATAACCGCCTTGCTGCGGTCGGGAATAACGCTGGTGCGGACGTTGCTGTTCCGCTGCAACATGCCCATCACGACGGCCTTGCCGTGTCCGCCTTGCATACCCCTTCCGCGCCTCAACCTGCGCTTCTTGCTCTCATGCATGTTCCGGGCTTTGCCGCCGATGAAGGTTTCGTCGATTTCGATTTCGCCGCCCAACTTGTTGCACGAAAGGTCCTGAAGGGCCAGCCGGCCGCGCTGAAGCATGAACCAAGCGGTCTTTTGGGTTACGCCGATCGCGCGGTGGATCTCCCAGGAAGAGATGCCGTTCTTGCAGTTCACCAACATCCACATCACGGGCAGCCACTTTTCCAAGCCGAGCGGAGAATCCTCGAAGATGGTTCCGGTTTTTAGTGAGAACTTCGAGCGCGCGTGTTTCCCGTAGCACTTCCAGAGACGGGCCTTCTCTAGCCAGGAGACCTTCTCCGACCCGCAGGTGGGGCAGGTTACGTTGCCATCCGGCCAGCGCAACGCGACCATGAAGGTTTTGCAGTTCTCGAAGTCGGAATAGAACTGGATCGCTTGCTGAAGGGTCTTTGGAAAGGTAGCCATGACCCTAGTATGGGGTAAAAACTGTGGTCAGGCAAGTATATTTTTACCAAAATAACTACTTTCCTCCCCATCACTTGCCCACCCACAGTCTAAGGCCCAACCCCATCCCCGTGCTACCTCTCAAAGCGGAGGGCCGTCTCTATGTCCCATCGCCCCGTCTCCCCCAAACGCCTCGCCGCCAATCGCGCCAACGCCGCCAGGTCCACCGGACGACCCCGCACCGCCGAGGGCAAGACAAGCCCTCCGTGAAGAACTACCAAACGAACCCATTACCGACCCCGATCTCGAACCAACAGAAACCACTTACCCCGATTCCCAATCAAACCAAACAGCCCCGGTAAGATAAGCCTCCAGACCTGCCAACCACCATCGCGAGCCGCGACGATTCCCGTAGAGCGGGCCTCCGGCCTGCCACGCCAGCGTCCCCGCCGGCGTTCTTCCAGCCGACGCGCTTCGAGGGTTGGATCGCACGGATCCGAAGGTCGGATTGGAGGGATGCAAATTGGTTGCGGCAGGCGAAAGCGCCTGCTCCCCGAGATTAAGGCTGGGGCGGCCGAATTAAGTTCCGGCCGCCCGGATGGCGGGGCGACTGAGGATCAGCTCTTCTTAGCCGGCGGGTTTTCGACTACGAGGTCATTGACGACGGGACCGAAACTCAGGCCGGCGCCGGAAGCGCGCGCGCCGGCTATGGCTTTCTCCATCTGGGTGTGGACCACGCCCACCAGGGTGACGTGGCCGTTATCGACCAGGATGTGTATGGGCGGCTGCGCCAGCAGGGCGTAGCGGGACAGCGCTGGGTCGCTGAATATGGCGCGGGCCACCCGCAGGCGCAGTTGATCGTCGAAGGGAGACAGCGGCAGGACTCGAATCTCGCTCGATACGCTGATAACGCCCGGAATCCTCGCAACCAGGCCTTCGATGTCGCTCTTCTGGAACGGCTGGTTGACCACGCCGGAGAGGGCAACGTGGCCGTCGTCGATCCGGAAATCGACGGCGTCCCAAACGCTGTAATAGGGGTACATGACAATCTGGTGCGCCACGGCGGCGGTGAGGCCGGCGGCGGTTTGCGGCGCGGCGGGGGCCGTTTTGGTAGCCCCGAAGAGCATCGCGCAGGGCAACAGGGCCGCTATGAGAGCGAGCCCCGGAATCCATCGTTTCATCTCTCGTTCCCTCCTGCCTGGTTAGAGGCATGCCGGGCGTCTGAGGTTACGCGGCGGCGCGCGGGAGTTAGTGAGCGCTAACACAGAAGACCGGCCGGCGGGCGGCGACGGAGGGGTGGCGGCGGATTCCGCCGCTTCGGCGCGGCCCTTGCCTGCTAGAATTGGAGAGTCTCATGTCCCTCGACTCGATCCAAGGCTCGCTGAAGGAGCGAGGGGTGCGCCTGACCCGCCAGCGCCAGATCCTGCTCGAGCTCATCGACAAGACCGGCGCTCACCTGGACGCCGAGCGGTTGTACCAGTTGGCCAAGGAGCGCGATCCCAAGATCAATCGAGTCACGGTCTACCGCACTCTCAAGATGCTGAAGACCGGAGGGCTGGTGGATGAGCTGGACCTCATGCACTACGGGGGCGACCAGCACTATTACGAGACCCGCCTGAAGCAGGAACACGCCCACGTGATCTGCCTGCGCTGCGGCAAGGTGGAAGAGTTCTTCGGCGAGCCGCTGCAGCGGTTGCGGAGACAGATTGAGAGCCACCTGGCTTTCCAGGTGCTGCTGGCGCGCACGGAAGTGGGCGGGTATTGCGCTCACTGCCAGACGCTGCGCGCGCGCGAAGTGGAGGAGTTGCGCAGCCGTCCGCCGGAACCGGCCGCGCCAGCCCCGGCGGCGCGTTCCGCCCGCGGCCCCACCGGACGCGCGCGCGTACGGCGCGCCTGATGGAACCGGAGGCGCGGCCCTCGCCGGAGACGGCTTCCCTGGTGGTGGTGGACCCTCACGGCCACCGCGCCCGCGCGCCCATCGACCCCATTCCGTTTCACATCGGCCGCGGTCCGGAAAGCCACCTGGTGCTCCACGACAGCCGCGTTTCGCGGGCCCATGCCCGCGTGGTGGTGGAAGGCGGCGAATACGTGGTGGAGGATTGCGCGAGCCTGCACGGCGTGTTCGTGAACGGCCAGCGGATCGCGCGCCATAGGCTTCAGGACGGGGACCGGATCGAGTTCGGGGCCCAGGATTGTTACGTCCTGATCTTCTCCCGTGACGGCGCCGCGCTCAAGCGCCTGGCGGAGCAGATGGCCGCCACCGAGAAGGCGCCGGCGATTCCCGGAGTAGGAAGCGGCCTGGCCAAGCTGCGCGTGATTCTGGACTTGGCGCGCACCATGCAAAGCTCGTTCTCCATAGACGACGTGCTGGCTTCGGTGGTGGACGCCGCCCTGGCCATCACCCAAACCGAGCGCGGCTTCCTGTTGTTGCGTACCGCCGACGGCCTGGAAACCCGCGTAGCCCGCGGCCGCGACGGCCGGCGGCTCGACGAGGGCGATCTGCGCGTGCCGCGCCAGGTGTTGCGCCGGGCGCTGGAACGCCGGCGCGAGCTTCTCTTCATGAATTTCGACCCGCTGGGCCATGAAGAAACACGCGCCCAAAGCTCCATCGTGGATCTGGAATTGCGCAGCGTGATCTGCGTTCCCCTGGTGCGCATCCGCACCGGAGTGGGTGATGCCACCAACGTGCTCTCCACGGCCGGAGAAACCGCCGGCCTGCTCTACCTGGATTCACGGGTGGCGGCCGCCGACCTGGCGGGAGGCAACCGGGAACTCATCCAGACGCTGGCCATCGAAGCCTCCACGGTGCTCGAGAACGCGCGCCTGCTGGAGGAGGAAAGGCTTAAGCGCGTCATCGAGGAGGAACTCCGCCTGGCTCGCGTGATTCAACAGAGCCTGCTGCCCAGAACCCTGCCGGCGGAGGGTTGGCTCCTGGCGGCAGGCAGCAGCGTGCCCTCGCGCGCCGTGGGCGGCGACTATTTCGACGTCACCGAGGTGAACCCGGACTGCTGGTCGGCCGCAGTGGCGGACGTCTCGGGGAAGGGCGTCGGATCGGCCCTGCTGGCCTCGTTACTCGAAGGCGCGTTGCTGGCCGTCACCGACCGGCCCGAGAACCTCGCGTTGCGCATCGAACGGCTCAACCGGTTTCTTATTGGCCGCACGGGCGGCGAGAAGTACGCCACCGTGTTCTACTGCCTGCTGCGCCGCGACGGGCGGCTCGATTATGTGAACGCGGCCCACTGCCCCCCGCTGCTGGTTCGCCCGGGCGGAGAAATGGAGGCGCTCGACGCCACCGCCATGCCCGTGGGACTGATGGAAGGCGCGGAATTTCCCATTGCCGAGGCGCGGTTGGCGCCGGGAGACAAGCTGGTGGTCTACACCGACGGCGTCACGGAAGCGCAGAACCTGACAGGCGAGTTTTTCGGCAAGCGGCGTCTGAAGGACATCGTCGCCGAACATGCCGCGCACTCCTGCGCCGCGCTCCACGACGCCATTCAGCAAGGCGTGGCCGCATTCACCCAGGGCGCGCCGCAGGCGGACGACATCACCGTGCTGGTGGTGGAGTTCGGGGGCTGAGGGATCAGAGGTGGGACAGACGATCGGTTTTTGTCGTCTGTCGGTTTGCGTCGGTTTTTGTCGTCTGTCGGTTTGCGTTCGAGTTCCAGCCTGAAAATGACAGACCACAAAAAGCGATGGTCTGTCCCACAATGGAAACGCCGCGGGCAATCGCGATAAGGTAGCCTAATGTCCGAATTAGTCTGAATCCGAAGTTGGGCGCGTCGTATCAGGGCACGGCTTCAGCCGTGCCGCAAACGGGAACCCCCAGAGGGCTTTAGCCCCTGTCTTTTCGAGAGGATGGAATGGATTTGCGCCGTGGTTGCCAAACCGGGGGCTAAAGCCCAGAGAATGCTGCCTGATTGGCACGGCTCAAGCCGTGCCCTGATACAAAGCCTGTTATTTCAAGGGAACAGCCTGTGGAAATTCAGTTTATCCGAAGTCAACTTCGTAATTCAGGATTAGTCTGCCGCTTGCGAGTCATGCTTGCGCTGGCGTGCGCCGCGGCGTGGCTGCCCGCGCAGACGCCTCCCACGCGGGCCGACATTTTGCGCGGCGCGTACGGGCCCTATCGCGCCAACAACGATCTGCTGTTCTATCATCTCGATATCCGCGTGGACCCGAAGAAGCAGTTCATCGGCGGAAAGAACACCATTCGCTTCAAAATGCTCCAGGATGGCTCGCGCATCCAGCTCGACCTCGACCAAGCGCTGAAGGTGGACAAGATTCTGTGGGGCGCCGCGACGCTGCCATACGAGCGCGAACTGGGGGCCGTGTTCGTCGACTTCCCGGAAAAGCTCCGCGCTGGGCGCGTGTACGCCATCGATTTCTATTACTCCGGCCATCCCGTCGAGGCGGGCCGGTTCGGCGGCATCACTTTCGGGAAAGACTCGTCCGGCCGTCCCTGGATTAATACGGCGTGCGAAGAGGCCGGAGCCAGCATATGGTGGCCCAACAAAGACCAGTGGCGCGACGAAGTGAAGAACATGCGAATCAGCGTGGCGATTCCTAACGATCTCGTCGACGTCTCAAACGGCAAGTTCCTCGGCAAGACCGACCTGGGCGACGGCTACACCCGCTGGGACTGGCTGGTGCAATACCCCATCAACAACTACGACGTCTCGCTCAACATCGGGAATTACCGGCATTTCGCGGACCGGCTCGGCGATCTGCCGCTCGATTTCTACGCGCTGCCAGAGGACCTCGACAAGGCCAGGAAGCAATTCGCGCAGGCGAAGGAGATGCTCGAAGCATACCAGCATTACTTCGGCGAGTATCCATTCAAGAAGGACGGTTACAAGCTCATCGAAGCACCCTACGCCGGCATGGAGCACCAGAGCGCCATCACTTACGGCAACCATTTCGCCAACGGGTACCTGGAGCGCGATTGGACGGGCGTGGGCATCAGCACGCGGTTCGATTTCATCATCATCCACGAGAGCGCGCACGAGTGGTTCGGCAACAGCATCACCGCGGCGGACATTTCCGATATGTGGATTCATGAAGGCTGGGCCACCTATCTGGAGTGCCTATATGTGGAGTACATGTATGGGCGCGACGATGCCTTGAAGTACGTGAACGCCTATAAGTCCAAGGTCCGGAACCGCGAGCCGATCATAACGCCACGCGGCATCAACCGGGAACCTCCGCAAGACCAGTATTTCAAGGGGGCCCTGTTTCTCAACACGCTGCGGAGCGTGGTGAACGACGACCATCGCTGGTGGGCGCTCATCCGCGGCTTTTACCGGCGCTTCCGGTATCGCAATATCATGACCGAGGATGTGGTGAGTTACTTCAACCGGAAAACCGGCATGAACCTCACGCCCATCTTCGATCAGTATCTGCGTCACGCCGCCATTCCGACGCTGGAGCTGAAGTTCGATGAAGCCCGGGGCGAGGTCGGGTACCGGTGGAAAGCGGATGAGCCGGCGTTTGCCATGCCGGTGCGCGTGGGGTCCGGCAAACACTGGCAGGTTGTGCAACCCGCCACCGCCTGGAAGACGCTGAAGACGCCGTTGCGGAAAAACGAATTCGAGGTGGCGACGGATCTGTATTACGTCGAGGTGGCCAAGCTGTAGCTCGGATGGACACCGGCGGTGACCGCCGGCGCTACCGATTCAAGAATTGTCCGATGGCGCGCGTAGCCTGGCGGATTCTCTGCTCGTTCTCCACCAGCGCGAACCGTACATATCCTTCTCCCAGCGGCCCGAAGCCGATCCCCGGGGAGACCGCCACGGCCGCCTTTTCCAGCAGCAGCTTGGAGAATTCGAGCGATCCGGCGTTGCGATACCGCTCGGGCAGCGGAGCCCAGGCGAACATGGTTCCCCGCGGCTTCTCAATCTCCCAACCGGCCTGGCTCAGACCCTTCACCAGCGCATCGCGCCGGTTCTGGTAGATGGCGCAGATCCTGGCCGGTTCGTCCTGGCACTCGCGCAAGGCGATGATAGAGGCGATCTGGACCGGCTGGAAAACGCCGTAGTCCAGGTAGCTCTTGATCCGCGCCAGTGCGGCGATGATCCTGGCGTCGCCCAGACAGAAACCCACGCGCCAGCCGGGCATGTTGAAGCTCTTGGACATCGAGAAGATCTCCACCGCTACTTCCTTGGCGCCCTCCACCTGCAGGATGCTGGGCGGCTTGTAGCCGTCGAAGCCCAGGTCCGCGTAGGCGAAGTCGTGCACCACCAGCGTTCCGTGGGCCCGCGCCAGCCTCACGATCTCGCGCATGAAATCCAGGTCCACGCAGGTGGTGGTGGGGTTATGCGGAAAAGAGATCAGCAGAAACTTCGGCTTTTGGGAAGTCCGGTAGAGATCCTCGAGACCGTTCAGAAACGTGGCCGCGTCGGGCATGGGGAGCATGCACGCCTGGCCCTCGGCCATAATCACGCCGTATTGATGTATGGGGTACGCCGGGTTGGGCGACACCACCATGTCGCCCGGCCCCACGGCCGCGAACAGCAGGTGCGCCAGGGCGTCCTTGGCGCCGATGGTGACAATGGCCTCGGTATCGGGATCGAGCGTGACGTCGTAATTGGCCTGGTAGCGCTTGGTAATTTCTTCTCTCAGCTTGGGAATGCCGCGCGACTGCGAGTAGCGGTGATTGCGCGCGTTGCGCGCCGCCTCGATAAGCTTGTCCACCACCGGGCGGGGCGTCGCGCCGTCCGGGTTGCCCATGCCCAGATCGATGATGTCGATCTGCGCGGCGCGGGCCTTGGCCCGCATCTCATTGATGACCGCAAAAACGTAAGGAGGCAGCTTCCGAATTCTGTAGAAATCCTGGGCCGAATCTGGGCTCATTCGTCCATTGTAAACGAGGCGGGAAAATCCGCCGATGTGGGGCCAAGCCT
>Ga0181517_10005411_pt1 | contig 11291 bp, 9 predicted proteins | sample PEATcosm2014_Bin_31_FD_119748 | JGI IMG/M metagenome (GOLD analysis project Ga0181517, IMG submission 119748) | Peatland microbial communities from MTU Mesocosm Facility, Houghton, MI, USA - PEATcosm2014_Bin01_30_metaG | ecosystem: Environmental > Terrestrial > Soil > Wetlands > Peat | place... | reverse complement strand
TCTAGGGGCGACGCGGCCTGGATAGCTACGCAGATTTTGCCTGGCCGCAGCCGGGGCAACGGCGGCGCGGTGGCCAATTCGGGTGCGGATTGATCGCTTCGAGCCATGGTTATCAATTGACGCATCTTAAAGGGGTTGGTGTCAGGATGCAACAGGATAAGTTTGCTGCCGTTTTTTGAGTGTCTCCAAAGCGGCAACCGAGCCGGCTGTGGCAACCTAGAAGCTTGGAGGAATTCAACCCCGTATGTCGCCAGAAACCGCTATCGCCACTGAAACCCGTGATTTGCATGCCTGGGATGCAGGCGGCGCCACCTCCGCCGAGGCACTCTCAACCTGGGTAGGCGCCCGGCTGGCCGCCCATGAGACCGCGCTGGCTGCCATGCTGGCTGTCGAGGGGCCGCGTACGCTGGCCAACTCGCTGCGCCTTTACGATGCGGCGCTGGAGCAACTGAACCTGGCCGGCTCGCAGGCCGGGGTGTTGAACTCGGTTGCCGCCGACAAGGCGGTGCGCGACCAGGCCCAGGAGGAGGCGCAGCGTGTGGCGCAGGCTGGCAGCGCGTTGAGCCTGAACCGGGAGGTTTATGAGGCACTGGCGGCCATCGACATGGAAGAGGCGAGCCCGGCGACTCGCCACTACGTGGAGCGCACGCTGTTGAGCTATCGGCTGGCCGGCGTGGACAAGGACCAGGCCACCCGCGACCGCCTGCAGGCGCTGCACGAGAAGGCTACTCACCTGGGGCTCGAGTTCAGCCGCAACATCCAGGAGGGGGCCAAGACCATTGAGGCAACGGCAGCCGAGCTGGACGGACTGCCTGCCGACTACCTGGCCCGGCACCAGCCCGATGCCGAGGGCCGCATCACGCTCTCAACCGACCAGCCGGATATGCAACCGGTGATGACGTTTGCCTCGAATGGGGCGCTGCGCGAACGGATGTTTCTGGCCTACCACACCCGCGCTTACCCCGCCAACCAGCAGATCCTGCTGGATTTGCTGTCCACGCGGCAGGAGATTGCCAGCGTGCTGGGCTTCCGTAGTTGGGCGGACCTGGCGACTGCGGACCAGATGATGGGCTCGGCGGCGAACGTGCGGACTTTTTTGGCCAAGCTGAACGAGGCCAGCCTGGAGGGCGCACGCCGCGAGCTGGGGTTGGTTTTGGGCTTTGCAGGCAAGCAGGAGGCGGGTCTGGCGGCCATTGACATCACCAGCCGCGCTTACTGGTATGAGCAATTCAGGCGTTCTGCGTTTGATTTCGATTCGCAGTCGGTGCGGCCTTACTTTCCGTATGAGCAGGTAGAGGCCGGGGTGCTGTCGACAGCGGCGCGGTTTTTCAAGATCGAATTCCGCCGCTCCGACGCGCAAGCCTGGCATCCGGATGTTTCAGTCTTCGACGTGTTGGATGAGGGCGAACGGGTGGGGCGCTTCTATCTCGATATGCACCCGCGCGAGGGCAAGGACAAGTGGTTTTCCGCCGCGCCCATCGTGACCGGCGTGAAGGGCGGCGCACTGCCTGAGGCGGCGCTGATCTGCAATTTTCCGGGCGGCGAAGATGGGGAGCCGGGACTTCTGCAATATAGCGATGTGGTTACCTACTTCCACGAGTTTGGCCACCTGATGCATGCGATCCTGGGCGGACACACGGAGTGGGCCGGGCTCTCTGGCTTTGCCACCGAAGGCGACTTTATTGAAGTTCCCTCGCAGATGCTGGAGGAGTTTTTCCGCGACGAAAAACTGCTGCAGGCCTTCGCGAAGCACTACCAGACTGGAGAAGTTTTGCCCACCGAACTCATCCAAAAAATGAAACGAGCGGGCTCGTTTGGCAGGGCGGACTGGGTGCGCTCGCAGCTTTACTACACGACGCTCTCGCTGGACCTGCACGATCAGGATCCCAAGGGACTGGATCTCGACGCTACCACCAAGCGGCTCTTCCAATCGCTGCAGCCGTGGACCTGGCTTGACGGCAACCGCATGTACGCGAGCTTCGGGCACTTGGTCGGCTACTCATCGAACTACTACACCTATGCGTTCGACAAGGTGATCGCGCTGGACTTTTTTGCGCAGTTTGACCCCGCCGACTTGCTGGGGTGCGACGCCGGCGCGCGGTATCGCAAGACGGTGATCGAGCAGGGCGGCTCAAAACCGGGGCGGCAGCTGGTGCGCGACTTCCTGGGCCGCGATGAGGAGTTCTCGGCGTTTTCCAACTGGCTGAACGAGGAGTTTCAGGAGGATTTGGCCGGTGCCGCAAAATGACAGCGGCCGATTTTCGCCGCCTTGCGCTGAGCCTGGAGGGCGCGGAGGAAGGATCGCACATGGGCGCGGCGGATTTCCGCGTGGGCGGGAGGATTTTTGCTACGCTTGCCGCGGAAAGCAAGGGCTACGGAAACCTGATGCTGACGCCGGAATTGCAGGCGGAGTTTGTTGCCGGGCAGCCTGATGTTTTTCTGCCGGTTGCCGGCGGATGGGGCAAGGGCGGCGCGACGCACGTCCGGCTAGCGGCGGCCAATGAGGATCTACTGCTGGGTGCATTGCAGACCGCATGGAAGCTGCGCGTCGAGATGAACCAGAAGACGGGCGGGAAGCTGCGCGCTTCAAGCAGAGTTCAGCCAAAGCCGAGGGCCGCAAAGAACCGCTAGCCTGAATTTCTTCATCTAAGTTATCCTTCGCGATAAACCAGGCCGGTCTGAGGTGGTGGTATCCCAGGTCTCAAAATCGAGACCTGGGGCACCCATCATCTTGATTGATCCGACTTGGGTCATCTCATGTGTTGACGCGGCGCGGCAGGTTGGGCCGCTGCCCATGGAGGACAGGATGCGCAGCCCAGCGGCGGCGATTGCATCCTTGTTGCGTTTGAGCGACCCAACCAACGAGAATGGCGGGGAAAGGAATCACGCCCATGATCGTTGGCGCTAAATTTCACGGCGCACTCGTTTTACTTCTGGCAGGATTTGCATGCGCAGCTCTTGCGGCCGCTCAGACCAAGGACATTCCCAAGCACGGCCCGGCTGTGGTTCTGTTTGACGGCAAGGATCTTGGCAATTTTGATACCTTCATTCCCAGCGCGGGTTTGAACTCCGATCCCAATCATGTCTTCACCGTTGAAAACGGTGTGGTGCACGTTTCCGGCACGGAATTCGGATACTTCATCACCAAGCAGGAGTATAAGAACTACTATCTGCGCGCCGAATTCAAATGGGGCGAGGGCACCTTTGCGCCGCGGGCGGGGCAGGCGCGGGACAGCGGTATCCTCTTCAACATTCAGGGCGAAAACAAGGTGTGGCCGCGGTCGGTGGAGTTCCAGATCAACGAGGGCTGCACGGGCGACTTCTGGATGACGGACGGGGCGCAGTTGACCGGCATGAATGGAACGCGCGTCATTGGCCCGCCGGGGCAGGCAGCGCGGATTGACCGCTTCAATAAGGGCGAGTTCAAGAACGTCACCGGCTATCGCGACCCAACCAACGAGCTGGAAAAGCCGCATGGCGAATGGAACGTGGTGGAACTGGTGAACCGCGACGGGCACATCTGGCAATACGTAAACGGCAAGCTGGCGAACGAGGGAACCGCCGCCTTTCCCTCAAGCGGAAAGATTCTTTTCCAGTCGGAAGGCGCGGAGATTTTCTTTCGCGACATCAAGCTGTTTCCGCTGAAGAAGTGAATGAGTGATTGCTGCAATTGCATACAGGAGAATCTAGTGTAGTGTTCCAAAGGTTCGTATCAGAACTCGGAAGACGGCAGAAGCAGATTCTTCGCTCACCACCCCCAAACTGAAAAGCGTTTGGGGCCCCGTTCAACCACCCCTGCGACGAAGACCTGTCGCCGGGGACCCCGGACTCAGAATGACGGCGAGAATTATGAGGCCTCGTTGACTCAGAATGACAGCGGGAATTATGAAAGGAACATCTGAGACAGGACACTAGGAGATGAACATGAAGATCAAACTATCGGCGGCAATTGTTTTGCTTGCCTTCGCAGTTCCGGCGGTGGCCCAACTTGTGGGCGGAGCTGACCGCAAGCAAACCCGCGGCCCCGGGCCCGGCGGCGTGGAGCAGGCGGTTTTTACTTCGCACCGGCTGGGCACCGATCATGCTGAAGCGATTACCACGCTGGACATGAACGGAGACGGCTATCTCGACCTGCTGAGCGGAGCCTACTGGTATGAGAATCCCGGCCCCCAGGGCGGCGAGTGGAAGCAGCACCAGTATCGCCAGGCCGGCATTCTCGGGGAATATGTCTCCGACTGCGGTGAGTGGACGGTGGATGTGAACCATGACGGCCTGCCGGACGTGGTGACTGCCAGTTGGATGGTGAACGGCGTGGTGTGGTACGAGAACCCCGGGAAACTGGGCGCGGAGTGGAAGCGGCACTTTATCACCGACAGCTACGACACCGAGGGCGGCGCGTTTGCCGACATCAATGGGGACGGCAAGCCAGACCTGGTGGTTTCGCACTACGATCACTCGGCCATCTTGTGGATTGACTTCTCCGGTCCCGAACCCAAGGCGCACCACGTGGGCGGCGCTGACCAGGACGGGCACGGCGTGGGCCTGGCCGACATTGACGGCGACGGCAAGACGGACATCATTACAACGACCGGATGGTTCCGTCAGATTGACGCCGACAAGGACCAGTGGGAGTGGCATCCGGATTTCCACCTGGGCGACACCGGTTTCCCGATTATCGGCTACGACGTGCTGAATAATGGCAAGACCGATATCATCTTTGGCCAGGGGCACAGCTACGGGCTCTATTGGCTTGAGCAGCAGGGCGAAGGCGCCAACCGCAAGTGGATTGAGCACACCATCGACGAGTCGTTCTCGCAGTCGCACGCCATGAAGATGGTTGACCTGGACGGCGACGGCGAGCCGGAACTGCTGGTAGGCAAGCGCTATCGCGGACACAATGGCCACGACGCCGGCTCCTACGATCCGCTGGTGATCTACTACTACAAGATCAACCGCAAGACCGGCGAGTTTACGCGCTACCCGGTTTCAGTCAACGGAACGGCGGGCGCGGGAACGCAGTTTGTGACCGAGGATCTGGACAAGGACGGCGACATCGACATCGCCGTGGCCGGCAAGACGGGTGTGCACTTCCTTGAGAATCTCAGGATCAACAAGGTGCCTGCGGCGCAGCGCGAGAAAGAGATTCTTATCGACAAGAACTGGCCCTTCCCCGGCGAAGGACCGGTAGTGGTGCAGGAAGACGTGCCCAAGAAGAAGTAGAGGATTGCGGAAATTGGAAACAATTAAATCGGCACGGCGGGGCGCAAATGCGCGCTGCCGTGCCGATTCTATTTGTGGTGGAACCGGCGAGGCTAGAGCGGCATTCCAGAAGTTCCTATCGGAATTAGGGGAATGCAAAAGCAGATTCTTCGCTTACCACCCCCAAACTGAGCAACGTTTGGGGCCCCGTTCAGCCACCCCAGCGACGAAGACCTGTCGCCGGGGGCCCCGGGATTCAGAATGACAGCGGCAATTATGTTTGGAATACCGGGGACAGCACGTTATGACAGCGGCAATTATGTTTAGGAATATCGGGGACAGCACGTTAGTTTGGCGCGGCGGCAGCGGGCAATGTTTCAGGAATAGTCGGCGAACCGGAAACGGTGAAAGAGTTGAAGAACCGGGTCACGTCCTGCTCGCGGCGCACGGAACTGGAGGGAAATACGGCGGTGAGCATGTAGAGCCGCTGGCCGGTATAGAGCAGGCGCGTGTCCATGATCCCGCCGCCGCTGTTGTGGGCCACGATATCCCTGGCCGGAAAGCCCCCGGGGGTGATGCGGGTTTCAGTTACCAGTGAGGTTTGGGTGCGCGCCAGAGCCTCGTCGCGGGCCATGTCGAGGGTCCGGTCGGGAGCGCGGCCGTTGGCCCGGACCACGGGGGGATTGTCTGCCCAGGCCACCGAGAAAGTGGTGTCGGCCGAGGGGTTGGCATAGATCATGTCTACTTGATCCGTTCCGCCGCTTTCGTTGTAGGCGGGGACCTGGATCTCTTTAACGTCGATGGGCATTTCAACCTTGAAGCCGTCTTTGGGGCGGTTTACCGTAGCCCAGGTGATGCGGGGAGGGCGGGAAGACAGCATCGGCAGGTCGGAACTCCGGCTGTCTCCGGCGTCACGTGGGCCAACCAGCCCAAGCTCCTGGCGATGCAGATAGACGTAGACAATCCCCAGAAGCCCGAGTCCTGCAAGGACGATGTAGTGCCAGCGCTTCACTGCTACAGAGTGCCAACTCCCTACAAAATATGCAACTTGAATCTTATCTCGAAGCGGGGGTAGGGGCTTTCGGGGTTAACATTTCCGGCGCGGGAGGTTCATTCGGGAATCGTGTGTGGACCGGTGAAACACTCATAGCAACCTTTTCATCCGTTCGGCATCTTATTTAGTAATTAACAGAGGCTTCCCCGAAATACGCCCTTTCCAAGAAAGGTACCCACTCCTTCTTGAAGGTCCTTACGGACCTCTTCTCAAAAATCCCCCCTGGACCCCCTCCCTCAATTGCCTCTGAAGCGGGCTCGCCGGAAGGCGGGCCCATTCCTTTTTGGCAACGAAGCGACGCGCCGGCGTACGGATAGAATCGGACTGTGAAGCTGCCTGACTCCAAATCCAGCACTCATTCGGAAATTCGCGAGATCGACGCCCTCTTTGAAAGGGCGGGCCTGGTGCGCAATCTGCGCGGAAAGGCTGCCGGTGTTACCCGGCGCGTTCGCTTCGAGCGGTCTGCGCCAGAGGAGCTATCCCGGCGCTCGGCCCCTCCCCGGATGGCTGGAAATGGCGTCCAATGGCTGGATGCGCCCGGCTGGCAGCAATTTCTCTGGCTCTGGCACGGCTTCAGCACCCGCAAAGGGGGCCTGAGCCGCGCGTACTGCGCCGACGATGCGCCTGGCGAGTTGAATCTTGGCTTTACGGCTGACGATAGCCGGGAGGTTGTGGCTCACAATCGCCAACTTCTGGCCGAGGCAATCACTGGAGACCCGGCCACTCCGTTGCGCACCCTCCACCAGATTCATTCCACACTAATTCGCTCCAGCGATGGGTCCTTATCGCTGGGGTGCAAAGGCGACGGCCTAATGACCGGCGAGCCGGGGGTGCTTTTGGGGGTGCAAACGGCCGATTGCATTCCAGTGCTGGTGGCCGACCGCAAGCGGCGCGCTGTGGCCGCCTTTCACGCCGGATGGCGGGGCACTGTGGAGCGCATTGTCGAAGCCGGCATCGGGCGGATGAGGCTTGAGTTCGGCTCCCGTCCAGAGGACTTGATCGCCGCCATCGGGCCCGGGATCGGTCCATGCTGTTACGCGATTGGCGAAGAGGTGCTTTCCAGCTTCGAGTCGCAGTTTGCTTACTCGATGGAGCTGTTTCGCGAGGTTTACGATGCGGACGCGGTGCGGGCCAAATTCCCGATGCTTTTTATGACCCAGAGGGCGCCGGGCCACTCAAACATCGGTCCCAGCCTGCACCTGGATCTTGTTGAAGCCAATCGCCGCCAGTTGCTGGCCGCCGGACTCAAACCCAAAGCAATCAAGGTGGTGGGCGGCTGCACCTGCTGCCAGCCGGAACTGTTCTTTTCTCATCGCGGCTCCCAGGGGCACGCCGGACGGATGTTGAGCGTGATCGGAATCCGGAAAGACGCCGCGCAAGAATAGAAACTTGCCCCGTGCCTTTCACTGTTTTTGAGTGATAGGATGGTTGGCGGTTTCCCCAGGAGATTTGAGAGGGACGGCAAGCCATGGCGCGTACTGCGTCCGACAGGCGAATGCCTGCGCAGATTGATGAGAACCCGCATTGGCTGAGCCGCGCCGCCGCGGTTGCTGCGGGTGCTCTTTTTCTCTCCTGGCCGGCGTTTTATAATGGCTTTCCCCTGCTCTATGGGGATTCGATGACCTATCTTGACGATGGCCCCATCGTGGCGCGGGCAGTCTTTCTGCATTCGCTTTCCAGCTACTATGGGGTGCGGTCGTTCTTCTACAGCCTGGGAATTCTTCCCTGCCACTGGAACCATTCGGCCTGGCCAATTGTGGCCTTGCAGTGCCTCCTGGTTGCCTGGGTGGTGTGGCTGGCGGTGCGTTCGGTGGCGCCGCGACACTCCATATCGCGCTTTCTCGCGCTGGTTGGGTTCCTGGGGCTGCTGACCAGTGTCGGCTGGTATGCCGCGTTCATTATGCCGGACGTGCTGGGCCCGCTGCTTTATCTCTCGATTTACCTGCTGGTATTTGCGGAGGACACGCTCAGCCGCGCCGAGCGATGGAGCCTTTACCCGCTTATCGGGTGGGCGGTGACCGCGCACGCAACCCACCTTCTGCTGGCTGCGGCGCTGTGTGCCCTTCTGGTTTTGTTTGCCGCCCTTGAGCGCAGGAGCTCTCCACGGCGCATGAGGGCGGTGGGTAGGGTGGCGGCGGCGGTTGCGCTGGCGGCGGCGGCGCAGATGGCCTTGCACGGTTATCTCTATGGCAAGCCCACGCTCAACGGCGAACGGCCTCCTTACCTGATGGCGCGGATGATTGCCGATGGGCCGGCGCGGCTTTACCTGGAGAAGAACTGCAACCAATTGCAATGGGCAATCTGCAACCACTTGAAAAGTCTCTCCGGTGATACGGATGAGTTTCTCTGGGGTGACGACGGGATCTACCAGTCGAGTTCCGATGAAGAAAAGGCCCTGCTCTCAAGCGAGGAGATGCCGCTTGCCGTGGCAACGCTTCGCGCGTATCCGCGGGAGCAGCTTTACCAGTCGGCCGCCAACTTCAGGGGGCAACTATTCGCCTTTGGCCTCTACGGCTTTGACCCCAGCCCCTGGATTCTGGCTGAGTTCAACCACGTTCTTCCCTCGGCGCGCGGGAGCTACATGCAGAGCCGGCAGGCCACGGACGCGCTTCCCCTGGATCTTCTGACCGATATCCAGTGGTGGACCGTTGTAGCGTCTCTTGCGGCCATGGTTGCGCTGGTTCCGTTGCTTTGGCGGCGGCATTCTGTCCGGGTTGCGGGACTGGGCCTGGTGGTTGTGTCGATGGTGGTTTTCAATGCCATGGTCACCGGAGTGCTCTCGGTGGTGGACGATCGCTATGGGTGCCGCGTGATCTGGCTGGTGCCGCTGTTGGCGGGGCTGCTGCTGCTGGATTGGCTGCATCAGTTGGAAACGGCGAAGGTGGAGTCCAGGACCCGGGCAACCCAGGAACAGGTTGCCGTGCTGGTGTGAATGGACAAACCTGGACTGCTTGCGTGCCCTCAATAAAAAGTTCCGGCCCCATCCCAGGGAAGATAGGGGCGGGGCCGTGGGGCGCTGGCCGGCATAGCGGCACCTTCAGGAGACCTTGGCGGCCTCCTCAGGATTCACCAGGTCGCGCAGTTCTTTTGAAGGCTTGAAGTAGGGCACGCGCTTGGCGGGAACATCCACACGCTCGCCGGTTTTGGGATTGCGCCCGATGCGGGGGTTTCGCTGGCGAATGCGGAATGACCCGAATCCGCGAATCTCGATCTTGTCTCCGCTCTGCAAAGCCCCGATCACAGAGTCAAAAATGGTCTCGACGATGACCTCGCCGTCACGGCGGGTAAGATCGCCTAGCCGGGTCACCTTTTCCACCAGGTCTGCCTTTGTCATGTCCTGTAGGCCTCCGCTCTCAGCATAACCGGATTCAGCAGGAAAAGTCGCGAAAAAGAAAAGGCCCTTGTGGATTTGAGCCTTTTGGCATCAGCAACATGGCCCCCCAATCTGCCCCATCCAGCCAGGCCGCAGGGCCAGAGTGGGAAACCGCCCGCCAATTGTCGCGTCAACTGTGCCCCGGGGGCGGTATGATGTGCTGTATTCTTCCCTCAAGTACCGGGTCAGAGGAAAACGGGGACTTGGAGAGGCAGCGTGAACGTGACGCAGTATCCGAAGTACAGTATCGTGATTCCGGCCTTCAATGAGAGCGCTCGCATCGGCAAGACGCTTGAGTCGGTGATTTCCTGCATTCGCACCCGCGGCTGGTTGGCGGAAGTCATTGTGGTCAACGATGGCTCAAAGGACGCGACAGCGGAGTTGGTGCGGGCGTTCGCCGCTACTGCTCCGGAAGTCCGGATGATCGAGAATGCGGTCAACCGCGGCAAGGGCTACAGCGTGCGCAAGGGGCTTTTGCAGGCCTTGGGCGATATCGTCATGTTCACGGATGCCGATCTGTCGGCGCCGATTGAAGAGGCCGAACGGCTGTTTGCCGCCATTGCCGAAGGCGCAGACATTGCCATCGGTTCGCGGTGGCTGAAGACCAGCCGCCAGACCCATCGCCAGCCGCTCTACCGCCAGTTCTTTGGCCGCTGCTTCAACCTTGTCATCCGGACCGTCATGGGGCTGGAGTTTGCCGACACCCAGTGCGGCTTCAAGGCATTTACGCGTTCTGCGGCCCAAACCGTCTTCCAGTTGACCACCATTGAACGCTGGGGCTTCGACCCGGAGATCCTGTTCATCGGCCTCAAGCGCGGCTTCTGGATTATCGAGGTGCCGGTCAGTTGGGCGCACGACTCGCGCTCCCGCCTGAGCTACATCAAGGACGGCATGAAGATGCTGGAGGAGCTGGCCATCATCCGCTGGCGCGCCTTCCGCGGCCTTTACGGCAAACAGGTGGAGCATATTCACCGGACCGCGCTGTAACGCCTTGACTTTGTGATTTCGAATTCGGTCAATTTGAATGTGTGGTATCCCCGGTCTCAAAATCGAGACCGGGGGCACCCGGTAGGCCAAGGTCCTGCACGACATCATATGCAGAACCTACGGGTTCACGGTGATGGGGATTTCCGTGGCCGCCACGTTGCTGCCTGCCACGATCAGCCGCCCATGCGCCGGCGCCGTCAGCTTCTCAGGGAATGCAAGCTCCAATGAAATCGGCTTTGCCTCGCCCGGCAACAGGTCGAAATAGTTGTCGCTGTAAAGCTGCATGTAGGGTTTAGGCGCGTCCCACTCCACGCGCAAACGAACCAGCCGCGCATAGCTTTTTGTGTTTTTCAGATTGACTGAAAGCGTTGCGCTGTCTCCGCTTGCCTTGGCGGTTAACGGTCCGCTGGCCTCTACAGCCGCCGTCGGCTGCTCCTTCAACATTTGAAAGAGCGGCTTCTCGCGCGCGGCAAGAACATCCGCGTAGCCGATTGCCGGCTGGCTTCCTGTAGCTGCGGCCAACATCTGCGCAAAGATTCCAAAGTAGCTGCGGGAAACCGGCATGTTGTCGAACTGCTCATCGAGGAAATCTTCGCCTGGCGACTCCCAGGTTGGTGTGAAGCCGGTGAAGGCAACCGTCCGTCCCTGCCCATACTGGCCGGTGACCAGCAGCGGATG
>Ga0181517_10005409_pt1 | contig 11294 bp, 8 predicted proteins | sample PEATcosm2014_Bin_31_FD_119748 | JGI IMG/M metagenome (GOLD analysis project Ga0181517, IMG submission 119748) | Peatland microbial communities from MTU Mesocosm Facility, Houghton, MI, USA - PEATcosm2014_Bin01_30_metaG | ecosystem: Environmental > Terrestrial > Soil > Wetlands > Peat | place... | reverse complement strand
GGCGAGGCCGAATGAGGGACAGCTAATTACCTTTGTGCGGCATTGTGCCTTCCTGGTCATTGCGCTGGATTCGCATCTCGTCCATTGTGGAGGAAGCCGGCAAGCGTTGGCGCTTTATCCCATGAGAATTAAAATCTCGTATTTGAGCAGCGCGATTCTAGCCTCGACGCTGGCGCTGTCCGCCTGCGGGCAGACTGCGCCGGTATCAGCTGTGAAGGTTCAGGACCTCCAGGAACCAACGCAGTTGCCTGGCCTTGCCGCGCCCGTGGCCTCGGCGGAGTCCTACGCGGTGGAGCAATTGCTGAGCTTCAAGGAAACGGACGTGAAGTTCGATCTGCGCGACATGATGAAGGTCTTGCGCGACGGGCGTCATGAGGGTTGGGTTCTGGCGGCATACCCTGACCCCAAGACTGCTCAGGCTCTGATTGGAGCTGGGGTGAGTCTCGATCTGCCAGCGAGGGAGCACCCGCAGCGCGACCCTCTGAACCCTCATCCATTTATCGAGCCGTCCTCGGCCGAGCTATGGATGGCGGCGGGGCTGGCCCCGGATCGTCTGCAGGCGATTCTGACTCAATTCAACGCCCGGCTGGACATGTGGGCCAAGAAGGGCTTTCGCAGGAAATTGAAGACGCTGACGCCCGATATTACGGGCGAGGATGCGGAGCAGCTGCTGCGCGTTTCGGTGATCCAGGCCATCTACAACGCCAAGGGCTACTGCCGGGAATTCGATAACCTTACGGCTTCGCAGCAGATGGCCCTGAGCCAACTGGTGTACCAGATGGGTTTCAATCTTCAGGAGTTCAGCCATTTTTTGGAACTGATCAACAACGGGCCCGCGAGGAGTGCCGAAGTTGCCGGCGCGGGCGATGCCCTGCCCGCCGACGCCCAGTTCTGGAGGACGGTGCAGCAGAGTCTGACGCAGAGCCAATGGGCCCGCGTTTATCGCGTCCGCGCGGCTTCCGTGATCGCCATGCTCGATCCGCAGTATGTTGATGGTCCGGGCGCGGCGGAACAGCGGGTCAGCGATCTGCTTCGGCCTGCGGGGTCGCACAGGCACTCGGTCAATCGGACGGCTTCGCGGCAATTGGCTTCTCTTGCTGGCAATTCGAGCCGGCATCGCACGAGCCCAGGACGCAAGAGACGGCTGGCGGCACAAAGGAAACGGGGAGTATAAGACCCGACCGGCGGTGCTGGGAGGAATAGGCCACTTCAGGTCAGTGGTGTACCGACCCGCTTCGGACCGCGGTTTACGCCCTGATCGAGTCGCAGCTTCCGCGACCCAGGCCGGGAGCAGCCTGGGTATGGCGTCCGCCTGCGAATCCAGTAAAGACTATTGAGCGACCTGCTTCACGAATTCGAAGGTACAGGTGCGGCCAACGATGCCGAGGCCTTGGCTCTTTGTTCCCGTGCCATCCAACAGCTTGAATTGGGCCTTGACGTCATAACTATAGCTCTCGCCTTTGTGAGCGAAGATGCCGCGAGCGTACTGCCTGGAGGCGACAATGCCATTAGCGGAGAGCGTGGCGGAGCCATCGTCCTTGATTGGACCTTCGATCAGCAGATAGCCGGGCTCTCCCGCGGCGCCGTGCTCTGCGCGAAAGTTGCCGGAAGCAATCACGGTGGGGAGCTTCCAGGTATAGCCCTCGGTGTTTCCTTTTGCGGGGCATGTAAGAGTGGTGATCCACTTGCCGTCAAACCGTTCCACCGCGAATGACACCGCGGTTAACAAGAATAGGCAGCAAACCAACAACAAGCGAACGTTCTTCATCGTTCCATTTCCTCCGCCGACGATGCTTGCAGACCACATCCTGAAAATGCGCAGCCATTTTATTGCGAAGTCGATTTCCCCGACTCTTTTGCTTCCGCTTGCGGTGCATTCTTGTCATCGGGAGGCTTGGAGAGATGGAGCTTGCTCATCTCCCTGGCACCAATCGACGGATCCACGGGCGTGACTTTAATCTCCGTCCCCATGGTCCCTGCGGTCCATTTGTAGTAGTAGGATTTGCCCGCCTCGGCCTCAAACCGAGCACGCTCATTCTCCTTCTGCCTTGCCCTGGCAAGGGCCGCACCGGAGGACTGAATGATGCCACCGTAGTACATTTTGGGCAATCCGGAAATGACTACAGACCCAGCCGGTACTTCCAGGAACTCGTATTCGCCGTTCAGCAGTTTGCCCAGATGAGTGTCGTTGACGAAGATCTCGTCGTGCGAGGCGGAGCCTGTAAATCTCGACACGCGATAGATACAAACGATGGCTTTGCCGTTGGATGGCGCGGGCAGCACGGCTGGGGTCTTGGAATCCTGTGCCGCAGAAATGGGCCCGAGAATGAGAAACGCCATCGCACTCGATGCGAGCAGAAAGCTTGCGAGCGAGATGCAAGCTCCACTGAGGCAACGCAGTGCGACGCCGCCGAAAGCAGTGTTACGCATGGGGCGTTCCTTCCCTTCATTCGAAATCCGGGTCGAAAACTAGCAGGTAACGGCTGGCCACGCCGTGACGGCTGGCACAACCATGGCGGACACAAACGAGATCAAAAGAGAAGGTTAAGACGAGCAGATGATGCTTGAGGACCAGCAATCCACTGGAGCGCCCGGCTTTCGGCCGGATCTGCGTTTTCCGGATCATTTGTTGCAATCATCGATCCGACCAGGAGCCCTTGACGTGGCTGCGCATCGCACCAATACAAAAATCGATGGCCTGATCGGCGGCGAGTTGGACGCATTCTTCCCGCGTCTCCGAATTGAAGAGGATTTCCTTTAGAGCGAAACCAGAGTTCTTGTGGCCCAGTAAGTTTCGCGCATGGTCGCCGCTCCCGGATGCTCGCGTCGACTTTGATGCAGTGCCTTCGGGATGCACCAACTCTGGTTTCGCTATATAGGCAGGCTCTGGCGCGCGCAAAAAACGACTCAAATAACCCGTGTGAGGAAGATGGCTCTGGCCTAATTCGAAGCGCGGAACAAAACACGATAACCACGCTGAAATGAGAGCAGATGCGCGCGCATCGCATTGCGCGCCTTGCCGGCATTTCGCTGCTTGATCACATCCAGCAGTGCGCGGTGCTGCTTGTAGGCCATGTCTGTCCCGGCAGGCAACAGCAGGCTTTTTACGATCAGTTCCTCCAGGGCCTCCCGGATATGCTTCAAAAAGTCGATCATCACTTCATTGCGGGTTGCGGCGGCGATTGCCATATGAAAGTTCAGGTCCAGCCTGCTGAACTCTTCATCCCCGCGTTCCACCGAATTCTTCATCTCGCGAACAATCTTCTCCAGTTCGCTGAAATCCTGCTCGGAGGCTCTTTGAGCGCAAAGGGCCGCGGTTTCCACCTCCATCACCAGACGGGTCTCGCAAAGGTCGTTGACCTCCTTCTCGGTGTTCAGCACGCCCCTGGAAAGCAGCAGCGGACGCTCCATGTACTTGGAGCGCTCCTCCGCCACATAGCTTCCCTCCCCGGCCCGCATCCGGATCAAGCCAATGAAGGAAAGAGACTTCAGCGCTTCGCGCAGAGTGGACCGGCCCACATTGAAGACCTTGCAGAGATCCGCTTCAGAAGGCAGCTTTTCTCCCGGCACCCACCTGCCCCCATCGATTTCCGCGGAAAGCTGCATGGCTACTTGTTCGCTCAGGGTGGTGCGGGAGACGGGCTTCAGATCGGCAGTGGAGCGAATCACGGTATTCCTCCAAGGTGGAAAAAAGTGGGTGCGGAGCTGGACTTTGCCGTCCGCACTGTTCAGAATAGCAGACAAGCTGTATTGTCATACAATTGGCGGATTCGCAGCAAGCTTCGTTCCGCGAAAGAGACCAGGAGGCAACATGAAGGCACATTTCTCTTTTGGCAAGAGCGGGATCGAAGTGAAAGTACCCGACTCGTACCGCACGCAAATCATCTACAGCAGGACAGGGGATCCCCTCACAGACGAGGCGGCGGCGCTGCACCTTGCACTCGAGAAACCCATTGGCTGCCTTCCCTTGAAGGAGTTGGCCGCGGGCAAAAAGACGGCCGCCATCTCGATCTGCGACATAACCCGGCCCGCTCCCAACCGCGTAACGCTTCCCCCGGTGCTTGAGCACCTGCACGCGGCGGGGATACCGGTAGAAGGCATCACCATCCTGATTGCCACGGGTCTGCATCGCGCGGCGACCGAGGAGGAGATCCACACCATTGTCGGCCCTGAAATTGCCGGCAAGTACAAGATTGTAAGCCACGACGCCAAGGCGCTCGACGAGCACCGATCTCTTGGAGTTACGGGGCGCGGCACCCCGGTCTACATCGACGAGCGTTTCATGGCCGCCGATCTGCATATCACGCTTGGCTTTATTGAACAGCACCTGATGCTGGGCTTCAGCGGCGGCCGCAAACTGATCGCGCCAGGCCTGGCCGCGCAAGAGACCATCAAGGTGATCCACTCGCCCAGGTTCATGCGCGAGCCCAAGGCCACCGAGGGTTCCATCGCCGACAATCCCCTGCACGCCGAGCTGCTGGAGATTGCGCGGATGGCGCGCCACGATTTTGCCCTCGATGTGACGCTTACACAGGACCGACACATCTCTGGCGTCTTTGCCGGCGAGCCGGTCAAATCGCACGCCGCCGGCGTGGCATTCGTCGAGCAGAGCTGCCTGGAGCGGATGGACGAGCCGGTAGATGCCGTGATTACAAGCGCGGCCGGCTACCCGCTCGATCTCACTTTCTATCAGATCGTCAAGGGCCTGACGGCGGCCACGCATGTCGTCAAGCCCGGCGGACGCATTCTCACCGTCGCGCAATGCGCGGAGGGCGTCGGCTCGCACGAGTTTGCCCGAAAACTCACCGGCATGAAGGATTTCAAGAGCTTCCTTGCCGAATTGAAGGTCCTGCCCGTCGAGGTGGACCAGTGGCAACTGGAAAAGCTGGCCCTGGCCGGCGAGGAATATGAGCTCTTCTTTTACACCCCCGGAGTGACCAACGGACAGTTGGGCGCGCTCAGCGACCGCTCTTTCCGCAGCATCGAAGAGGCGGTGCTCGCCACGCTTCATGGACTGCCAGCCGATGCAAAGGTTGCCATGATTCCGGAAGGTCCGTACACGTTCGTCCGCGCCGAATTGCCGATGGCCGCAGTCTAGAACACAGCTCCCCGGCGAGAGCAGGGGCGGCTTCAGGCTGTCAGGCCGGCTCGATTCCGATTTACCCCTGATTCTAGACAGCGGCCGCAGCTGACCTGCGGCCGCTGCTGTTTCTGCCCGGCTTCAAGCACCTGCAGCACTCCCTCCATCTGTTTCACGGGTGTCTGAACAGGCCCTGCCCCTCGGCGCAAACTGGCCTTTTTCAGGGTGCGTGACGCCCGAGGCAAAAGCGGGGACGGCCAATCCGAACGGCAGCGATGTCGGGAGGACGGGGTACGCCTTCAAATCAAGTTGCAAAAAATCAGCGCGTTACGGATTGGGCAGCGGGCCTTGGGCCGGCGTGGTGAAAGCGCACTTGTCAGACATGCAGATAATGAGATATGTATACATCTTGCGATCCCAGGAAATGGGCAAAATTGGTGCGAAGGCGATCTGCTCGATGAAGATCCATTCGCAGCCCGATTTTCGATCCCGCTTTCCTGGTTCGGCCGTCCCCGTTGCCGTATCCGGGCAGCCACGGACGGAATCAGACCACTCGCTCATGAGGTTTTATGGACATCGCTGTTACTCCCAAGCAAGCCGGTTCCGCGCCACAATCAGGCGGGAGTTCGTCCTCAACCAAGACTCTCGCGGTATTTGGCGCGGGAATCGTCGCGCTATTTGCCGGCGCCGCTTACCTTCTGAGCACCAATCCAAGGAATGGTATTTGGCAGCAGGGATACGACCCGACCGGCCACTGGTGGCTCTCCACACTGCTTGCGGCGCTGCCGGTCGTGGTGCTGCTGGGCGCGATGGCCGTTCTTCGCTTGAAAGCTCACGTAGCCGCGGTGATTGGCCTCGCCACCGCGCTCGCGATCGCGATCTTTGTCTACCAGATGCCCATCCGCCTGGCGATGACCACTACTGTCTACGGCGCGGGCTACGGACTGTTTCCCATTTGCTGGATTATCTTGCCGGTCATTTTTCTCTACCAGCTCACGGTGAAGACCGGCCGGTTTGTTGCGCTCCAGGAGAGCCTGACGAACATTACGGACGATGGGCGACTGCAACTGCTGTTGATCGCCTTCGCGCTGGGCGCGTTCTTTGAGGGCACATCGGGATTCGGCACGCCGGTTGCGGTGTGCGGCGCCATCCTGATCAGTCTTGGATTCAAACCAATTCAGGCGGCCGGACTCTCGCTCATCGCAAACACCGCGCCGGTGGCCTTCGGTGCGCTCGGGATCCCGATTGTGACGCTGGCAGCGGTGACCGGCCTGGATGTCCAGTTGCTCACGAAAATGACTGCCATCATTCTTGTCCCCTTCTGCATGATGGTGCCTTTCTGGCTGATCTGGGTTTACGCCGGGTTCAAGCGCATGATCGAGGTATGGCCTGCGATCCTGGTAGCCGCCGCAACCTTTTCCGGCGCTCAGCTCTTTATGGCGTCCAACTTTGGGCCCTCCCTGGTGGCGATCGTCGCCGCGGCATCTACCATCGTTGTGCTCATTGTTTTTCTGCGCTTTTGGAAGCCGAAGCACGTCCTGAACGCACGGGGAGAGGACATTACCAGCCACGCGCGTCAGCACTTCGAACACAGCTCCGGCCACACGTTCAAGGCGTGGCTACCCTGGCTTATTCTGAGTGTGGTTGTCTTTTGCTGGGGGCTTCCGCAATTCTCCAAGCCGCTGGACAAGCTCACCACGATCGCGCTTCCCGTTGCGGGCCTCCACAATATCGTTCAGCGCATTCCTCCCGTGGTGGTCAAGCCGGCCATGGAAGCAGCCGTCTACAAGCTCAACTGGGCGGCAGCCACCGGCACCGGCATTTTTGTGGCCGCGATCATCTCGGGCCTGTTGATGGGGCTCCGGCCCAAAGCGATGCTGGAGATTTTTCTCAAGACGCTCTTCACCATTCGCTTGACAGTGATTACCATTGCAGCGATGCTCGCCTTGGGATTCATCACGCGCTACTGCGGCCTGGATGCAACCATGGGCCTGGCGTTTGCCCGCAGCGGCCTGCTGTATCCATTCTTTGGCACGTTGATTGGCTGGCTGGGCACGGCCACCACCGGCTCCGACACGTCGTCGAATGTGCTGTTCGGCAGCCTGCAAAAACTCACTGCCCAGCAGATTGGCATTTCGCCGGTGCTGATGTCCTCGGCCAACTCAGCAGGCGGTGTGATGGGCAAGATGATCGACGCACAAAGCATCGTAGTGGCCAGCACCGCAACCCAGCAGTATGGACAGGAAGGCTCGATTCTGCGCTTCGTCTTTTGGCACAGCCTCGGGCTCGCCTGCCTGGTTGGCGTATTTGTTTACCTGATGGCATACGTCATCCCATTCACCCAACTCGTCGTTCGTTAACGCACTTCGCAGCGTTCCATGCGCCACGGTTCACGGCGCATGGAGCGCTGCAATCGATTGGCAAGAAAACATAGGAGTCAAGAGATGGCAGCTTCGCTAGCAGCAGAGATCGAAACAGATTCGAAAGTCGACATACTTGGTGCGGAGGAAGTTGCCCGGCAGCTAAGGTTGCTGATCGATCCATCGCACGTTCTTGCCCGGCCCATCGACCGAATTGCCTTTGCGTCCGACGCCAGCTTGTACCATCTTGTTCCGCGTGCTGTTGTGCAGCCGTCCACGCTGGAAGAAGTGCACAAACTTTTTGAGTACAGCCATCAAACAAGGATTCCGCTCACCTTTCGCGCGGGCGGAACCAGCCTCTCCGGCCAAGCCATTACCGATGGAATCCTGGTGGATATCGGCCGCCATTGGCGCGGCTCAAAAGTGGAGGCGAATGGCAAACTCGTCCGTGTGCAGCCCGGACTCATCGGCCACCAGGCCAATCAGATTCTCAAGATTTACGGCGCCAAGATTGGGCCCGATCCGGCCTCCATCACCGCCGCTCGGCTGGGAGGAATTCTCTCCAACAACGCCAGCGGCATGTGCTGCGGCGTCACCCAGAATGCTTATCACACCTTGCGTTCCATGACTTTCATGCTGCCTTCCGGAACAGTGATTGACACCGCCGCGCCCGATGCCGACGCTCAGTTCCGCGCCAGCGAACCCGCGCTTGCTGCAGGCTTGCTCGCTCTCAAGAGCCGGCTTGAGTCGAATGCCGCGCTCGCCGGCCGCATTCGCTCCAAGTACAAGATGAAGAACACCACCGGCTATTCGCTCAACGCATTTCTTGATTACGCAGCGCCGGTCGAGATCTTCAGCCATCTGCTCATAGGGGCGGAGGGGACATTGGCCTTCATTGCAGGGGCCGTGCTGGAGACCGTTCCCGACCTGCCCGTCAAGTACACCGGGCTGCTGGTCTTCCCCAATATTCACGCGGCCTGCGAGGCCATCGCCCCACTGCGGGAGGCGGGTGCGGCCGCGCTGGAGCTGATGGATCGCGCCTCCATGCGTTCCGTTGAAGACAAGCCCGGAATGCCCGCGCAGATCCTTGGCCTGCCTGACGACGCGGCCAGCCTGCTGGTCGAATTCCAGACCTCGGACCTCGCTGCCGCCCAGCAGATTGCGGGCAAAGCCGAGGCAGCGGTTGCCGGATTGAAGCTTCTCAGCAAGCCTTTCTTTACGAGCGACCCCGCTGATCAGGAAAAGCTCTGGAAAATACGCAAGGGAATGTTCCCCTCCGTTGGCGCGGTGCGTGCCGCGGGAACCACGGTGATCATCGAGGATGTTGCGTTCCCCATCGAACACCTCGCCGATGCCGCTGTCGACCTTACCCGGCTCTTCAAGAAGCACGGTTACACCAACGCCATCATCTTCGGCCATGCCAAGGACGGCAATCTTCACTTCGTCATTACCCAGGGTTTCAACACCGACAAGGAGATGAGCCAGTACCGCGATTTCATCGACGATGTAGTGGAACTCGTCGTAAGCAAGTACGACGGCGCGCTGAAGGCCGAGCACGGCACAGGCCGCAACATGGCTCCGTTTGTTGAGACGGAGTGGGGCCCCGAAGCCTATGCCGTCATGCAGCAGCTCAAGCAATTGGTCGACCCTGACAACCTGCTGAATCCCGGCGTCCTCATCAACTCCGATCCGCAGGCGCACATGACAGGTTTGAAAAAGATGCCCGTCGTGGAGCAGGAAGTGGACAAATGCATCGAGTGCGGCTACTGCGAACCGAAGTGTCCCAGCCGCGATCTCACACTCACGCCGCGGCAGCGCATCGTTGTGCGGCGCGAGATGCAGCGCTTGAAAGAGAACGGCGCGCACATGGCATACGACGCGCTGAACCGCGACTTTCCCTACATGGCCCTCGATACGTGCGCTGTGGATGGCTTGTGCGCCACGGCATGTCCCGTCTCGATTGATACCGGCAAGCTCACCAAGCGCTTCCGCCAACTGCGCCACACGGAAACTGCCAACCGCATCGCACTGCTGCTTGCCAACAACATGGGGCTGATGGAGATGGGCGCGCGCTTTGCAATGGGCGCCGGTCATCTGACACAGAAAGTGTTCGGCCTTGGCTTCATGCGCGGCATCACCCGCCTGCTCGACAAGGCATCGCGAGCATTGATGGATGAAGCCTTTTGGCAGTGGAGCGCGGAGATGCCGAGACCGCGGCGGGGCGCCGTTCCGGTTCGTCCGATTGCCGATGCCGATGCCGTATATTTCCCGGCCTGCATCTCGCGCATCATGGGTGCGCTTCCGGGCGAGCAGCAGGAGACCTCTACGATGCAGGCCCTGCTGAATGTAGCCGACCGCGCCGGCATCAAGTTGCGCGTTCCCGAGGACACGCGCGGCAACTGCTGCGGCGTTCCTTTTTCATCGAAGGGCTTTGAATCCGCGCACGCAGCCTCGGTCAATCGCACGGTTGCCAACTTCTTCCGCTGGTCAAATGGCGGCGAGTTGGCGGTCGTGGTGGACACCAGCCCCTGCACCTACGGGCTGAAGACTTCTCGCCCGTATCTGACGCCGGAGAACCAGGCCAAGTTCGACCAGTTGAGGATTCTGGACTCCGTGGAGTTTGCGCATGATGCGCTGCTGCCAACACTGCCGATCAAGCGCAAGGTCCACTCTGTTGCGCTGCACCCGGTGTGCTCAGCGGTGAAGATGGCGATTGTTCCGAAGCTGGTGAACATCTCGAATGCATGCAGCGAGAACGTGCTGGTGCCGCGCGATGCCGGCTGCTGCGCCTTTGCCGGAGACCGTGGCTTTCTGTTTGAGGAGTTGACTGCGTCGGCCGCCGCACCTGAAGCCGCCCAGGCCACGGAAGCCGAACACGACGGGTACTACTCCAGCAGCCGCACCTGCGAAATCGGCATGACCCGTGCGACCGGCAAGGTCTATCAGTCTTATCTTCATCTGCTCGACTTTGTCTCGCGACCCTGAGTCTTTGCGGAGGCCACCGTCGCGGACGTACGCGTCCCCCGGCCGCGACCGGCTTCCGCAAACAGCACCTCGCAATCGCGCATTCTCACCGGAACAGTAACCATGGCGCAATAGGGCGCGGTCTTTGTCCAGGCCTCATCCTCAGGGAAACTGCAGAACCTTGTGAGCGCACAACGCATGACGCCGCGATGCGTAACAACAGCCGTCGTCCTCCCCGCCGATCTTTCAAATAGGGTCGCGATGATGTTATCCACTCTCGCCGTGAAGTCCGCGTAGGCTTCTCCGCCAGGCGCGCTCCGCGCTGGGAATTCACGGAGCCATCGACCAGCCTCATCGGAATAGCGATCCTCAATCTCCTGCCAATGCAGGCCTTCCCAAAGGCCAAAATGAATCTCCCGGAGTGCGGGCAAGTAATTGACATTGACGCCAATGCGTTGCGCGATAGCCACGGCCGTCTGCGCTGTGCGGCGCAGGTCGCTCGAATAGATGCGCTCGATTCCAAGCATTGCAACTTCTTCGGCGAGGAGACGCACTTGACTCTCGCCGGCTGGGTTCAGAACCGGGTCGCTGTGGCCGCAGAAGGCGCCAGCCATGCCAGTCTCGCCGTGCCGAATAAAAACAAGAGTGTTCATCTCCGCCACACCGCGCAAAAATAGACTGCAAGCAACGTCACTTGGCTGGTCGCTCCAAAGCAGTCGCCCGTGATGCCGCCAATCCGTTTGTTGTAGTACAAACCGCTGAGGAGGGTCACGGCCGATGCCGCGGCAACCGGCCAAATCGCCGATTGTTGCAACATGAAACCGACGACACCAAGAGAAATGAGCGTCCCCACTGCGAGAGAGACGCCAGACACATGGCGGGCAATGCGG
>Ga0181517_10005406_pt1 | contig 11299 bp, 15 predicted proteins | sample PEATcosm2014_Bin_31_FD_119748 | JGI IMG/M metagenome (GOLD analysis project Ga0181517, IMG submission 119748) | Peatland microbial communities from MTU Mesocosm Facility, Houghton, MI, USA - PEATcosm2014_Bin01_30_metaG | ecosystem: Environmental > Terrestrial > Soil > Wetlands > Peat | place... | reverse complement strand
GATGCCAACACGGCGCCGGCCACAACCCGCAACCCGTTCCCAAGGGCGCCGCGGGTGGGCAGTCGCAACAGCTTGGAGCTAGACAACGGCCGGGCTACGGAGAAGAGGGCCGCAACGTCTGCATCCGTTCCTGGCAAGCCGTCGCTGTCGTCTTCGACGTATAGGCCACCGTCTGGCGTTCGACCATAGCGGCATGTTCCGGCCGCGTCGAGGGCGTTGTCAACCAGTTCCTTGGCCACAAGCTGCGGGATGGCGTCTTGGCCGATTCCGGCCCGCTGCCCCAGCGTCGAGAGGTTCCGAAAAAGGGTCCAGTCTTGGCGCGAAAACAGGTCCATCTTGAAAATCCGTCCTTTTTTGCAGACTTGTCAGCTTGCTTACTGCCTTGCCGTTTCGGTCGTTTTTTCAACTCTAATCGGGAAGACTTGCCGGACCAGCCAGTGGTATAGCTCAAGAACGCGCTGCTGCTGCATCTTGGTCAGTCGGCGGAATTGTGCGTTCGGGGCCTTGCTGCTCGGGCGCGCCGGTGTCTTAGTTGTCGGTGACATTTGCGTGGGTCTCCTCTTGCGGTTTATTGGTGGTGTCGTCCAGCCGGGTCAAGGTCTTGTCGCTATCGCCCCCCAGCACTGCCGCCAGGTCGGCGCGGCCTACTTCGAAGGCTTCGCGTATCTGCTGCACGGCCTCGGCTCCGGCAAGGTTCATGCGCTGGATACTCGCACAAGCTCGTAGGTGAGAAGATGCGAGCGTATCCCAAACTTTGTCGATCTCCGCGATGCTCAGGACTTCGCGCAGTTCGCGTGCTAGGGCCAACTCTTCGCGCTGGGCCCGGGCAAGTCTATATCGTTCCAGCGCGGGCGAAGTCGGGCCGGACAAGAGCGGGTCGTGGTCGGCATAGCGTTCATTTCGCCATGTGGCCAGGGCATCGAGGTCGTATCCTTCCGACGTTTTCCCGGGCGCTCCTTGCCTGATCCACGTCGCAAGGGTTCGGGGATGTATGCCGACTGCGCCTGCGGCCTCGTCCATCGTGCCGACGAAGCGCGGGGCCTTAACGTGGCCATGGGCAATCAGCCACTTTTGAACCGTCTCGGCGTCAAATCGCCGGCCGCGGCCTACTCTCCGATGCGGAAGGCCCGCGGCAAGCCACTCCTGCAACTTGGCGGCGTCGATGGCAAGGGCGCTGATAAGCTCGGCCGTGTTCATTTGACAAGCCGCAGGTTTTTGAGGGAGTTGGCCGGTTGGCTGGCCTTGGGCGTCGAGGGGTTGGCCGGCGTGTCCTTCCCCTTGGCGTGCAAGCCACATAGGCGGTTTAGTTCCTTTTGTGCCGCAAGCGCTGTCTTGCAATCCTGAATCCGCAAGCTGCGCTCGTACAAGTCGTTTAACCTGACGATCGCCTCGCCGGTGCGCTCCTGCCGGTCCACGTCGATGGCGTCCCTAATCTTCCCCCGTGCAATCTCAATCGCCGTGTCGGCCTGGTCGGCTGAAAGGTTCAGCTTTTCGACGCAAGCGGCCTTGACGACGGCTTTGCCTTGGAGGCTTACAGCCAGCAAAATGATCTTGTCTATTGTCTCGCCCGGAATGGCGAAGGCTTCCCGCTGCTGCTTGTGTGTCTTGGCCATCGTTTATTCCTTGTCGGGCGGGATGTTCGCCAACATTTCCCGGAACCAGTTCGCGTGAAACTGCCACACCTCACGGCTATTGATGATCGTCTCGTTCTCGTGCTGTGGATTCGCGGTCAAGTTTCCGCTGCCTTCCACGGTGAGATAATCGCCCTTGCCGGCGTTGGACAACAAACAGACTTTTGAGTGGTTCGGAAAGCTCCGATATGTGCCGCCGCGTTTCCGTAGACCGTCCAGCAGAAAACGATAAATGCTCCCCTCTCGGCGTTTGAAGTAAAGGCCGGTGACAAGGTGAATAGGACCGATTCGGCCAGCGTCGGCAAGCTCGAACAATTCCACGGCGTTGGGCTTCGAACAAGTCCACGTAGAAATGTAGAGTTCGTCGGCTGTCCCAAGCCATTCGATCGCCTCAGGGATCCAGGTGAACAACTCAAACTTTCCGCCGGTCGTGCAATGGATGGATTCGCCCGGCGCCGGCGGCTCGGGGACAATCTCCCGCAACCGTTGCCGCTGCTCCATTCGTGCGAACCGATGGCGGGCCGTGATTCTAAAGGCTCGCGGCTCCGGTATGCGTGCCGATTCGAGCGGGTCGGCCTGGTCGCCGGCGAGAATGCTTTCAATCAGGAAGTCGGACACGTCGGTCATGTTGTGGTAAAAAAAATTCTTCTGTGATGATGCACGGGAATTAGGCCGTTTCTGTGCGAAAGGTCTGCACCCCACCAGCGGGAAATGCCCGCGCCGTCCCCTTGTAAGGACCCAAGACCCGGGGGGGTATGCGCGGCCCTGCTCTCTCCCCTTACGGTGGCGTCTGCGTGTTGGCCAGTCGTGGCACGCCGCGTTCGGGATGCTCTCCGCACCAACATTGACCGGCCACGCGCGGCCACTGTGCCGGATGCAAAGGATTTTCGGGTGGCCTTACGACCGGCGCGTAGCGATGACACGTGCTATCGCTTGCGTCGAAATAGGGACAGGTTGAACAGGTCATCACATCACACCTTCTCGACTGGGCGTCCATTCAGTTGCATTGAGAGGCTTCGCAGCGGCGGCAGTTGCGTCATCTGCGGCCCGGCGTTTGAGCAGCGCAAAACCGGCACGCGCTGCGGCCGCGGCCGTTCGGGCTCAGGCGGCGCGACCAGTGCCACGGGCGCGCCGTTCGCATCGACCAGCCCCGCGGCGGCAAGCTCCGCGGCAATCCCGCGCGGCAGTTGGTCCGCCCGAACAGGCAACGCAAAGCCGTCCAGTCCGATGCCCGAATCGAATAAGGGAGCGAAGGCCGCGCAGATGTCCGCGGCAATCTGCTGTTGTCCCATCGCTTCGCGCCGCGCGAAGGCCGCGCGCCTGACAGCATACTCAGCCTGCCGGCTCTCCTCCTCCAGCCGCGCGATCTCGGTTTTCAACGCGGCGGCTTTGCTCTCGGCTAACGCCTGCGCGGCCCGCTCGGTTTCCATCAAACCGGCAACCTTTTCCGGCGAAGCGGCGACCGATGCGGTGGCGTGCTCCGCAATAGCCCGGCGGAAAACTTGAAGCCAGTTTGGCGATAGCTCGATCACTTCGGCCGCGTCGGCGAAGACCAGTACATCGGCCTCGCTCATCTCCGCAAGCAGAGCAACGCGGCGGATTGTTGCCCACGCGGCGGCGCGTTTTTCTGCCTTGCGACGGGCAAGGATTTCGGCCGGATCGACCGGCGCGGCGGCGGGTTGCGCTTCGGGTTTTGGGGTTTCTTTGATTCGTGCCATCTCATTTTCCTTTTCAAAAGTGGAATTGTTGCGCGGCCAAAGTAGCCGCTGTAAATTGTTCGTAAGACTTGGGCGGCACCATCGCCGCAATACTCACCATCGGCCACGCGGCCAACCGGCGGGGTTCGTCACCAAGCGCGCCACGCCATCGCCACCAGTCGGGCCAATGGTAAACCGAAGGCTCGACCACGAAACAATAGGGCCTCACGCCATGCCGGAGCGCCCGCAACTCCAAGTGAATCGCTAGCCTGATAAATTGGGGGCTGTGCATTTTCTGATTTTCGTCGTGTGTCGGCTCTGGCCGCTCTGTGCCCACGTCGGCCGCTGGTGCGCTCAGTGTCGCGTCAAATGCTGCAACGCCCATTGCATCGGCTATGGCGGCGGTCTGCGCGGCGGTCTCAACATAGTGCGCGAATTCATGTAATACGACCGCCAACAAGCTGGCGGTGGTTTCAATCGAGGGTATGTCAACGACCGCGGCAAATCCGCGGCCGTGCCATCGGCCTTGCCGCTCCAACAGTCGCCGGAGGTCGCCGGCCATGCCGAAACTTGTTAGCCCGGCAAAATCGCCTACCCTTAGAACGCCGGCGGCCCTTGCCTCGCGTCGCGTGACAAGATAGACCGGCTCTTGAAAGTGCGGGTCGATCCGCCTTATCAGTCTCTCGCAACAGGCTTGCCATCGGTGATCCATGTTTTTTGCTCCGCGAAACCGAGGGCCGCGGCCGCCGGGGTTACTCGTTTGCGTTATCCGCCCCCGGCGACCGCTCATGGCCCTCACTCGGCACTGACAAACTTTCAATCTCCTAATGTGCAACTGTCGTTCGTCCCATCGCGCGGTCCAGGTCCTCCGCAGCTTGGTCGAGTTGCCGGCGGTACTCGTCCAGGGCGTCGGCGTTCGCCTGGGCCTCTTCGTCGGCTTTCTGTTCGGCCTGCTCGCGCATGATCCGCTGATAGCGAATCTCATCGGCATCCGTCCATGTAAAGTCGTCGTCCGCGTCGTCGTCAACCGAAAGCCCCGCGTCGCGCATCGCTTGGCGGAAATTGCGCTCATTTTGCGGCGTCCATTCGTCGGCATCATCGAATCGGGTTTGATTTAACTCGGCGTCGAGGTCGTCGCCATCCGGCGGCAACAGTTCGCCGCATGACGGGCAGCGTTGTAAAGTAGGGTCGTCACTCCGCTGACTGTTGATTCGCGCACAGCGAACCACCTCGGCATGGTCGTCGCGCTGTAGCCGCCGCAAGTCTTCCGCTGGCACGATCGCAAACAGCGGGCCACCGGTAAGCTGGTGCGGGTCGTGAACCGCGATTCTGCTTCCGTCGAAAGTCGCCAGTTCCCGCGTAACGTCGGCGGGGGTAATCATTCTGAGTGTCATTGTAGGGCTCCTTAGAAAATTGTTGGTTTGGCGTTGATCTACGTCCCTGCAAATTGGCCGCCGAAAGACGACACCAGCTTTATCACGGCCGTCTCTGTCGTCTCTTCATCCATCTCAGCCCGGTCCACAAGCGCAACCGGGAAAGACAACTCGAACGGAAACACTTCATGCGCATCAAACTTCCGATGATTACGGCATACGACGGACCGCAGCCCCGATGCTTGGGTCGCGGCCTTGGCAAATCGCTCTGCGATTGCTCCGTTCTTGAACCGATGGAAAACTAACATCGCTCATTCTCCGTTTGCCTCGGTGTGAATCCGCCGGGCCGTAAGGCAAGGCAGGGCGGGGTTGTGTTTGGTGTTATGCCGGCGGCCTCCGATGTTACGGCTATATCCGTAACGCGGCGAGCACGATACGCGGCCTGCTTGCACCCGCTGGAACAAAACTTGGCATCCGTGCGCGCTGGTTTGTATGGGCGTTCGCACCACTGGCAGCGCGACAACCGGCCAGGTGCGAAGACGACGACCGCCGAGGGGAACGGCGCGGGGTGCTCGCTATTCCCGAACCGCAGCCGGCCACGGACGAAATGGATCTTCGTCGCGTATGGCCTGACGTAATCCTGCCACCATCGCGTATCTGTGCGGGCCGGAAGCAACATAACCACCGTGGCGCCCTCTACGCTCGATTCCCACGCCTTGCGCACCCACCGGCCGATAGTCTTCCCGTATGGCGGATTACACCAACAGCGGCCGCGCCAGGGCTGCGCCAGGCCGTCCACCTCCTGGGTGAAGTAGCGGGGGCACTTAGCGTTATCGGGCAGGGCGCACACGTCCAACTCGAATGGGCCATAGCGGCGGGTCATCTTAGCGAAGAAGTTCAGCGGGGTGGCCCACTCATCAGTCTGTGAGCTAAAAAGAGCGGGATTCATTGGGCTGGCTCCTGACTGGCTGCCATCGGCCAGAGGCATCGGGCTTGCGTCTCGGTATCGCTGGGTGCTGGTGGCTCGGCCGGTGGTTGTACGCCGCGGTCGAGGTCGTCCAGATGGTCGAGGCTCGGCAGGGGGGCATCGCTTCCGGCTCCTCGTCTGGCAATGCCGCCAACTCCTCGGCCGTCATCCCGATGAATCGGTCGAAGGGGCCGGGCTCGCTAGCGATGGCGGGGGCGTCCGACTTATCCGGTTGCGACTTTGGCAACGGGACAACGCCCCCGGTCGCATCGGGACAGGATAAAACCCCTAAAGGGGTTTTTATCCCGTTGCCCGATGCACCTTGACCGCAACGGGATAAACTCCTATCCCGATGCATTATCCCGATGCAATCCCGTTGCGTTTTCATTGGTCCGTTTCCTGGTGCGAAAGAGTAAATGCGTCATACCGCCGATTGTTCCCTTTGATGGTTTCGCCGGCGGGTACAATCGTGCCGTCCGCAATCAGGGAAGCCCACGCGAAGCCGAACCGCGGGTTTCCGATTCTGGCCGCGTTCCTGATTTCCGTCTGCGTCTGCAAGCCGGGCTCGGCAACCATCGCGTTGACGATAGCTTGGCGGTCTTCGTCGAGGTGAATATCCCTGTTCTCTCGGCTAGCACGGTCGCGGGCTGTCCGTGGCCCCAACAGCTTGCGGGGGTCGGCGTCGGCGGCCAACTCCCAAAGGGGATATGCCCAACGAATCGCCAGGGGTTGCACCGGCGGCCAGCTTCTAACTACGGCTTCGATGACCGCCACGTCGGCTTGTTCATGTTGGCGGATAATCAGGTGGCTATCGGCGGCCCGGCTCTGGCTGCCGGCTCCGCTGCCTACGTCGGTGGTGCTCTTGCCGCTCTGGTCCCCCTTGGACGCATGGTGCACGTTCACCCACGCCGCCCCAAGTAGGTCGGCATAGGTGTCGATCATGTTATACAACGCCATCACTTGGGCGTTGTCATTTTCGCTGTAGCCTAATGGCAGAAACCGATACCATGCGTCCGCGATGACGACGGCATAACGGCCGCGTTCGAGGGATTCAATAAACGGCCGCAGTCGCAACAGGTCGGCGCCCAGCCCACGAAGGGGCGCCACGTCGATGTAGGAGAGGTATTCGGGGCCGATGTTCATAGCGGCCGCCACGGTCCGAAGGCGGTAGGCGATAGTCTCAACATGCAACTCAGCATCGAGCAAAAGCACGCGGCTAGGTAGACAATCGAATGTGCCGAGCCATTTTCGGCCGGCCACGATGCACAACGCAAAAATGTAGATGAGCCAACTTTTCCCCTTCTTTGGTGCGGCCACGAGGTTCATTGTCTCGCCCACCCGCAACAGGCCATCAACCACTGGCGGCCGTAATGTTGAGTGTGCCGATAGCAACGCCGGCAATGCGATGGGCGGGGGAATCGGCTCGGCCTGCTCGCCGTCGAGGGGCTGGCCGTCGAGGGCCCGGAGTTGCGACTTGGGCAGGTCCACGTCGGCCGTCGCCCCGTCTAGCGGATTTCTGAAATGCACCAAGCATGAATTGCCATTGTCCGATATGATTTCTCCGATGTTACCTTTGTCTTTGGCCCTAACCCGCGTGCCAGGTGTGAGCGGTGCCACGGGCCGCGGCTTGCTGCTGCCGTTGTGCCGATGGTCCGATCGCGGCGGATCCCAATGGTTCGCATCCGGCGGGCCGATAGCCGTCTTGAATTCTTGCCACCCGCGGCCCGTGCAAGAGTTGTGCATACACGCCGCGGCCAGCTTACCATCCGGCCATTGCATGACGGAGACTTCGCCGTTGCCCCCGTGCCCACCATCAAAAGGGCAAACGTCGAGAACATAAACCGTGCGCCCTTTGCTGTCGGGCCTGTCCTTCACGTGATGGCCCACGCCGCGGTCCTTCAACCAGCGCGGCACGTCCAGTCGGTTGGTGAAGGGCGCCCCGTTGCCGTTGCTGCTGGTCGAGGGCTTCGCCGGCGGGGCCTTCACCATTGCCGCCACGGCTTGCAGTTTTTCGACGGGCAGAACGGTAATCATTCGGGGACCTCGACTAACTGAGCTAACCTATGCGGCCTGTCGGGCATATTGTGCCCTTTGCGTGCTGTCGTGCCGTACAATTTCCAGATTCGCGCCGCGTTGAATACTGTGCGGTCAACGGCAACCGCCGCGCCGCTGAATCGGTCCGCAACGGCCTCGATTGCCCCGCGGATAAGCACCGTGGTTGCCTCATCGTTGGGTAGGTCGACACGGTAGAGAACGTGCCACCCATTGCCGCTGTCCCCTTGAATCGGCTCGAGCCATCCTTGCGAAGATAACCACGCCGCACATTGCCGCCCCACGTCTTCCGCCGCCGCGTGTTCGTCTTCGTTCGACGATATGCCCGCCGGCCGAACCGCGTCAAAGTCTAGGGGCAACCATCGCCGCCGGATAATGTCGTTGTCCGATGTGGTGATTTTCAGCCCATCGGTTAGCACGTTTGGGGACCGTGCCAAGAGGGCGGGGTTGATTTCATTCAGGACCAGATAAACACCGACGGCTTTCCGCTTGTCGAGGGTTGCCGCCGCTTCCGCGGCCTTGTTCAAGTCGGTGAAGTAGCCGGCCACGGTCAAGGGCTTGCCGTAGCGTGCTGGCACGTCGAGACCGCGAATCTCGACCACGCCGCCGGGGACCGTCAACAGGTCGATGGCTCGCCGGATTTTGGCAACGTCGGCCGCTTGTTCGGCGGGGGCGGTGGTGCTGGCCGTCGTGCTCATCGTCGCGGCCTCCTTAAACGCCAGCTTTGGCCAGTCGTTTTTCGGCAGCTTCGATCTGCTTCCGGCGTGGCTTGGCTGGAAGCGGTGGGGCAGCCGGCTCACAAGCTGCCGTGATGGCGTCAAAGAATCGCTGCAAGGCTTCCGTGGAAGTGCAGCGGGTGCCACCGACCATGATGGTTTCGAGGCGAATGCTGCGGACCCCCTGCTGTGCCCAGCGGTACAACGTAGCGACGTTGGGCCGTGCGCCCTTTCGGCGTTGGGGCAAGAGCTTGGTGGCCGATGTGAGACTGACCACCTGTTCAAGAGCGATGTCGATCATTGCGTATCCTTTCGTGCGTTCGATGCTGAATCAAACTACACGCAAGGATACCGATGATTGCTGCGCTGCAAAGACAAAACACCCTCAGAACAAAGGCGTTTTGGAAAGTCGTGTTATTTGAGTGTTGTTTGGGTGCAAAACGGTGGCACCCGCGTTATTTGGATGCTGTTTTCTGAGGAGAAGTTTCGATCCCAAGTTGGATAGCGTTCGCTCTGGCGTAGGCTCTTTGGGTTCGGAACCACACTGCGTAGCTGGTGCGATGGTATTTCCGTACCCAAATCGCACCGCTTTGCGCTTGTTGTTCGATCGTGTGGTCGCTCGCCTTCTTCGCCCCAAGGCAGACCGAAAGCATTTTCTTGGTTCCGCAAACGTCGCCGCCGACGTACCCCGGCGGTGGTTGGTCTGACGGAGCGTGATACCATGATGTGGCGTCACCTGTCTTTTGCTGGGCTGTCGCCTCGTCCGCGTTTTCGGCCATATCAAGCAGTCGGTCGTAGGTCGCTAAGAGTTCGTCGTGGTAAAAGATGTACCGCTGTCCGGCGCGGCGTCTTTGATCCTCCGGTGACAACATGGATCGCCGTCCCAAGACAATCTTCGTGTGTATTTCGAGGGACGCCTCGGGGGCAAGGATCTCGTCGGCCGCCAGTCCACCTTGGGAAAGGTTTAGATTCTGCACGCACCAGTGCGTTTTGTTTCGCACAATCGCCGACATCGCCTCTCGCAATGAAATGTCGTACGCATTCACACAATCGACGGCGTCCGCAGCGCGTTTCCGCAAGGTCGCAAAACACTTGGAGTCTGTGCCGTCCGCCGTGAAGGGCGATTTCTTTGCTGGTCCCAGGAAGATAAAACTGGCGTGCCACGCGCACGAGTCGGCCGCAATGATCAGAAAATCGCAAGGAAAACGGCCAGCAATCGAGAAGTTACACTCGCACAGAAAGCGATTCCGCGCGGGCAAGAATGCTTGGGTAAGCAGCCAGTCGGTTTTTTGCAGATAGCGACGAATTGCCGCAACGTCTCGGGCGGTGTCCAACACCGAAAGCAGTTTCGTGCGTTCATCTCTTGGCATGAGTGATCTACCTTTCTCCGGGCGACCAACCGGCGGCCGTGGCGTAGATCGTTCCACGGCGCGCCCGGTTGGTCTGAGCGGGTAATTACTCCGCGAACCCGGCAATCTGTGTTTGATGTTACCTCATCCGATTTTCCGTGCAACCTCCACGGCCAGAGCGGAATCCCGCTCGGCATATACTTGGGTAACGTCGGCCTTGGCGTGCCCGAGGCTCACTTGGGCTGCCTCCAGACCGAATTGGCGCCGTACCTCCGTCGCCTTGGAATGCCGTAGCTGGTTCGGGTGCCAGTGTGGTAGCAGCATCGGCTCGATACCCATGTCGGTGGCCTCTTCCTTTCGCTGGGCATTGGCCTTCCCGATGCCCCTGGTGACCGCCCGGCCATAGCTGTCCTTGGTATAGCACGTCGCTGGCGACCGTTTCGGGCGTGCCTTCCGGCGGTTCCGCTGCGATGGCTGTACCCTGGTTCTCCGGCGCGCCCGTTGTTCCTCGTGGCGTTTTTGTTCGCTCTCAGCCGGGGAAAAGCAATTGGCCTGGGCGTCCCGTAGCAGGTACGGGAGCAACACCTGTTGGGCCTGGGGGCCGATGTAGATGATCCGCTCGCGGCCGTGGTGCTCGGTCTTGTGACTTTCCGGCCTATACTGCCACACGTCGCCGCATCGCTCTACGTCGCATGGGCGAAGCTGACAGACCTCGCCCGGCCGGCAGCCGGTCAACCGCTGGAACCTAACCATGTCGCTCACGATGGCCGGCAGGTGGGGCAGCGTGGCGTTGACCGCCTCATCCGCCACGGGCAGCACGGGCTCTGTCTCTCGGGCGGTGGTGCGACCAGCTTTCAGGCCGGGGACCGTGGTAAGGGCCTGATAAACGGTGGGGGGCAACAATTCGAGCGATACGCCCCACTTGAACAGCCGTTTGATGTGGCCGATCGTCTGGTTGATGTGCCGCCTGCTGGCGTTGGCGTCGACCATTTTCTGCTGGATCGCTCGGATGGCCAAGGGGCCAAACTTCGCGGCCTCGGCGTGACCGTACACGTCACGAATCACTCTGACCGCCACTTTTACTTGGTACAGGTGGCCGGTTGGCTTCCCGTTCTTGACGTAATAGCCTTTGGCGAAGTCGAGGTAGGCCGCGCACAACTCGACCACGGTGATGGCCGATGCGGGGGTAGTGAGGGGTAGCGGCATTGGGATGCCCGGCCTGACCGCCAACTCGGCAACGAAGGCAGCGTAGCGTTCCTTGCTCTTGGGCGAATCCCACTTGCCAAGATAATGGCGGTGGCCATTGACCTGTACGAAGGCTTGGCCGCTGCCCTTGTGGTGCCGATACTTTGGCACGGAAACGGTCGTAGCAGACATTGCAGCACGTCCTTTCAGTCACGGGGGTAGTAACTACCCCTTTCCCGTTGACTTTCAGGCCGCGCTGCCGACCATCGGCAGGTAATCTAACTCTTGATTTCGGCTAGGTTTACGCTGAGTGGAGGATAGGGGGCTCG
>Ga0181517_10005404_pt1 | contig 11306 bp, 10 predicted proteins | sample PEATcosm2014_Bin_31_FD_119748 | JGI IMG/M metagenome (GOLD analysis project Ga0181517, IMG submission 119748) | Peatland microbial communities from MTU Mesocosm Facility, Houghton, MI, USA - PEATcosm2014_Bin01_30_metaG | ecosystem: Environmental > Terrestrial > Soil > Wetlands > Peat | place... | reverse complement strand
TTCGCGGGGGAGTTTTGACGCTCACCTCGCAGGGCGCCCAGTTCGTTATGCAGTCAGTCTCGACGGTGGTGCTGGCGCGACTCCTGACACCCGCTGACTTCGGACTGGTGGCGATGGTCGTAGCCATCACTGGTCTAGGTCAAGCCTTCGCCGACCTCGGGCTGTCCGAAGCGACAATCCAGCATCCCGACATTAACCACGACCAGGTAAGCAACCTCTTCTGGGTGAATGTGGCAATTGGGCTGGGTTTAACCATCCTTACGGCGTCTCTGGGCCCGCTGCTTGCATGGTTTTATCACGAACCAAGGCTCCGGGCGATCACATATGTCGTATCCGTCACCTTCCTCATCGGAGGTCTGAGGGTCCAGCACGATGCGCTGCTCCAGCGCAACATGCGATTCCTGGCTCTTGCCATACGCGACATCTCTGCATATGCTGTCGCTGTTCCAGTTGCCATTGTTTTGGCATTGCGAGGGGCCGGATACTGGGCGATCGTAGCTCTTCCTCTGATGCTTAACTTAGTATTGATGACGCTCTCCTGGGTGATGGCACGTTGGATTCCGGGCTTGCCCCGGCGAAACGCAGGAATTCGACACCTAATTTCGTTCGGCGGCAATGTGGCGGCATCTTATCTCACGTTCAGTTTCACTCGCAGTGCCGATAGCATTTTGATTGGATGGTATTGGGGAGCAGGTCCTCTCGGACTTTATTCACGAGCGATGAACCTGCTCTTGCTCCCCGTGCGCCAGCTTGGCGCCCCGGGCCGGAGGGTCGCTGTACCCGCATTTAGCAGGCTGCAGGACGATCCAGACCGGCTGGCGCGATCTTACCTGCGTACTGCAAATCTGATTATGTGGATCACTGCTCCAATTTTCGGATTTCTTTTCGTTGCTGCGACTCCCGTGATCGCCCTGACGTTAGGGCACCAATGGCGGGAGGCCGGACCGGTATTTCAATTGCTCGCCATATTTGCGTTGGGGCAATTGCTCTATGAGTCAGTGATTTGGCTCTTCGTAAGCCGTGGACAATCCAAGCGGCTTTTCAAACTGGTCCTGATTCTGTGCCCGATTACAGTGTTCAGCTACGCAATTGGTCTTCCCTTCGGGATCAAAGGCGTTGCCCTATCCGGTGCTTTGGGGATGTTGCTGGTCTTTCCTTGGGTGCTCAGTTTCAGTTTTCGCGGTACCAAGCTGACGCTGGCACGATTTGGACGCAAGGTCTTGTACCCAGTTCTTACGTGCCTCGCTGGCGTCGCTACCGGGGAACTGGCGCTTCATGCGGTCGGCGGAATGCCGATTGTCGCGCAGATTCTAATTATCGGTGCAGCGTTCGCCGTTGGGTGCCTGTTCGCACTGATACTGGAGCCGGTGCGCGACGAGGTCAAGCAGTTGATAGATCTGCTGCGAAGTTCGCGCGCTATGTCCTCCGCGCCGTTGCTAGAGAGCCTGGACTGAAAGCCTGAAATCTAATATGTCCAAAAAGAATAGAGCATTTGTAACCGGCGCCGATGGATTTATCGGGTCCCACCTGACTGAGTTCCTTCAGGGTAAGGGATGGTCAGTCGTTGGTAGTTATCTGACGGAGATTCGCGACGACCTCCCGGCAAAGTCCAAAGTGCAGTTTGTGCAATGCGATTTGCGGAACGGCCAGCGGGTATCGCACGTACTCAGGGAATATCAGCCAACCCACATCTTCCACTTAGGCGCCCAGAGCCTCCCCACGCTTTCCTGGGCCGATCCTGTACAGACCTTCGAATCAAACATCATGGGGTCGCTTTATCTTTTTGAAGCTGTGCGTCAGATGGAGAAACACCCGGTTGTAGTTTCAGCCTGCTCCAGTGCGGAATATGGGCACGTTCCACCGTCAGCGATTCCAGTGAAAGAGGATCAGCCGCTTCATCCGCTTCATCCTTATGGCATCAGCAAGGTCTGCCTCGACCTCCTGGCGAGGGAGTATTTCCTTGACTATCGAATCCCGGCCGTCAATCTGCGACTTTTTAACACGACTGGACCAGGAAAAACGGACGATGCTCCATCAGACTTTGTTCGCCAGTTGGTGCGGATCAAGAAAGGGAAGCAGGCTCCCGTCATCGAAGTGGGCAATCTGAAGCCGCGCCGGGCGTTCCTCGATGTGAGAGACACAGTGAACGGTTTCTATCTCGCTTCGTTGAAGGGCAAGCGAGGTGAATCCTATAATGTCTGCGCTACGTCAACGCGCGAAGTTGGAAATATGCTGCGCTCCGCTATTCGGCTGGCGGGAGTGAAAGTAGAGATCAAGCCCGTCCCGCACCTGATGCGACCTTCTGATGAGAAGATCATCTTCGGCAGCACCAGGAAGTTCCGCGGAGACACTGACTGGAAGCCACAGTTCTCGCTCGAGCAAACGCTGAAGTCCATGTTGGAATACTGGGAAGAGAGAGTGTAAGAATCGTGACGCCCGCTGAAAATGATCTGTTTTCCCTCCGCAACAAGACCTTCCTGATTACCGGGGGAACTCGAGGAATCGGTCAGGCCATTACGCTCCGGTTTGCGCGCGCTGGCGCCAAGGTCATCGCGAACTATCTGCGTAACGAAAAGTCCGCCGAACAACTTATGGCGATCGCAACCAGTGAAAACCTCGATATCATACTCTGTCGCGCGGATCTGACCACCGAACGAGGCTTGGAGCAATTAAAAAGCTGTTTGGAGGAGCGGGGCCCTCAACTGTCCGGGTTGGTTCATTGTGCCGCCACTGGGATTCACCGCAGAGTGGAAGAACTCACCGAACGACACTTCGACTGGACGCTCAACCTGAATGTGCGGGTCTTTTTCCAACTGACCAAACTTTTTCTGGATCGCTTTCCCGCGGGATCCAGCATCCTTGCGGTCAGCTCTTGGGGATCGGAGCGGGCTCTCCCTTACTATTCTCTCGTGGGTTCCTCCAAAGGCGCTTTGGAGGCGCTCGCACGTCATCTGGCTGCCGAGCTGGCGCCACGCGGCATTCGCGTCAATATTTTGAGAGCCGGCGCAGTGCTCACCGACGTCTGGAAAGCCTTGCCGGACAGCGCAGAGCGAATCGAAGAAACTCGCCGGCGTACTCCATCAGGACGCCTGGTTACAGTCGAGGAGGTTGCTTCCGGCGCCCAGTTCCTTTGCTCTGATGCCGCCACAGGTATCATCGGTCAGACGTTGGTCGTTGACGGCGGCGTGGGAATCCTGGTTTAGTCGACAACAAACATTTGATTGGCGGGGCAAACTGGATCTTGATCCGCCCCGTTTCCTATTGAATCATCTCCCGTCCCTGGGAGATGCCGATTACCAATAAGGAGGGTAAGTGATAGATTCGGAAGATGTTTTAACGAAGATTCGGCAGGCCTTCAAAGAATCATTTGAGGTCGATCCGCAACTGGTGACCATGGAAACCAGTGCAAGCGACATTCCAGGTTGGGACTCCGTGGGGCACTTATCGCTGGCCAGCAATTTGGAACAGATCTTCGAGATCAGCCTGGATGTAGACGAGCTGATTGAGATGGAAAACGTTCGTGCGATCGTACGCATCGTTTCAGCGAAGCTTGAGAAAAACCACGTAAAGTGACAACCTCAGCAAGTTCGAATATTGCCGGGCGTATCGTGGAGCGGCTCGGGCCGAATTCGCAGTTAGTTGATGCGGCTACCCGGCGCTCTATCGCTTCGGCGGATCTGAAGCGAATGATTGCTCAGTTCGGTGCTTCGCTGCTGTCCGCCGGGCTGGAGAAGGGCGATCGCGTACTCATCGGTTGCAATCTCTCTATATCCAGCGCGCTGGCGTATTTGGGGACCATGTACGGCGGGCTGGTCGCAGTCCCGGTAGATGAGCGTATGCTCGCGACCTCGGCCCTCGCATTGATCGAGGCAACCGGTGCGAAAGCCGTCTGGAGTGAGACAGGCCTCGTATCAGACTGTGCCGGTGTACTTTGCTTGCAAGGCGACCTGTCGAATGCACCTTGTTCGTCTCCGCAGCTGGCCACCTGTGAACCCTCCGATTTGGCCGCTCTGATGGCCACTTCTGGATCGACGGGTGTGCCCCGATTTGTGAAGGTGAGTCATGGAAACCTGATTGCCAACACGGAAGCCATCATACGCAGTCAACGGCTGGGAACGGACGAGATAGCAATGGTCATTCTCCCCCTCAGCTATTGTTTTGGAGCCAGCCTGCTTCATTCGCACCTTTACACGGGCGGCAGTGTGGTGTTCGACCGGCGGTTTATGTTTCCGGATAAAGTACTTCAGTCCGTGGGCGAATTCGCCTGCACTACCTTTGCGGGAGTGCCGACTGTTTACAATCAGCTTCTTCGACGGTCAAACCTCAGGAAGATGGCTTTTCCCAGGCTGAGACGCTTTCTCCAGGCCGGGGGGGCATTAGCACCCGAGAGAATCAATGAGATGCGGGCGGCGATGCCGCACGTTGGATTCTACGTAATGTATGGTCAGACGGAAGCCACGGCGCGGATTTCATGTCTGGACCCAGAACGCTGGGAAGAGAAAGCCGGAAGCGTGGGCCGGCCTCTCGACAATCTGACGATCTTGATCGTGGACGATGAGGGGAATGTCGTGCCGCGAGGGATGGTGGGCGAGCTACTCGTGAAGGGGCCGTCCATTTGCCTTGGCTATTGGAACGATCCTGAGGAAACCGGACGCGTGTTCGGCGATGGCTGGCTACGAACCGGCGACATGGCTCGCCAGGATGAAGAAGGTCATCTCTGGATCGTCGGTCGCAGAGGTGCATTCCTTAAGATTCGCGGGACCCGCGTTAGCTTTGCAGAGGTGGAAGGAACAGTCGCCGCGATTCCCGGGGTTTATGAGTGCGGAGCTTGCGCGGTCGCGCATCCGGAAGCCGGCGAAGCGCTGATGCTGCTGGTTGTACCGGAACGTGGAAAACCTGTGGAGACGGAAGAAATCCGCAAAAAGCTTCCAGCGCACTGGACGATCGATTCGATTCGACAGGTTTCGGAGTTGCCTAAGACAGCGAATGGGAAATTAGCGCGCTCTGTAATTTCAGAGTGGGCGAGGAACGGACTTGCAGCGATTGGATGAAAAAATCGATCAGATGCTGTCGATACCTCCATATCGGCAGTCACCTGACGAACGACAGGCAGGCCTGCTGGAATTATTGAAGGAGGAGCTCGAATACGCCTGCACCCGGCACGCAGGATATAAGAACTATGTCGAGCAATGGCCTGTCGATTATCGCTCTGTCGAGCGCGTAAGCGACCTGCCATACGTTCCTGTCGGAATCCTGAAAGCCAACCCTCCGTTGTCGTTTGTCGAGGCGAGCGAGATTAAGAACATGCTTACGTCGAGTGCGACGACGTCACAGTCTCCAAGCCGGGTCGTGCTCGATGCGTCAACTGCGCGGCGCATGACCAAAGGGACAGCCATCATCGTTCGGGATTTCATTGGATCAGCCAGAAGACCGTACCTGGTCGTGGACACCGCCGGCCAACAGGGAACTGGGAGCGCGATGGGGGCCCGCGGGGCAGCGATTCGAGGATTACAGCCTTTTGCGACCGCGACGACGTACTGTCTCAACCTCAACGACAAGGGCGACTTGACCCTCGATCTGAAGAAGTTGATGCAATTCGCCGAGGATCACAAGGACGCCCCGCTGCTGATTTACGGCTTCACATACATCCTGTGGAATCACCTGGTGAAGCCTCTGATGGAAGAGAATGTATGTCTGAATCTTCCCAATGTTCGGATTTTGCATAGCGGCGGATGGAAGCGGTTGCAGGACCAGGCAGTGGAGAAGACATTCTTCAACGAGCAGTTGGCTCGAGTGGTGGGATGCTCTGCAAGCTGCATCGTCGATTTCTACGGCATGGTGGAGAGTGTAGGCATCATTTTTCCAGATTGCCCGCAAGGCAATAAACATGCGCCCGTGTTTGGCGATGTGATTGTGCGTGATCCACTGACTCTCGAACCAGTCGCCGGCGGTGAGCACGGCATCGTGCAGGTCTGCAGCGTTTTGCCGACGAGCTTTCCCGGCAACCTGCTGCTTACTGAAGACATGGCTCAGGTAATCGCCTATGACGGTTGTCCCTGTGGAAGGCGCGGCATCAGCTTCCGCTTTGCAGGAAGAATTCCCAAGGCGGAAGTTCGCGGCTGCGGAAACTTAGATAACAAACGTTCGACGATTCAATGAAGTGCCGATATTCCAATGATTGAAATTCAAAAGGACGTCAATTCGCCGGAGGAAATCGCCGGAGCAGCGGCAAATCTGCGTCAGGCTGTCCGGGATGCGGAGGTTTCTCCGAACCAGGTTCTCGCAGTTTTTGATTCCTGGGCTAAGAGTCTGGATGCGCGCGAACTGGACGAGATACCCGGCATCGTCTTTCTGCGCATATGGCTGAGGCGTGGAACTCTGGAATCGATTATCGCGCGCGAACTTGGACCCAACAGTCTGGATGGTGGATGGAACGATGCCGGCCGCGCGAAGTGCAAAGCTTTTCCGATTGGGATTGTCGGCCATTGGCCTGCCGGCAATGTGGAAATCCAACCCCTGCTTTCGATGACCTGCGCTCTCCTGGGTGGGAACGCCGCCTTGGTGCGCATCCCGCGCAGTCTGACCTGGCTGACACAGATCTTGATGGAGAAACTGATTGAAAGCGATCCGGACAAGGTCCTGACACCGCGCATCTTCATGGCCGCATTTGACCACGGTCGTCGCGACTTGCATGAAGCGATGGCGCAGGTTGTGGATGGAGCCATGATTTGGGGCGGCCAGGAGTCGGTCTTGCAGGTGCGCTCACTGCCGTTTCCGCACTGGGCGAGGATCGCGGTATTCGGCCCCCGCATTTCGGTTGCAGCGATGGATGCAGGCGCCTGGTGCGATCGCAAAGAACGCGAAGCTTGGTGCACGCGGCTGGCACGCGATGTATGGCAGTTTGAGCAACAGGCATGTTCCTCACCTCAGGCGCTGTTTCTTGAAAAAGACTCGGGCCGCTCCACCGCTGAATTTGTGACCGTTCTTCAAGGCGCCTTCGAAGCCGAAAACAGAGCCCATCCACGACGGACGATTGCTGCTGGCTTGACGTCAGCCATCACTCTTGCCCGCGCTTCCTGGACGCTGAATGATACTGCACATACCGCAGTATTTCCCAAGGGCCCGGATTGGACGCTGCTGATGGGCGCCGGAACAGATCTTCCGCAGCCAACTCAAGGGAAAACATTAACAGTGCTGGAAGTAGAAAACCTATTGGATGCGATCGCGAAGTTGGACGGCAATGTGCAGACGCTGGGTTTGGGCGTGAGCGACCCTGACAAGGAAAGAGAAGTGGTTGAAATGGCAGGGCGGAGAGGCGTGGACCGAATTGTAAAGCTCGGACGCATGCATGTATTTGTTCCTCCATGGGATGGGGTCGATCTCATTCGGCCCATGGTCCGGATGGTTCGTCATGTCAGTTCGACGGACTAAAGGTCTGCCGGGAATATCGACGCTGTGAGGCGGCGAATCTGCTTGATTAGGCGGCTATCGCAGAACAAACTGCAGACACTGATTGTGAACACCAGAGCGGTTTAAGAAGTGCACGAAAAAGACCTCTGCTTAAGGAAGTTTCGAGAAGACCTATGAGCGACGCAACTGCTTTCCTGAAGGGCCTTGACACCAAGGCCAAGATGTTTGCCCCGTCGGCTTGGGCAACTTACCACGCGAATGAGGAGCTATGTTCCTGGCTCATGAGCCCGCTGGCCCGTTGGGCAGGTGCGGCATACGGCGATCGCGCCTTCGACGATGCGGCAACAGGCTACGCCAAGTACTGCATGGGTGTTTGGAAATCCCAGCAAATGTATGAGAAACAGGGCCGATACACGCCGGAAAGCATGCCTGAGCTTATCTCCGAAGTGTATGAAGATGAAGGCTACATGGTTCCTTACATGTGGGCCGCAATCTTGATTTATCCTTTTTGGCCTTCCATGGTGAGCCATATCGCGCTTTATCGGGACGATTTTTTGAAGGCCCTGCCGCAAGGCTCCAGGGTTCTGGAAATTGCTTCCGGTCATGGCGTAATGGGACTGCTTGCGGCGGAGACAAGGCCAGACATCCACGTGCAAGGGTTCGATATCAGTCCGCCAGCAGTCGCAATATCACACAAGCTGCACCAGGTTTCCGGACTGGGAGAACGAGTGTCCTTTGAAGTCAAGGACGCGCTGAATCTGAGTCTGTCAGGGGAACGTGGAACCTACCAGGGAATTATTGCCGCGATGCTGGCGGAGCACCTGCAGGATCCGCGACCTCTGTTTGCCGTGCTGGCGCATCATCTTGCCGACGACGGCCTGGCCTTCTTCAGCACCGCGCTTGAATCGGCGCAGCGTGACCACACATTTGAATTTCACCACGAAAGCGAACCAATCAGGATGGCGGAGGAAGTCGGTTTGCGCGTAACGAAGCTGGTATGCGATGCAGGGACGCCCGTGCCCGGCGGCCGCTTTCTTCCCCGCGCTTTGGGCATGATCCTGCGCAAGCGTTGATGATTACCACGGAGTTTGAACCCACCCCGGGGAAAGTTGTTTCCGGCGGACTGAGCCTGCGATTCCTATGACAATGACATTTGAAGAAGTAAAGGCGCACCTGAAACAACGGTTTCCATTTCTCATGGTCGACCGGGTGCTCGAACTCGAACCGGGAAAACGCATCAAGGCACTTAAGAATGTGACGGGCAACGAGATTCAGTTTCTCGGCCATTTCCCTGATTATGCGATTATGCCTGGAACCTCGATCATTGAGGCCATCGGGCAAAGTGCATCTTTGCTTTTTAGCTTCACCACGGGCAAGGGCACGAATCCAGGAGAACTCATGGTCCTGGCAGCAGTCAATGATATGCGGTTTCTTGTGCCGGTATTGCCCGGCGATACCATGATCATTGATGTAAATATCCTCAAGATGACCGATGAAGCGGCCTTGATCGAGGGAGTGGCCCGGGTGCAGGACACAGTCGTTACCCGAGGCAAACTCAGTTTTGCCCGCAAAGCTGTGTGAATATCTATGGAACCTCTGAAGAACTCCACAAGCGTTGCCGGATGCGGGCAATGTGGAAGTCGAGGCGAGGAGACAGATGAGTCAACTTGCTTTGGTATAGGTTTCGCCGCCGCATTCTTAGTAAGTGCAGGCGTTGATCAGACTCACCGTACTGGACCGCTCCAACGGTCTGTCGGTGAATAGTCTTTCGGCCCCGTAGTCATAATAACTTCGACGAGTGTTCGCAGTAACAGCTGTCGTTCAATCAGCGATTGCATTGCGAGGCGAACGGGCATCTTCTTCACTGCCGATCAGGAACTCGGGCCACTTCATCGGGTAAATACGGTTTCAGATATGCGAATACAGCTAACAACAGACGACCACATGCCGGAGCAGGCCCGGTACTTTCCAGTCCCTGGCGCGCACCTGTATACCGTGTTGCACCATACTCCCGACCCGGTAGCTCGCGTTCTGTTTGTCGGGCCATTTGCCTCGGAACGGCATTTCTCATATCACCCGTGGGTTCGCTGGGCTCGTTACCTTGCCGCCAGGCAGATTGAGGTCCTTCGTTACGACTATCGTGGTGTTGGCGAAAGCACTGGCGCCTTTGGCCAAATGACCTTCGAAGAGTGGGATGAGGACGTCCGGCTTCTTGCAGAATGGCTAAATCGCCGGTCGCCAGGCGTACCGCTTATTCTTCATGGCCTTGAGATGGGCGCGCTGCTGGCAGGCAGGGCGTTTGAAGGCGGTATCGGAGACTCATTGCTCCTGTGGGCCCCGCCGGCCACTGCGAACCAGGCGCTTCGCTCGAGTTTGCTCTTATGGGCCGGATTGGAACAAATGTGGGAGTCTTCTAACAACCGAACCTCTGCCTCTGAATACATCCGGCAATTGGAGCAAGGGTCTTCTATCGAAATACAGGGATATGAATGGTCGAGCCGTCTTTGGTGCGATTCCTTCCACGTCCATCTGCCTGCAGCCATGAGAAACGAGAGTCCTTCCTGCAAGCTGTATGGCAGGCCGGTACGAATTGTTAACCTAAACAGACACGCAGCTCCCTTGGTTAAGCCCCACCTCATGTACCACGAACTTAGAGATCTCAGTCATATCTACTCCACTAATTTCGAATGGATAGGGAGTCTTCTGGCGCAACCGACTGAAGCCTAATGGAAAGAGCAATCGAAACACGTGAACTGATTGCGCTGCGCAGTCTCGACACGACAATTCCGGGGACCTTCCACAGAGCGTGCGATGGCGGCCATCCCATGTATGGGAATGGCAATTCTCGAGAGAGAATCGGCGTGCTGTTTCTGAACTCTCTAACTCCCACCAGAGCTGCAAGAGGCGACTCGTCAGTTTCTTGGGCCGACTCGTTTGCAGAGCTTGGTTATCCCTCGTTTCGCATCGACCTGCCTGGATTCGGCGATTCCGCGACAGACCCGCCAGCAGATTTGCTGAATTTCGTTAATCTTGGGGGGTATACGCGGATTGCATGTGCTGTCATAAAGGCACTGGTTGCACAGTACCATTTATCCGGTGTTGTTCTGTTCGGGCTCTGCGCAGGCGCCGTATCTGCGATCTACACGGCGGCTGACAGCAAGGAGTGCCTCGGTCTAATTTTGTTGGATCCTTATTTCCACCTGCCGCAGGCGAATGGCTCGACAGTATTCAATCGGCTTATGAACCAGATTCCGCCAGGTGCTCTGCGTAGAGGAATCCGAGGTATTGTGCACGGGACGCGGGCGGTTCGCGAACGCCAACTGCGGAAGCAACTCCCCGAAACCTCCAATTTCCGGCTCCTGGATCGCTGGAAGACAGTGATGTCCAGCGGACTGCCGATTATTATGTTCACTGCTCCGGCCATTAAGCAGAAGGGAGTAGAGTTCGATTATGTCGACTATCTTCGAACACAGCTTTCTGATGAAAGCCAGGTTGAAATCAAAGCGGTTCAGGGTGCTGATCATACTTTCGCGAATTGTCTAGGTCGAAGCGTCGTTCGGCAGCAGACCGAAGAGTGGTTGAATACACATTTCCCACCAGTCACAAGTCGGGTCTAAGCCAGATTCGGTCGTTACAGCAAAGTAGGATTATGTCAGGCGACATTCGTTTCGCTTGACTGAGACGGCAGCAGACCTCTCCCACATGATCTGCCGTCACGTTCCCGGCACAAGGATAAACAGATGATCATTACAAGTACTCCTTTTCGGATTTCGTTTTTCGGCGGAGGGACCGACTATCCTATCTGGTACCGTGAACACGGAGGGTCCGTTCTTTCAACGACGATCGATAAGTCTTGTTATTTAAGCTGCCGGCATTTGCCACCCTTTTTCGAGTAT
>Ga0181517_10005401_pt1 | contig 11310 bp, 7 predicted proteins | sample PEATcosm2014_Bin_31_FD_119748 | JGI IMG/M metagenome (GOLD analysis project Ga0181517, IMG submission 119748) | Peatland microbial communities from MTU Mesocosm Facility, Houghton, MI, USA - PEATcosm2014_Bin01_30_metaG | ecosystem: Environmental > Terrestrial > Soil > Wetlands > Peat | place... | reverse complement strand
CTCGTCGCTTCCGAATCGTCCATGCTGATGATCAATACCCAGCATCCCGATCTTCCCCCTCAGGCTCATCTTGCGTGAGAATCCGGGACCGAGTTCAGGCTCATCTTGCATGAGACAAGAGTCTGTTGACCACGGTTAGGACGTAGTCGCTATACTCAAGGTGCGGAGGTCCAAGACGGACAGATCCAATGATCCTCGGTACAACTTCTACGCCAGCCCCACGGTGGACGAGTTGATTGCCCAGCAGGGGAAGGGCCCCGTCCATGACCCCACAGTCTTATTGGGGGACTTCTGGCCGGAGGACGAGCCTATCGAGGAGTTTCTGGCTGCCCTCCACGAATGGCGCGGGCATGACAGGTCTGATCGCGCCGCATGAGCACTTCCGTCGTTGTCGATACAGACGTGGTTTCCTATCTGTTCAAGAGCCATCCGACCGCCTTCCAGTACCTTCCGGACCTCACAGACCGGACGCCGATGATCTCGTTCATGACCCTGGCGGAATTGGATCGCTGGGCGCTCGAAGCTCACTGGGGCGAGAGCCGCCGGCGGCGGCTGCGCGAGTACCTGGAGCGTTTTGTCGTGCTCCCATATGATCGGGATCTATGCACGAAATGGGCGGAGGTGACCGTCGCCGCTAAGGCGTGCGGCCGGCGGATCGATTGCGCCGACGCATGGATCGCGGCCACAGCCTTGCTCGCCGGCGCTCCGCTGATCACCCATAACCGCAACGATTACCTGGGAGTCCCGGGATTGGTCGTGATCACGCACTCGCCGTCGTGAGCCCCTCTTGAGACAAACATCGAAGACCTGAGGCGGCGCGAGCCTCACTTGAGCTGTTTCTTATAGAAGAAATCCAGCCCGAACAGGCCGTTTTCCTCGCGCAACGCTACTACGGACCAGTGCTTGCTCAGGTCCCATTCCACGCGGACCACCTGCGGATTGCTGCTGTTGACCACGGTGATGTAGGTGAAGGTAATATCGGGCGTCACCTGCTGTTCCAGGGTCAGGCGCGCTTGCGGGTTGTTTTCTATGCCGGGCAGCGCGGGGTCTATGCGCAGGCGGCTCACCCCAAAGAGGCGCTGGAGACGGCCGGTCACCGGGCTGGCTATGGCTTGGCCGAGCAGGGCGGTAGCGCCCATCTGCTGCCACGAATTGGGGGACACGCTCTGGTTCTCCAGCAGCGTGGGGTCGGAGGCGGGCGTCTGGCCCGTGGCCAGCGCGGCCACGATTTCGCTGAACTGGAGCGGCGGATCGGAGCGGGGCGTCAATGTCGGTTTGCTCAAAGGGCCGGCGATGTTCAGCGTGATATCCGCACCCCTCACCTTGGTCTCCAGGTCCACGTTGACTATGGGTTCCACCTTCACCTGGTTGTAGAATGCGATGGACCCCTGGCTGATGTTGTACTTCGTGCCGAAGAACAGCACCTGGCCCTGGGTGATGTTGATGCGGCCCTGCAGCGCCGGGGTGCTGACCGTGCCCCGCAGCCGCAGGTTCGCCTCCAGGTTGACATCCTGCGTCAGAGCGCTCTGGACCTGAATGTCGGGGGCCGTCTGAATTTGGATATCGTAATTCAGTCCGCCCAGCAGGCCGCCGCGCGCCGAGGGCGTCTGGACAGGCTCGGAGGACCGCGCCAGCAGGGAGCTGAAGTCGGACTGCGGATTGAAGCCGGTGCGCAGGACGGTGATGGAGCCCACGAGCATGCTCCGTTCGGTGGCGCCGTTGAGGTCCAGGCTGGCGTTGGCCACCGTGCTCACGCCCTCGGGGTAGCGCACGCGGACGGCTTCGGCATCGGCGTGCAGGTTGAAGACCACCTGATCGCCCCCGTAACCGGCGAAGCCCGAGATCCGGATCTTGCCTCCGCCGCTTTCCCCGGTGAGACTTTGAATGGTGGCGCGGTCGCCGCTGAAGGAAATCACGCCGTTGGCGTTGTCCAGGCCGTTGGAGAAATCGGCCAGGCTGAAGGAGCCATTCTGCACTTCCAGGCGGCCGGCGATCTGAGGCTTGTCGAAGGCCCCGCGCACGGAGGCGGCGACCTCCAGCCCGCCGGCGGAGAGGATGCCGGCGCCGAAGTCTTCCAGGAAAGCGAGATCGATGCGGCCGTTCACCCGCAGATCGAGCGCATTTCCCCGGTCGAACTGGATTTTGCCTCCGATGGTCAGGTCCGTGTCGCGGCCCACCAGGTGAGCGCTGTCGATGGTGAACACGGAATTGGCCAGGGTGGCCACCACGGGCTCGGCATTGTGAATCACCAGCGGCGCGGCGCCGGTGCGCAATGGGATTGCGCCCGGCGCGGGGCCGAGTTCCAATTTCGGAATTCGCAATTCGGCCTTGAGATCCCGCGGGCGAAGCGCCGGGCCGTCGATGCGCAGCCCGCCCTCGGCGAAGCCCTCGAAGGTCTCCGCCGCGGCCGCTTTCGAGGGCTCGAGCCACTCGTGCAGGCGGGCGTAATCGAGCCGCGAGAAGGAAATGTCCGCGTTGCCGGGATAATCGCCTTCGAGGCGCCAGGAGCCGTCGCCCGTAATGCTCGAGCTGGCGATGTTCGACTCCAGGTGCGCCTTTACGGTCTGACCCTCCGTGGCGGCCGTGAGGTGCGCATCTCCGAACGATTGATCGTCCAGTTGCAATCCATGGGCGGCGATATCGGCTCGCAGATCGAGGACTTGGAAACCGCGGCGTACGCGGCTGGCCGGCTGGATCTCGACGCTGCCTCCGGCGCTAACCTGCACCGTTCCCTTGATTCCGGAGCGCGCCTTGGCGAGCGTCGCAATCTGCTCCAGCGGCATGGCACTGGTGGTTATCTCGAAGCGCAGCAGACCGGTATCGAAGTCGCCGGCATGCTCGTAGGAAGCCTTTAGCTGCACCTGCTTGGCCCCGGCGGCGATTTGCGCGGACGCCACCTCCACCGTGCGGCCGGAATAGTTCACCTGCGCGGTGAAGCGGTCGAAGGGTTCCTCGGCGAACCTTCCGCGGAGGGCCTCGATATCGGCCCTTACCAGGGGATTCGATAGCGTGCCGGCCGCCTCAGCGGTGGCGTTCAGAGAGCCGGTGACCGGCGGCCCGGTCCACTCGGCGGCGGTGGCCAGCTCGGCCAGCGGCGCGTTGCGAATAGTGGCATTACCGAAGATCTCGCTGTCGGGCGAGGATTTCCATTGGCTCAGCGCCACAGCCGCTTGAAACTGCGCGCGCAGCCCGCCGCGCACCACGGTGGCGTTATCGAGCCGGGCGTTTTCAGGCGAAACGGCCGCGTCGCCCGCCAGCGAATCGAAGGTTTTCCCGGAGACCGAGAAGCGGGTGGCACTCAAATGGCCGGCTATGTGCGGATCGTCGAGGGTTCCCACCACCGAGCCATCGAAAACGGCGCTGCCGTTCTCCAGTTTCACGCCCACCGAAGCGGTGGTCTCGCCCACCGCCGGCAGCAGGTCGTCGAGGTCGCGCGTTTCGAGATGCGCGCGCATCCGGCCGTCCGCGCCGCCGATGGCCCCGGAGAAATCGACGCGCGAAGAGGGCAGCGTGAGGGTCGAGCGGCCCAGGTCCAGAACGCCGCTGCTCGTGTCGTAATCCGCGTTCACCTGGCCGTGGACGGGCGCGCCGCCGGGTTCGGGGGTGATCGCCAGCCGCCCGGTTACATGCAACTCCGCGTCCCCGTGCAGCCAGCCCTGCAAATCCAGGGGTCCGGATGCGCGGCCATCCCAGGGCAGCGGCGCCGGGCTATAGACGGCCACCACCCGGCGCGCCTGGAAACCGGCGATGGCGCCTTCAAAATGGAACAGGTCCAGGTGTTGCAGCAGGCCGTCGGCCTCGTAAACGCCGCCCAGCCCGGCCACTGCCATGCCGATGAAATGGATATCGGGACCGCGCACTTCGGCGCGCGCGATGCGGCAGTCGATGGGGATGAGGCTGTCGGGGCGCACGTAGAAGCCGGAGAGGCGCAGTCCGGTGACATCGAGTCCCGCCGGCCCCGCCCTGAGCGCGCCGTCGGCCTGGAAATCGCGCAGCCGGACGTAAGAGTCGCGGTACTCCAGGTTATAGGCGTTCAGCTTGCCGGTGACGGAGAAGCTCCCGCGGCCGGCCCAGGTAGCGTTCCCGGACACGTGCGCGGCGCCGCTTTCCAGAAGCTTGGTGCGTAGAAAGCGCGCCACATCGGCCTGGGAGGCCTGAGCCTCGTAGCGGAGGGTAGCGCGCGGAGATGCCAGGTCCTCCACCACGCCCGAGAATTCCACGTGGGAATCGCCCGCGGCCAGTTTCGCCGAGGCGATGGCAACCCGGTTCCGCTCCGCCGCGAACTGGAGGGCCACGGCAACCGCCGTGGGCGCGTAGCCGGAAATGTCGAGGTCGAGCGGCTGGATGGCCAACTCCGCCCGGTAGCGCGGGCCGGCGCGGTCGTATATCAGCTTCGCGCTCAGGTTGCGGCCGCGCGCGCTAAAGGGCGTTGGCTGGCCCGATTCCACTTCGAACACGCCATTTTGCAGGCTGAAACGGCCCACCGCGAGGTCCAGAATGGCGTCCACGGTGGAGCGCTTGCCATGAACCTTGGGCTCGGGGACGTTGGTGCGGCCGTCCGGATAGAGGATCAGGTAGACCCGCGGCTCGACTACATCGAGGTATGCGATATCGAACTTTCGCCGCAGGAGGGAGACGATCTTGAGGCCCACCGCTACCGAGGATGCGCGAAACAGAGGCGGCTCACCGGCCGCTTCGGTTCCGTGGACCACGAGACCCTTCACCTCCGCGCACAGACGGCGCCAATCGAAGGTGAACGCGCCGGCCTCCGCGCGGCCGCCGGTAGCGGTTTCCACCTCTCGCACAATGCGGCGGCGCACCTGTTCGCGGAACCATGGGCTCCGCACAACCATCACGCCGGCGACCAGCAGCGCGGATGCGCCCAAAGCGCACCAGGCCGCCAGCCGCGCGAAGCGCCGGCCGGTCATTGGAACGCCTCGTCGTGATAGACAATCTCCGTACGCGAGCGGGCCTCGGCGAGCCACTTATCGAGTTCCCGATCCACCCTCTGGCCGGCGAGGGTTTCCTCGATCCGGTCGCGGTAGTCTCCAAGCGACACGGGCTGGCCCGGATGGGCGGCCTCCGCCGCCGGCTTTACGGTCTTCTCGAAGTAGTCGCGGGCCTCCTCGTCGCTCACCTGCACGCCGGAGCGGAACCGAGAATCGGTAAAGAAGACCAGGGTGCGCACCCACAGCATCTCGTCCTTCACTTCCTGTTCCGATATGCCGTTCTCGGCCAGCGCGCTCCGCCAGGCGGCGTCGGTGGGGAAGTGCTCCTGTTTGAATTTCTCGAGGACCGGTTCTACCTCGGACGCGGAGGGAACGGGGTAGCGGCTGACCTCCAGTTCGCGCTGGATGAGCCGCTGCTCCACCATTCGTCCGGCTGCCGCGCGGCGCGCGGCCACGCTGAAATCGGCCGGTTTGCCGGCCAGGAACGCGACCACGCGAATCTCGCGGTCGATATCGCTCGAGGTGATGACCCGCAGGCCCGCGGAGACGGCGATACGGTCGATGGTCTCGGCCGGCGCAAGCGGGACCGCCAGAAGCAGCATGGCGGTAACCCGTCCGGCGCTCTTCCTTGTGAACCCCAAGTGGTGAATCCTCCCCATCAGAACGTCTGCCCTATCGAGAAGAAAAACTGGAAATGGCCCACGTTCTGCACCTGGCATTGGTTCGGAGCGTTGGGGTTGCAGGGGTTAACGCCCGCGTTGAGCAGGTCCTGGAGGCTGCCTTTGAAGCCAAAAAAGTAGGGCGGATTGATGCTGTAGGCCAAGTCCAGGCGCAGCGGGCCCACGGGCGTGCGGTAGCGGACCCCCAGGCCCACGGCGTGCACCATGTAGTCGAAATCCTGCACGTTGCGCTGGTCGGTGCGGAACGAGATGCTGTTCAAGTCGGGGAAGATGTTCCCGAAATCATGGAACAGAGCCCCGCCGATGTTGTCGCCGATTATGGGGAACCGCAGCTCCGTCTGGTTAAAGAGCAACGCCGTGCCGCCCAGGGGAAAGCCGGTGCCAAGGTCCCGCGGGCCGGCTTGATTCTCCGGAAACCCGCGTTGCGAGGTATTGCCGCCGCCGAAGAACCGTTCCGGCAGCGGGATGGCATCGAGCACGGAGCCCTGGAAATCGTAAGGACGTATGACGCCGAACTCGGTGCTGCGCGCCAGCACCAGCCTCCCGCCCAGGGAGTAATAGCTGGCGTTGCGCGCCAGAAAGCGCACAAAATTCGGCTGTGAGCCGAAGACGTGGGACGCCAGTCCCAGGTCGAGCGTGGTATAGACGCCCTTATGCGGCTCCACCGGGTCGTCGCGCCGGTCCTGAACCAGGTTCAACGACGGCATCCCGACGCGCACCGGCTGCAAAAGCTGGCTGATGGCGTACTCGGTGACCTTGAGATTGCTCACGCTCACCCGGCGGTAGGTGAGGCGATAAAACAGCGTAGTGGCTTTGGAGAGCCGCTCGGAGAGCTGCGCGGAGCCCTCGGCCCGCTTGAAATCGGCGGTGCGGACGTCGCGCGAATCCTCGTACAGGCCGGTGAACGAGATATGGAACTTCGGGTTCAGTCCGACTCGCGGCCAGGAGTAGTTCAGCAGAATCCGGTCGTCGAGGGTGGAAAACCGCGTGCGCAGGCTGATGCTGTGCGCCACGCCCCACAGGTTGTTGCGCGCCAGATCCAGGGAAACGCGCGGCGAGAAGCCGGTCGTGCCGACTGGCGCTTCCAGGCAATCGCTGCAGCCGCCGATGCGTCCCAACCCCGCTCCCACCCCCAAGTCCAGCGAGTAACGCCGCGCCTCGTCCACGTTGTAGAGCACGTACTTGCTGGTAGTATCCCCATCGGGGTCCTGAATGGCCGCGTCCACTTTGGAGAACACGCCCAGATCATACAGCCGGCGCTGGATATCGGTGACGGCGATAGGGGAAAGCGGATCGCCCGGTTTCAGCGTAAGGTCGGAGTCGATGAGGCTCGGCCGGGTGATTTTGTAACCGGTGGCCACCACCTGGCGGACCACCTGTACCTGGCCATCGCGGATGGTATAAAGCACATCCACGCGGCCCGGCTCCGCGGCCGGCTTGGCGCTCCATTCGAAGGTGGCGTTCGGAAAGCCCTTGGCGAAGCACTCGGCCAGGATGGCGTCGCGGTCCACGGCGACGCTGAAGTCGCTGAACGGCTGGCCGGCCGCGGAGCTGAGCCGGGAGAGGATTGCGGCTTTGTCCAGGCGCTCGACGCCATCCACCCGGAGACTGGCGATAAGAGTCTGCGGGCCTTCCACGATATCGAGGAAGACGGCGATTTCGCCGGGCTTGCCGCCGTAGTCCTCCACCAGGCGGTGCGTCACTTTCGCCTCCCGGAAGCCGTTCGCATGGTAGAGGCTGACGATGGCGTCTTCGTCGCGGCTGACCAGATCTTCGCTGTACCGGCCATGCGGGGACAGGAGGAACGAGGCGGTTTCGAGGAGCATGCGCTCGCGGATGGAGGGCGTGCGGAAGTAATGGTTGCCGCCGATTCCGATGTACGCCAGCTTCTGGCGCGGGCCGGTAACGACCAGAAAATCGATGGAGGCCTGGTCGTTGACCACGCGCTGCTCTTTGAACTGCACCTGGGCGTCGAAGTAGCCCTGCGACTGGAGATAGTCGCGCAGGTTGCGCGCGCCCTCCACCAGCAGGTCGTGATCCACGGCGTGTTCCTCGAAAACGGGCACGTAGCGCCGCAACACCCTCTGGGAGAGCTTGACGCCCACCGGGTTGAGCGCGATTCGCGGGCCGGCGTCGATGCGGATGCTGGGAATGGCGCTATTCGAAGCCGCGTCGTAGCGCATGGAGTCGAGCGAAACTTTGGCTTCCAGCCGGTCTTCCTTCTGGTACAGCGCACGGACACCGTCCAGGCCCTGGCGGACGCGCGTCTCCGTGACAGGCTTCCAGGAGTGGAACAGCCAGCGCCGGAATTTCGTGGCGGTGAGGATTTTCGCGGGATCCATCTTGAAGTCGCCGGTCAGGACTGGCTCGCCGAAACTGGCGCGGGGGCCGCTGCGCACGTCGAAACGGATATTCACCTGCTGCAAGTCGCGGTTGCTCATGTAGTCGAGGGTGGGCCGAACCTCGGCGGCGTACAGGCCGTTGCTTTCGAGCAGCCGCCGCTGGCCGGCCACGGCTTCCTGGACGAGGCCTTCGGAGAAGCGAACGCCCAAGTCGAGACGCGCCGTATTCTCCAGTTGTCCGGGGCTGGGGTTGGCGGAAATCCTGCCGGTGGCCGAAACATCCCCTACGAACCAACTGTTCTTGGTAACGAAGACGATGGCGACGCCGTTCGGGGAGGGCCGCGCGTCCACCTGGATATCGGCGTAACGGCCGGTGGCGAAGAGGCGCTCGATGGCGGCGCGCACCTCGGCCATGCGCAGCGGTTGCCCGGCTTTCAGCGGCAGGATCTCGCGAATCTCGCCCGCTTCGAGCGGCTGCGCGGCCGGCTCGAACTGAATCTCCGCTACGTTTGCTCCCTCGTATCTCTGGTACTGGGCCAGCAGCGAGGCGGGCTGAGCGGCCGTGAGCAGCAGGCACAACGAGGGACCGTAGGCGGACAGGAAGCGCACCAAGTTCATGATACCGTAAGCCCTTCAAAGCAACTTTGTTAGTGGGGCGGGCCTCCTGGCCTGCCCCACTTTCATCAATGCACCCTTGTTACCATCGGCAATGATGAACGCGGCCGATCGCGAGCGCTACTCGCGGCAGATTTTGTTCGGGGGGATCGGGGAGCGCGGGCAGGAAGCGCTTAGAAGCGCGCACGCGGCCGTTGCCGGCTGCGGCGCGCTGGGCAGCTTCCATGCCGCCGCGCTGGCGCGCGCGGGCGTGGGGACCATCACCATCATCGACCGCGATTACGTCGAGCCGAGCAACTTGCAGCGGCAGTGGCTGTTCGAGGAAGCCGACGCCGCCCAGGCGCTGCCCAAGGCAGTTGCCGCCGAGCGGCGCATCGGGCGGATTAACTCCGGCGTGCGGGCGCGGGGGGTGGTGGCGGACCTCACCACTTCGAATGTGGCGGAGTTGCTGGGCGACGCCGGCGTCATTCTGGACGGCACGGACAATTTCGAGACCCGTTACCTGATCAACGATTTCGCCGTGAGCCGGGGCCAGCCATGGATCTACGGCGCGGCGGTGGGCAGCTACGGCCTAGTCATGCCCGTGGTCCCCGGCCGCACAGCGTGCCTGCGGTGCGTCTACCCGGAGCCGCCGGCGGGCATCCAGCCCACTTGCGAAACGGCCGGAGTGCTCAACGCCATCGTGGCGGCGGTGGCCGCGCTGCAAGTGGCGGACGCACTCAAGATACTGTGCGGGCGCGCCGACCTGGTCCGCCCGCGCATCACCACCCTGGACGTGTGGGAGGGCGGCATCCGGCAAATCGAAGGGCCGCCGCAGGACCCGGACTGCCCCTGCTGCGCCCGCCGCGAGTTTCCCTGGCTCGCGGAATCGCCACGCCCGCCGGTGCGCCTGTGCGGGCGCAACGCGGTACAGGTCCACGAGCGTCAGGGACCGCTCGATCTTGAGGAGCTGAAAGCCCGCCTCGAACCGCTGGGCGAAGTGAGACTCAACGAGTTTGCCCTGCGTTTCATGATCCCGCCCTATGAGATGACGGTGTTCGCTGACGGGCGGGCGATTGTCAAAGGCGCGAGCGATACCGGCGTGGCCCGCAGCCTGTACGCCCGGTACGTGGGGTAAAGCCCGGCTAGAAAAAGCGGCTTTAACCGCTCCCTGACGGTCGCGGCTCGATAGGAGCGTGGGTCGCGGCTCGATAAGAGCGTGGATGAGAGCGCGGATAAGACCGTGGCGAGCCGCGACCGTGAGGGAGCGGTTTGGGATTGAGTAAATGATCGGGCCTGTAAGAAAAGCGCCCTGGCGGCGACTACCTCAGTTGTGGGAAGAAGCGTGACGCGGGACGATCTCTACCGGGAAGCGGCGGAAGCCTACGGGGCGGCCATGGACCGACTGGCGCGCGCTTACGAGGCCGATGCGGACGCGCGCCGCGACCTGGCGCAGGACATTCAACTTGCCCTGTGGCGCAGTTTCGAGGGATTCGACGGACGCTGTTCCCTGCGCACCTGGGTCTACCGCGTGGCCCATAACGCGGCCGCTTCGCACGTAATGCGGCAGCGGCGGGCCAAAACCGCGATCCTGGTGGGCCTGGAAGAAATCGAAGCCCTGCCGGACCCCCGGGATGAGCAGCGCGTGGCGGACCAGCGCATGGCGCTCGAGCGCCTGCTGGCCCTGATCCGGCGGCTGCACCCGCTCGACCGGCAGGTGATCCTTTCCTACCTGGAAGGGCTGGACGCCGCCTCGGTTTCCGAAATCACGGGCATTTCGCCCGGCCACGTGGCGACCAAGGTCCATCGCATCAAGAACATCCTGACCCGCCAATTCCATTCGGGAGAGTACCATGCCTGAGGAACAGCTTCCGGATAATCTGCGAAATCTCTGGCAGAGCCAGAACGTGGAGCATACGCCGATGTCTTTGGAACAGATTCGTGAGAAAGCACGCGACTACCAACGGAAGGTCCGGTGGAGGAACGCCAGGGAATACGCGGCCATCGTTGCCATCTCCGTGTTCTTCGGCTCGACCATCTTCCGGGTCCCGCTCGCATGGATGCGCGTGGGAGCCTCATTGTGCATCCTGGGCGGCTGGTACGTGGCCTATCAGATTTACCGCCGGGCCCGGTCGCGAACCGCGCCGACCGATCTGGCGCCAGCCAACTGCATGGAGTTCTACCGCGGCGAACTGGTGCGCCAGCGCGATTTTCTGCAGGGAATCTGGCGCTGGTATCTGGGGCCGCTCATCCCGGGTCTGGCCTGGATCGTGGTGGCCGCCGGGGTGGCCAACCCCGGACATGTGCCGCACGTGTGGCGCTTTCTGGGGGGATATGCGCTAGCGATAGCGATTGCGTTCTTCCTGATAGCCCGAATGAATCTAAATGCGGCCGGCAAGCTTCAGAACCAGATCGAGGAACTGGACGGCTGGATCGGGCGCGATACGAAAACGGAATAGCCGGCGGGCCTATGTGGGGTCAGGCTTTTAGCCTACCGCCGGGCTTATGCCCGGCGTCCTGCGACAAAAGCCCGAAGAACGCCGAACGGCAGGATGAAATCCTGGCCCCGCAGAATGGCCCCCCTCAGTACCCCAACCTCTTATCCACCACGTTCAGCAGCGGCTCGCCCTTGCGGTACCGCTCGAACTGGGTGACGAAGAAGCGCATGGCGTCGTCGATCCAGGTGTCGGTGTGGTCGGCGCAATGCGGGGAGAGCAGGACGTTGTCGAGCTGGTAGAAGGGATG
>Ga0181517_10005400_pt1 | contig 11311 bp, 9 predicted proteins | sample PEATcosm2014_Bin_31_FD_119748 | JGI IMG/M metagenome (GOLD analysis project Ga0181517, IMG submission 119748) | Peatland microbial communities from MTU Mesocosm Facility, Houghton, MI, USA - PEATcosm2014_Bin01_30_metaG | ecosystem: Environmental > Terrestrial > Soil > Wetlands > Peat | place... | reverse complement strand
CGGAGGGATTCCCAGCTGGCGTCGGCGGTCCAGCCTCCATCGACGACGAGGGTGTGTCCGTTGACGAAGGGGCTTTCACAATCGTCGGCGAGGAAGGCGATCGACCGGGCAACATCGTCGGAAGTGGCAAAGCGAGCCATGGGCACGCGTTCTGTGATGTCGGCGTCGGAGTAGGTTCCGCGTGCCTGGTCGGCCGCATCCATTTCGGTTTTGACCCAGCCTGGACAAACGGCGTTGACGCGCACCCCACGGCCGCCCCATTCGGCTGCAAGCGTGCGGGTAAGGCCGACTAACCCGTGCTTCGAAGCGTTGTACGCTGCGCGATCGGCTACACCGACGAGGCCGGCGATCGAGGCGACGTTTACGATGGAACCGCTGCGGGCTTCGAGCATTCTTGCTCCAAATAGCTGCGACAACAGGAAGGGTGCTACAAGGTTCACTTCAAGGACGCGGCGAAAATCGCTGAGCGCGGTGTGTTCGGCGGGCGCGATGAGGCTGATGCCGGCGTTATTTACGAGCGCGTCGACGCGACCCCATCGATCGAACGCCCACGGGACGAAGCGTTCCATGGCAACCTGATCTGTCAGATCGCCGACGTAACCGCTGGCTTCGTTGCCGGCCGATTCGATCGCTTTCACGGTTTCGACGGGTTCCTGCAGATCGATAATGATGAGCCGATAGCCGCGGCTAGCGAGGAGTTCCGCGGTGCGCCGGCCGATTCCGCGCCCTCCTCCCGTAACAACCGCCACATGCTTGTCCGTGCTCACTTTTCTCGGTCCTCTTTATCGGATGTTCTGATTCCCTGCCCTCAGGATTTCTTCCCGTAGAGGTCATCTTCCGCGATGACGGGCGCGCTTGCATTAGCGCGGGCAGCGCGGTGGGCGGCGGTAAACATGCTGCCGCGAGCGGCGACTACTGGAGCGAAGCTCATAAAGCCTATTTTGGGGGTGATGTCGTCGTAGATGGCTTCCATGCCTCCGCGCAGGGTGTAGGTTTCGTGCCAGAAGCCCGTGCCTCCGGAGTTGCGCAGGAAGTTTTGCCACCAGAGGCGGTGGGGCTCGGAGCGGGTCCATGCGAGGAGCGTGTCCATATCTCGCCAGTATTGCCGCATACCGGCGTGGACCGGGAACAGGGAGAAGACGAAGTTTTCATGGCAGAGAAGGCCGTCGGGTTGCGCGGCCACCGAGCTCGAGATTTTCGGTCCGAATCCGAGGAGGGTTTTGAAGCCTGCCAGGCGGTTGACGCGCATGCCGAGATAGACGACGACGAGATCGGGATACTCCGACAGGTCGACAGTGCGGCGGTTAACGGATGTGGACATGGTGAAGACAGGGTACAGGGTGCAGGGTACAGCGCTCAGCGTTCAGCAAACCAATCGATTCCGGGTCCGAATCGTGAGGATGAGCAAAAGGGGAAGGGTAAAGTTTCAGCGGGAGCAGGAGCCCGATTTGGCGCCACGACGGTCGCCAGAGGATGCGCTTCGTTTGCAGGGGGTCGTGCATCTGGTAATGTGGTAACGCGGAAAGGCGAAGGAACAGAGAACGATGGCGAAGGCGGTCTGGAACGGCAAAGTTATTGCGGATAGTGAGACTTACGAGACAGTCGAGGGCAATGTGTATTTTCCGGAGGGGACTGTGAACCGGGAATACCTGCGCCCCAGCTCGACCACTTCTACGTGCCCCTGGAAGGGGCAGGCGCGGTATTACAGCCTTTTGGTGGAAGGGCAGGAGAATCAGGATGCTGCGTGGTATTACCCCAATCCCAATCCTGCAGCGCGTAACATCAAGAACCACATTGCGTTCTGGCGCGGGGTTGAGGTGGAGAAGTAGCAGAAGCAGGTAGCCTGCAGCGGGTAGCCCGAGCCGGCCGGACGTTTAGCGAGCTGGCCAGTTCAGCCGACTCGCGACTGAGGTCAGCGCCGGAGTCAATTTTTGTAGCGAACTTGGTGCCAGTCCCAGGCGCTTTTTACGATGGTGTCCAGTGTGGTGTGGCGGGGTTTCCAGCCTAGTTCTCTGCCAATTTTTTCCGAACTGGCGATAAGGATGGCGGGATCGCCTGGCCGTCGCGGGACGACTTCGGCAGGGATGGGATGGCCTGTGACGCGGCGGGCCGTGTCGATGACCTCGCGCACAGAGAATCCAGAACCATTGCCAAGGTTGTAGATGAGCTGTCTCTTTTCGGAGAGCGCCTCGAAGGCGAGCAAGTGGGCTCGGGCGAGGTCCTCGACGTGGATGTAATCGCGGATGCAGGTCCCGTCGGGAGTAGGGTAATCGTCGCCGTAGATTTTGATTTTGTCGCGGCGGTCGAGCGCCACATCGAGGACGAGCGGGATCAGGTGGGACTCAGGCTCGTGGGCTTCACCGGTTCCCGCGGCTGCGCCCGCCACATTGAAATAGCGCAGGCTGGCGTAGGGAAAACCGTGTATGCGATACATCCAGGTGAGCATTTTTTCCACCAGTAGCTTCGATTCGCCGTAGGCATTGGAGGGATGGAGGGGCGCGTCTTCACGAATGGGCGTGGATTCGGGTTCGCCATAGACGGCGGCTGTGGAAGAAAACACGAGGCGGCGAACGTTTGTGGCGAGCATTGCTTCGAGCAGGGTGAGCGTGGAAGCGCTGTTGTTGCGGAAATAGATTTCGGGTTTGATCATGCTCTCGCCAGCCTCGATCAGAGCGGCAAAATGCATGACACCGTCGAATCCTGAGGCGAGCAGCTTTTCGAGGGCTGGGCGATCGGACAGCTCGCCCTCAATAAATTCAACGCCTGAAGGAACCATCTTGCGGGCAGCATGGCAGAGGTTGTCGAAGACAACGATGGAATGGCCCTGCTGGGCCAGAATGCGGGAGACCGTCCCACCTACGTACCCAGCGCCGCCAGTGACCAGAATTCTCAACCAGGGTTTCCTCCGATCCTTTATGCTAAATGTGTCCCAGCTGCGTCCGACTTTATATATTCCATCGGGAAAAGTCCCTCGACAGCCTCAGAGCCTGACGAGGGAGTTTCATTCTCGGCTGACTGGAATGTGAGATAAGAGAAATCGGGGCGAAGTTGGGTCGGACGCGGTACTGAGGGGGCTTGCGCATCGTCGTTGCGGAGCGTACATAGAGTGAACGAAGTGTGCTGGAGGCGCGTCGTTCCTGCAGACAAGACCCAAAATGGGCACGCTCCTGCCTCGTTCGTGTGACTGTAGTGGGTAATGCACTGGCGTACGCTCAAGTAACCTCTTGCGCTGCCATGAGTACCCGTAGGAAGATCAAATGGTAATCCCGAAGTGCAGATCGACCCTGGGGGGGAAGAGCTCTCTCGGTTTCCCCTGTACGTGTCGATTTGGCCAGAACTCAAATCCTTCATGGGTCATCAAAGTGCATTGCAGTAATTCACCGAAAATGGTTCGCAACTTCTTTTTGCAGGCGATGTTGGAGAGATAGGGCAATGGCGACAGACAATTCAGTAAAGCGCGGAACGTTCGGACTGCTCCCTGAGCCGGAAGGCCGCATGGGCTCGTTCGGGATGAGCATGGTGATCAACGTAACGATAGCGGCATTGTTACTGCTGCTGACGATCGCGCAGGTACATCAGGTGCAGGAGCACCGCTACGAAACGACGCAGCTGATTTTCCCGGTTGAGCAGCCGAAGCCTTATGTTCCGCCAGTCCCCAAAGTGAAAATTATTCCTCCTCCACCACCAGTAGCTAAGCTGGAGCAGCCGAAGATCGAGATGCCGAAGCCGCTGCCGCCTCCGCCGAAGGTTGCGGAGATCAAGTTACCGACGCCTGTCATGCCAAAGGTCGAAGCGGCGCCGCCAAAGCGCTTCACTCCTCCTCCGCAACCGAAGGTGGGGCTGTTCAAGAGCGAGACGCCGACCGCTGTAGCGAACAATATGGCTGCACCGACCCCAAAGACGGGAGGGTTTGGCGATCCGGTGGGTGTGAAGCCGAATCCGAACGCGACTCGGACGGCGACGATCGCCGCAGTGGGAGCGTTCAATGCGGCGCCAGGCGTAGGCGCTACCGGAGCCGGCGCAGCGCGCCAGGGATCGGTGCGGGGCGTGGACTTTGGGTCGGGCGTGGCAAATGGCGTGCCGGGCGGCAAGGACAGAGGAGCAGTCGCCTCGGCAGGGTTCAGCAACGGAGTGATTGGCGGAACCGGCCAGGCGGGGAGCCACGGGACAGTTGCGAAGGGCAGCTTCGGAGATAATCTTTACGGATCGGCCCCGGCGCCGGCAGCGCGGCCGCAGGAACCGATGGAAACTCCGATCGTGGTGCTGGCCAAGCCCCTGCCGACCTACACCGCTGAGGCGCGGCAGATGAAGATCGAAGGCGATGTGACGCTGCAGGTGCGCTTTTCAGCGTCGGGACAGGTGGAAGTTCTGCGCGTTATCAGTGGCCTGGGGCACGGGCTGGATGAGCAGGCGAAGATTGCCGCGGAGCGCATCCAGTTCAAACCGGCTACGAGGGACGGGCGGCCGGTCGATCAGGTCAGCATTATTCATGTGACATTCCAGATGGCATAAGAAGGGCTGGCTGCGAGCCAAGGCGTTTCCTGGATTCGCAGCCACGGCTTACATATTCAGGCATAAGAGAGTCAGGAGTTCATAATGCATCGCAATATTTTGATCCTGTGCATGGCACTGCTGCTGGGCGTACCGGCGTCCCAGGCAAAGAAAGAACCGAAAGAACTGGCTCCGGTGCCTTTGAGTCCACAGCAGCAGCGTCTGGTGCAGCAGGCGATTGCGCGAGAGAAGGTAATCGTCAAGCAGATTCAGAAGAGCACTCCGGTGGTGCAGTCTTACATCCAGGACGTACGTCCGGATGCGAAGCTGTACCAGGTTCCGGTGTCGGATCAATACATGATCGGGCGGGTGGATTTCGGCAAGGCGTTCACCGCCGACGAATACGCGCAGGCGTCGCGCAGCGAGAAGAAGCACGGATGGCTCGCCGGATCGTTCAGCTTCATGTCGGATCTGACGAAGGCCTTCCATCTTGAAAATTCGCCGACCGGTTTCATGGCGATGATGTTTATCGATCCGACCGGCTTCGATCAGCAACATTACGAATTTGGGTTTGTGCGGCGTGAGTTCCTGGGGACGGTGCGGACGTGGGTGTTCGATGTGCGGCCCAAAGAGAAGGGCGCCGGCCGGTTCTTCGGACGCATCTGGGTCGAAGATCAGGACGGGAACGTGGTTCGCTTCAACGGAACCTACATCAGCAACGCGAACGATGAGGCAACGCATTATTTCCACTTTGACAGCTGGCGGATGAATGTGCAGCCCGGAGTTTGGGCGCCGGCGGCGGTCTATATAGAAGACACGCTGCGCGACCCGGTGGCTCACGCGCAGAGCTTTAAAGGTCAGACGACCTACTGGGGCTATTCGTTGAAGCTCCCGACGCGGGAGTCGGACGCGGAGTCGATGGAGATCGAGAATGCGACGGACCAGAGCGACAACTCGGCCGACGTCAGCCCGCTGCAGGCGGAGCGGGAGTGGATTTCCCAGGCTGAGCAGAACGTGCTGGACCGGCTGACGCAGGCCGGGTTGGTGGCGCCTCCGAGCGATTTCGATAAAGGTCTCGAGCAGGTAACAACCAACATCATCATCGGAAGCAACCTGCAGCTGCCGAGCGATATTCACTGCCGGGTGATTCTGACGACCCCGCTGGAGTCGCTGGCGATCGGCAACACGATCCTTCTGAGCAAGGGCCTGGTGGACACCCTGCCGGACGAGCCCGCCCTGGCGGCAGTAATTGCGTTTCAGCTGGCGCACATCGTGACCGGCCACCATATCGATACGCGCTATGCGTTTAACGACCGCCTGCTGTTCCCGGACACGGCGACGTTCAGGCGCATCACGATGAATCACTCGACCCAGGATGACGATGAAGCTGCGAAAAAGGCAGTGGATTTGTTCAACCACTCGATCTATCACGACAAGGCGAGCAGTGTCGGCCTATTCTTCCAGCAGCTTGAGGCGCGGCAGAAGGCGCTTCCGGCACTGTTCACGCCGCGGCTGGGCGACTCTCTGATGCGTGCGGACGGACAGCCGTGGCTCGTGGGTCTAACCCAGGGTGCACCGAAACTCGATATGGACAACCTGACCCAGATCGCGGCGTTGCCCCTGAACAGCCGGCTCAAGATCGATCCGTGGGACGACAAGATTTTTTCGCTGAATGTGAAGCCTGCACCACTGCTCAACGCGCGCGACAAGATGCCGCTGGAGCTGACGCCGGTTTATTACCGGTTGCAGCGTTATCAGGAGGGAGTGCCGGCGGGAACGCCCGCGAATGCAACCCCACCGGCGAACACTCCCGCGCCTCCTTCGGCGGATGCCGGAGGGCCACAGCCAGCTGTAAGCGCTCAGGCCCATCCACAGGCACCACAGTAACTTGCGCCCTTTGGGGACACCGAACGGTCCAGAAATTCGAACCGTTACGGCGCATCCCCTGTGAGTCAAATGGGTTTTAACGAGTACGGACTGAATTGCAAGTGCTCGCAAGTGTTCGATCGGAGACAGACCGTGGTTAAAAAGATCGGATTTCTCGCTTTCTTACTGTTGCCCCCCGCAATAGTCGCCCAGAGTACGCCGGCGGCGACTGGTGGCGAGGCTTCGATCTCGGCTGGGGTCGAGATGTCCATTTTTAACCCGGATTGGGACTGTTCGGGACCCTCTCCGTTCTGCTCCAACGATCTCATCGGGCCGACTGCCGTCTTTGAGTTCGATCTACATCGAAAGTACGGATTCGAAGGCGAGGCGCGCTGGTTGAACTTCCATGGCCAGGGCAACTTTTCCGAACAGAATTATCTGGCCGGTCCGCACTATCGCTTCGTGCAGTTCCACCGCGTGTCTGGCTGGGTGAAGGTCGATCTGGGAGGCGGCTGGATTCAGACGCCGTACTATCCTGCAGCGGGCAGCCTGAAAGGCAGCTATTTCGTGTACGCTCCTGGCGGGACACTCAATTATCGGCTGACCCACAAGCTCACGATTCGCGGCGATTATGAATACCAGATTTGGCCATCGTTTGCCGGACCACCGACATACAATTCCATGACCGGCACGGTGAACCCGAATAACAGCGGACTGTCGCCGAATGGCTTCAGCCTCGGAGTTATGTACAGGATTCTCGGGCCGTAGAACCGAAGAACGCGCGAGACGGGGGGCCGGGCGAAGACGTCCGGCCCTTTCCGCGTCTAGAAGTGGTAAGCGATTCCCACGACAGGATCGTAGATGTTGTAGTAGACGTTCGTGCGGAAATCATTGCTCTGATAATTGAAAGTTGGCGTCTTCATAAGGAGTCCGCGGTACTCGGCACGAATATCAAAGCTGGGACTGATCTCATAAGCGATTCCGGCGCCGTATAACGCGCCGACATTCGTATTGCGGCCTATACCGAAGGTGTTGGTTCTGGAATCGTCGATCGGGGAGAAGATGAATCCCGCCGCGCCGCCTTCAATGAATGGGTTGAGGTTTTTGAAATTGAAGCTGTAGACGTACGCGCCGGAGATTTCCTGGAAGCGGTCGTGAATATGGTAAGAGCCGCTGGGAATGATAAAGTGCTGCTCGTTCTGGTTGTACTGGTAGTTGACTTCCAGACCCCCGTGTGGAGTCAGCAGGTACCGGTAGCTGATGAGGCCGCCATAACCGACGGAGGCATGGAGCTGGACCGCGTTTCCTGAGGCGAAAGGCGGGATAATTCCAGAGCCGCTGACGCTGATATCCTGGCGACTTTCCTGGGCGAGAACGGATACTGCCGTCAGGGGCAGCAACAACAAGAACACCAACAGCGATTTCTTCATTCGTCAGTCAACCTCTTCACAACGCCGTGCGGGATTTTCGGGCGCGCGGCAAGCGATGGCGCCAGAAGCCCGGGCTCCTTGAAATTGCAAACATCGGGGGGATGTCCACCTGGTCATTGTACCTGCCGCAGGGCATTTCCACAGCTTGTGGCTGGAGCTAACGCCGGGAAGAGCGATGAGTGCGGGTGGGCAAGTGTTCGGTTCGGAAGGCAAAGGGATGCCCGCGATCGGCGGCAAGGGCTCTGACAATTTCCAGAAAAGCCAGACCGGCATGGGAGCGGGTGGTGAGAGCACGGTGAACAAGCCAGAGCCGGCGAGCGATTTTAAGTTCCGGAACCGCGACCTGAACCAGTTCGCCGCGAGCGAGCTCCGCCTGTACGGTGAGGCCGGGAACCAGGGCAACGCCGTTGCCGCGGGCCACGAATCGCTTAATGGCTTCGAGGCTGGGGAGCTCGACACCCATATTCAGTGGCGTTTGATAGCGAGCAAAGGTCTCGATGACCCGCTCACGGAGCGGCGAAGCCACGGTGTGGGCGATGAAATTCTGGGCGCCGAGCTGGCGGATGGAAACCTGCTTCTGTTTTGCAAGGGGGTGCTTCGGGTCCACTACGAAGACGACGGAGTCGGTGTAGACGGCCATGGCGTGGAGACGCGCATCGTCTGGGTTGAAGGAGAGCATGCCGAACTCCACGGCATGATCGATAAGCTGATCGGGGATCTGGCTGGCGAGAGAGCGCTGCACGGTGACGCCGATGTGGGGATAGTTGTGACGGAAAGCGTCAAGCACGGGCAACAGCCAGAGACAGGTGTATTCATTGGCGGCGATGGTGAGGCGTCCGCGCTCGAGGGAGCGCAGTTCTTCGAGGGCCGTGACGGTTTCCGCGCGGAGGCGCAGAAGACGCTCCGCGTAACCGCGGAGAAGCTTACCGGTGGCGGTGGGAGTGCCGTCGCGCGAGGCGCGTTCGAAGAGGGGCTCGCCGATTTCGTCCTCCAGCTTGCGAATGGCATGGCTGACGGCAGGCTGGGTGCGGCGCATGCGAATGGCGGCACGGGAGAAGCCTTTTTCTTCAAAGACGGCGAGGAAGGTTTCGAGCTGATGGAGGTCCATAGGGTTGCGCCGCACCAGGCGGCGGTTCCACCAGAATAGATATGCATAGAGTTTATGTAAATGAAAAGAATTACAAATTTGCTTTATGAATTCGCTTTTGCGAAACTTATGCTATTGAGAGCAGGATTGTTGTGCCAAGACCCTGGGCGCCGTTTGATCCTCTCTCAAAGAGACAACTTCAATGCCTCAGAGCCGGATTTACTTTTTCGACACGACGCTGCGCGATGGCGAGCAGTCCCCGGGCTGCAGCATGACTCACCAGGAAAAACTCGCTTTGGCTCATTCTCTGGCCGATTTGGGCGTCGATATTCTCGAGGCCGGCTTCGCTATCGCCTCGGATGGGGATTTTGCGGCCATCTCAGCGGTAGCGCAGGAAGTGCGTGGGCCCAGGATCGCATCGCTGGCGCGGGCGCGGCACGAAGACATCGAGCGAGCGGCCAAAGCCGTCGAAAAGGCGGAACGGTCGAGAATCCATGTTTTTCTGGCGAGCTCTGACATTCACCTCGAATACAAGCTCAGGATCACGCGGGACGAGGCGCTGGAGCAGGCCGCGAAAATGGTGGCGCTGGCGCGGACGTACGCCGACGACGTGGAATTTTCTCCGGAAGATGCCACGCGGACGGATCCGGAGTTTCTTTGCCAGTTTGTGGGAGCGGCGATCGGGGCAGGCGCGACGACGATCAATCTGCCGGACACGGTGGGCTACGCGACACCGGAAGACTACGCGGGGATGTTCCGCATGATTCTGGAGCGAGTGCCGGGAGCGGAACGCATTATTTTATCTACCCACTGCCACGACGATCTCGGGCTGGCGGTCGCAAATACGCTGGCTGCCATTCGCGCGGGCGCCCGGCAGGTGGAGTGCACGATCAATGGCATCGGCGAGCGCGCCGGTAACGCGGCGTTGGAGGAAATTGCGGCTGCCATCAGGGTGCGGGCCGATGTCTACCCGTATGAAAACAATCTGAAGCTCGAGAAGCTGTACCCGTTAAGCCAGCAGCTGGCGGGGACGATCAGCTTTGGAGCGGCGCCGAACAAGGCGGTCGTTGGGGCGAATGCGTTTGCGCATGAGGCGGGGATTCATCAGCACGGGGTTCTCTCGAATCCGCTGACCTACGAGATTATGACGCCGGTTTCGGTGGGCGTGCCTGCCAACCGCATGGTGCTGGGCAAGCATTCGGGGCGAACGGCGCTGCGGTCGCGGCTGCACGAGCTCGGGTATCGGCTTTCGGTTGCGGACCTTGATATCGCCTATCGGGCGTTTACCGAGCTGGCGGATCGGAAGAAGGCCATCTACGATCAGGACCTGATCAACCTGGTGGCGCATCATCAGCGGCACGAGGATTTGATTTCGACGGAGACGACGAGGAGTTAGCAGGAACAGCCGCATTCCGGCCAACAAGGAACGGTTAGGGGAAGGCCGGTTAGCGGCAGCCCTGAAGCGCGAGCAGAGCTGAAGAAATTTCATGATGAAAAAGCTGAAGATTTTGATTGTGGCCGGCGATGGCATCGGGCCGGAAGTTACGGGCGAAGCCGTGCGCGTGCTCGAGTCGGTTGCGGAACTGGGAGGGTACGACTTTCAGTTTCGCGAAGAACCGATAGGCGGCGTGGCGATCAAGGCGCACGGTTCGCCCCTGCCGCAGGAGACGCTGGATGCGGCGCTCGACAGCGATGCCGTTCTGCTCGGCGCGGTGGGCAGTAACGAGTTTAATGCGCTGCCACCGAGCCAGAGGCCGGAAGCGGGACTGCTTAAGATTCGCGCGGCGCTCGGCGGTTTTGCCAATTTGCGGCCTTCGTTCGCGTGGCCGGGGTTGTCAGGGAATTCACCGCTGCGGCCCGAAGTAGTCGAAGGCGCAGACATTTTGTTTGTTCGCGAGCTGCTGGGCGGTCTGTACTTTGGCCTGCCGCGCGAATGGGACAAAGCGAAGGGCGAGGCGTGGAACACGATGCGCTACACGCGTGATGAAGTGGTGCGCGTCGCGAAAGTGGCGTTCGAGCTGGCGCGGAAACGGCGCAGCAAGGTGACCTCCGTAGACAAAGCCAACGTGCTCGAGGTTTCGCAGCTGTGGCGCGCGACGGTCACCGGGATTGCCAAAGATTATCCCGGCGTGGCGCTCGAACATCAGTACGTGGACGCCATGGCGATGCACATCATGAACGCGCCGCGCAATTATGACGTGGTCCTCACGGAGAACTTGTTCGGCGACATTTTGTCCGATGAGGCGGGGGTGATCACAGGATCGCTGGGGATGCTGCCGTCGGCAACAATAGGCGGCAAGGTGAATTTGTATGAGCCGGTGCATGGGTCGGCCCCCGATATCGCCGGGAAGGGCATTGCGAATCCCCTGGGTGCGATTTTGACCGCGGCGATGTTGCTGCGTTATTCCGGCGGGCTCGAGGAAGAGGCTGCGGCGAT
>Ga0181517_10005397_pt1 | contig 11316 bp, 13 predicted proteins | sample PEATcosm2014_Bin_31_FD_119748 | JGI IMG/M metagenome (GOLD analysis project Ga0181517, IMG submission 119748) | Peatland microbial communities from MTU Mesocosm Facility, Houghton, MI, USA - PEATcosm2014_Bin01_30_metaG | ecosystem: Environmental > Terrestrial > Soil > Wetlands > Peat | place... | reverse complement strand
GTCGACGACGCCACGAGGTACGCAGAGGTGGCTCACGACAGAGGCACGGAAGGCACGCTTCGGATTGATGGCTTCGGAAGGCCGGCCTGGGAGTCGAAGGACCCGTTCGGCAACTCCGTCGTCCTTCTGGTACGTGCGTATTCTCCAGGAGGCAACCCAAGACAGCCGCTAACCGGAACGTGGACCTCGGCGAGCGAGGTTGCGTACCTGGGCTTCGAGTATCAGGTGAGCGACGAGTGCCGCCGGTGCTCGACCGCGGGGTGTGGCCGGCGAGCGGCCGGGGAATCATGCCGTCCCAGGCCGCGCCAATGTGAGCGGCTCCCCGGTGGGCACGGGCCCGTAGGTAGCCGATAGAAAAGACCCAAGGCCGTTTGCTCGACCGGTGTACCCTCGCCCCGTGGCCGAGCCCTTCCCACCGGCACGAGGCCAGCGGGCTCCGTGGTCAAGCCTTGGGGCCGACGTGCTGCAGGCCCTGGAAGACCACTTCGGTGGGGCGGTCGTCCGGGCCGAGACATGTCCGGAGGGTTTCTCGCCGGCGGTGGCCGCCGTGGTGGACTTCGCCAACGGGACCAGCGCTTTTGTGAAGGCGGTCAACAAGAACGCCAACCCTGACAGCCCGCAGGCGTACCGCAACGAGGCCGACCTGACGCCACGGCTACCGCCGGGGGCTTGCGCACCGGCGTTGCTCTGGTCCTACGAGGACGCTGACTGGGTGGCCCTCGCCTTCGAGAAGATAGCGGGCCACACGCCGGAGCTGCCATGGCGCCACGCCGAGCTGGACCGCGTTCTTCTCGCCCTGGATGCCCTCGCCACCGCCCTCACCCCGTCGCCGATCGGCGCCCCCGCCGTGGCGACGGTCTATGGGTTCGACTGCTGGCGCGAGGTTGCCACGCACACATACCATCTACGTAGCCAACGGCAATAACAACAACGGCCCGGCCGCCGGCGGTAACACGGTTTCGGTCATCGATACCCGCCATTGCCAGGCGCAGGACATCGCGCTGTGCCGGGGGCCGTGGCCTACGGTCACCGTGGGCAACTTTCCGAGCTCGATCGCCGTGGACCAGGCCACCGGCACCGTGTACGTGACCAACGCCGGCGACAACACCGTCACCGTGCTCAACGGCGCCACCTGCAACGCCATCAACGCCGCGGTCACCAGCGGGTGCCGCCAGGGCCCGCCGGCGGTTCCGGTGGCTGCACCGGTCAGCTTCACGACCGATGGGCTGGCCGCCGACGCGGCTGTCGGGGCCGTTTATGACACCACCGGCGACGCCGTGGCGATGGTCAACACCCAGACTTGCAACAGCCACACACAGGTAGGCTGCTCGGCCACACCGGCGCAGTTCACGGCGGGCAGCTATCCCGACGGCATCGCGGTCGACCCGCGACCCACACCGTCTACGTGGCGAACTTCGGCTCACTCAGTTCTTTTGGCCCAAGCACCATGTCGGTGGTCAATACTGACACCTGCAACGCCATCGACACCGCTGGTTGTGACCAGGTCCCCCAGGCCATCGCGTTCGGCAACTCCGGTGGCTCGTTTGACGGCTCCGAGCCGGTCGTCGCTGTCAACCAGGTGACGAACACCATCTACGCCACCGACACCTATGACTTCTCGACCTGGGTCAGCCCCGGGCTTTTCATGATGAACGGGGCCAACTGCGACCGGCCGTCAGGGGCCGTAGCCTTCTCCCTCCTGTACCTCGCGCTCTGCCGGTCTTGTCACTCGTAGTGACGTCCCGGCGAGTGCGCCAACCAGGACCCGGCCTTCTGGGGGACGGGGACGGCGAAACCTCTTAGCGGCTCCTGGGCGGCTTCGCCCCGGGCCATGGCCAGGTTGTCGACGCACCTTGGCCCCAGGGCCACCGACTCGGCCACGGCCGCCACGAAATGGCCTTCGCTTAGGCTTAGGCCGCGACGACGCTTCTTGAGCCCCACGGTGACGTCTACCTCGCGCACCAGGCCGAGGGTGGGGGCCATCACGTCTCTTAGCAGCACGGCGCCCCCGTAGGCCGGCACGGCGCGCTTAGTAGCTCCTACAGATTCGGTCGGCGGCTGGGTCCTACTCTCACCTTAGAGGTGCCTCCTCTGGTGCGGGACCTGGACCTAGGCAGACCAAATTTTCCCAGCCCGGGAGGCACTTTTCGCGGCTGTCATGGTTGGTTGTGCTCTTCCGCACCTGTTAGCGGTGGTTTGAGTAGCTAGTCCGCGGCCCTACCGGGTGACGGTCCGGGCGCCGCGCTGATGTTCGCGGTTCGACCTTGAGACCGGATCGAGCGAGGAGCTCATCGATTGGCCGGGCAGCCCGAGGATAATGATGGTGCCACCAACCGGTTGGCGCCCGTGGTGGGCAAACGGCGCCGTCCCTGTGAAAGCGAGCGGCGCCTTGGTTAACGGGACTTACTGATCTGCGCGGTCGAGTGCCCGCTCGCACTCACCGTAACAAGGGAGCTCGTCAATAACCTTGGCGGCGGGCGTGGTCGCCTCCGCTGCCTCGGGTGCTGTAGACGCGACGCCTGGGAGCTCCTGGGCCGTGACCGTTGTCATAGGCCTCGGCCTCCTTCTGTCGCCATCGACCATACACTCCTCGGTGACGTCTGCCCGGAGTTGTCCGGATCTATGAAGCCTTGGGGTTGGACCGCCGAGGACCCCGCTATCTCGGAAGGATTACCAACGTCACCATCTGAGTTCCCGCTCGAGGTCGTTACATGCCCGGCGCACGGTCACCAAGGGAGCGTCGCCGACCACCACGACGTCGATGCCACAGGCCGGGCTCCCAGGTAACGGGCGGCCCACGATCCAAGGACGAACGCATCCTGCACGCCCACGAGGCCGCTTAGCGCTGTCCCAAGGTGGCCAAGCGGCCCCACGGTGAGCACGTACAGACCAACCCGTGGCCAGCAGTCAGGCGATCTCGCGACTTGCAGTGGCTTGCGCCACGCCGGCGCGAGCGGCCAGCTACGGCCCTTCAGGCATCTTCCGGGCGGAACACGCTCCCAGGTGCCCAGGCGCCAGCGCGCACGCCCCGTCCTCTCGTAGGACCCATCTGCCGCACATAACTGGCTCTAGTCGTGGCTCGACTGGGGATAAGGCGATCGTGCCGCCGCTAACAGTGACGATTTCGTAGGAGCCCAACGCCTCTTCCACAATCGCGGTTCCTAACGGGGACAACTCCTGCTCGCCGCCGTAGAACAGTTCCAAATGCCGCCCAGCCTCCTCGACCGAATGAATATCGCACGCCCGTAGAAGAACGGCAATGTCGTCCTTATCTTTGGCTGGTCGCGACGCCCTCAGTTTCATAGCAAGTAAGGTGCGTGGCGTGGCCACGTCAACTATTAGAGTTCCATAGCGGTCAACGAAGACGGGATCTTCACCAAAGTCAGCCACAGGGAGAAAAGCCTGTGCGGCATTGTTGAGCCAGTCAGGCCTGAGCCCCCGCAAGCGAGCGACCTCGCGCGCGGCGCGCTGCACCTCCTCGGCTGGGTAAATCAGCGCATCGACGTCGACCGTACCGTGGCGATCGTAGTGAGCGAGGGCAAGCGCAGCTCCGCCAACCAGTGTGACCTTCGCCTCGACACCTTCCGCAGTCAGCACATCGGCAAGGTCAGAAAGCAACGATCGAATGTCGTCCGGGCTGAGCCGAGAAATGGGATGGGGTTCGCGGCTGTTCAGCGCGGAACCTTCCGCGTCACCTGGCGCCGCCGAGGTCGCTTGGGAACGCACCACCTCACCCGTGGAACGCCCCTTCACGTACCACCTTTCGCCAACCCGCGTCGTCCCGCGCCCACCCCCGGTCTGCCCCATCAAGCACTTGTTAGGTCAGATGGGTGGATGAAAACGCCATGGCGGCGAAAGGCCGGCGGAGTCGCCGCTCGGATCAGCTCCTCCAACTTCTTATTGCCGGAGGTTGAGCCCACCACCCACTCGGGCGAAACCGACCTCTCCCCAGCCTTCGTCCAATTAGGCGCAGCCTCTCCAAGGCGGTGTTCAACGACCGCGGCGATGTATGCGTCGTAGCGGCGATCGCCGGTGGAGGGCGGTGGTGCAGCCACAAGAACTGGCAACACAGTCTCGTCGGCCTCGAGGACGTTGTTGGCCACTTCGGAAAGTAGTCGGAACGCCGCCGTCCCATGGGCTCCGGCGGCCACTTGACCACGGATCGCAAGGGCCGATTCCGCCACCGTCGGTCGGTCAAGGGGGGCCGCGACCAGACGTAGGCCCAAGGCGCCAAGCAACCTCGAGACGAGCTCGACGGTGGCAGAGCCGTTGGTCTCGATGCGGCTCACGGAAGGCTGTGGCACGCCCGCCGACGCGGCCAGTTGCGCCTGGGTCAGCCCGGCACCTAGCCGAGCACTTCGAAGCAGCGGGCCGACGTTCACGCTCTTAGTATAGCAATAAACGTATAGGAACCACAGGCGGGGTGCCATAGTCATCGTCAATTTCGCCGACTTCCCGCCTGCACAGGGGTGGGGCCGTGAGCTGTGGGATGGTCGCCAACCAAATAACTTCGGCCCGTGTTCTATGTCACCGACCTCCACCACTTCGAGGGCATCGAGCTCGACCCCGACGCCCCGGCCCCGGCCCTGCGCCTGGTGCGCTACCTCTACCGCATCGTCAGCGCCGCCACAGCCACGGCGGAGCGAGGGCCCCACTCCCCTCCCTTGCCGGCGGCGCCCGGGCCGCCTCGCCTGCCCGGGCGCCTGGTCGTCGGGATGCAGGACCAACCTCCTCGGATCAGGTGGGAATGCCCGGCGTGCAGGAAGCGGGCTCGATCGAGGGTTGGCAAGGCCTACCACCCGACCTGTCGGGCGTGGCCCAGGCCGACGAGGAGGGCGAGCAGTTCGTGAGCGTGGTCCTGCCCGAGAAGACCTACCAATTGCTGCTCGACGAGCTCTACATCGACCGCCACTGCGAGCGCCTGCTCTATAGCGCCCAGCTGGGGCCCGGCGGCGCCGAGCTTTCCGGCCCGGAGGAGGATTTCGAAGAGCTGGAGGGCGTCGTAGCCTTCGAGGCCAACCATGCCCGACCAAGAAGCTCCAGCGCCGCTGGGACGACGTCTTCGAGCACCTCAAGCCCCGCCGGCGTACCTGGATCGAGCACAGCACCGACGTAGTGCTGGACGAGCTCAGTAGTGTCGGCCTCGTCGTAGCGCGGCCCCAGGTGGCCGAGCAGGTCCGCCAGCGCCTCGCCGCCGTGGCCAGCGGGCTTGGTACCAGCGAGCAATCAGCCCGCCGCTACCTGGACGACGAAAGCCTCCGGGGCATCGCCCGCCAGGCGGCGCTGGAGCTCGCCGTCGAGCAACCCGGGGCCGACCTCCACGCCCAGCCCCGCACCATCGCCGTCCCGCTCGGCAAACTGGGCCGGACGATCGCCGCCCTGGCCGAAGCCGGCCACGTGAGGATGGCTAACGCCGACATGGTGGGTGCCAACGGCGCACTCGACCTGGTCTCTCTGGTCGGCCAGGTCCTGCACGAACGCCCTGACCCAGCCATCAGCCCGGTCCTGCTCCCCCAGGCGGCGCTGGCCCGGGCCGCCCGGTTGATGGAGGCCACAGCCGAGATGCTCCGCCAGGGTGCGCTCGTTACCCCCAACCTCCCAGCCGGCAGCGCTCCTGATCTCGCTGGCGCCCTCGTTCCGGACGCTACCGCGCTGCGAGCGCTGCTGAGCGAGCACGGTACCTCCCCTGGCCCCTCACCGGGCAGCTGAGGGTCTCGCCAGGGCGACGGCCGAGAAAGGTCGCACCGGACGGCGAGGTGGAAGTGTTGCCGGACGCCGGCATTGCGGCCGATTACCGTCGATTGCGGCCCTCCCAAAAAAGCCCAGATTGACCGGCTCTGGGCGCTCTTGGCGGTAGTCGGACCAAACCAACCCAATAACTATTTCAGTGAAATTTGCACCGACTTATAGCTGCACATTCAGTCTCTCCGTGGCTGCCACTTTGGCTGCCACTTCGCCTGCCAACTGCGACCCTGGCTTCGACCGGCTCCCTTCGGCACCCAATTCGAGCAGGGCTTTTTCGGTGGAGACAGTCGGTTCGTGCCAGTTACCTCTTGCATACCCCGCCACCTAGAGTCCCATCGGCCTGCTCGCCAAACGCCCTGACCAGGGATTTTTCCGGTGGAGGCGACCGGGATCGAACCGGCTACCTCTTGCATGCCATGCCGAAACGGGCTGTCCGCCACCATCTGCTCATGTCCGGAATAAGCCTCTGACCTGCTCGTCTATAGTCGGCGGATCCGCCCGGACACCCCCGGATCCGAGCAAGATGTCCCCACGAATGTCCCCACGAATGTACACTTGTGACGTGCCAAAAACCCAGGTAGCACGGCCTGTTTTCTCCGCAGACCGCAACTCTAAGCGACGCGAGTACGGTGAGGGAGGCCTCTGGTACGACGCAGAACACGATCGTTGGGAGATGACCGTCGAGGCCGGCCGGGACCCGCTGTCCGGCAAGCGCAGACGTTTCAAGGTCAGAGGCGCGACCAAAGCGGAGGCTCTCCGCCTGGCCAGGGATGCTCGCAAACAGGCTGAGGTTGGCGTGGCCCCGGGGGCGGGAGCCATGACCTTGGGCAACTTCCTACGGCGTTGGCTCGACACCGTCGTAGCCGGTCGCGTTGGGTCCGACAACACGGTGGCCATGTACCGGTCATTGATCACGAAGCACATCGAGCCGGCTCTGGGGTCGGTCCGGCTCGACAAACTGACGCCCGAGATGGTGGATGACTTGCTCGCCGCGAAGGCTTCCTTGGGTCTCAGCCGCTCCTACGTGGGCCGTATGCGGACCATCCTGGCCGACGCGCTCCGCCATGCCGAGCGCCGTGGCGCCGTCGCCCGTAACGCCGGTGCGCTGGCAGTGATGCCGCGCACGAAGGCCCCCACACCGCGAAAGTCGCTGACCGCCGAAGAGGCGCGGCGACTACTAGAAGCAGCAAAGGAGGAGCGTCTGGACGCCCTTGTGCTCGTCGGCCTTACCTGCGGTCTGCGGCCGGGCGAACTGACAGGCCTCCTGTGGAGCGACCTGGACCTCGGCTCCTCGTCGCCCACCCTCACGGTCTCGGGCGCAATGAAGCGCCGCCCTGACTCGACCATGTACCGCGGCGAGGTAAAGCACTCCACCGCCGGTATGCGCACCATGCGCCTCTCCCCGTCGACGGTGGAGGTGCTGCGTAGCCACAAGTCCCGGCAGGCTTCCCACCGTCTGGCCGCCGGCGCCCGCTGGGTCGACAACGATCTCGTCTTCTGCTCGGAAGTCGGGACGCCCCTCGACCTGGCCAACCTCCGTAAGGCGTTCTCACGAGCGACGCGCCGGGCCGGAGTGGATGGCGGTTTTACCTACCTCCTCAGGCACAGCGCCGTCAGCCTGCTTATTGACGCCGGCGCAGGCATTGAAGAGGTCGCGGACCTGATCGGTGACGATCCACGTACCCTGTACCGGCACTACCGCCACCGCGTCAGGCCAGTAATGGACGTCAGGTTGAGGATGGACGCCGTGCTGGCCGCCACGCTCGATGAACCCTCAGATGGCTAGGCTAGCGCGTCAGGCCACGTTTTACTTCCGGAGCCGAGGGCCGAGCACGCAAGCAGAAGCTCGATTTGCCTCGTGCTACCGGCCCAGTGCAGGGGGTTCTTTACAACGGGTGTGATCGTGGGTACGATGGGGGTCATCCCCCCGGTCGCTATGCCGGCCGGGTGCGAGACCCGCCGCAAGGCGGGTCTTTGCGTTTAAGCTACCAAGAGGGTGGCTTGTGGAACGAGCCCCGACCGTCACTCATACTGGCAGGGAACTGGCTGGCCCGCAGCGTCGACGGCCGGACGCTCTTGTAGAAGTCCGCACAGCTGGCGAGCGCCCTGCTCGGGTTCCCACTCGAGTGCGGGTTGACGATCCCGACGGTGAGCCCAAGCTGGCCGCGTGCCATGATGATCGGTTCCATCAGGTCGCCGTCATTGGTAACAACGACCGCAGTGGCACAATCGCCGGTAAACGCGTCCATTAGTAGATAGGACGCCAGGTTAACGTCGGAGCCCTTCTCTTCGGTCTTTATGACCTCGATTGTGCGGGGCCCGCCGGGAACGGTGTGGGCGAGCGGCATGCGAGTGGGATAGCTGAGGAAGTGCCCGAGATGGACCGACACTTTCGGCAACGTCCCCAATGCCCGCAGGTAGACGCGTTGGCGCCTATCGACGTCGGGGTCGTCAGGCCGGCTGGTGACGCGTGCCGTGAAGTAACGGATCCTCTTGATGTCGTCTTTTGGCAGGAGTCGGGCACAGAATGCTTCGAGATCCAGCCACTTGAAGGTCGTGCCTTTGAGGCAGCCGTAATAGAAGTTGAACCCGTCGATGTAGACGTTTGTGCTCACCGCGGGAGCTCCGGAGGAGCCGGCCAGTCAAAGGTGGCGTCGACTTTACGCGTCGCTTCCAACGCAAACAGGTGTGCCTCCGCCACCGTCGAAGGCTCTCCCGGCTTCGGGCCCAGCGCGGCTGCCAAGGCGATCCGCAGGAAGCTTCTGTAGAGGTTCTGTGGGCTCCCTCGAGCACCACGCGGGATCCCGGCCAGGACCCCGGCGATGAACGAGGTGACCGTCTTTGGGCCTTCGCTCTCAGCCCACTCTTCAATGGCCCTGCGGGACCAGAGGTTCGGCCGCCCGGGCCCGAGATCGACCACCGGCCGCGGCATCCGGGCGTACCGCCGCTGGTACACACTGACGGAACTCCGCTGGGCAAGACCCAGGATTCCGGCAACCGTCCGCGCGTCAACGAGATCAGCGGGCTCAATCATCCTGTTCACGGGATAAGTATACACCCGCCATCTCGTTGTGGTCGTCACTAAGGGGCCACACGCGCAGGGCGGCCGGACCGTCCGGCCTTCCCTGTCGGGACCGCCGTGGTCCGGCCGCCTCACCAGTTCCACTAGACCGCTGTCGCACGGCGGGACCGCAACGCCTCGACCAGTTCCTCGACGGCGGCGCCAGGAACGCGCACAGCCCGTCCCAGATGGACCACTTCCACTTCTCCTCTTCCGATCATCTCGTAAAGCGTGGAGCGTCCGACGCCGAGGACCGAAGCAGCCTGAGCGATGGAAAGAAGAAGCGGCAGACTGTGGCCTTGCTTGGCCACGGCTGGCGCGACGACCGGTTTCGCCGACCGCCGCCCCGCAAGACGTGCCGGTAACCAGAGCGTGGCACCGGCACTGTCGTCGTCGAGCGGCGCGAGGCCGAGCGCCCGGAGGATTTCCTCTAATTCCGGTGATCCGGGACCGAGGACTACGACAATGCGATCGTTGCGCACGGGCTTCATCGCCTCTCCTTCGGGTTCACCGGCGTCCCGGTGGCGAAGGGGAGGTCGCGCGGCTCGTCACCAGCGTGGCGCTGAGAGAGAGAACGCAAGTGCCACAGGGCGGCCATGGCCCCGGCAGGCAATATCGTTTCGCCCAAGTGCCACGTGAGCCACAGCGATACGAGTGACCACAGGGCCTTGGAAACCCGCCCGTAGGAAAACCACTCCCTTGGGGCGCGGATTAGCCGGGCGAGCGCGTACAGCATCAGGACGCCGGCTAGGCCGTCGAGGAACAGCAAGCCGATCGCGTCGTTATCGCCGGCCATTGAGAAAGGGACAGTGTGCATTCGCGCTCCTTGGAACTAGAGAGTGGACGTTCCCTCTCCTCCGGTCCACGAGGTGGCCCAAACGCAACAAAGTTTTTCGAGAAATCTTGGCCGGCTCGTTCTCGACCTCGCCCGGTCGCCCCGGCCCGGGCTTGGCGCCAACTGTCCCGGTCCATAGCCGCCTTGGCGCTCGTTTTCGGTGCCATCACTGCCCTCGCCCCGGGTGCCCAGGCCGCCGGCGTGGTCGCCGCTGGCACCATCCAAGCCGTCTCGGGCCCCGGCATCGCCCTCCACGCGCCACCCGACGGACGGCTGAACGGTGACGGCTTCACCCTGGCCGTCTCCGGCTACCGCTTCGCCTACATGGTCGGCTCGGGGGTATCGGCCCGGTACGCCGCCCCCGACCAGGTACTGCTGGTCTTCGGCTTCACGGGGACCGGCTCGTCTGTCGAGGCCACCCTCATGGTCGACGGCCAGGGCCAAGCCCTGCCCGACGCCAGCACATCGGGCTCCGCCACCCCCCTCTACTTCCTTACCTCGGTGCCGGTGGGCGCCAAGGACGTCGCCCTCGCCGTGTCCGCCGACGGCTTCTCCCAGACCTTCAGCTTCACCAAGGGGCGCCGTGAAGGCCCGCACCCGACGGTGCTCTACGCCAGCAAGGGCCACTGGGAACAGGTTGACTCGATCGCCTCGACCACAAATATCCCCACCCCGGACCGCGTCAACGACCTGGACGCCGGGGTGACAGTCCAGATCACTTCGGCGACCCTCACCTACTTCCTCCCCGGCACCGCCGCCACCCCGCCCAGCCCCTCTAAGGCCTGGCTTGTCCTGTTCGGCGCGGCCCTGCCCTACAACGCCGCTCCGGGCGGCCCCAACGACGACTCCAACGAGGACTACCAGAAGACCTTGCCGCCCTCGGACTTCACCCTCACCCTCCCTGGGGCCAAGCCCATGGCGGCCATGCTCACCGGCCAGGGAGGGCCAGACGACGAGTCCGGCAACAGCGGCGGCTGGGGGCTCTTCGGTGGCGACTACTACTGGGACGTACCCGCCGGCGCCCGGGCTGCCACCCTGGACATCCACCTGCCGGCCGAACTGGCCGCCCAGCCCGGCTACTACGGGGACCACTGGGGCTCGGTGACCGAGGTTCCGGTAGAAGGCAAGATCCCCAGCACCCAAGTGGCCTTCGCCCCGGTGCCCTACCAGGCCCCGCCCAGCGGGGCCACCAACCCACCGCCCTGGGCACCCAACCCCGGGGGAGGATCAGTACCCAGCCCTGGTCACCAGAAAACGGCGTCGGGCAAGCTCGTGGCCCGGGCGAGCTCGGGTGGCGGCACCCTGTTCGTGCTTGTCGGCGCCATCGTCGTCCTGCTAGCCGTCCTCGGTGCCATCGCCTTCCGGGGCTTCGGGCGCCGCCGGGTCCTCCCCGCCCTGGCCCGGGCCGCCGCCAGCCCAGCAGAGAGAGCGGCCGCCGACGTCGCCGCCTTCCTCCCCTCCCCCGGCATCACAGAACCCAAAACTGATAGGGCACGCCCCGGGCCGGCCGAAGCTCTTGCCACTGAGCCTGCGATCGTGGCCATACTGCCGAAGCCGGCGCTTGTTCCGGTACCGGAGGAGCCCGCACCGCTACCAGAAGGCGCCATCGAGGTACAGATGATCGGGCCGGTCGGCCTGGCCGGTGACGTACCCGCAGGGGCTCACGACCTGGGCG
>Ga0181517_10005396_pt1 | contig 11316 bp, 9 predicted proteins | sample PEATcosm2014_Bin_31_FD_119748 | JGI IMG/M metagenome (GOLD analysis project Ga0181517, IMG submission 119748) | Peatland microbial communities from MTU Mesocosm Facility, Houghton, MI, USA - PEATcosm2014_Bin01_30_metaG | ecosystem: Environmental > Terrestrial > Soil > Wetlands > Peat | place... | reverse complement strand
GCGGCCACCCCTGGCGAGGCCCCCGCGGCGCCCCCTGCCGAGGTCCCTGCTGCCGCTGCCCCCGAGGCGCCCGCGGCGGTCCCCGCCGCCGCTCGCAATGCTGCGCCTACCGGCTCTGCCGTCCCCTCTCCGTCCAACCCGTGCCCGGCCTCGTCGCAGGCCGAACGGCCGCTCGGCGACGTCCGCGTCAAGCTCTTCGCCAGGACCGACGTGGGTCAGATCCGTGAGCACAACGAGGACAACTTCCTCGTCGCCGACCTCAGCAAGCGTTCGCGCGGGCTCCTCGACGCCGACCGCTCGGGGACCGTCGGTCCGTTCGGGCATCTGTTCGCCGTCTGTGACGGCATGGGCGGAGCCGCGGCGGGCGAGGTCGCCAGCCAGCTCGCGGTCGACATCATCTACGAGCGGATGGTGGAGGGGCTCGACCAGAAACCCTACGTCAGCCGCGACGAGATCGCCCGGCGGCTCGTCCACGCCGTCGAGGCCGCGGGCCTGCGCATCTTCCAGGAAGCGAAGGTCGACCGGTCGCGCAGGGGCATGGGAACGACGGTCACGGCAGCCGCCCTCGTCGACAACCACGTCTTCTTCGCGCAGGTCGGGGACTCGCGCGGCTACATCCTGCGCAACGGTGTCCTGACGCAGGTCACTCGCGACCAGTCGCTCGTCAACCAGCTCATCGAGGCTGGCCAGCTGACGGTCGAGGAGGCCGAGACCTTCGAGCACAACAACATCATCCTGCAGGCGCTCGGCACGGCCGACACCGTCCAGGTCGACCTCACCTACGTCCAGATCCAGCGCGGCGACACGATGTTGCTCTGCTCGGACGGCCTCTCGGGGATGGTCCGCTTCGAGGAGATCCGCGAGGTCCTGCGGACGGCCGGCGAGCCGGTGGACGTCTGCAAGACGCTGACCGACCGCGCCAACCAGGCTGGCGGCCACGACAACATCACGGTCATCGTCGTGACGTTCGACGGCGACGGTCTCGCAACGTCGGACCCGACCGCGGGGCCTGTCAGCGACCCGGTGAAGTACCGCAAGTACTCCCTGCCGGAGGAGCCCGCCGACGGGGCCGCGCCGCACGACCCCTCCCTGGCCGATACCTCCCCCCCGCCGAGCGCCAGCAAGACCGCGGACAGCGGGTCGCTCGGCCCCGACGACGACACGCTGGCACCCCACAACCCGCGCGTCGCTCCGGTTCGAGGCGAGGGGTGGCACGAAGAAGGCCCGCACGGAGTGCCAGCGAACGCCGACGAGAGCATCGACATCCCGGGCACGCACGTACCGACGGGCGTGGTGGTCGCGATCGTCCTCAGCGTGGTCGCGCTGCTGGCCGCGACCGCCTTCCTGCTGCTGCGCTAGTCCCCGCGGAGATCGGCGCCCGGGTCTTCCGCGGTCTCTGCCGGATCGGGGCCTCGCACCTGTTGCCACACGAAGCGCGCGACGGGGTCGGCGGGGTCCACGGCGAGCGCTTCCTCCGCGGCGGTCGCCGCCTCGTCCGTGAGCCCCTCCCCGAGCCTGGCCACCCCTAGCCACGCCCAGGCGACCGCGCTGCGCCGGCGGTCGTCCTGCGACGTCAGCGGCGCGAGCAGCGCCTCAGCGTCCGCGTAGGCACCTCGCCTCAGCATCTGCCGCGCGACGAGCAGCACGATCTCCGGGCGGTCTCCGAAGAGCCGGCGCGCGCGGCTCGTGGTCTGGTCGCTGTCGCGCTCGCGGCCGAGACGCGCGAGACACTCCGCGAGCCCGAGCCAGCCATCGAGGGCGTCCGGTGCCACCTCGGTCAGGCGCTGGAACTGCTCGCGCGCGTCATCGTAGCGCCCGTCCGCGAACAGCATGCGCCCCAGGTTCGTCCGGGCTGGCGCGAACCCCGGGTCGACCGCGAGCGCCGCCCGGTAACCAGCCTCTGCCTGCCTGGTGCGGGCCTCTCGCTCGTCGAGCAAGGCCAGCGCGTGGTGCGGCGTCGGCAAGTCAGGGTTGAGCGAACGGGCGTGCGCCAGGTGCTTGCGCGCCAGCTTCAGGTTGCCGCGTCGCAGCTCGAGCAGGCCGAGGTTCACCCAGGCCTCGGTGAACTTGGGACCGTACTCGATGGCGAGCGCGAGCCGGGCCTCCGCCGTCGGCAGATCGCCGACCCCGAGCGCCGCAGCACCGAGTCGGTTCAGCTCGATCGCCTTCGGCGGGAGCGGAACCGGCGTCGCACATCCCCAGAGAGCGACGGCGAGCGAGGCGAACACGAGGGTCCCTGCGCCGACGCCTGTCCTCGAACGGATCTGACATCGCATGGCCGTCCATCGGCGCGCTCGACCGTCGCGTTGCGTGAAATCGGCCGGGCCATCATGCGGCGTGCGAGCGCCCGTGACCTGCGCTATCCTCGGCCGTGGATGACGCCCATCACCCCTTCCGAGGAAGCCCTGCCTGAGTCCGAGCCTGGCACCCTGCCGGCGTCCCCGCGGGCTCCGTCGCGGAGCGCAGCGCCGGCCACGCCGGCGATGCTCGACGCACCGAAGTGCGCTCCGTCGGGCGCCGTCACCGTGAGTCACGAGGTCCTCTTCGCTCCGGATGATCCCCGCTGCGACGCTTGCGGCGAGCTGCTCGGACACCACACGGGCGAGGACGGTGAGTGGGACGACGACACGGACGGCGGGCACGGCCTGTACATCTGGGTCCGCAACGGTCAGGTCACCTACGAGGAGCCCCCGCTGTGCGCGTCCTGCGCGGCCGCGATCACGATCACGGCGCTGCAGCGCTGGGAGATGGAAGAAGAAGAGGGCTAGTGCCGCCGGCGGGAGCCGGGCGCGAGGCGCGCCAGAACTCCGGCAAGACTCCTGGCGGGCGGCAGTAGAGGGCCCGGCACGGCTCGCTGGCGCTACTGCAGGGTTGGCTCGTCCTCTTCGCGCCCGGAGGGCGGCCGGCGCTCGAGGTACTCGAGGCACAGCGCGCGCACCCCGTCCGCGACGTGGGTGGACCCGGCGACCAGCTTGAGCTCCTGGCGGAGCAAGAGCCCGGTGATCGGCACGGCGACGTCGAGCGGTGTGGCCGGGTTCAAAAGCAGCGTCAGCCGGACACGCGACCGGTGCATCCACTTCGGGCAGCGAGCGATCTCGGCCAGGATGAGGGATCGCCCCGGCCGGCGCGCGGCCAGCTTGACGACGTCGTCCTCGGTCACCTTCGGGTTGCGGAGCAGCCTGCGAATGACGTCGGGGTGAGGGTCGGAGAACAGACGGTCCATCAGGGCCCGGTCGGGCCGGCGCGCGAGCGACTTGCGCTCTCCCAGGGTGAGCGGACGCCCGCGACCGTAGTCCGGCACCCTGTCCTCGCGCGGGTCGCCCGCCCTCGCGTCCGAGACCACACCGCGCACCAGCGGGTGACGCACGAGGCGCTCGAGGGACAGCAGCGACGCCCCGACGGCCTCCTCGCGCAGCCGCTGCACCAGCTCGCCCGAGCGCGGCGAGTTGAGGGCGTCCACGACCGACAGCATCACCTCCCGGGCCGGCTCCTCCGCCTGCTCGGCCCGCGCGCAGAGCACGTCGAGCGTCTGAGCGAGGTCGCCAAGATCGGACGTCAACATCAGCTCGCAGAGGTAGTCGGCGCGCAGCGCGGGGTCGGCCAGCGACCGGACCACCTTCTCGAGTAGCTTCGCCGTGCCGCGCGTCAAGACCCGCGGATCTTACCTCATCGGCCCCGATCGCGACGACCCACCTCGTCGCACGTCGGCGCGAACGCGGCGGCGCTCCGGGAGGGCCTCGACGGCGCTGGACGAGCGCGACGACGAGCCGGTAGGTTCCTCCCGTGCGATGCTCCCGCTCCTGGTGCTGCCCGGGCTCGCGCGACACCGCATGACCGCCTCGCGATCGAAGCCGCTGCCCGTCGTGCCAGCCGGCGCGCGCGAGGCCGCGCGGATCGCCGGCTGGGCCCTGGGGCTGCAGACCCTCGTGTCGGCGCTCGGGGCCGTGCTCGCGCAGCACCGGGGAGGCGCCGTGGCGGTGCAGGCGCTCGTCGCAGAGTGGGGCGCCGGGCGCCTCGGCGTCGCCTGGAGCGACCCGACCACGCCCCCACCGAACACCCGGGCCGTCGCCCGACGAGCAGCGGTCGGGGCCCTGCTGGGCGCCGGCGCCGCCGCGGCGACGGTGGGCTTCGCCTGGGCGACGCGTGCGGTGTCATTCGAACCGTGCGCCGCCGCCCCGTCCGGGCTCGTCATGGGCGTCCTCGTGGCTTCGTTCGTCGCCGTGCGAGACGAGCTGCTGCTGCGGGGCCTGGTGCTGCGGGCCTTCCGCCACACCCTCGCGCCGTGGCTGCAGCTCGTGGTGTGCGGCGTGGTCGCCGCGGCAGCGCGCGCCGGACAGCTCGCGGACACCCATCTTGTCTCGTTCGTCACCACGCCAGAAGGCGTCGCCACGCTGGCCATCGCAGGCCTCGGCGGTGTCTGCTTCGCGACGCTGTGGCTCCGCGAGCGCGGCGCGTGGACGGCGTGCGGCGCCCACGCTGCGTGGGCGGTCGCGACGTCGACCGCCATCTCCGGCGGCGTCTGCGACGCGCGCTTCCGCGCCACGGCGTGGGGCGGCTGGACCGACGGGTTCGACGCGAGCCTCGCGGTAGTGGCGGCGCTCGGGGTCGTGACGGCGGCGGCGACGTTCGCGTGGCACCGCGGTCGCACGAAGACCGGGTAGCCAGGCGCGCCCGCGATGGGGTTAGAATGGCGCCTGCTCCCGGCGCCGTCGCGCGCAGAGAGCCCGCAACGGGAGACACCGCAAATGCGCTTCGAGCACCTCCGGACCGCCACCATGAGCCTGGTCATCATCGCAGCGGCTGCCGTCTGGAGCAGCCCGGCCTCCGCCACCGTGCCCAGCCTGCTGACGGAGCAGGGGCGGTTGCTCGACGAGAGCGGCAACCCGCTCGCCGGTAGCGCGAGCCTCGTCTTCTCGCTCTACGCCACGGCGACCGGGGGCACGGCGCTCTGGACGGAGACGCAGGGCCTGACGCTCGACGGCGGCTACTTCTCCGCACGGCTCGGCGACGTCGCGGCGCTCCCGCAGAGCCTGTTCACGGGCGCAGAGCTCTTCCTCGGCGTGGCAGTCAACGGCGACGCGGAGATGACGCCGCGGCAGACGCTCGACAGCGTGCCGTACGCGCTGGTCGCGAACAACGCGATCGGGGACATCACGCCGAGCTCCGTCTCGGTCGGCGGGTCGCTCGTGATCGACGACACGGGCAAGTGGGTCGGGCCCACCGCCGGCCTCGCCGGGCCCGCGGGACCGCAAGGACCACAGGGACCGCAAGGGCCGCAGGGAGCGACCGGGGCGACGGGGGCGACCGGGGCGGCTGGACCGCAAGGACCCGCGGGGCCGCAGGGGGCAGCGGGGCCTGCAGGTGCGACCGGCGCCACGGGCGCCACGGGCGCCACGGGACCGCAGGGGCCAGTAGGTCCTCAAGGGCCGGCGGGGCCAACTGACCCTCAGGACTTCGTGCAGAACCAGACCACCACGGCCCAGGCCGCGAGCTTCGACATCAGCGGCAGCGGTGAGCTCGGGACCCTCGCCGTGAATGGCAACGCGACGGTCGGCGGCAACGTCACTGTGACCGGCCGCGTGGCCATCGGCGTCTACGTCCAGAGCTGCACGCCGAGCACCGCGACCTACGACTGCGCCTGCAACGCCGGAGACTACGCCATCGGCGGTGGAGGCTACGCTTGGGCGACCAACGTGCTGCGCGAGAGCGGCCCTACCCCGGGCAACCTGAACGCCTGGCGCACCACCTGCGCGTGGATCAACGGGGCCAACAACGACGACAGCGTCGACGATGCCTGCCAGGGGGCCTACACCGTGTGCGTCTCGCACGCCCAGTGACCACAGACGGTGGCGACGGGTGAGTCCCTCCACGAGCGCCTCCTCGCCGAGATAGCTGCAGAGTTCCCCGGCTTCGCTGTCCTCCCCAAGCGGGGCGATCGCGTGCAGCGCGCCATCCACCTCGCGCTCGCGGTCCTCACCTTCGGCGGGCAGCGCGTCTACCTCACCGGGTACTACACCGTGATGTTCGGCAAGCTGTGGGTCCCCGGAAGCTGGGACGCGCTCGGCGACCGCGATCGCTACGTCCTCCTGCGCCACGAGCGAGTCCACCTGCGGCAGCGCGCGCGCCTCGGCAGCGTCGTGATGGCCTTCGTCTACCTGGTCCCGTTCTTCCCGCTGTTCCTCGCGTACGGTCGCGCCCGCCTCGAGTGGGAGGCCTACGCCGAGACCGTCCGCGCCACCGCCGAGGTCTCCGGCATCGCCGCCGCCGCCGCACTCCGGGGCCGCATCGTCGCGCGCTTCGTCGGGGGGGACTACGGCTGGATGTGGCCCTTCCCGACCCGAGTCAACCGGTGGTTCGACGCGGTGCTGGGCGAAATCGGAAATTGGCCGGCTAGCCCCGCCGCACCGGTGATAAAAGAGATCGGCGCATGACCGTCGTCGGCATCGACCTGGGGACCACCAACACCGTCGTGGCGTGCGTGCGGGACGGCCGCGTGCACGTCCTGGCCGACGACAAGGGCAACCGGCTGCTGCCCAGCGTCGTGAGCTTTCACCCGAACGGCGACGTCCTCGTCGGCCCCGCGGCGCGCGAGCGACGGCTGGTCGACGCGAAGAACACCATCGCGAGCATCAAGCGGCTCATCGGCCGCCCGTGGGACTCCGACGAGATCCGCCTGGCGCGCTCGCGCTTCCCGTTCGAGCTGCGCGAGGGGCCCGGGCAAGGGGCCCTCGTCATCGCGCGCGGCGAGGCCTACACGCTGCCCGAGATCAGCGCCTTCGTCCTCAAGCGGGCCCGGCAGATCGCCGAGGCCGCGCTCGGCGAGACGGTCGACAAGGCGGTCATCACCGTGCCTGCACACTTCAACGAGCTGCAGCGCGCGTCGACGAAGGTCGCCGGGCGCGTCGCAGGGCTCGAGGTGCTGCGCATCCTGAACGAGCCAACCGCGGCCGCGCTGGCCTACGGCTTCGGCAACGAGCGCAGCGAGCGAGTCGCCGTCTACGACTTCGGCGGCGGGACGTTCGACTGCTCCCTGCTCGACCTCACCGGCAGCCTGTTCGAGGTGCTCGCGACAGCGGGAGACACGTTCCTGGGCGGCGACGACATCGACACGGCGATCGCGGACGTGATGTGCAACGCCTTCCTGGCCCAGCACCGCTACGACCCGCGCGTCGACCCTCAGGCCTTCGAACGCCTGCGAGCCGCCGCCGAGGGGCTCAAGCGAGACCTGTCGGTCAATCCGCAGGCGCAGGTCGACCTGCCCGAGGTCGCCTACGGAGTCGGCGGCAAGCGGCTTGGCTTCACGTTCGGGCTCACCCAGGCCGACCTCGACGTCCTCGCCACGCCGTTCGTCGACCGCACGCTCCAGGTCACGCAGGACTCCCTCAACATCGCGCGCCTCAGCCCGTCGTCCTTCGACCACGTGATCCTGGTCGGCGGGTCGACGCGGATGCCGCTGGTTGCCCGGCGCGTCGAGGCCTTCTTCGGCGTCCCGGTCATCGACCGCGTCAATCCCGACGAGGTCGTCGCCGTCGGCGCGGCGGTGCAGGCGGCGGCGCTCGGCGACGCGACGCGAAAGCGAGCCATCCCTGACGCCCCGCAGCCCGGCGTGATCGGCCCGCCGCAGCAGATGCCGCACGACGATCCGCCGAGCATGTCGCAGGAGCCGCTCACGTCGCCGGGGTTCGTCTCGTCGCAAGCAGGGCTCGGGATGCGCGCGCCGCCGCCCCTTCCGGTCGCGCCGCTTGTCAAGACCCTGCGGCCGAACGTCGTGACCAAGGTCCCGAACTCCTTCACTCCGACCCCATCTCGACGCGAGGGCTCCGGCGCGCAGGGTCCCGCGCGAGACGGGCGACACAGCGCAGGCGGGGCGGCGGCAGACATCGACGCCGACAAGGACGAGCACTCGATCGCCACCGGCCACACGATGCCCGCGGGCAACGCGGGGGTGCCCGTGGGCAACGCGGGGGTGCCCGCGTCGACGGCCAACATCCCGGACAACTTCACCATCTCCACCCGCGCCGAGATGAGCCCCCGCTACGACGCGACCGCGGCCCAACCGTCTCCGCTCGAGGCGGTGATTCCGCCCAAGCCGGCGGTGGACTTCGGCGCGATGCGGCCGCTCGAGACCGACGACATCTCCCGCATCGTCCCCGATGCCTTCCCGCGCCCGCAGCCGCAGGCGCCGCCGCTGCAGGGCCCGGCGAGCGCACCGGCGAGCCGCCCGCTCTCGCAGCGCAGCTACAACGTCGCGCCCCTCGAGACCGAGGACATCTCGATGATCGCCCCCGAGGCGATGAACCCGGCCGCCCGCGGCGTCGGGCCTCTCCCCACCGAGGACCTCTCGCTGATCGCACCGGAGCGGGCGAACCCCGCTGGGCGTCCTGGCGTGCGTCCTGCCGCCGGTGTCCGCCCCGCAGCTGGCACCCCGGCGCGCCCTGCCCCACCCCCATTCGCCTTCCCGCCTGTCCCTCCGGCCAGGCAGGCGAGCCCGCAGCCCCCCGAGCCGCCGCCCGCCTTCGAGCCCTTCGAGCTCCCGTCCGCACCGGTCGCGCCGCCGCCCCTGCAGGCACCTCCGGCGTTTCAGTTCCCCCCGCTGAAGCAGGCGCCGACACTACCGAGCCAGGGGGCTTTCCCGGAGCCGTCGATCAAGGCCGCCGCTCCTGACCTGGGGCCCAGCGACTTCACGGCGCCGCCCGGGTGGGAGAACGCGCCCGCGCCGGTCCTCGTCGATGTCACCCCGCGAGCGCTCGTCGTCGAGACGGTCGGCGGCTACTGCGACATCGTCATCCCGCGCAACGCGCGCATCCCCTGCGAGCACACCCGCGTCTTCGCCACCGGCCGGGACCTGCAGACCACGGTCCACGTACGAGTGGGCCAGGGTGAGGAGGAGAAGTTCGACTCGAACCAGTACCTCGGCGAGCTCGAGCTGAGCGAGCTGCGGCCTGCAGCGCGCGGCGACATCACGCTCTCGGTGACCTTCGAGCTCGACGCCAACGGCTCGCTCCTCGTGCGCGCCATCGACAGCTCCACGGGGCGGCAGGCGCAGGCCAAGATGAAGCTCATCGCCGTGACGCAGTCGGAGGAGGCCATCGAGGAGATGATCGAGCGCAGCCGCTCCGTCTCCGTCGTCGGTTGAGCCGAGGCCGCCATGGACCCGTCAATCGCCCGGTGGATGGCCGTCATCGACAAGGTCAGCCACTACGAGCTGCTCGGCGTCCGGCCCGAGGCCGGGGCCGACGAGCTGCGGCACGCGTACCAGGGCTTCGCGGCGAACTTCCACCCCGACGCGCACATGCACAGGAGCGCCGAGGAGCGCACGGCGGTGAACACCATCTTCAAGCGCGGGACGGAGGCCTATCGAGTCCTCGCGGACCCTGCGCTGCGGGCGCGCTACGAAGAGCAGCGCGCAGGCAAGTTCGCCGGGACGGGCGCGGCCTCGGCCGGGGCGGCCGGCACGTCGCGTGGCGCGTCCACCTTCCCCGGCGCACGGAAGGGGGAGCCGCCGAAGCCGGGGCAGAGCTCGAACATCGCGGGCCGGCTCGAGGACTTCGTCCGGCAGATCCGCGCGCGCCCGTTCGCGCAGCAGGCCGAGGCGCTCGCCAAGAAGGGCGAGCACGCCAAGGCCAAGTTGCAGCTCAAGCTGGCCATCAGCATGGACCCCGGCAACCCGGCGCTCGAGGCCTACATGAAGGAGCTCGACGTGCTGATCCAGGCTGACAAGAAGAAGACCTTCCCTCCGAGGTAACCCTTGCAGACCTCCGAGCCGCGAAACCAGACGGCCGTACAGTACCTCCCCAACGGTCCGGCGGGCCGCTTCCTCTGGCCGCTCCTGCTCCTCGCCATCTTCGCCTTGACCTTCTGGGGGGGCGTGATGACGCTGCGCACGGTCCGCTTCGCGTGCGACCGCGGGGCCAGCGTCTGCTCGGTCGTCTCGTCGTGGGGCCCCTTGTCGACGGCGCGGGAGATCCCCCTCGCGTCGATCAAGAAGACGCGCCTCGACTCCAGCCACGGCAAGCACGGCTACAGCTACGAGGTCGTCCTCGTCACCTCGAGCGGGGACGCCCGGATCTCGATGGTCGCCTCGTCGAGCAAGACGCAGCGCACCGACGCGAAGGCGCAGATCGACGCGTTCCTCGGCGACCCCCGGAGCACGACGCTCGACCTCGTCTACGACGAGCCGAGCTTCGGAGGCTTCGCCATGCTGGCGCTGTCGCTCGTGTGGGTCATCATCGGGTGGGGTCTCTCGAGAGCGGCCCGCGTGGAGGTCGACCGGGCGGCGCGCACGTGCACGGTGGTCACGCTCCGCTGGCCGCTCGGGCCGAAGCGGCGCGTCTACCCGCTCGACGACGTGCGGGACGCCATCGTGACCGAGAGCCGCGGACGCAAGGGGGCGACCTACAACGTCGCGCTCGTCGTGAGCGGGCAGGAGAAGCCGGTCCCGCTCCTCAACATGTCGTCGTCCGGGCGCGCGTGGAAGGACGGCGCGGTGGCGGACATCCGCGCGCTGCTGGCTACCGCTTCGTCGCCGCGATGACGTGCGGCGCGAGGTGCAGGGCCAGCGCGTAGACGCTCAGCTGCGGCGGGACGCCGACGCTCGTCGGGAAGAGCGAGCCGTCCGCCACGAACAGGCCGCGCACCTGGTGGTGCTCGCCGGTCGACCCGACGACGCTCGCCGTCGGGTCGTCCCCCATGCGCAGCGTCCCGGCCGGGTGCGCCGCGGTGAGCGGGAAGTCGCGCGGGTCGGCGTGGCGCAGATCGAGGCGGTCCGCGTCCGCCGGACGGACCAGGCGCAGCGGCGCGGTCGCCGGGATCATGACCTCGTGGGCCCCCGCCGCGAAGAGCAGGCGCGCGCACGCCGCGAGCCCCCGCCCGAGCTGGTCGCGATCCCCGGGGGTGAGCGCGTAGTCGAGCGAGGGGCGCAGGTCTCGGTCGAGCGTGACCCGGCCGCTCGCCTCGTCGTGGACCATCGCCGTCAGCACGGCCAGGTGGTTGTACTCGCGCATCATCTCCATGTGCGCGGCGCCGAAGCCGGACAGGATGGTCGCCGTACCGACGGGGTGGGCGAAGGCGGGGAGGATCCAGACGCGCCGGTCGCTGCCCTCCTCGAACGACAGGAGCTCGGTGCACTCGAAGGACTGGGGGATGCCCCGCGCCGCGTGGACGTCGCGGTCGAACCTCCCCGCGACGACTCCGCCCGGGTGTAGCCGCAGCCCCCGCCCGAGCTGCGCGTGCGGGTCGGGCAGCCCGCTGGCCAGCGCGACCGCGGCCGATCCCACCGCGCTCCCCGCGAGGACGACGACCGGCGCCGAGACCGAG